>Ga0228701_1001783_pt1 | contig 14007 bp, 21 predicted proteins | sample McNCre117_Aug_MG_2_FD_178017 | JGI IMG/M metagenome (GOLD analysis project Ga0228701, IMG submission 178017) | Freshwater microbial communities from McNutts Creek, Athens, Georgia, United States - 11-17_Aug_MG | ecosystem: Environmental > Aquatic > Freshwater > Creek | place: USA: Georgia...
CAGATTTCATATTCACCCATTGAGCAGCCTCCAGCGTATCAATTCAAAGGCAATGCAAAGCCTGCCGATTTCCAACCTGCTGCTGGTGGTAATGTTATTCGCACATACGATCCCGTAACTGGAACTTTAAAATAATGGCTACTACTGTAAATCATCCGACACTAGGCACGATAGAGTTTCCCAGTGAAATGGGTGATGCCGACATTGTAGCGGCTATTAAGAAATTAGAGACACAGCAATCACCCGCTCCCGCGCCTGCTCCTGCGCCTACGCCTGCTGCTCAAGAACAAGTTCCATCTTATAGCGCAGGAAATGCCGCCTCCATGCTTTATGGAGCGAATCCATATGCAGGCAATATATCACCAGAAACACAAAAAGCAATTGCTGCTAATACCGTTCGTTATGGTGTTCCTTTACTTGCTGCTGCATTGGCCACACCGGAAACTCTGGGAACTGGAAGTATCCCCGCTTATTTAACTGCTTCTGCTCTCATCAATGCTGGTGCAAATATTGGAGCTGAAGCTGGTGCTTCTTCCATTGAAGGATCACCAATGACTCTTCAAAAACTAGAAGGTAGTGGTGTGCGAGGATTGGGCACGGGAGTATTTGCGCCTGGTTCAATGCTCCTTAAAGCAGCAGGCCCACTTGAGCGTTTTCTTGTTGGTAGTGCTATTAACACAACCACCTCTTTAGGTTCTGAACAACTGGCAAGAAAGATTGAGAATAAACCTCTTATTGGATTAAATCCATCTGATTGGAACTGGCAAGACTATCTCAGTGTTGGATTACCTACTGTTGCAACTGGATTGAGTATGCGAGGATACTCGCAGGTTAAAGGTGAAGCAGAACGTGTTCGTTTGGCTGGTGAACGTGGTTCTGCAAAATCCGTAACTGTTGCCGACGTTGTGCCAAGCCTAGCTAATGTAGAAGCTGCCGTATTGAGGAATGGTAATACCGTTGCTCGCGAAATATTTGGAAACATTGACATACCTATTTCTCGGACAATCTCAAAGCTAGAGTCTGATCCAGATTTAGGAATAAAGTTTAGTGCTGAGTTTAAGGATAAAGTTGGTGCTCTTGGCCAATTGCAAGATAGGGCCGCGAAAGCCGCTAATGAAGCTGATATAGCTCGCTCTAACTATAATGAGTTAATTAACTCAGGTGCTAAAGCAGAAGCCGCAATAGCTAAAGAAAAGGCAGCTATTGCTACTCGCGAAGCAATGGCAGAGCGTGCTGCTTATTCACAAGCTGCAAAGAAGGTATTATTTGAGAGTGGAATACCAGTAGATGATACTGTTTCTGTTGGTGCTATGCAGAAGGCAATGACTGATACAAATGACGCAATAGTAGCATCCAAAAAACAGCTTCTTGATAGCGTTTACACTCCACTTCCTATTAAGGAAAATGATCAAGTTGGCGATATTCGCGAACTACTTGCCTATTTACCAAAGAAGATAACTGGTCTTATATCTAGGGGACAAGCTGAAGAACTATTAAAAAACGCATATCAGTCATTATATGCACCTACTTCTTTTGTTAATGGAGAAATTACAAGAGAAGGTTTGGCTCAGTTGAAGGGAACTATTGCCAAGGGATTAACGCAATCTGGAGAAACACCAAAAAACGCTAATCGCATTGCTGGACAAATATATGAGTCTGTTGTCGATCACTCAAAAGACTTTGTAGCTCGTAAATATGGCAAGGATGTTGCAAATCAAATGGCTTCGGCTAATCGTCTTGCTTCAGACCTATATTCTTCTTTGGATAGTAAGCTGATGGATTATTTTAGGAGCGAAGTAAAAACACCAAAGGCATTTGTTTCTCAAGTTATAGAGGAAGGAAGCGGTGATTTGATGAGAAACTTAAATGATTTCTTAACTTCCGTAGAGGCTTTTGGTGGTTCTTCTAAAGCATTGGCTAATGACCTTCGTTCACAGGTGCATTCTGTTGTTCGCCAAGGATTGATTGAGCGAACCCTAGACTCGCAAGCATCTGGAAATGCTTTTAAGCGAATTGATGTTAAGTCCTTGGTTAATGAACTAACTAGCTTAAAAAACCGTGGATACCCTATTGCCCAATTAAATCTTGGTAAACCGGAAGACCTAACTAAATTGAGCAATGTCTTCTCTGCTGCTAAGAATCCAGCATTATCAATGACTGAATTGAACTACTGGACTTCTCTTGCTCCATATGTAGGTGGTGATGTTGCGAATGCTCGTATTCTGTTCAATCGCGAGTTAAAGAATCAAATGCTCACTAATGGGGCATTAGATTTTGCTCAAAAAGAATCAAAACTTCATGGCTTAAAGATTAAGGCAAAAGTTGATGCAGATACTCTTGCGGCTCAATTAAAGGCAATTGAATCAGACCCTGTTTATCAGCTTTTGAACAATAAAGACATTACTCGTATCAATCTAAATAGTCCAACTACTAATGATTTGATTGAGTCCTTATTGACTCTCCCAGAGACAACATTAAAAAATGTTGCAGATACGCTAGAGGCTACTGGACGTAGTGCTTTGCTTAAAGATGCTAGGTCTTCAATGATTGCCAATGTATTTAAGGGCTTTCTTGAAGCTCCTATGTATCGTGGAGCGAAAGCTGGGTTTGATGATGCTAAGTTCACTAGGTTTTTTAGTCCAAAAACCCAAGAGCAGATAACTGGTCTTGGGCAATTTAAGGCTTTCCTATCTCAGTCTGAATATCAGACTCTTGAGAAGAACATTATAAAGCCAATGGAAGGTATTGCAAAACGCAGAGCAGAAGCTGGAATTGTGCCTGGTTCTGAACTCGCCACTTTAATTAAGGGTGTTGCCTTACCATCTAACTTAATTAGCAATCAAGGTGTTTCTAAAAATCAACTCCTTTTAGGATCAGTAACAAACTTTCTAAATCTAGTTAATTCTCAGCGTTACAACCTTGCATACATGATGCACGTTAATCCAGTAACTGCTCCTATCTTTGCAAATATAGGCTATAACGTAAACAATATATCTCGTCTTACTCCATCTCAATCCAATAAAATAGCTATTGCTTTTAATCTAGCTAACAACAAAGACAGCGAAGATATGGCATCAGCTTCTTCTAACCAACAAAAAAGCCCCCAATAAAGGGGGCTGGTGTTGCTAGGAAATGGCTCTTACGTCGAGGTAGATGTTGTCAGCACCATCCTCTCGGTCTCGCTTTAGGGTGTATTCAAACTCAATCGTGCCTAGCGAGCAGGCGGGATAGAGAGCGTCCACGCCATAGGCTTTACGACCAGGCTCATAGGTTTTGAGGAAAGATCCTGTGCGTCCTAGATAGGGGGTTCTGGAGCGAATGATTGGCTTACCTGATGGGGTTGAATGTAAGCGCATCCTTGGGTGCGAGGCTACGGCTCCCTTGGAATGGGTGTGACCCATGAGATAGAGATCGGCATCAACCACCCGCTGCATATCGTCTATGGCGTTAAATACGCCTCCCATTGTCTTTCCGCCCCCCTTGCCGTGATGGGCGAATATGTCTAGGTTTAGCTTTTTCTTAGCCTCTCCAATAGTAACACGAACTAAGCCACATACACCTAGATACTTGGCATTAAGGGCGTGAGCGAGGATATGGTCAGTGTTCTCGCCATTCTCCATCTCATAGAAGTGATTGCCACCGAGCATACCAATGATGCGTCCCCGCATGAAGCTAAGTTCGTTGGCGAGGCTTGCGGTTACACCTCGATAGACACCCCGTAGTGTTTCTTTGGTAGTGTCATGCAAATCACCCTTTAGAAGTGTTTGCCGCTCGGAGGTAGAACACCCATCACAATAATCTCCCATGCCAAAGAAGTAGGCATTCTTCTTGGTCTTTGCATAGGCTAAAAATTTCTTCCACTCAGCATCCGCAAAGCTAGGTGATTCACGGTGGATGTCGCCAAAAGGGATGATAGAAAAAGGCTCATTAACTTTAGCCTCGATATTAACTGCATGAATTGTGAATAGTCCGTCTGTTTTTTGTGCCATGTTAGTTTGAGTTATAGTTCCACAGTCAAATTGTAATGGGCTTTATCCAACTCTACGCAAGCAGTGAATAGTTGGTGGCGGGCGTCTAGCGAAATGGACTGAGCACCAATCTTATCCCTGCCCTTCGACCACATGAAATGGCTTGAGTCCATGTATAGTTTCCAACCGTCCTCTGATGCCTTGCGGCATAGTGCTTCACAAAATGCTATTGCTGGGTGTTTGTTCATTTGTTTTTCTTTCGTTGTTGGTTTTCTTGTTTAGTCTTTATTTTATGACAATCCTTACAGGTGGCTTGGTAGCCCGATTGCTCGCACCAAAGGCGAGGAAGGAGTTGGTTCCAGTTGTAACCTAGCCAGTTCTCTCCCTCGCCCCATGTGTGATTGATTGGTATGACTGGCTCAATGTGGTCTGCAACAATTTTCCCCTTTGGGAATAGTTGCTTACAAACTGGACATTGATGCAGTTTACAGGGCTTACCAGTCTTTGGATTGATACCATCCCTGACGTATGCCTTGGCTATCGAGGCATATTTAGCGGGCCATTGCGCCCTACGAATGGCGGACATGGCGAAACTACGCATGCGACTAATCGACCATTTACCACCATTGTAGGGCTTTTCTTTCACAATTTAGAAACGATTAGGCTGGCGATAAATAGCTACATCTTCTTCTGGTATTGGCGTTCCAATAAAGTCCGATGCCCATTCGCCCATACCATCTTCAAGCCAATAAACATAATCATGTCTTTCTACCAGCCCTTCCTTAACTTGCCTCCATCCATTGGGTCTATGACTTGGGCAAGGCATTGTATCGTCCATATGTTCAAACTCTTTCTCGGAAGGTTTTTTCTCTTTATCTAAACCTTCCCCATCTAGCCAAAACGTGCTAGGTGTTGGAGCGAGAGTGGATACTAACGCAACAACTCTTGATACCATAAAAGTTGTGCCTAGCTTTTCTTTTGATTTTTCCTCGGCTTTTTTAATAGCTTCTTCAAGCGATTCACACGTAGACTGATGAATTGTTTCAAATCCGACGATGTAATATGGTTCCATTTTAGATGTTAGTTACCCACTTATCTTGAATAGGGAGATAATCTACGACAATCTTATCCCCTACACATAGGCTGATAGCGTTGTCGTTTCCGTAACAGAAAGGGGCGAGCGATATGGCACTCACCCGATACTTAGCGACGAGTTTCATAAACTCGCGAGCAAACTCTTGTTCCTCAGTCATCTTAGAAGGGATTGCCTTGATCTTCTTCTTTGTTTAGTTGAACAGGTGGCTTTGCCTTCATAGTATCTTCTACAGGCCAAAGGCGAGCCAACCCTTGCTTATTGCCTTCAATAAATAGGCAACTAGCCATGCTTTGCTTGGTTTCTGGTGGTAGGCCATCAACCATTTGAGCCTTGCCCCAGCAAGCCAGCCAGAAGCAAGCAAGGCGGTTTAAGGCATCAGTAGGACTTTCCCCGCTGTCTTGGGTGGGGGCGGGGCGTGAAACAGGCTCAGAACGCAAGGAAACGGCACTAGAAGCGGCACTAGCTGCCTTGTTTTCAGGGGTTCCGCGCATGTAAGCGGGGTTTGGCTGGTCTCCAGTGACCACACCACCCGATTTACCCTTGATGCTCAACTCCAAGCTACCATCCTGTTTGTTTGCCACGATCTCCACACCTTGCTGCTTCTTTGTCTTGCCATTAGTTCCAGAGGAAATGAGATAGGCGTGTTTGCCTTGGAGATAGCTAATATCGTCCGAGTCGAACAGCGTAGCCTTCATTTTCTCTCCGTTGTCGGAGATGACGAACGATTGGAGTTTCCAAGGCCCATATTGGCCCTCTCCGGTTTTGATTGGAAACACCTTTTCAATGGTGCATTCCACTTTCGGGACAACAGTTCCCACTGGGAACGCTTTGATTTGTGATATGGTATGGCTCATTTGCGGTTTTGTGTTAGCAGGTTCTCTGCGAAAGACTGGTAGGCGACAGGATTAAACTCGCCGTTCTTAATAGCAATAGCTATTGATAGCTTGAGGAAGCGGTCAATGGCGCGGTTTTGCGTCACCTCGTCATCCGCCTCGTTAATATTGGTGAGCACCGCGAGCAGTGCTTGATCTTCTTTTTGTTCAATTTGTTCAATCATTTTAGGTATCCTTGTTCTCTAGCCCACTTCGGATTGTTGTGTATCTGATTATGCCAGTGGCGGGAGACTGCCATCCATGTATCTACGGCCAAGTAATTTTTACCTCTGCCTTCGATGTGGTGTATGTCAGTTGCTTGTCGCACTGGTTTCTCGCCCACATCCTGAGAGACTTTGCACAAAGGATGCAAGGCTAAATAGTGTTTTCTTAATGCGTAGTATTGCTTATCAAGCTGACGCTTCTTAACGGAAACTCGCCTGATAGGTTTCTTGCGTTGCATCAGTTGGTGTTAGGCTCACGGAAGTAGGCATCTACTGCTTCCAGACCAGCAACCACTGCCTGGTGATCCATTGCCACCCTAGCCGAGTGCAGGTGCAGCAGGAGCGAGCGCATTGCACGGTTCTCTCGCTCTAGTTGCTCAATGCGGGTCAGGTGTTTGGCTTCTCGTTCCCCGCTCATACCAAGTAGGCGGGCCTGCTCCAATGCTTCTTTTCTTGTGCTCATTTGGAGTGAGTTGGGCTGTTATGCAAAGCACGGCGTATGGATGCCTCAAGCGCACGACATACAGCAGTGGAATGCAAAACCGCGTTTCTGGTTTTACGATTCCTCCATCCAGAAAGATGCTGTAGGACAGCGCGATTGTGGATTGTGGCTTGGTCATGCAATTCGTCGGCAAGTGACTCAAAGAAGCCTAACAAAGCACTAGAGCCAATGCCCTTGCTTGTCACGGTTTCGGTAGATTCTAAGGCAGGTGTGTTATTCATGGTATTTGGGTGATTGGTTGGCTAGCGGCGGGCATGGCTCACCGCTGGCGTTAGGCAGAAAAAGGCAAGTCGCGCTCGCTGACCACTAGCTCCTCTTTTTCTGATATCGCCTTCCAGCGTTCGACCAGATCGCGGGCCTTCGCGAGCTCGGCACGGAGATTATCGCGCTGCCACACCAGCGACTCAATCATGGCGGCGGCGTCCCGCAGGCACATAGCTGGCACATGGTCCGGCGCTTTTATCTGCTCCGCCAGTAATCGGAGCGCGGAGGGAATGGTTTTCAGTTCGTGTTCCATAGAGTTATTCGCCGCATGGCTCACCGCTGGCGTCAGCCCTCTCGGGCTGGGTTGGAGCATAGCATTTAAGAGCTTGCGGGTTTAGGTAGAAACCAACTGGAGGGTTGGGTTGGCCCCACCATTTGATTGCCCGCTCTTTTTCCTGAGGCGTGTAGGCGTGGATGCATACACCAAACCTGCCACATTCATGTGCGTCACACCATGTTTTGTCTTTGTAGCTAATCATATGTTTATTGGTTTATCCATTCTTACCGAGCAGTAAGAGTGTTGTTTTGAGTAAGCATTTTCATTTTACCACCTCCCATTCCAGAGCTTCTGTAAGGTCATTGACAAAGAGCGGGAGTATCTGACTGCTCGTCATATCCTCCTTGCCCCATACGCCCCGCTGCCATTGGCTATACCAATAGTAGGGCTTGTTGTCTTTCGGGTAAAGGAAGCGGGTTCCCGCTAGGGAAGCGTCTTGTGGTAGGTCTTTAATTTTCATGTGGTTTATTTTAGGGTGAAATTATTCTGGCAGCTTGTAAACAGAAAGCATCTCATGCACTTTAACCGTGTAACCAAGCCGTTTAGCTTGAGGCAACATTATTTTCACTTTGCTTATCCCTAAGCGAGAAACAACGACCTTGTCGAATGGAATAAACCCAAGTTTGTTCATTATTAGTTCAGTTTGGAAAGTTAGGTCGTAATAGACGTTCTTTTCTCTCCAGTCACCAGTCATTATGCAATAGGTTGCCCCTTTTTTAGCTTTGGCTGCAAAACGTGTTAAAACGTGCTCATATTCTGCCAGAAATCCGCTCCAAGCCTTGCATTGGTCTAATCCCTTGTCACCAGCATAGGTTTCGAGATTCCAATAGGGCGGGCAAGTAAACAGCCCATTGTGAACCGGAACCTCTACGGTGCGAGAATCGCCAAGAGTGTTTTGCACCGAGTATTTCTCGAAAGCATTAGCAATGGCTTCGGGAGATAGGTCAAAGCCCATGTAGGCCCGCCCATGACGTTTCATCGCATCGCCTCGCTCGCCCCACCCCGCAAACGGATCAACTGTCATCTGGCAATCTCTAAGGAATAGAGCAGCGCAAGTCTCAGCAATTTCGTAGGGAAAAGGGCTGTATCCGCTACGGCTACTTTGCTTGTTATGGTCAGTATCTCCACGAACCCCATGCTTACCCATAGGGCCAATTTCCATTACGGAAACTGGCAGTATCTCCAGATGGTCTTTTGGTTTGTCGAATTGTTTTATTTCAAATAAGTCTGTCATGTTGTGTTTGTGTTTATCTAACGGAAAATTGGTGCTCGGTCAGTTGTTACGTCGCCGAGCAGAACGAGTAGGTTAAACCCATGCTACTAGCTGGTGCACCTCGTCAGGCTCGGCCCAGTCTTTTTGCCATGCACAAGCATGGCTGGGGAAAATTGGAGAGAGCAAGCGGGACTCAAACCCGCATCACCTCGGTAGCCGAGGGACTTAATTGTTAGGCGATTGCTCTCGGTGTAAAGAACGTAGAGCATCATCCATGTTTTGCTTGAAAAATCAATAGTTAATTTATTTTATGTGCATTATTTCTCGCAACAATAAGCATAGCATTGATTTGTGCTATGTTGTTTTTGTGCATTACCAGCAGATGGTTCCGGTCTCCACCTTGGCTCCATTCTTAATGGCAAACTTCATTGCCAGCCATTCGTCATCAAACTCATATGCCACCTTTCCGGTGGGAAGGGCGAGCCATACGCGATAAATTGTGTTTGTGTCCATAGTTCAGACTAATCCCATGTCTCGTTTTTCCTCGTCTGACAAGTCAGAAATGCGTCTAACAGTTAATTTATTTTTCTGGTTTGCATCCCAAAGACCAGTTTTCTTTAGCTTAAACTTGGAATAACTCTCCTCTTTATTGCTTTCGACCAAACTAGCAACCTGTTTCTTGTTTAGCTTTAATTTCTTTTTTGCTACCGCTATATGTTTCGGAAGTGGGGCATTAGGGTTTTTAACGATAAAAGACCTCATAGTTTTACGTTTTAAGCGTTTATTAGTTGTTAAAGCATTGGGTTGTTCGCAACATCAGCTTTCCTGAGATAAGAAATAGACTTACCAGTAGGCAGGGCTTTCACCCTCCCTCGTAATACCCATCACAACTTACCCACTTAGCCATCATCTCACTAGGGGTTGCCCTACCAAGACGCATGAGTTTGTGATGTGCCTGTCCTTTGCCATAGGTTTCTCGGGATTGATTCAGAGTCGGGTTGTTCGCTATCCTGGGCCTTACCTGTGCCCAAGGTGAAGTTACTAGACTAGGGTTTCCCCTCCCAAGCTAAAACGCTGACACACGGTTTCCGTCCATTGATGCAATCGCAACGCTTGAGTCTTACCACCTTTCGATGGCGTGGTTCTGCCAGCTTCCGCTGGTAACAGTGGCTCATGGGAAGTAAGACGCCCCATAAGCTAGAAATGATTTAACGAGAAAGGCAAAGAACAGCCCAGCTTTCTAAGGGCTGGCAACCTTGGGGCTTCTCACCTTCGGGTTTTTAAGCCCGCTTGCGCTCTGAGGAGAAAGAAAAAAGCCCTCTCCACGGGGTCTAGTCCGTGAGAGGGCCAAGAACCGGAAGAGGGCAACCCAACCTCCGTAAAATGAACTTCTCGACGCGCTAGACCACGCTTCGATGAGCAGAACCGTGGGGAATTTCCCAAAATTGTCAAGAGGGCCATTTTTCAAAAGCTAAAACATAGCTTAACCACCATCCAGATTGGTAGTTACGAAAGTGCTGTTTTCTTTTCTTGTTTTTGCTCACCAAAAAAGCATCTTGGGAAATCTCCCAAGGAGACCACATGAAACAAATAGAAACAGTTAGAAATGCCCTTAATATGGCACTAAAACGCCTGGAGGAGCTAGAGCAGACGTTAGAGCATCGTGCTCCCGCTCTTTATGAATGGGATGCTACCATGATTTGCACGGTGGCGGCGGCAGAGTTTGGCGTCAATCGGGATGCCCTCTACGTCGATTCCCGTGATAGGGCCATTGTAGATGCCCGCCATACGGCAATGTATCTCATGGGAAAGCATCTGCCCATGAGCATCCACCAGATTGCTGCCCACTTTCGCTCAGATATGCACCGGACAACCGTCATCAGTGCCATATCTGGCATTCGCGACAGGCTTGAAACAAGCCCCACTTTCTCGGCAAAGATTGTCCGAGCAGAGAGCAAATACCTAGTAGCTAAAAATGGAAGAAACAATGAAAACAATACGAACTGAAAAAGCACCAACTACGCCTTGGGAAAAACTTAAGGCTACAGCGGAGTGGGCAACTACTACCGAGCGCAGGAATATCGAGTTAGACAAAGAGACGCTCTTCTGGGTGGTCTCTGAGCTAACCCGCTGGGAGTTGATTAGAGGCCTCGACCTCGACCTAGCCGACGAGGAGCTATCTGACGAGCCTCAAAACCTAGATGTGGAGGATGCGCTATGATGACCCAGAGTGCTGCCTCCTCTTGCATCGAGTATCTGTTCTCCGGTGCTGTTCGCGAGAAGTTTAAGGTGCTGATGGAGTCGCAAAAGAATAGCCCAGAGCGGTATAGGAAACAAACCCATTGGGCTACGGAAGAAGAAAGACAGAAAATTAGAGAAGCTCGCGAAAAAGGCTTGAGTTGGAAAGAACTCGGCGTGATGTTTGACCGCTCGCCCTATTGCTGCCAAGTGGCGGTGAGGGGCAAGTTCTACAAGAAAAAAACAAATGAAATATCTAATGGATAAGGAATTAGTAAATAACTGGCAACCGCTACCAGCGGATGTCCCCGCACTCCCAATCCCACCGACTGGCTATGACCGCTGGCATTACGTTGGTAAGGGATTTGACTCCGATGGCCCGATTGACCGTCCTTGGGGGATTTGCCTACCCCATGATAGGAATTGGGAGTTAGTCTGGGATGGAAACAAGCATTGGCCAGAGGGTTGTGCATCGGGGCACTATATCGTCGCCGTCCGTGACAACGAGGCTCGCCGTAGCCTCATGCGCCTCTACGATGTAGCCCGCAAGCTCGCCCACACTCTCAGCCCCATCGACGAGGAGACGTGGAAGGCATTGGATGACGCCGAGGATGTTCTGCAAAACGAGATGTGGGAACTAAAGGAGAAACGATGAAAGTGAGACGTAGCGGGGATGCTGGGGTGTTCTTCGTCGAAAGCTCCAGCAAGACCGAGACCACCGAGCATACGGTTGACTTGTTCCAACTGGTCTGCACCTGCACCGATTACACCGCACGCTGCGCTCCTAGACGCCGCATCAACCCCGCCTTTATCCCGCATCCCGCCACCGAACGCACTGCCTGCAAACATATCACTCAAGCACTCCTACGCCTTGGCCTCCACACGGCTAAGGAATGGAGTAAACAACTAAACAACACACAATAATGCACTTCTATACCAGTCAGGGTGAGCCTATGCACACCCAACCAACCAAAGCGGGGGCCAAAAACGCCACCCGTCCCACCGACATAAGGGATGCTCGACGCCTAAGCCTCCTACCTTCCGTCACCACGGTCTTAGACATCCTCAGCAATCCTGGCCTCGACTTCTATCGTCGCCAGACAGTGCTCAAGGCGGCATACGAATGCCCTCCGGTGGACGCCGAGAGCTACGAGGAATGGGCTTCCCACGTTGGCGAGAAAGCGGACGAAGGACGCAACGAAGCTGCCGAATTGGGCACTCAAGTGCATAAGGAGCTTGAAGAGGGGCTTAAAACGCTTGAAAATGGCATTACTAGCGAAAATCCGCTGGTAGTCCCAGCCCTCAACTATGTCCGACTACTGGACATTAAAGACCTGATGACCGAGCAGGTAATTGTAAACCTGCGTCATGGCTACGCTGGCACTATCGACGTATCGGGTTACATGATTAACCCTGATAACAGCGATTATGAGCATTCGTGTCCGGTGGTCATCGACTTCAAGACCAAGCGCACGAAGCCAGACGAGAAAATCACCCCGCCAGAAACCTATCCGTGGCAGCTTGCAGCCTATCACCTAGCCAAGTTTGGCACTGGTAGCGAACTTCATCCGCTCGCCATGGCTTGCAATGTTTACATCTCGACCACTGAAGAGGGGCGTTTCTCCACTGTCTGGTATGACCGCTCCGAACTGCAAGAGGCACTCGACTGCTTCCTCGCAGCCAACAAACTATTTCAACTCCGTAACAAACTTAAACCAGCCAACTACTAAGCCATGTCCAGCACACTAGAAAAAATCGAAGCCCAGCGTATTATTAACAAAGCCAAAGGCGTGCCTCGCCACGCTATCGGCCCTAACGAACTACAATATTTATATGATATTGAGCAAACCGCTGTCCGAATGAAGATGATCGGCGACATCCTCGCCTCCTTAATGCCCACTTCGGAAGCGGCGGCGGAATGGGGACGTATCACTAAAGACATATCAGTGGACTAATATGAAAAAGGCTAACATAGAACGTATCCCGCCTCACTCGGTGGAAGCCGAGGAACAGCTTCTCGCCGCTTGTATGATGGATCAAGGCTCCACCTTGTCCAAGTGTATAGAGCACCGTATAGCTCCCGATACGTTCTATGTGCCCGCCCATGCTCTCTGCTACCAAAAGATGGTGGAGATGTATGGTTTAAGTCAGGCAGTAGAAACGCATACAATAGTGGAGGAACTTAAAAAGGACGGAAGTTTGGAAAAAGTAGGAGGTTTTGCTTTTATCCTACGTGTCAGCAATACAATCCCCACAACAGCGGGTGCCAGCTTTTTTATTGACAAAGTGAAGGAGCTATCGCTCTTAAGAGCCTTAATCGTTCGCGGTTCGCGAATTGTAGATAAAGCCTATAACTATACAGGAGACCTAGCCGAGTTTGCTACCGAGGTGGAAGATGCCTTAAGGGTGTATGGTTCGCTAGAGAAGGGTAAGACGCTATCTGCCGCTTGCGACGATACGCTGGCCTTAATTGACTCCATCAAGGCAGGAAAGAAGGCACAAGGGCTTGCTTGGCCCTTCCGAGGCATGGATGAACGGCTCGACTTAGCTGAGAACGGGGAACTAATCGTCGTAGCAGCTAGGCCTGGGCGCGGCAAATCGTCGTTTGCTAGGCAAGTGGCATGGGATTGGTCTCTTAAACATGGAGATGTGGCCTATTTCTCACGGGAAATGCCCGTAGGACAGCTTCCCCAGCTCTTTGCCCAGAGCATTAGCGGTATGTCATGGCGCGAGGCTAGGCGCGGCCATATGCACCCCCACGACCTCGCCACCTTCTGCCAAGGTGTAAGAGAGGTTAAGAAGAATACCCGCCTGCACGTGTTCGACAAGGACAGCACGATTACGCAGGTGATTAGCCGGATTCGCTCCTTAAGGGCCAAACTCGACCTTAAAGCGGTATTTATTGACTACTTGCAGGCGTATGACATGAAGCAGGAAAAAGGGGAAACCCGAGACCTTGCCATTGGACGATTCACTCGCTGCCTTAAGGACATTGCCTTGGACTTAAATATCCCCGTCATCCTGCTGGCCCAACTAAGCCGTGCGGTGGAAAAGGAGGAGCGGGAACCGAGAGCAAGCGACTTAAGAGAGAGCGGAAACATAGAGCAGGACGCCGATAGGATTATCTTCACCCACTGGCTACCTGTTACGCCGGACGGCATTGCCCAAGATTTCAACGATTTCTCGCTTCAATCGGTTTACTCGCAGTTTATCCAAGTGAAAAACAGGAACGGAACAAACGGAAAGCTGGATGTGCGCTTTCATCGTCCAACAACTACGTTTGTAGCTTAAACCAATTTGCTCCTTAAAGCCAATTTACCCCTTAAGGCCGATTTGCTCCTTAAGCGGGTTTT
>Ga0228701_1001785_pt1 | contig 13994 bp, 18 predicted proteins | sample McNCre117_Aug_MG_2_FD_178017 | JGI IMG/M metagenome (GOLD analysis project Ga0228701, IMG submission 178017) | Freshwater microbial communities from McNutts Creek, Athens, Georgia, United States - 11-17_Aug_MG | ecosystem: Environmental > Aquatic > Freshwater > Creek | place: USA: Georgia...
GACTTGCTTCGGCCCTCTTTGCAGCCTTTTCTGGGTCTGGATTGAGGTAGACGCGCTTTTTGCGGCCTCTGCGAAGCTTGCGTAGCGTTCCGTCAGCGTTATAGGAACGTACGCGAACTTCACCGTTGACACTCATGATCTGCACGGGCTTCTTGCGGCCCGGTAGCATCACGTTCTCTTGGATTTCGATTTTGGTCCAAGGAGTGGATCGACGTTTAAGTTCGCGTACCATTACTTACTCCGACGAGCAGCGTTGTCTGCTGCTTCTTGCGTCTTGTATTTGAAAACACGATCAATGACGGGCTTCATGTGAGTTGCGAGATCGTCAGCCAGTTCAGGATGGTTCTTGATGGCTTTTTGCAATATCTCGTTGGCACGGTTCTTATTGTTGACCGTACCCATGTCACCCAAGGCTTTCTTGAGGCTCTTTGCTACATCTTGTGGAACATCACGAGTTGACACAAACGTTTCAATACCTTTGTTCAAAGAGGTATTGCGGCGGTGTGCTCCTGCATCCCAAGCAGACTTGTTGAAGATGGGGACGGCTCCGTCACTAGGAGATGCGCCCACGGTATCAGGGTTGCTTTTAGCTTTTCCTGATTTTCCACTTCCGCTCTGCGCTGCATTCGCCTTAGCGTTATCAAGTTTCGCTTTTGCCTGTCGGATTTTACCATCGGCCAACTTTTCTTCGACTTTGGTTCGGGCCTCTTGTCTCTGAACACGCAACTGTACAAGTTCTTCCCTCAGCTTGGCTATACGGGCGTTTACCTCAGCAGTTTGACGCTTGGTCTTTGCAGCCTCAATTTGCTGTTCGCCTGTCTTTTTGACATTAGTGGTTCTGGCAGCTTGAGTTTCTGTGCGTTCCTGCTGGGTGCGTGTAGCCTCCGCTTGGGTCTTGGTTTTCTCAGCCTGTGTCGCAGTGCGTTCACGCTGAGTGTTCATTGCTTCTTTCAGGACACCCGTGCGAGCAGCTTGAGTGTTCGTACGTTCCTGCTCGGTCTGGGTCTTGGCCTGCTGTGTTTCAGTCCGTGCCTTCTGCGTTTCCGTAGCAGCATTGGTCTTCTCGATATTCGCGTTTCGCTGTGCAAGCTGTGTATCAATCAGATCAGGCAGAGCCTCATTCTTCTGGCGCAAAGCCTCATTGACATGCTGATAGCGTTCAATGCGAAGCTGGCGTAGCTGGTCATTCTGAGCAGCCTGTGCGGCTTTAGCCTGTGCAGCCAATCGAGCAACGGAAGGAGCATCGGACATAGGCGCTGTGCCAGCCGATGGGTCAGCAAAGCGATTGACGAAGCGTTCGATGGGTGACCGTGCGCCACTGAGTGCGTCAATGCCGCGAGCACCTGCATAGATACCAGCGGGAATGGCAGCACCTGCGAGAATGGCAGGAGCGTTAGCCAGAGCCGTAGCAGTACCTGCTTTGACGATGGGCAGTGAGGAGAAGGCAGCATCGGCTGCGATACCACCAACACCGAGAGCCGCTAGGGCCTTCGTGCTGAGTATCTTTTCGATAAACGGTATCTTGGCAGCGAGGCCACCAACGTAGGTGCCACCAACGTCCTTACCCTGACCAGCAACGGTCTTGAGGGCGGCTTGTGAACGCAGGGATGCGACGAGCATCTTCCCTTCAGCGGTGTTGCCGACCATCTGCTCAATGTGATTGATGGCATCGACACCAATAGGGGCTGCGTTGGGGTTCTTAGCGTCCTTGACCAGTTTGAAGGTGCTGGCGTTCGCAGCGAGCGCATCGAGGTCCGTGGCTTCACGCTCAAAGTTGTTGGCCTTGAGCATCGCTTTGACGGCATTGAGTGACTCGGTGATGCGGGACTTGTTTTCGTCCATCGCACCCTTCAGGACTTCGGTGTCGTTGATTGACGACCCCGGCCTGTCGTTCATGGCCTTCTTGAGGAGGTTTGCTGAGTAGGTGGCTTCGTTGTTGCCGTTCTCGATACCACGCAGTTCCATCGCCGTGAGGGCGTTACGGGCCAAGGCAGGGGACTTAGCACCTGCTGCGGTCAAACCCTGTGTGAGACCTGCTCCGAGGACCTGTGTGGGGTCAACGTCGAGACCACGCTCGGTACCCAAGGTGGTACCAACCTGACCTGCGAGATCACTACCAGCGCCAACACCAGCCTCAAGACCTACGGCCTTACCGAACTGCTTAACGCCTTGCGTGACACCACCAGTGAGGGGGCCAGCAATCTTACCTGCGCCCATACCACCCACAACGCCCTGCGCGAGGGTCGTGAGACCTGCTGCACCGAGTTCGCCGGGAGTTGCCTTGTCGGTCTCAGGGTTTCGATTGTTGTTGACCATACGGCCTTCAACGTTTTCGCCAAACTGAGTCGAACCAAACAGAGCACCTGCGAGTGCGGGATTGCGTGTGGCGAGCATTGCCGCCATGACGGGGAGGCCCTCGACGGCAGCACGAGGAATACCTGCCCAGCGGTTCTCACCGGGGCGGGGGTTCCTGAACTGGTCCATACCGGAGCGGTAGTTGTCAGGGGCAATAGCGCCACCAACGTGTTCAACCGTCTTGCCGAAGTCGGCCACACCTTGGCTGTCGAAGGCATCACCACCTTGCTTGATGGTCTTACCAACACCTTCGACGGCCTTTGCAGCACCGTACTGAAGTGCGGAGCCGTAGCCCTTGTTGGGCGCTAGGTGATCAAGGATTTCCTTTGGGGTATACTTGGCATCAAGTGCCTGACCAATCTGTGAACCAACGTCCTGATCGTTCTGCCTAAGGAAGTTGACGATCTCGTCGTCCGAATATCCAGCACTACGAGCGGAAGAAATCTTGTCTTCAATCATTAGAGCAATTACCTCCGCTCGTAACTATTATCGTCCAAGTATAATCTTTGCAGCATCAGGTGGAATGGTCTGTCCACGCTTGTTCTTGAGTGAACCATCTGGATACAGGAAAACATCCTCACCATTGGGGGCCTTAACGGCCCTTACGCCACCTTGAGGAACTACTGCGGGAGCGTTAGGTACAGCCCCAGTTGGGGCAGGGGGAGACGCAGGGGACGGCTGGGGACCGCCAGTTCCAAAGATAGAGCTAAGGCTAGGCTTGTTACCGTTGTTCGCATTTGGTGTGGCATTTGTATTATTCTGTTGTTGCTGTGCTGACTTGTTATCCTGAGCCTGCTTCTTAGCGGCCTCGTACTCGCCCAAGCGGTTCTTGGCGATGTCGGCCTGCTGTGAGTAGCGGTCGATACCAGCGTTGTCTGGGTTGAAGCGTGGGTCACCACCGGGAGCGTAGCGGTCATACATGCCTTTGTAGGCACCATAGACGCGCTGCTGGTCCTTAAGTGCCGCCTGATAGCGGTCAGCAAGGGCCTGATCAAGATTGTCACCACTGAGCTTTGACAAGCTGTCGAAGTTGGCCTTGCCGTAACGCTGTGCGTCACCTTCGGTCTGCACACCCTTCTGACGAAGCTGCTCCTGAAGCACCAACTGCTGCTGGAGCCGTTCCATCTTGCCGAAGAACTGCTGTTGCTCAGGTGAGGCCATGAGACCTGCGTCCTGAAGCTTCTTCTTGGTCTCAGCCGTAAATGCACCAGAACCATCAGCAGCCGCAGTACCGAGGGACTGGAAGCGACTCATCCAGTTTCCGGCTTCTGGGTTGCTCTTCAGGTATGACCTGAGGTCAGACAGGTTGTCGATCAGGTCTGTGTTCTGATCGAGGAACTGCTGGTGCTGACCGAACTGCTCGATAGCTTTGTCAGACGGAGGCTTATAATCGGCTTCAATCTTCTTCTTTGCGCTGTACGCATCGGTCATATTCTTAAGCCAGTTGGGGTCTTTGGTCTGGCTGTACTGACCTGTAGCTTTGTTATAGTGCGACCACGTACCAGTCTGTGCGTCATACTGAGAGACGACATCAGCACCCGGTTTGGCTCGCATGGACGCAAGAACTGCACCCTGCTGTGGGTTGTTGATGCTGGCAATAGCCGCACCAGCACCAATGAGGGCGTTGCTCCAATCACTGCCACCAAGACTGCCACCATTTTGGATAGCTGCCGTTTGGTTCGCGTTCTGTGCCTGAGCCTGCGCTGCGTTGGGGTCGATGCCTTGGAGGACTTGATTTGCAAAGTTCAATCGAGTATCTCCTGAGTTATCACCGTAACGCAAATAGCTCTTCATAGCGTTGTTAGCGTCACCCAAGCTTGTTGCATTCTTGAGGGCAGCACCTGCTTTGTTTTCAGGGCCTTCAAGCTCATTGAAGAAATGGTTGATGTGCGTCTGTGGATCGTTGATGTCACCAGTCTGCTGAAGTGCAGCGTAGCGAGGGCCACGCCACTGAAATGCGCCTTTAGCAGTCCCACTGTCACCGACTGCACCAAGTGGATTACCGCCACTTTCCTGCATACGGTTGCCGATGACTGCCGCCATTTGAACAGGGGTGTAACCTCGACGCAAACCTTCCTGAAAAAGCTGACTGTCAAAAGATGAGAGGGCCATAAGGACTGCTCCTACGAATAAGTTATAAAACGTCACTACCGCTGCATTGGGCTTGCGAACCCAAGCCGTGACGATGCAGACGCAGCATTCGAGCTACCCAAGAGACCACCAAAGCCGCTGAGTGCACCAAAGGCACCAAAGGGGCTACCAGCACCAAGGAGTGACCCAATGCCGCCCAAAGCACCACCAATGACCGAGCCAATACCCGGCGAGGAGGAACTCGTGGTGTTCGTGGTCTGAGTACCGTTCTGACCCCAGTTGTTGGAGCCAATGATGCTGTAGTAGTTGTTCAGGAGATTGTAGGGGCGCTGTTCTGCGTACTGCTGTTTCTGATAATCGTTCTGAAGCTGGTTCTGAGCCTCAGTCTGGTTCATCGTGGCGTAGTTTGCGGCATTACCAAGCGACTGCGTTTCCATGTTGAACGCATCAGACAAGCCACCAGCGCCACGAGCCACAAGGGCATCGTACATGTTACCAGCGTTAGACAGGTTCTGAGCCTGCTGCTGCTGGTCCTGCTGGGCCATCTGGAGGCCGTTGCTGTAGGCGTTGCCGCGAAGCTGTGCGCTGATGTTCTGCGCGTTCTCCGCAAGACCACGATCCACCACACCCTGTGCGAGGGCGGTACGATCTGAGTTGATGTTGCCAGAAGCTGCTGCATTACGATACAGGTTCGGAACCACGTTCTCCGCAGCGTTACGGTTTGCGTCATAGGTAGCTGCATTGACCATCTGGTCGATGTAGGGGTTCTGGGCGTAACGGTTCGCGTTGGCGATGTTGCTGCCAGTGCTGTCACCGTTAGCGAGGTCATAGAGACCCTGTGCGGAGTTGACCAATCCCTGACCACCAGTCGCAGCGAGACCTGAGGACGCATTCGTCAACTCGGTCGCCATGTTCTGACCAGTGCCAGTGAAGTAGTTTACACCAGTGTCTACCAGCGCCTTCTGCGTGGGGTTCATCCCCGCATAGAAGTCTCCGGTGTAACCGGGTGTGGCGCTGTTGGTGTTATAGAGGTTTTGAGCCTGCTTAAAGGCATCCTCAAGATACGGGGCCTGAACTTTCCACGGACCCATATCGGTCGTTGTAGTACTAGAACTTTTCGATTTGGAAGACATATATGGAGTCCCTAAAAGTAATTTACGAATATACGTGTCGGTGTGTCGTTATAGTCACGAGCATCACACAAATAGGCAAAGCCAAACCTTGCAATAAACTTTTCCCACTTGGGGTCAAAACTTTCGACATACGCCAACAGAGGTGCTTTGATCTGGGCACGTACGGAGGGCCAATCGCGGATCATCTCGCGCAAAACGCGAGGTGTCCACGAAAGGACCTCAAAGTGTATCGTGAGGACCTCAAGGTCTCCGACACAAGTAAGCTCGATGTCTAAGGCGTAGTCGGGGGTCTCAACCATACGAAAGAAGTGACTCTCGTGATCGTTGTGGGTGACCCATTGTTTAACCGCCAAGCGCCTTAAGTCGTGCATTAACGTCATTGAGGTAGGTCGTAATGTTGGCAATCGACTTCTTCAGCTTGTCGAGTTCACGCTGGAGGTACAGCGGGCTGTTCGGGTCAATGACTGGAGGAGGCGAGGGGGTGTAGGTAGTGTTGGTAGGGGGTCTATCAGCCATTACCTACTCCCAGTAATTACTACGTCCACATCAATGCCACTGAGGCTGAATGAGCGATAATCGTTATAGTTGATCTGAAGCGTGAGGAAGCGACCTGCGTCCCGATAGTCCAGCTTGTAGTTCTGGATGCCGTCATAGGTCATCGGGTCACCCAATACGGGGGACTCATCGGGGTACAGAGAGGCACCAAATTGGAAACTCAGGGGCGCACCACTGGCGTACACACGACCTTCTGGATAAATCGAGATGATGTTCTTGAAGCCACGTAGCTCGGCCTGTATCTCGTCCAAGTCGATACCTGTACGTCTCACGTAGCATGGCCCGGTCGCTGCGGTATCTACGGGGTATGTGGTCGTACCAGTGAGGTAGTCCTCCAACACGTGCAACTGGCGAGTGATGCCGTATGTGGCACTGGTGAGACCAACGAACATGAGGTTGCGCTTGTAGCCGTCATCCTTGTCGAGCCACGAGCCACCTGTGAGGTCCCACGAAGCTGTCGCTGCATTCCAGATAAGCGAGGTATCAAGGTTGGAGATACCCGCTGCCGTTGACCACGGAAGGTCGTAGAAGGTCCACGTACCCGACACATAATTGTAGACGGCTGCACGGTTACACGCTTCGCCGTTGGGCGCTGGGTAGGCCACCGCTTCGTCACCAGAGACGTAGCAGAACATGATCTCGTTTAGGGCACGGTTGTGTGCCACAAAGAACTTGTCCTTGTACTTCTTGTTCATGGTCCTGTAGATGTACTGACGAACCTTGCCCTCGGCAATGCTCTGTTTCGAGACACCATCGTGGATGTAGATGTCGTCAAAGCCAAAGACGTAATGCTGGCCCTGCCGCTCCACCACACAGTTCTTGTTAATGATGCCAGTGCCCGTGAAGATGCGCCGGAAGGAGTAGACGTTGCTGTCTCCGGTCACTTCCATCAGCCAGATTTCATCACGAGAATACAGGGCAAACGCATTTCGAAGGGCATACCCATCAATAAGCGGATTGACCATTTCGGCAATGGTGTTACGCCCAGCACTGTTGGTGGTCGCTGGGTTCCATGTGGCGGGCGGGGCACCCACAGTGGTAAAATCTGACCAACGGAGGGTCGTTGGGTACTCAGCACTGGCCTCGGTCATCCCGATAGCGATAAGCTGGCTGTTGAACGCCCTAAGGCTCTTACAGCGCCACGTTGAGGTCCAACCGGGGATAGCAGCCATCTGGGTGCCGTTACGCACCATGTACCACGGCACACGGTCCTCACGGTTGACGTAATAGACATCCGACAGGTTGGTGCTGGTCCACTGGACAGGGGTGCTTGAAGGTGTCCAACCGGAGGCCGTAATGTCGATGGTGGTGGGACCTGCGGTCTTCGTGATGGTACCGTCTTGGTATCCGAGCACGATGTAATCGAGGCCCGTGAGGGGCGTAAGGCCATCCACGAACGCTGGGTCCTTGCTCAGGCTTGTGATGCTGCGGAACACGGGTCCACGAGTCATCACACCATTGGCAAAGCGCACATTGAGGCCAGCGTCGAAGGCATTAGGCGGAAGGTCGAACGGGTCGATGTCCTTGATGATACCTACGGTGCCCATCTGACGGATCGGAAGTATGGACATTCAAAACCCCCTTTTCGGGTAACACAAAAAAGATTAGGCACACTAAGTGTAACTCTAGGTGTACTCTAAGAGCTAATGCTTACGTAACACAACAAAGAGAATATCTAATAGTAGTTATCAATAGTAGTTGCTCTTAGAGTACACTTAGAGTAACACTTAGGGAACTCTTAGAGTACTCTTAGGGTACCCCCCCTTACCCCCCACTTACCCGCTGTCAGGGATGTCCCAAGTCTCAGTACTTCATGATGTACGCAAGGGCATAGTAGGGAGGACGGTTCTCGTGAGGCTGATCGCCACCCACGGAACTCTCAGAGGCCGAAAGTGACAACGTATGGGTATGGTCACCCACAGCGTTCACCGAGATGCCTGTCGTGGAACTTGAGGTATTCGGATAAAGAGGCTGCGAACCCGTACCACCTGTATAGGCAGCACCACCCCAAAGGTAACCGTAAAGGGTGTAGGTATGGCTATGCCCCGGATCGTTGATCGAATGGGTATGAGCACCAGATGCACCAATCGAACCACCAACCGTGATCGTATGGGCGTGGGAGGGCATCTGTGAGGTATTCAGGGTAACGGTATTGGCACCACCCGTGGCACCGACATTGTAGGTTGTACCTGCACCCACAACGAACCTGTCACGCAGGTCGGGGGTCGTAATGTTTCCACCATTGTCCGTACGGGCCACTGTCTGGCCGTTACACAAAGCCCACCCTGAGGGGATGCTGGCGATGGAACCAGACCACAAGACGATACCCCCAATGGGGAACTCTACGGCCACATAGTTCAGTTGGGCCTGAGTCTTCGTAACGGGACCCGTGACGTTCGGAAAGGTGTTCTGGATCACCTGCTTGACGAGCCGGATGTGGTCGTCACCCTCTTTCACACCATCCGTGGACGCAGGGTACGCAGGGTTCAAATTGTTGATATAGGCGGCTGACTCAACTGGCATAGCAGTAAATCCAATGCAAATACGGGCTGACCAGTGGTGCCCAAAAAGTGAACAATAGGGGGTTTCAGTCGTATCAAAATGACGACTACTCTCTATAGGTGTCCGTTTGTCTGGAAGTACTTGATAAATAACCATAAATGCCCGATTCGGGTGTTTCAGCTAATTGTGGCACTTTTAGGGCACTTTGGGCCTACCAGCCGTCCTTTTTGTTACTCTGCTCGTCAGGGTTATACGCAGGGAGAGCCCTTTATCGCTATTTTGAAATTGGTTTTCATTTGAACGGGTACCCCTAAGTTTCTCAAAAAGGGACCCTAATTTCCCCCGCAGCATTTCCCCCGCGTGCACGCAAAGCACTGATAGGCAAGAGAGGCAATGCGATTGCTAATCGCAACGTGCAACGCAAGGGGAAAATCAGGGGACATTGCGGGGACATTAGCGGGGACATTGCGAGTAACGCAAGGGGACATAAAGATATCTTTATATCCTTATGTTGGCATGATTTTTGCACGTGTTATTCGTGCACAAAAATTGTGTTTTATAAAGGGGCGCAAACAAAAAGGGGCAACTTGTGCCCCCTTGCGTCCCCGATATGTCCCCGTGATCAGTGCAAGGGATAGCTAACGTTGGTGACGCGATGATCCCAACATGCACGACAAGCACCGCAAGCGTTGCCTTGCGTACTCGCGGGGCAGATATGGCCAACGGTGCTTTGCCCCTTGCGGTGCACGGTGCTTGTGTTGCGATAGCCGTTAAGGGGCTTGTCCCCGATCATTGTGGCACTGATCCGCACAATGAGATTAGCGGGAAAGTCCCCGTGCTTTGCCTGATAGGTTTTGATTAGCTTAGCTTCGCGGGTTGGCAACCAATGCTTTATGTGTGGGGTTTTGACGCAAACTTGTGCAATAGCCTCAAGCATGGCCAAGCTTTGCAAATCCCCGCTATCGAACCAACGGTGAAAAGGTTGGTTGGTTTTGATGCTTGCCTTGTCTATCTGAAAAGACATAAAGGCAACCCAACGTTGCGGATCAGTCTCAATTAAGCGTTGCGCCTTATCGAGATTTGCAACCCAACCTTGGTTTACGCTTGGCCTCATATTCTGCAACTTGATTGCATAGCACTTGTGACAAGTTGATCCCTCAATTTTTGCCAACTTGCCCCCAACGTTGCAATGCTTTGCAGATATTGCAAAAGATGATCCGGGCATTTTGCTATTGCGGGTTGATACTGATCCGGCTTCGCGTTGTGCTTGTGCTAATGTGATCATGATTGAAAAGTCCCCTTGTGTTACTCAATAAGGACACAATACGCCAACCACACACAAAACGCAATAGACTTAGCATTGCAAACAATGCATGGCCGTTATGTGGTTTTGATAGTTGTTAAGTTTGTCGTTTTGTGTGACAAGGGGACACTAACAACACGAAAGGGGCTTTTGCCATGATTGAAGCACTGATTGAAAATCTTATAGTAATTATTGAAGACACTATAGAACTAGTTGGCATTGCGTGCTTTGTTGCTTGCGTGCTTGTGTGGTTGATATGATAAAGGGGCAAATCATGCTTTCGGAAAAAACAAAACAAGCTATTCTTGATTGCATATCAACACGGGGCAAGCACAAGGGGCAAATAAAGGCACAAGCCCCAAAAGCTAACACGCTTGCCTATGCAGCATATCAAGCACTTATGCTTGAATTCAATCCATATCGGGCAAGCATTTTTGGCCTGATCATGCTTTCGGATGAACAACGCGAAGTATACAATGAAGCGTTGTCATGGGCAGAAAAGCACAAGCACTTACGCTTTCTTGAGCGTAACCGTGCAAGTCTTGAAAGCTTAGGGGTGTGGTAATATGAAAACACATTGGCAAGTTATCAAATCACCAACCAAAAAGCTTTGGGTGTTACAAAGCAAATCATATCTTGAAGACGGCACGTGCACGGGTTGGTGCACGTTCCAAAGCTTTAAAACGCGAAAGCTTGCGGTGCAGATTGGGATGTTTATGCGTGAAAAGGGTGATCCCATATCTTGGGAAGGTGGCCCGATCCGCATGGGCATTGCATTAGTTCATTCTTGCTAAGGGGCAAATCATGTTTGCAATCAAAACGACATATCTGGGACCAACCGACACAAAAGGCACTCGCATTGTGGCCTCATGCTATGGCTACAAGCGCAAAACCTATGCAAGAGATTATGCCTTAGGCATAGGGCAACAAGAGCAACAAATTGCAATAGACTATGCGGAAAGTGTTTTAGAACTGCCAGACGCAAAAGAACTAAAGCTTGTCCGTGCTGGTATGGTAGGACCGGATGCTTGTATTTATACTTTTTCAGTCTAAAGGGGCAAATCATGCAAACACTATTACAACACACCAAAACAAACGAATATGGCAATCAAATCACCGTGCGCCTTGTCGAGAAACCTGCCGGACACTATCCGGCGGGCAGCGGATCACGCTTTGAACCGTTCACTCATTGGCACGTGCAAATCTTGCGTGGTAATGATCCGTGCACGTATGGGCAAATCTTTAAAGACAAGCTTGACGCACTGCATTTTTTCAATAAGCAAATAGGCAATGTTGCATAAGGAGTATTCAAAATGCAAATCATTAGACAAAAGACAACTGACACCTTTAGTACACGCCTTGTCCGCCAATCAGATGAGTTTCTGATCACAAGCGTTATACAAGCGCAAAAGCCCATATTCCAAATGCACAAACTGCTATTGGGTGATCAGCCCGTTAGTGACATTAAGACCGCAAAGCAAATCTTTAGTTCGCATTGTGCAGCACTTATTGTAGGGGGCCACAATGCAATCGGTTAAAATCCAAATCAGTGAGCGGGAAATAGAGGGTCTCTTATGGACCCTCGATCTTGCCGACAACTATGTGGAACAAAATCTGGACCACCCAGACCACTACGAAAACCAAGAGCACGTTATGTGGTGCAGAGCACTGTATCAGCGCATCTCAAACGCAAGATGGGAACAGAGATATGATTGATTGGGAACTTGAAGAACTCAAAAGTGACCTTTCCGCATTGCGTGAGGCACTGGACATCTGCCTAGACTATATCGACCGCAGGGCAGATGTGGTTGAGTTACCATCTGGTCGAAAGACACCGAATGAAGCACTTATCATCATGCGTGAACTCAAATCCCTGATACCTAAGCATGAGCATAAGTTCTTCAGATCATTAACAATATTGGATAATCAACAATGAGTGGTTTTATCTCCAAACGACTATCGGCTAATGCTAGGGTACCCGAAGAGTATACGCGTAACGTTTTTGGTTGCCTTAGTGCCCCCATAATGCTACACAATCCGTCTCAATCCGAGGATGGTATCATGAAGCCCAAGCTGGAAACCGAAGACAGGGAGGCCCTACAGAGGGTCTTCCGCAGTCTCAAAGTATTCAAGCTGTTGAACGACCGGATGCCCCTACAGTACGTCCTGAGCTTCATGGCAGTGGCTATTGACGAGGGCAAGTCAGTCTCGGAATACGCCAAGGTGCTCGGTGTGAATAACACGACGATGAGCCGCCACCTGCTCGACATAGGTCCGTTCAATCGGAACCACGAGGAGGGCTATGGTCTCATTGATTATCGTGCGGACCCCTTGGAACGCAGGCGACACCAGTATTTCTTGACCAGCAAGGGCAAGCAGTATGTGGATATGATCCTCACGGAGGTCTATTCGTGATCCCGTTTTTGGTGTTGCTCTTATTGTCGCCCCTAGCGTTTCTCGGTGCGTTATTCGCCCGTAACTACATCTTGGCCGCTATGTTTGGCCTTGCCTGTGCATTTACTTGGTTGCCCGTGTTGGGCCTTTTGAAAGGACATTGATTATGAACACTATGGGTATTTCTGAATGGTTACGGTGGGAAGCAGACCGCAAATCGCGTAATCAATATGTCAAAAAACAACTTATTGAGACGGTGGCCGCTAACGAAATTGATCGGCTAAGTGAAGCACTCATGCAGATCGCGTGGGGCGGCTTTCAGTCTGTGAGCGAAGCGGAGCAGTATGCCCGTAAGGTGCTTGGTGAGGACAAGTGATGGTGTACATTGTTGAACGTGAGTTTGCTGAACGTGTAGAGCGGAAAATTGAAATTCTTGAAATAGAATATAATCGAATTGTCAAACAAGGGGTTGTTTTAGAAGATAGGTTGCAAGAGGCTGCTTGCGAGATTTACAGGCTGCGGGAAGTTATGGAAAAGGTAGCAGACGCTCTTTACGACAAGGGTGATCATGAATGTTGGGCAGCGTTAAGAAATGCTTTATGGCAGCAGGGGGAGAAAGAGTGATGTCGATATACCCTGAGAAACGCAACGGCAAACTGACCGGAACCTTCCTTGTGGAGCACATGGACATGGGCAAGCGCCTTCGTGCCCGTGCCAAAACCATGCAGGAGGCCAAGGCTATCGAGAGGCAGATGGAGCGGGGGCTATACGAGGCCGAACCTGTCCAAAAGCCTCGTGGCCGGACCCTGCACGAACTCCTGCTTGAGGCCAAAGTGAAGCGCCCGAAGCGCAAGAACTCTTGGCGGTCGGTCGGCGAGATCGAGTACTGCATCGGCCTGTTGGGACGCGATACCGAGATCGAGACCATCACCAGCAGGTCGCTTCGTGCTTTGGGCGAACGGATCGTCTCTGAACGTGGCTGCACCAATGCCACGGCCAACCGCTACGTCCATGCCCTCATGGGCCTCTTCTCGTGGGCTAGGAAGGCCGATCTCATGGTTCGGGCACCCGTGTACGAGAAGTTGGACGAAGGGGCCTCCAAGCGCCTCCGGTGGCTTTCTGAGGACCAAGAGGCGCAGGTGGTTGCGTGGCTGCTCGACAACGGTCGGCACATCGAGGCGGGGCTTGTCCGTATTCTGGGGCAGACGGGGCTTCGCTCTGGCGAACTCCTCAGCATTAGGGCCGAACAGATCGACGTTAGGTCAGCGGTGTTGACCCTTTTGGACCAGAAGGATGACACTGGGCAGGAGGGCATCCCTGTGACCCGTGAGCAGGCCGAGTGGCTGCTCGCCAATGTCCACCATCTGCCAACCAAGCAGGTGCTCCTCAAGTGGTTCAAGCGGGCATGTGTGGCCTGCGGGTTCCCTGTGGGTCGCGGCAAGGATGGCCTCGTCATCCACTCGTTGCGCCACAGTACCGCAACCCGCCTCATTCGGGGCGGTGTCAACCCTGCCGAGGTCCAGAGCTACATGCGGCACAAATCGTGGGCCACCACACAGCGGTACGTCAAAGTGACGGGTGAACAGAAGCGCAAAGCCTTGGAAACCCTCAGAACTGCGGGGCAAACTGTGCGGGGCAATTCGGGGCAAACGAGTGAGATT
>Ga0228701_1001786_pt1 | contig 13983 bp, 13 predicted proteins | sample McNCre117_Aug_MG_2_FD_178017 | JGI IMG/M metagenome (GOLD analysis project Ga0228701, IMG submission 178017) | Freshwater microbial communities from McNutts Creek, Athens, Georgia, United States - 11-17_Aug_MG | ecosystem: Environmental > Aquatic > Freshwater > Creek | place: USA: Georgia...
AATGGTTCTGCTAGCTGCTACCGAAGATACTTTCGCCTCTTCGCTGAGAGCGTCCAGCTCACGTCTCGGTGACTGGAACGATCCCGGCAACAGCCCAAAATTTGAATTTTGTTATTTCAATAAATGAATGGTTGTTCATTTTTGAACGTACATACACTTTATGCGCAATCACGAATTTGTCAAGACGCGACCGATGGAATCAATCCTTGTCAGAAAATTTCGGTAAGTCAATGAAATTTCGAAATTTTCTGTCGTGTCGTTTTATGCGGTCGTTGCAGTAATCGACTCGGGCAGCGTCGGCAGCGGTCGATTAGCAATTTCGTGCGCCTCATCCGCTGAAATGCCGACCATGCGCAACAGGTTCTCGGCGTAGAGCTCGCTCGGGTCCACTTTTCTGTCGCTCTGTAGGTACTCCTGCATCACCGAGAGCAGCGAGCCGAAGGTCATGGCCGAGGCAATGGGAACGTTGTCGATTTTGAACCGGCCCGAATCGACACCGATCTGCAAGTCACGGGATGCGCGCGGGCCGAGCGCTCCAATCAAACCCTCTTGCGCGATGCCGAGTCGCACCACGAGCCATCCCCACACCGGATCAGACACAGCGGTGTGCATGAGGTGACGAGTAGAGAAGCTATAAATCTCGGCGGCATCGCTCATCCCTGCCGTGAGAGCATCCAGTCGCTGACCGAGGGTCTCGACCATGTCGAGAATGACCGCGTCGATGACCGCGTCGCGTGACTCGAAGTAGTTGTAGAAGGTTCCCTGCCCAATATCAGCCTTGGCGGTGATGGTCTGAATCGTGATCGACTCGGGGCCACCCTCGGCCATCTGATCGCGCGTGGCCTCGAGCAGCTTGCGTCGAGTTTCTTCTGCCTTGCGCTCGCGACGACCTGGCGCCCGCGACACGGTCGCATCGGTGATGGCCATGGCGCCCCCTCAAAAATTTTTGGAAAGTGAATTGACAATTCGAGATTATTCCCTAATAGTGTAATCACGTTCAAAAATGAACGCTCATTCACTTTTCTGGAGTTTCAATGTCGAACCCTGTTGAAGAAACCGATGTGCTTGTCGTGGGCCTTGGCCCCGCTGGTCTGCTTTCTTGTTTGCTGCTCGGTCAGAAGGGCTACAACGTCATCGGAATTGACCGCTGGCCTACCCCGTACCCGCTTCCCCGCGCCGTTACCTTCGACCACGAGATTGCGCGCATCCTGGCTTCGCTCGGCATCAACTCAAACAACGACCCGGCGATCAACTACCACGAAGACCGCTACCTCTGGGTAAATAAGGATCGCGAAATCCTGCTCGAGGTCGACTGGGAGTCAACAGCGAACGACGGATGGCGCAACCGCTACTGGTTCGACCAGCCCGACCTCGAAGAGCGCCTGCGTGGCATCGTCGACTCGCTCCCCAACGTGCAGATGCGCCAGGGCTACGAGATCAACAGCTTTACGCAGGACGACAACGGTGTGACCGCGGACTGGCATGAGGTTGAGGTCGAAGGCATCATCGCCAAGGTCAAGCCTGGTGGCGCATCCGGCACTGTGAAGGCCAAGTACGCGATCGGTGCCGACGGAGCGAACTCGTTCGTTCGCCGCTCGGTTGGCTACGAGCTCACCGACCTCGACTTCTACTACGACTGGGTTGTTGTCGACACGACTCCCGCGGTCATGCCTATCCCTGGCGTTGACCCCAACTACCTGTCGAAGCACTTCCAGATTTGTGACCCGGCTCGCCCGACCACGGTCGTCCCCGGTGGCCCCGGTCACCGCCGCTGGGAGTTCATGGTTCTCCCCGGAGAAGACCCGCAAGAAATTGCGAAGACCGAGAACGTGTGGAAGCTCCTCGAACCGTGGGGCCTCACCCCCGATAAGGACAAGCTCGATCGTGCCGTCGCATGGCGCTTCCAGGGCAAGTACCTCGAGAAGTGGAACGCTGGCCGCGCATTCATGGTCGGCGATGCCGCTCACCTCATGCCGCCGTTCGCCGGTGAGGGTATGTGCGCCGCATTCCGCGACGTGTTCAACCTCATGTGGCGTCTCGACCTCCTCCTCCAGGGCAAGGGCGACTACAAGCTCATCGACCAGTGGTCGGATGAGCGTCGCGAAGGCGCCAAGTGGTACATCGAGTTCTCGGTCGGCCTCGGTCGCGTGATTTGCATCACCGACGAGAAAGAAGCTGCGGAACGTGACGCAGCCATGATGGCCGAGTACAAGGCGAACCCCCGCCCGATCGACCCGCACGACGCTCTACTGGGTCAGGGAACCTGGGATGCCGGTGACAACCTGGCCGGCAAGCCCAGCATCCAGGGCCTGGTCGCGTACCGGGGCCGCACTGGTCTGTTCGACGACACGGTTGGTCGTGGTTGGTTCATCCTCTCGGATGTCAACGCCGCTGACGCTGCACTCACCGAGGCACAAGCGGCACAGTTCGCCAAGGCCGGCGGTCGTGTGCTCACCGTGGGAGACCGTAAGAGTGGCGCCGAGGTGCTCGACCTCAACGGTTCGTACCGTGACTGGTTCGCCTCAAACAAGGTCTCGCATGTTCTCGTTCGCCCCGACTACTACGTGGCCGGAACGGCGAAGGACGAAGCCGGTCTGCGCTCGATGTTCGACCGCGTCTTGTCGGGTGACCTCGTCAAGTAAATAAACTTCCTCGCCTTTTACAGCGCAGGTGAGGGAAACCAAGATGCGCCGGCTGCCTGACAGGGACAGCCGGCGCATCACTTTAAGTTCTATTTAGATCTCGGCGTTGATCAGGTTGGCCTCGGGCTGCAACACCAGACCGAAGTTCGACTGCACCAGGGCCTGAATGTAGCGCGCGAGCTCCATAATCTGCTCGGTTGTCGCGCCACCCTGGTTCGTCAGCGCGAGGGTGTGCTTGCTCGACACCGCCGCGTTCGAGCCCGGCAAACGAAAGCCCTTGGGCACTCCGGCGTTCTCGATCAACCACGCGGCGCTGAGCTTGACCAGGCCGGTCTCGTCTTGCCCCACCGGGTAGCGCGGGGCTTCGGCCGGTAAATCCAGAGCGAAGGATGCACGCACAATCGGGTTCATAAAGAAGGAGCCGGTCGAGTGCGAGTCGGGGTCGTCGCTGATGAGCATGCCTTTACTCGCGCGCAGAGCCAGCACCTTGGCGCGCGCATCCGCCAGTGCGACTCGGGTACCCAGTTCGACACCGAGCGCGTGGGCCAGCTGATCGTAGGCGACCGGCTCACATACCGCGCCATCGTTGCGCGTGACGCGCAGGTCGATGCTCAGCACCACACCGCCACGGCCGCGCTTGAACACCGAAGAACGAAACGCGAAGCCCAGCTCAGCCGTGGGCAGGTAGACCGGCTCGGTGGCTCCTTCGTCAAGAAACTCGACACCGAGAATCACATCTTTGATCTCTTGACCGTAGGCGCCGATGTTCTGAATCGGGGCAGCCCCGACCGTGCCAGGAATACCCGACATGCCCTCGAGTCCGGCCAGCCCGTGTTCCACCGTCCACGCGACCAGGGCATCCCAGTCGTGACCGGCCTGCACGCGCAGGTGCACCTGGTGCCCGTGATCAACCAGCGTCTCGATGCCTGCGGAGCGAACCAAAATCACCGTGCCGTCGAAGCCTTCGTCGCAGACGACCGTGTTCGAGCCCTCCCCCAGCACCAGCACGTTCTCATCGCGGTAGGCGGCTACGGCCGCGGCGATGAGCTCCTCGCGCGTGCGCGCCTCAACCAGCGTGCCAACCGGACCACCCACACGCGTGGTGGTCAGCTCGGCAAAGGTAGGGGTCATGAGAATTTAGGCGAAGCTCAGTTGCACCTGGGCTTTGCCCAGAACGGTTGCCTCGTCGTACGTGACGGTGAGGTCTACCCGTGCCGTCTGTAACTCGAGATCGATGGCACCAACCTTGGCAGACACCGAAACGGATGCGCCGGCAACCGGATTAACCACAATCGGACGCGTGAACTTGACCTGGTAGTCGCGCACGCGACCGGGGTCGCCGATCCAGTCCACCACAGGCTGCACCGAGAGGCCCATGGTGAGCATGCCGTGAGCCAGAACGCCCGGCAAGCCAACCTGTGCCGCAATGTCGTCGCGGTAGTGAATCGCATTGAAGTCGCCCGAGGCTCCGGCGTAACGCACCAGATTGCCGCGGTCGAGTTGATAGGTCGCGCTGGCAACCTCGTCACCCACGGTGAGTGAGTCGAGCGTGATCAGAGTGGGAGCAGGCATTAGCTGTCACCTCCCACCACGAGCATGGATGTCGCCGTGCACACGTGCGCGCCGCTGGCATCGGTGATGTTCGACACGGCGGTCACGAGCGCGTTGCCCGCCAAGGTCTTCACGCTCTCGATGCTGAGCTGCGCGGTGAGCTCGTCACCGGCCACAATCGGGCGGGTGTAGCTGAACTGCTGGCTACCGTGCACCACGCGGGTGAGCTCGATGCCGGCGTCGGGCTCGGCGAGCAATTGAGCGAGCGTGCCCTCTTGAATCACCACGGCGAAAGTCGGTGGTGCGACCACATCGGCGTAACCCGCGGCCTGTGCGGCAGCCGGGTCGAGGTTGATTGCGTTGGTGGCGAAGACCGCGCGCGAGAACTCACGCACTTTCTCGCGCCCCACGAGATAGGGAGCGGTGGGCGGAAAGGATCGCCCAACCAGTTCAGGATTGACAGCCATGGCTCAAGTTTAGAGGCGCGCGCGTGGCGCATCCGGGCAAAACTAAAGAGCCCCGGCGTCTTCGCCGAGGCCCTTCAAGCTTGTTTAGTTAGCTGATTACTGGCAGCTGTCGCACTGCAGCAGGTCCATCGGGTCGACGGGTACTGCGTAGCCACCAACGGTGTCGTTTGCGTCGTAGTTCATGTTTGCCTCCATAAAATCTTGGTTCGAATCCGGTGCTGAGCCCCGTTTTTCTGCCGCTTCCCTTGCGGTGGAGTTCCACTATATAACGGGAATTACACCCGTGTAACGCCACTACATGTAGTAGTTTCAAGTTTTTCTTGAAACTTTAGGGTTGCCTGTGAAAATTCCTTGAATTTATGCGGATTTCGGCCCGAAAAAAATTGCCTGCGGGCCGGCGAATCGGCGTGTCGCAACTAAACTTGACCCTCGTGACCCCACCTCTTTCAATGCACGAACACACCCCCGAAAGCGAAGCCCTGCGCGAGAAGGTGTGGCGCTATGCCAAGTACCGTCTCGACCTGCAACCAGTGCCCCTCGATGGGCCGGTTTCGCTCGAACAACTCGCTGCAAACGGCAGCGGAACGATCACTGAGGCGGGCATCGGTGGGGATGCAGCCCTCGAGGTGTTCCGCGATGTAATCGCCCCCGCGAGCATCTCGGTTGACCACCCCGGTTACCTTGCCTTCATTCCTTCGGCCGCTACCGAGGCAGCATCCGTTTTCGACATGGTGGTTTCGGCCAGCTCGCTTTACGGCGGAACCTGGCTTGAAGGCTCCGGCGCGGTGTTCGCCGAGAACCAGGTGCTCGAGTGGCTGGCGGCCGAAGTAGGTCTGCCCGCGGGTGCCGGTGGCACCTTCGTGCAGGGCGGCACCATCGGCAACCTGTCGGCTCTCGTGGCCGCGCGCGAAAACGCCATTCTTGAACTGACCAAAGCAGGCAGGCCTATTCCGGCGCGCTGGAGTTTTGTGTGCTCGATCGAGGCGCATTCCTCGCTCGCTCACTCCGCGCGCGTGATGGGCTGCGACATCATCAAGGTGCCGGTTGGCGAGGATGGTCGCCTGCACGGCGCCGCGGTCGAAGAGACCGTAACCGACTGGAGCAACGTGTTCGCCGTGGTCGCCACTGCGGGCACCACAAACTTCGGCATCGTCGATGACCTCAAGTCGGTCGGCGAAGTCGCGCACAAGCACGGCGTCTGGTTCCACGTGGATGGCGCCTATGGCTTGGCCGGCATGCTCTCGCCCGAGCACCGTCACCTCTACGCCGGTGTCGAGTCGGCCGACTCGTTCATCGTTGACCCGCACAAGTGGCTGTACGCACCCTACGACGCCTGCGCGCTGGTCTACCGCGACCCGGCACAGGGCCGTCGCGCGCACACTCAGCACGGCGAGTACCTCGACGCCGTCACCGGCACGCCCGATTGGAACCCCTCGGACTATGCGATTCACCTCACCCGTCGCGCACGTGGCCTTCCGTTCTGGTTCTCGCTCGCGACCTATGGCGTGCAGGCGTACCGCGAAACGATTGCGTACAACATCCAGGTGGCCAAGGAGTTCGCCGATGTTATTCGCGAACGCCCCTATGTGCAGTTGGTGCGCGAGCCCGAGCTGTCGATTGTGGTGTGGGAACGCATCGGATGGACTCAGGAGGACTACCAGCGCTGGAGCGACATGCTCATCGAGAAGCAGATCGCGCTGGTCACTCCGAGCTCGCACCAGGGTCGGGTGAACACGCGCGTGGCGATCTTGAACCCGCAAACCTCACTCGAGCTGTTGACTGAGATTCTCGACACGATGGCTGATTAGGACATCCCATGGAACTGATTCAAGGCAAGGCACTTCCGTCGCTCTCGCGCGTGAAGACCAGCGAGCGCACACCCCTGCGCGTGGGCCTGGTTCAGACCCGCTGGCACGAAGACGCCGGTGAGCACGCGGCCACGCTGCTCGATGGCATCGCCACCTGTGCTCGTGCCGGTGCACAGTTCGTATTTCTGCAAGAGCTCACGCTGAGCCGCTACCCGGCAGATGTTCGACCCGCTGGTGTTCCGAACGCCACCGCCGAGCACCTGCTCGAGGGCGCGACCTTCGAGCTCGCATCCACGGCGGCCAAGGAGCACGGCATCTTTGTGCACGCGTCACTCTTTCGCTACGATGACCTGCCCGACGGTCGCGGTTGGAACACCGCGATTCTGGTCGGGCCTGACGGCAACCTACACGGGCAGACCGACAAACTGCACATTCCGGTGACCGCGGGCTACTACGAAGACGAGTACTTCACCCCGGGCAGCGCCAGCGGAGAGCCCTACCCCGTGCATCCGGTTGATGTTGCCGGATCAGGCACCGTACGACTGGGCATGCCGACCTGCTGGGACGAGTGGTTCCCCGAGGTCGCGCGCAACTACTCGCTGCGCGGCGCCGAGGTGCTCGTGTACCCGACCGCGATCGGCAGCGAGCCCGACCACCCCGAGTTCGACACCGAGCCGCTGTGGGAGAAGGTCATCGTGGCCAACGGCATCAGCAACGGCACATTCATGGTGGTTCCGAACCGCTGGGGCAACGAGGGCAACATCACTTTCTACGGTTCGTCGTTCATCTCTGACCCCTACGGTCGCGTGCTCGCGCAGGCACCGCGCGAGGGCAACTACGCGGTTGTCGCCGATCTCGATCTCGACCAGCGCCGTGACTGGCTTGACCTGTTCCCGTTCCTGGCTACGCGTCGCCCCGACACCTACTCGGCGATGACGGAAGCCCTGGTCAACCCGCGCGCAGCCAACGGCGACGGCGTGGATGGCGGCATCGCCGGAGTGCGCAAGTAGTCATGAATTTCATGCCCGCCGAGTGGCAACCCCACGAGCGCACCTGGATGGCCTGGCCAACCGGCTCGTACACGCTCGGTGAAACCGCGGCGGATGCGCTTGCCGCACGCACCGCGTGGGCGAACGTGGCCAACGCGATCGTTGATTTCGAGCCGGTCACCATGGTGGTCAACCCGGGCGACGAAGACATCGCACGCGAGTTTCTTGACGAGCGCGTGAGTCTCGTCACGGCCCCGCTTGATGACGCGTGGATGCGCGACATCGGCCCCACCTTCGTGCGCGCCGCCAACGGCGAACTCGCTGCGGTGAACTGGGTCTTCAACGGTTGGGGCGACACCGACTGGGCAAACTGGGAGCACGATTCGAAGATCGCGAGCTTCATCGGGCAACAGGTTGGCGTGAGCGTGATCGACTCGCCGATGGTGAACGAGGGCGGGGGCATCCATGTGAATGGTGCCGGTGTTGTGCTGGTGACCGAGACCGTGCAACGCGGTGAAGGGCGCAACCCCGACTGGTCGCGCGAGCAGGTCGAGGCCGAGCTGAATCGCACCCTAGGAACCACTCGCACCATCTGGGTTGAGCGCGGACTCACGCGTGACTACGACGAGTTCGGAACGCGCGGGCACATCGACATCGTCGCCTGCTTCGCGAACGAGAACACCGTGCTCGTGCACGACCAGCGTGACCCGATGCACCCCGACTTTGAGGTGAGCCAAGCCGTGCTCGCACAGATGCGCGACGAAGGGTTCGAGGTCGTTCCGGTGCCCGCACCCGAGGTGTTGCTCGACGACTTCTCCGACCCCGAGAGCTGGGTCGACTACTCGTACATCAACCACTACATCTGCAACGGCGCTGTCATTCTGTGCGCCTTCGATGACCCGGGTGATGAGCGTGCGGCGGCCATCCTGCGCGAGGTCTACCCCGGCCGCGAGATCGTGCTGGTGGATGCGCGCGAACTCTTTGCCCGCGGCGGCGGCATCCACTGCATCACGCAGCAGCAGCCGAAGGTGTAGCTGACGGCTTAGCGATCGAAGTAGGTGAGCTGCGCTTCGGTGTGGTGCCCACCCTCGGGCTGCGTGCAGTTGTCGAGTCGTGCGACCTGCTCGGCCGTGAGCACAACATCGACCGCACCGAGGTCTTCCTCGAGGTGGTTGACGCGCACCGTTCCCGGAATGGGCGACCAGTCGTCACCCTTGCGGAGGAGCCAGGCCAGTGCGAGCTGTGCGGGCGTGCATCCGGCTTCGTCAGCAATCGCTTCGAGCTCGGCCAGCACGGTGAGGTTGTGCTCGAACGCACCTGGCAAGAAGCGCGGGTTGGTGCGACGGAAGTCGTCCTCGTACATCCACTCCATGTCGCGGATCTTGCCGCTGAGGAACCCACGACCCAGTGGCGAGTAGGGAACGAAACCGATGCCCAGCTCGCGCAGCAGGTCGAGGGTGCCGTCTTCGCCGTCGCGGGTCCAGAGCGAGTACTCCGACTGCAGCGCGGTGATGGGGTGCACCGCATTGGCCCGACGAATGTTCTCTTGCCCCGCCTCGGACATGCCGATGTGACGAATCTTGCCCTCGTTGATCAGTTCGACAAGCGTGCCGATGGTGTCTTCGATCGGCGTCTCTTTGTCGATGCGGTGCTGGTAGTAGAGGTCGATGTAGTCAACGTCGAGACGCTTGAGCGAGCCCTCAACAGCGATGCGGATGTTCGCCGGTGACGAGTCGGTGGGGATGCTCCGGCCGGTGTGCGTCTTGAGTCCGAACTTGGTGGCGAGCACCACCTTGTCACGGCGACCCTTGAGCGCCTTGCCGACCAGGTCTTCGTTGCGGCCAGCGCCGTAGAGTTCGGCGGTGTCGATGAGCGTGACGCCGAGGTCGATGGCGCGATGGATGACCGCGATCGAGTCTTCTTCAGGCTGCTTGTAGCCGGTGTAGATGTGGGACATGCCCATGCAACCGAGGCCGATGCGCGAGACTTCGAGGTCGCGCAGGTGGGTGTACTTCATCGGGTTCCTTATTCGGTGGGCAGGCCGGCGTCTTTCCACGCCGGGAAGCCGCCATCCACGTGTGACACGTTGGTGTAGCCGTGCTCCAGCAGCCAGTCTGCCATGGGGCCCGAGCCCGTGATGGAACCGCACATGACGACAATCTCGCGGTTGGCATCGCCCAGTTCGCCACTCAAGAAGTTGGCGCCGCCGGGGGTGAAGTAGTCGTCCATGTTCTTGCGATCGACCCAGGTGGCAAGTGCGTTGCGGCCGTCTTGGGCGAGGAAGCGGTCAGGACGAACATCCACGATCAAGGCACCGCCGGCCACCCGCTTGCCCGCTTCATCGGCGGTGATCAGCTCGGGAACCGGCGCACCGATGGACTTGGCATCGATGACGAAACGGAACTGGATGTCGCCCGCGACCACGCGCTTATAGGCCTCGTTCACGTAGTCAGCCTTGATGAATTCCACGTCGGCGGTGATGTTGTGAGCACCGGCGAAGTCGAGCATCTCTTGGGTTTCGGGAACGCCGCCGATGTTCGACCCGGCGATGCGACGACGCTTGCCGGTGAGCAGACCGCCGATGACCGGCTCGGTGATGGGGATGAGCGCGCCGAGCACCACCAGGGTGCCGTCGACCTTGAGCTGCTTGAGGTACGGGTTCAGGTCGTGGCTGAACGGAATGGTGTCGATGATCAGGTCGAAGGTGCCGGCAGCTTCACGCATGGCACCCTTGTCGCTCGAGAGCAGCACCTCGTCGGCCCCGAGGCTGCGAATCATCTCTTCTTTATCCGGGCTCGTGGTGAAGCCCACGGTGTGTGCGCCGAGTGCGTGCGAGAACTTGATGCCGAGGTGACCGAGCCCGCCGATGCCGGCCACGCCGACCTTCTTGCCGGGGCCGGCGCCCCAGGTCTTGAGCGGCGAATAAACCGTGATGCCCGCGCAGAGCAGTGGGGCCGCTCCGGCCGGGTCGAGGTTCTCGGGAACGCGGTAGACGAACTTCTCTTCGGTCACGATCTCACGCGAGTAACCACCGTGCGTGGTGTGTTCGGGCCAGTGCGGGTCGGGAGCGCCGAAGGTCCAGACCGGTTCGTTGGCGCAGTACTGCTCGAGCCCTTGCTGGCACTCTTCGCAGGTGCCGCAGCTCCCCACGATCACGCCCACGCCGACCAGGTCGCCGACCTTGTGCTGGGTGACCTCGGCGCCGACCTCGACCACGCGACCGATAATCTCGTGGCCGGGCACCACCGGGTACGGCTGCGGGCCCCAGTCACCGTTCACGGTGTGAATGTCGGAGTGGCAGATGCCCGAGTGCGAAATCTCGATGCGCACATCGCCGGGTTCCACGTCACGGCGTTCGATGGGCTGAACCACCAGGTCAGAAGTGGCGTCATTGGCAGCGATGGCAAGCGTCTCAAAGGTCATAGAGCCAGCTTAGACAGGCGGCGGATGCGCATCCAGTCGCAAAAAATGGCGGGGAATCACCTTGAAGTCTTACAAAATGCCATATAAAAAGCGGTCTTTGCTTACATATTGACAAGTTGCTACGCAAATTTGATACTTAAGCCATGACTCTGCGCGATGGCGACCACACCCCCTGGACACTTCGACCGGGCAAAGACCCCGATGCCGACCCGCACTACCCGGGGCACGGCTACACGCTCATCGAAGACGGCGACATGATCTTCGAGCGTGACGTCGAGGTGGAACTGCGCGACGGCACGAAGATTTACATCGACGTGTTCCGCCCGAAGGCACCGGGTGAGTACCCGGTGGTGCTGGGCTACGCGCCCTTTGGTAAGCACCCACACATCGATTGGGACACCGCTTTTCCGGGCGCAGACATTCCCCCCGGCAACTCGAAGTACACCGCCTTTGAAGCACCCGACCCCGTCGTCTGGACGAAGGCCGGATTCGTGATCGTCAACGCCGACCCGCGCGGCATCGGTTACAGCGAGGGCATCGCCCAGTTCATGACCGAGCAAGAGGGTCGCGACGAGTACGACCTCATCGAGTGGCTCGCCGTGCAACCGTGGAGCAACGGCAACATCGGTACCAACGGCGTCTCGTACTTCGCGATGTCGGCCTACCAAGCGGCTGCGCTCAAGCCGCCGCACCTCAAGGGCGTCATTCTGTTCGAAGCGCTCAACGACTTCTACCGCGATGTGAAGTTCCACGGTGGCATTCCCAACTACGGCATGTGTCACGGCTGGATGCAGATGACCTCGCGCTCGAAGACGGCCGTTGAAGACATGGAAGCCGGCATGCGCGAGCACCCCACGCGCGACGAGTTCTGGACATCCCGCGTGGCCGACCTGTCGAAGTTTGATGTGCCGGTGTGGCTGGTGTCGAGCTGGGCGAACGCGGGCATTCACACGCGCGGCACGCTCGAAGCGTGGGATGAGATCTCATCGACCGAGAAGTGGATCGACCTCAACGCCCGCAAAGAGTGGTCGTACTTCTACCAGCCCGAGATGGTCGCCAAGCAGATGGCCTTCTTCAACCGCTTCTTGCGCGGGCAGGACGATGCCATCGCCGAGTGGCCCACCGTGCTGTGCCAGGTGCGTGACTCGCTCAAGAAAAACCACCACCGCGTTGACACCCAGTACCCGCTCACCGGCACCGAGTACAAGCGCATGTATTTGGATGCTTCGGACGGTTCGATGTCGTTCTCGGCTCCGTCAGCCTCCGCACACGTCCAATACGAAGCGAAGACCGGAAACGCGACATTCTCATGGAGCTTTACGGAGGCCACTGAACTCATCGGACCTTCCTCGCTCAAACTGTTCCTGCGGGCACAAGGCGCCGACGATGCCGACCTGTTCATCGGTCTGCGCAAGTACGACGCAGCTGGCAACGAGGTCAACTTCGAGTACCTCGGCTTCTTCGAGAACGGAATTGTTGGCCTCGGCTGGCAGCGTCTGTCGCTGCGCGCCCTCGACGAGAAGCGTTCGACGCCGGCCAAGCCGTACCCGAGCTTTGCCGAGTTCGAGCACGTGTACAACGATGAGGTCGTTGAGTTGAACATCCCGATTCTTGACGCGGCAACACGGTTCGAAGCCGGCGAACGCCTCGAACTCGACATTCGCGGCTACGACCATATCAAGGGTGGCGGCATGATTCCGCAGCACCCCGAGAACCGTAACCGTGGCAACCACGTGGTGCACACCGGTGGCGAGTACCCGAGCAGCCTGCTGCTGCCCTTCGTGCCCTTGGCCGACGCATGAGTCAACTCGACGACCTGGATGTTCGCATAGTCGAACTGCTCGCCGCCGACCCGCGCGTGAACGGCGTTGATGCCGCGGCGACCCTCGGCATCGCGCGTGCGACCTACCAGAGTCGGCTCGACCGACTGATCTCGACGGGCGCGATTGAGATCACGCCACGCGTCTCGCCCGAAGCCGCCGGCTTTGCGGTGACGGCGTTCATCAGTGCCGAGATTCGTCAGAGTTCGCGCGAGCACGGCGTGCTCGAGCACCTCACCGCCATCGACGAGGTCATCGAAGTGCACACCGTCACCGGCGGCAGCGACCTGCTGATTCGCGCGGTCGCCACCTCGAACAAGCACCTGCAGCAGGTGCTGGACGCGATTGCGAAACACGATGACGTCTTGCACACGGCGACCTCCATCGCTCTGGCCAACCAGATTCCCGCGCGAACTGTACAGCTCGCCCGTCTCGGCCTCACCGAGGGCGACGAGTCATGACCTCTGTTTCACAGGCCATCGCTGAGGTCGTTCGCGACCGTGCCGCGGTGACCTTCGGTCTCATGGGCAATGGCAACGCGTACTTTCTCGACGGACTGGTTCGTGATGGCGGGCGCTTTGTCGCCGTGCGCCACGAAGTAGCTTCGGTTGCTGCAGCTGACACCTACTTTCGGGTGACCGGCCAGGTCGCCGCCGCATCGGTGACCTACGGCGCCGGGTACACGAACACCCTCACCGCCCTCGCCGAGGCCCGTATGGCGCACACGCCCATGGTCGTCGTCGTGGGCGACCAGCCCACCACGGGCCCGCGCCCGTGGGATGTCGACCAGGTCGCGATGGCTGACGCCATGGGCGTCTCGACCATCACCGCGGATGTGCACAACCCGCGTGCGGCAACATCCGAAGCCTTCGATCGTGCCCTGCGCGATCGCGTTCCCGTGATTCTCGCTATTCCCTACGACCTCGCCGTCGTGCCCGCGCGCGCGGAGTCTGCACCGTCGACGCCACTCGCGCTCGAGCACATCACCCTCGACAGCGACACTTATCCCGTGGTGGTCGACGCACTGCGCCGCGCCGAGCGGCCGCTGATCGTTGCCGGTCGGGGCGCGAGCGAATGCGCATCCGCCTTGGCCGACCTCGCCGACCGTATCGGTGCGCTCACGGCCACCACCGCCGTAGCCAAGGGCACCTTTGCCGGGCGCGACACCGACCTGGGTGTGTGCGGCGGATTCGCAGCACAGCCAAACGCCGAAGCCATCGCCGAAGCCGACGTGGTTCTCGTTGTCGGCGCCGGGCTCAACCAGTTCACTCGCGCGTTCGGTC
>Ga0228701_1001795_pt1 | contig 13928 bp, 12 predicted proteins | sample McNCre117_Aug_MG_2_FD_178017 | JGI IMG/M metagenome (GOLD analysis project Ga0228701, IMG submission 178017) | Freshwater microbial communities from McNutts Creek, Athens, Georgia, United States - 11-17_Aug_MG | ecosystem: Environmental > Aquatic > Freshwater > Creek | place: USA: Georgia...
GCAAACCGGCCCCCTATGATTCCTCTGTTTTTCTCCACCTCCCCCTGAAGGCACGCCCATGGTTCCCCATCTCGTCACCGCCCTGACCGGCCCCATCAATGAGCTGGAGCAGCGCATTCTGGACTCGATGCCGGCCATTGAGCGTTGGTTTCGCCTCGAATGGATGGAGCACACCCCCCCGTTCTACACCTCGGTGGACATCCGCAATGCCGGTTTCAAGCTGGCCCCGGTGGACACCAACCTCTACCCCGGTGGCTGGAACAACCTGACGCCTGAAATGTTGCCCCTGGCCGTGCAGGCCGCGCAGGCCGCCATCGAGAAGATCTGTCCCGAGGCCAAAAACCTGCTGATCATTCCTGAGAACCACACCCGCAACACGTTTTATCTGACCAATGTGGCGCAGTTGCAGCGCATCTTCCACATGGCGGGCCTGAATGTGCGTCTGGGCTCGATCAACCCCGAAATCAAGGAAGCGACCACCATCGAGTTGCCCAATGGCGAAAGCGTCACGCTCGAGCCAGTGGTGCGCAGCAAGCACCGGCTGGGGCTGAAAGACTTTGACCCTTGCACCATTTTGCTCAACAACGACCTGTCTGCGGGTGCCCCGGGCATTCTGGAGGACCTGCATGAGCAATACCTGCTGCCGCCCCTGCACGCGGGCTGGAGCGTGCGCCGCAAGACCAAACATTTTCAGAGCTACGAAGAGGTGGCCAAGCGTTTTGGCAAGCTGCTGGGCATTGATCCCTGGCTGATCAATCCGATGTTCACCCAATGCGGCGATGTGAACTTTGCCGAAGGCACGGGCATGGAGTGCCTGCGCAGCAATGTGGACGCGCTTCTGACCAAGATCAAGCGCAAATACAAGGAATACGGCATCACCGAAAAGCCGTTTGTGGTGGTCAAGGCCGACAACGGCACCTATGGCATGGGCATCATGACGGTGCGCGATGTGTCTGACTTGGACGCCCTGAACCGCAAGACCCGCAACAAGATGAACGTCATCAAGGATGGCCAGACCGTGAATGACGTGATCATTCAGGAAGGCGTGCTCACCAACGAGCGCATCAACGATGCCGTGGCCGAACCCGTGGTTTACATGATGGACCGCTATGTGGTGGGCGGTTTTTACCGTGTGCACGCCGAGCGCGGTGTGGACGAGAACCTGAATGCGCCCGGGGCCAGTTTTGTGCCTTTGGCCTTTGCCGACACCCCCCACCTGCCCCAGCCCGGGATCAAACCCGGTGCCAGTGTGCCCAACCGGTTTTACATGTACGGCGTCATTGGACGTCTGGCCATGTTGGCGGCCAGTTACGAGCTGGAAGCGACCGACCCCGAGGCCGAGGTGTACGAGTGACCTGATCGGTTTTGATGGGTGTGAGGCGCGAAATTACAACTTCTGGTGATTTTTGATGCCTCCTGTTCGCTTGAATCAGCAAAAGTTGCTGCGCTGCAACAAAAACGCCCATCGGCCGATGACAGTTGGCCCGGCCTGGGCGCAAAATAGCGCTCATCTCAGTCACCCGGCCTGACCTTGTTCAGGCTTTTTTTTGTGTCCTCAACAAAATCCTCACTCGCCGCCTTGACCTTGGGGGCCATTGGCGTGGTTTACGGCGACATCGGCACCAGCGTGCTGTATGCCATGAAAGAGGTCTTTGGCTCCGGCCATGTGCCTTTCACGCACGAAAACGTCTACGGCATCCTCTCTATCTTCTTCTGGACACTGACCACCATCGTGTCGGTCAAATACGTGGTGCTCGTGCTTCGGGCCGACAACCACGGTGAAGGGGGGCTGGTGGCCATGCTGGCGCTGGCGTCCCAGTCGGTCAAGGACCGGCCTCAACTGCGCAAGATGCTGTTGGTGGTGGGTATTTTTGGCACCTGTCTGTTTTATGGCGATGGGGTGATCACCCCGGCGATTTCGGTCCTGTCGGCGGTCGAGGGTCTGGAAGTGATCTCACCCAACTTCAAGAAATCGGTCATTCCGCTCACCTTGGTCATTCTGTTTTTGCTGTTTTGGGTGCAAAAACGGGGCACCGCAGGCATTGGCAAGTTTTTTGGTCCGATCACCCTGATCTGGTTTGCGGCCATTGCCTTGTTGGGCGTTTCGCACATCGTTCAGCACCCTGAAATCTTGCTGGCCATCAGCCCGCACTATGCCCTGGGTTTTATCTGGAACAACCCCGGCATCACTTTTGTCATTCTGGGTGCCGTGGTGCTGTGCGTCACCGGCGGTGAAGCCTTGTATGCCGACATGGGGCACTTCGGCAAAAAACCGATCCGCCTGGCCTGGTTCAGCGTGGTCATGCCTTGCCTGACCCTGAACTATTTTGGCCAGGGGGCCTTGCTCTTGTCCGAGCCCGAAGCCGTGAAAAACCCGTTTTTCATGATGGCCCCCGACTGGGCCTTGCTGCCTCTGGTGGGCCTGGCCACCATGGCCACGGTGATTGCCTCGCAAGCCCTGATTTCAGGCGCGTTCAGCGTGACCAAGCAGGTCATCCAGCTGGGCTATTTGCCGCGCTTGCAGGTGCTGCACACCAGTGAAACCGACACGGGTCAGATCTACATGCCCTTTGTGAACTGGGGGCTGTTTGCCGCCATCGTGATGGCGGTGGTCATGTTCAAGTCATCAAGCAATTTGGCTGCGGCTTATGGCATCGCCGTGTGTACCGACATGCTGATCACCACCGTGCTGACGTTTTTTGTGATCCGCTACGCCTGGAAGTTGCCCCTGGCGTTGTGCCTGGGGGCCACCGGCTTTTTCTTTGTGGTCGACCTGGCGTTCTGGGCATCCAACCTGCTCAAGTTGTTTGACGGTGGCTGGTTCCCCTTGCTCATTGGCGCGGCAGTGTTCACCCTGATGCTGACCTGGCACGATGGCCGTCGCCTGCTCAACGAGTCTCTGCGCTCGGACGCGCTGCGGCTGAACGATTTTCTGGAAGCCGTCTTCATCGCCCCTCCCACCCGTGTGGAGGGCACAGCCGTGTTTTTGACGGCCGAGACCGGGGCGGTGCCCAACGCCTTGCTGCACAACCTCAAGCACAACAAGGTGCTGCACCAGCAAAACCTGTTTGTCACGGTGCGCAGCCATGAGGTGCCACGCATGGATGCCGACCAGCGTCTGGAAATCGAGTCGCTGGGCAACGATTGCTGGCAGGTCATCGTCAACTACGGTTTCAAGGACAATCCCGATTTGCCCACATCGCTGGCGCAAAGCCAAGGGCACGGCTACAGGCTGGATCCGATGATGACCAGTTACTTTCTCTCACGCGACATCGTGATCCCCACGATCGGTGGCGGTATGGCCACCTGGCGCGAAAAACTTTTTGCCCAAATGCACCACAACGCCAGTGCAGCGGCCGAGTTCCTGAACTTGCCCACCAACGCGGTGGTGGAGCTGGGCTCCAAGATCGAGATTTAATTGAGTGTTCCCATCGCCTCGCCCATGCAAATCGGGCGGGTCGGTGTCCAGTCGGTGTTGAACCGCATCACATCCTTGGGGAACAACATCACCACGGTGGAGCCGAGCAGGAAGCGGCCCATCTCTTCGCCCTGTGCCAGGGCGATGTTGCCCATCTCGTAAGCCCACTCGCGCACCACCCCCGGACGAGGTGGGTTGACCACGCCATGCCAAACGGTGGCCATGCTGCCCACAATCGTCGCGCCGACCAGCACCATCACAAACGGGCCGTGTTCGCCCTCAAACACGCACACCACCCGCTCGTTGCGGGCAAACAGACCGGGCACGCCACGGGCCGTGGTGGGGTTCACTGAAAACAGGTCACCCGGCACGTAAATCATGCGCGTCAGGCGACCGGCGCAAGGCATGTGGATGCGGTGGTAGTCACGCGGGCTCAAGTAGAGCGTGGCAAATTCGCCGTCCTGAAACTGCGCAGCCAAGGCTGCGTCACCGCCCACCAGCGCACGTGTGCTGTAACTGTGGCCTTTGGCCTGAAAGACCTGATCGCCCGCAATCGGGCCACACTGGCTGATGGCACCGTCCACAGGGCTGACCAAATCGGCCGCCGCCAGAGGGCGGGCACTGGCCTTGAGCGGGCGGGTGAAAAACTCGTTGAAGCTTTTGTAGCTGGCCGTGTCCGGGTTGGCCGCCTCGCTCATGTTCACGTTGTATCGGCGCACAAAGCGGTCGATGATGCCGGTGGTCACGCTGCCCCACTGGCTGCCCGCCACCCAACCCGCAAAGGCGGTCAGGGCTTGTTTGGGAATCAGGTACTGCGGCAAAACCGCCAGGCGGTCAGAAAAAGAGCTGGACATGAGGGGGCCGCCAAGGCGGTTCAGAAGAATGCGCTGATTTTATCGGTCTGACCGCAGCCGCCCCGGTTGTCGTGGAAGCCCGCTCCTGGGGCGATGGGTTGTGGTCTGTTGTCGTTTGATCGCGGCGAGGGTGTCGTGTCCACAGGGGGGTGGCTGCGCAGGCACAATCCGGGCATGAACATCCCATTGCTTTCGGTCGACCACCTGGTCAAACGCTACGGCGACACCACGGTGGTCAATGACCTGTCTTTTCACATCGAGCCGGGCGAATGCCTGGGCGTGATCGGTCCCAACGGCGCAGGCAAAACCACCACCTTGCGCATGTGCCTGGGCTTGTCTGAGCCGGGCGGAGGGACCATTCGCTACTTTGACGGCTTGCAAATGCCCCAGGACGCGCTGACCATCAAGGCCCGTTTGGGCGTGGTCGCGCAGATGGACACGCTCGACCCTGACTTCACTGCCGAAGAAAATTTGCTGGTGTTTGGCCGCTACTTTGGCTTGCCCGATGCCACCATCCGCGAGCGCATCCCCAAACTGCTGGAGTTTGCCGCCCTCAGCCACAAAGGCAAAGCCAAACCCGGCGAGTTGTCGGGCGGCATGAAACGCCGCCTGAGCCTGGCGCGAGCCCTGATCAACCACCCGCAACTGCTGATGCTCGATGAGCCCACCACGGGTCTGGACCCGCAGGCGCGCCACCTCATGTGGGAGCGGCTGCAAGTGCTGCTGCAAGAAGGCAAATCCATTTTGCTCACCACCCACTTCATGGACGAGGCCGAGCGCCTGTGTTCGCGACTGCTGGTGCTGGACCAAGGCCGCAAGATCGCCGAAGGCAAGCCACGCGACTTGATTGCCCAGCACTTGGAGCCTGAAGTGGTCGAGGTCTTTGGGCTGGGCGCTGTGGCGTTGGCGCAGGACGCGGGCCTCAAGGCCCTTGCTGGTCGGGTGGAAGTCAGTGGCGAGACCGTTTTCTTCTACACACACGACAGCCGTGCGTTGCTCAATGCGTTGCAAGCCTGGCCTGCACTGCGCACGCTGCATCGCCCCTCCAACCTGGAAGATCTGTTCTTGAAATTGACCGGACGCCAGATTCGGGAGGAGGGTTAAACCATGAGCCAAATTCAAAACAACCTTTGGGCCGCCCCCCACCTGTCGATGCGCTGGTGGCCCGTGTTCCGGCGCAACTGGCTGGTCTGGAAAAAGCTGGCCATTCCCAGCCTGGTGGGCAACATCGCCGAGCCGCTCATGTGGCTGGTGGCCTTTGGCTATGGCCTGGGCGCGTTGGTCGGGCAGATCGAGCTGGGCGGCGAAAAGGTGCCCTACATCCTGTTCCTGGCCAGTGGCAGCATCTGCATGAGCGCCATGAATGCGGCGACTTTTGAAGCGCTGTACTCGGCGTTCTCGCGCATGCATGTGCAAAAAACCTGGGACGGCATCATGAACGCCCCGGTGCGTCTGGACGACGTGGTGTTGGCCGAAATGCTGTGGGCCGCGTTCAAGTCGTTGTTCACCGTCACGGCCATCCTGGGTGTCATGCTGGCCTTGGGCATCAGCCACAGTGCCAAGCTGCTGGTGGCCTGGCCCGTGTTGTTGGGTGTGGGCATCACCTTCAGCTGCATGGCGCTGATCTTCAACGCGCTGGCCAAAGGCTACGACTTCTTCACCTATTACTTCACGCTGTTCCTCACGCCCATGATGTTCCTGTCGGGCATCTTCTTTCCGCGTGACCAGCTGCCGCCCATCGTTCGTGCCGTGGCCGACTGGTTGCCACTGTCGGCGGCCGTCGAGCTGGTGCGTCCGCTCTTCATGGACCGCTGGCCCGAACACGCCCTGCGTCATGGGCTGGTGCTGGTGGTGTGCTCGGTCTTGTCGTTCTGGGTGGCGTTGGCTCTGACGCGCAAGCGGTTCAGGAGTTGAGCGGGGTCAGCGCAAGTGTTTCTTGCCTTTGCGCTGACAGCGCCTCATGGGGTCTGTTCAAACAGAATTTCACAGCCAGTGCCGCGCAGCAGCACATCCAGCGTGGATCGTGCTTCTTTGTCCAGAGCGCTGTGGGCTTGTCGCAAGGTACCCAAGCATTTGACTTGGTACGGAAACACTGGCTGCGACCAAAGTTGGCCATCGATGCGGGTTTCAAACGCTGCGTGACCGTTGGCCATCGCTTGTGCATTGGCCACCAGGAATGGTGCGTAGACCTTGCCGATTTCGCGGAGCAATTCACCCAGATGGTCCGCGATCGTGGTGCATGGCAACCACGGCCCTGCAGGGTGACCCGACAGGTCTTCTGCACGGTCCAGCCATGCCCTTAGCCGGGGTGCGTGGCGCTGCAAATAACGGGCAGGCGTGGGGTCGACCAGGCCCAGCTGTGTGAGCTGGCCATAAATTGCGAAATCTGCCGATGCGGGCCGAGTGCCCAGTACAAATCCCTGGCGTTCGATGATCCGGTCCATGATGCCGACCAGGCGTTCATAGCTCGACTCGATGACTGGGGCTGTGAGCGCGCTGGAGCCCACCACGTACAAGCGTGAAATCTGGCGCTGTGCAAACGCATGGCTCGATTGACGGGCCTGGTCGGCACTCAGCTGTGGGTCTTGCCAGAAGGTCAGCAGGGGGCCAGCATTTGCGGCATCTTCGGCATGGTGCCAGCGGTAATGGAACATGGCCTTGGTCAGCCATTCGTCTGCAAAGTCTTCGATCAGCCGGTCCAGAAAATTCAAGACAGGGTCTTCGGGCCGTACCGATCTGCCGGGGTGTTCCGCTTCGAGTCGATCAATGATGGGGGTGGAATCCACCACGGCTTCCAGACCCTGGGTGCCAGGAAAGTAAAACGTCGGGAGAAGTTTGACCTTGGGTACTGGGTGGTCCGCCAACGGATTCCCAAAGTAGGAGCCCCACACCATGCGATGGGGAATGCGCCGATAGCGCAGCAGGGCCAGCATTTTTCGGGTGTAGGGCGAGCCGGGGGCACCCAGCAATTCGAGGTCTTGCACCTTGTTGTCTCCTGTCATCGTGAGCCATCAAGCCGCTGGCTCAGCTTTCTGCCAGTTTAGATGAACTCGCTCAAGTGCCTGCAAACTGCAGTCTTGGTGTCAGTGCTCGGCCAGCCGCTCAATCCATTCGATCTGTCTGGGCAGACACCGCGTCTGCAAATCGCAGTTTTCCACCGCAAACGCCCGCGCCTGAGTGCCCAGCCGTAGCCGTTTGGCCGGGTCTTCGCACAACGCAATCACTTGCCCAGCCAGCGCTGCCGGGTCAAAGAAGTCCACCAGTTGCCCGGTCTCGCCGTGGCGGATGGCTTCTCGCACGGGGGCGGTGTCGCTGGCCACGATGGCGCAACCTGCGCTCATGGCTTCGAGCAAGCTCCAGCTGAGCACAAAGGGGTAGGTCAGGTAAACATGCACGGAGGACACCTGGAGCACGCGCAGGTAGTCGGCGTAGGGTACTTTGCCCACAAAGTGCACGCGTGAGGTGTCCAGTTCGCCTTTGACTTCATTCAGGAAAATCTCGCGCCAGGTTTGCGGTTGGCCGTCGGTGCCGGGGGGCGGTGCCGGCCCATAGCTGACCTCGTTGCCGCCGATGATGATCACGCGGGCTTGGGGGCGGGCCTGGAGGATGGCGGGCAGCGCCCGCATGAACTGGTGGTAGCCCCGGTAAGGCTCCAGGTTGCGGTTCACAAAGGTGATGACCTCGTCACCATGGCCCAACGGCAAGACGCCCTGAGCGGTCTGTACGCGGATGTGGGCGTGGGGGTCGGGTTTGACCAGGTCGGTGCGGATGCCGTCGTGGATGACCGCGATGCGTGAAGCAAAGGGCTCAGGAAACAAGGACGCCTGCCATTGCGTGGGCGAGATGCCCGCATGTGCACGCAGAAAGTGCAGCTCGTAGTTGGCGTTTTTCATTTGCAGGCGGCAGCCTGCATCAGGATCTGAACCCGGAAATTCGGGGTCGAAACCCACATCGGCTCCTTGGGCCTGGTAGAAAAACTCGCAATAAATGCCGATTCGTGCGTCTGGCCAGACTTGTGACAAAAACAGACTTTCGCCCCAGGCCGGATGCGCCACGATCACATCGGGCGTGAAGCTGTTTTGTTGAAGTTGCCGGGCGGCGTGGTAAGCCGCTTCGGCCCGCAGGGTCTTGATTTCGAGGTCGCTCACCCAGCGGTGAGTGCCTGGTCCGGCTTGGCCTTTGGGTTGGTAGCGCACCAGCTCCACCCCCGGCATGGGTGGGCAGGCGTTGATGTGCAAAGCCGTCACCCGATGGCCCTGTTTCGCCAGCGCCGGGGCCAGGTGCTTGAATTGACCAGGAAAATTTTGATGGACGAAAAGGATGTTCATGGTGCTTGAATCGGGACTGAATCATCGCATGTCCACCGGGTGTCAGGGTGGTGTGACGCTGTCCCGTTAAGATGGTCGTTGAACCGATTTACCCCGTTTTGAAGGAAAAAACATGAGCATCCAGACCGTAGGCATCATTGGCGCAGGCACCATGGGCAATGGCATCGCACAGGCGTGCGCCGTGTCGGGTATTCCGGTGGTGATGGTGGACATTTCAGAAGCGGCGGTGGCCAAAGGCATCGCCACTGTGTCGGGCAGTCTGGACCGTTTGGTCAAGAAGGAAAAAATCACCGAAGCCGACAAGGCCAAGGCGCTGGCGCTGATCAAGGGCAGCACCTCGTATGACGACCTCAAGGCCACCCAGCTGGTCATCGAAGCCGCCACCGAAAACCAGGATCTCAAGGTCAAGATCTTGAAGCAGCTCGACGGCATGTTGCCAGCCGATGTGATCATCGCATCCAACACCTCGTCGATTTCGATCACCCAACTGGCCGCCGCCACGCAACGTGCAGACCGCTTCATCGGTATGCATTTTTTCAACCCCGTGCCGATGATGGCGCTGGTGGAGATCATCCGTGGCCTGCAAACGAGCGATGCCACACATGACGCCGTGCGCGACATGGCTTTGGCGCTGGGCAAGACCCCCATCACCGTCAAGAATGCCCCGGGCTTTGTGGTCAATCGCATCCTGGTGCCCATGATCAACGAAGCGCTCTTTGTGTTGTCCGAAGGTCTGGCGACCCCCGAAGACATCGACGCGGGCATGAAGCTCGGCTGCAACCAGCCGATTGGCCCACTGGCGCTGGCCGACATGATCGGTCTGGACGTGTGCCTGGCCGTGATGGAGGTCTACCTCAAGGAATTCGGCGACAGCAAATACCGTCCATGCCCCTTGCTCAAAGAAATGGTGGCCGCCGGCCGTTTGGGCCGCAAGACCGGTCAGGGCGTTTACAAATACTGAGCCCGCTTTGTTGAAGGAGCGGTGCACCCGCCGCGATGGGGGCTCGCAGACCACCAGTCAATCGCCGCGAGGACGCCGCGCCCACAGGTGGGGGTGGGCTTGTCACTTCGGTGAATCTCGGACATGGGTGCCGGGTCTACCATGCCAGCCATGAACACCCCACCCCATCCCGAAGGCCAGATTGACTGCACCGTGCACGGTGCAGTCCTTCAGATCTGCATCAACCGCCCTGCCAAGCGCAATGGTTTCACGCCCAAGATGTACCGTGAGCTGGGCCAGGCCTACACCCGGCTCGATGACGATCCGGCATTGCGCGTGGGCGTGCTGTGTGCGGCGGGGGATCATTTCACCGCCGGGCTCGATTTGCCCACCATCGCGCCACTGATGCAGCGCGGTGAAAAAGCTGTCCCGCTGGGCTTGGTGGACCCTCTGAATTTGGGCATGGACGGTTATCGCCGGCGCACCAAACCCATGGTCGTGGCGGTGCAGGGCATCACTTACACGCTGGGCATCGAGTTGATGCTGGCGGCCGACATCGTGGTGGCGGCGGACGATTGCCGCTTTTCGCAGCTGGAGGTGCAGCGCGGCATCATGGCCACGGGCGGCGCGACGCTGCGCATGGCCGAGCGCGCGGGCATGGGCAATGCGCTTTTGCACCTGCTGACGGCCGATGTGTTCGACAGCACCGAAGCGCTGCGCCTGAACTTTGTGCAAAAAGTGGTGCCTGCGACGGGCTTGTTGACCGAGGCGATGCGCATTGCCGACTTGATTGCGGCGCAAGCGCCACTGGCGGTGGTGGCCACACGGCAAAACGTGCTCAAGGGTGTGGAGCAGGGGCCGCTGGTGGCCATGCACGATTTTTTGGTGGTGCAGCAGCGCCTGTCGCGCAGCGAAGATGCCGCGGAGGGTGTGCGCTCTTTTGTTGAAAAGCGCACCGCACGGTTCGCCGGGCAATGACCGGTGCTCAGGGACGGCTTTGTGACTCTGCTTGCGTTTGAAGGTCACGCCGCAGGTCGGCCACCTCCTGGCGCAGGTGCCTGATCTCGCGCATCAGGTCTTTCTCAATCTGCCGCTCTTCATCTTCCACTTCTTTTTCCACAAAGATGGCCGAGAGCGACGCGGTCACCAGCGACAGCACGGCCAGCCCCAGCAACACCACGACCACCGAAAAGGCTCGTGAAGCGTGCGTGGAGGGCACCACATCGCCAAAGCCCACGGTGGCGGCGGTGGTGAAGGCCAGCCACAAACCGTCTGAGAGGGTTTCAATGCCCGGGTCGATCAGCCAAAAGCCCACACCACCCAACCCCAGAATGGCCAGGGCCAGCAGCAATGAATAGATCAGACCCTGATGGATCATGCGGTGGAGTCGTTTTTGTGGGCGGCGCATGGCCTGATTTTCTCCCATTCGGCGTGGTACAGATCCTGGTGCGGCCAGGTGCTGCGCCACAATCGGTGCATGACCGATACCCATGATGCACGACACCCTTATGCCGAACTCACGCCAGATCGGGTGATGGACGCCTTGCAAGACCTGGGCCTGTGGCCCGATGGCCGATTGCTGGCGCTCAGTTCGTATGAAAACCGGGTCTATCGCGTGCATCTGGACGAGCCGGAGCAGGGCCACAGCGCGGTGGTGGTCAAGTTCTATCGCCCGGGGCGTTGGAGCGATGCCCAAATTCAGGAGGAGCACGATTTTGCGGCCGAGTTGCTGGCAGGCGAGGTGCCGGTGGTTCCCCCGCTGGTGATCGGCGGCAAGAGCTTGCACCACCGTGATGGCTTCGCGTTTTCGGTCAGCCCCTTGCGCGGTGGCCGTGCGCCGGAACTGGACGACTTCGAGGTGCTGGAGTGGATTGGCCGTTTTCTGGCCCGTATCCACACCGTGGGTGCAGCACAGCCGTTTGTGCAGCGGCCCACGCTGGATGTGCAGACCTTTGCGCTGGAGCCCGCGCAGTGGTTGCATGCCCACCAGATGATTCCGCTGGAAGTCGAGCGCGAATGGCGCGAAGCGCTGGCCCCGGCGGTCGCGCTGATCGCGCAGGCGTTTGCGCAAGGCGCGGCAGACCGCTGCTTGCTGCGCCTGCACGGCGACTGCCACCCTGGCAACATCTTGTGGACGCCCGCAGAGCTGCCGGGTGGCGGGCCGCATTTTGTGGACCTGGACGATGCCCGCACGGGGCCGGCAGTGCAAGACCTGTGGATGCTGTTGTCAGGTGACCGCGCCCAGCGCACGCAGCAACTGTCGGCCTTGCTGGACGGCTATGAGCAGGTGCGCGATTTTGACCGTGCCGAGCTGGCCTTGATCGAGCCGCTGCGCACGCTGCGCCTGATCCATTACAGCGCCTGGCTCGCCCGCCGCTGGGAAGATCCGATCTTTCCGATCAATTTCCCGTGGTTTGGCACCCCCGATTACTGGCGTGGTCAGGTGCTGATGCTGCAGGAGCAGGTTGAGCAGATGCAGGCCCCGTTGTTGCAGACGTAATGTCTGCGCAGGTCCGTGGGCTCGGTCAGGCAGGCGCGTTGACCAGAGGCAAGTACACGCGCACGCACAGTCCGTGTACAGGGGCATCGTCGAGGGTGACCCGGCCCGCGTGCCGTTCCACGATTTCGCGCACGATGGCCAGACCCAGGCCACAGCCATTGCCTGCTTCCGTGGCGCGCACAAAGCGTTCAAACACCCGCTCGCGGCTGGCCGCCTCAATGCCGGGGCCCGTGTCGGTGACTTCGAGCAAGGCTTCGTGGTGGGCCGTGGTGCTGACGTTGACCGTGACCTGGCTGCCCGAACCTGCGTAGTGCAGGGCGTTGTCGATCAGGTTGCTCAGGGCCTCGCGCAGCAGCCATTCGTTGGCCACCACCCAGACCGGTGTGCTGGCGGCATCGTCCATGCCCAGGTCGATGCGCGCCCGCAGCGCGCGGGGCACAAATTCAGCGGTCAGGGTCTGGGCCATGCGCAGCAGGTCAAAGCGTCGGCGGTCTTGCGCCATCACCGATTCGGGTTCGGCCCGGGCCAGCGTCAGCAGCTGGTTGACCAGGTGGGCGCTGCGCGTGGCGCTGTCGTGCACGCGTTGCAACCTGGCGCGCAGTTCGGGATCGGTGGTCGATTGCAGGGCGATTTCGGTCTGGCTCTTGAGGCCCGCCAGAGGGGTGCGCAGTTGGTGTGCGGCATCGCCAATGAAGCGTTTTTGGGTGCTCACATTGCTTTGTACTGCCCCCAGCAGGGTATTGAGCGCGGTCGCCAGTGACCACAGCTCACGCGGCGCAGAGGCCAGTTGCAGCGGGGCCAGGTTGGTCGGGTCCCGTCCTTCCACCTGTTGGCGCAGTCGGACCAGCGGCGCCAGCCCCGCGCGGATGCCCAACCACACAATGACGGTCATGAGCAACACCAGGCTCGACATGGGCAGCAGCATGTCCACCAAAATCCGGCGGGCCAATTCTTCCCGGTTGGCGCTGCTGCGGGCCACTTGCACCAGCATGGTCTGTGGGGCATTGACCTCATCGCCAAAGCGCAGGTACAGCGCCACCAGGCGCAGGGGCTGGCCGGGTGGTGTGTGCAACGCCGCTCGGCCATGCACCGGCATGTTGCCATCGTAAAAATAAGGTGTGTTCAGTTCGGGCGCGACCGCTTCGCCATCTTCTTGGGGCAACACCGGTGCGGGCAAGGACTGGTTGCCTAAAATGAACTGCCCTGGGGGGGAGCTGACCATGTACAGCAGTTTGTCGGCAGGGTCGGCCTCGAGCACGTCTTGTGCCGCCCGCGGAAAGTCGATCAGCAACCCGTTGCCAATCGGTTTGAGCTGCCTGGCCAGCGCCCGACTGGCTTGCAGCAAACTGGCGTCCACCGCCTGATTGGCATAACCCGCTGCAAATTTGTAAGCCGCCACGCCACCAGCCATCCACAGCACCATCTGGGGCAACAGCACCCAAATGAGCAATTGACGGGCGAGCGATACGCCCGCCTGACCCTGCGGCATGACATGAGGGGGTTGAGGGGGCGTCATGGGTGCGCTCAGGCTTCGGCTTCCATCAGGTAGCCCAGGCCACGCACGGTGCGGATCGTCAGCCGCGTGCCTTCAAGTTTTCGGCGCAGGCGGTGGATGTACACCTCGATCGAGTTGCCGCCACCGGTCTCGCCGCCCTCTTCGCTCCAGGCCTGGTTGATCTGCTCTTTGGTGACCACCTTGTCGCGTTGGCTCACCAGCAGGTCCAGCAGAGTCCATTCACGGCCACTGAGTTCCAGGGGTTCGCCTGTCAGGGTGGCTCGGCGTGAGGGCTTGTCGAGCGACAGCCCCCCGAGCTGCGTTTGGGCACTGGCCGGTTGGGTGCGGCGCAACAGGGCCTGCAAGCGGGCCAGCAGTTCCGGAAAGTCAAAA
>Ga0228701_1001796_pt1 | contig 13923 bp, 12 predicted proteins | sample McNCre117_Aug_MG_2_FD_178017 | JGI IMG/M metagenome (GOLD analysis project Ga0228701, IMG submission 178017) | Freshwater microbial communities from McNutts Creek, Athens, Georgia, United States - 11-17_Aug_MG | ecosystem: Environmental > Aquatic > Freshwater > Creek | place: USA: Georgia...
TGACCGCCGCGACCACGCCGGCCTGGGGCGGGGCGGCGGTCGGCAACACCGCGTTCCTGGGCATTCCCGGCAAGCCGGCGCTCTACATGGCCGCCCCCGGTGCCACCACGGCCACGCTTTCGGAAATCACGCTCACCCCGCCGCCCGGCAACTCGACCGCGAGTTCCTATATGCTGGTGCTCGGAGACGCCGAATCGAGCAACGGCGGCGAATCGCTCGACTATGTGACCAATGGCGGCAGCTGGACCGAGCTTGACCGGGCCGGCCCGATCTCCGGCTCGACCTATCCGACCATCACCGGGCTGGGCACGACCAGCGTTCACCAGGCCGGCGTAGATGGCTCGGTCGGGGCGTTCATCCTCGGCACCAGCAGCCCGACCACCACCACGGTCACGATGAACACCGGCGGCCTGCAGGGGGTGATGTTTGCGATCCGCTATGCCTCGCTCAGCCTCGATCTGGCGATCAGCGGCGCGCGGGCCGATGCGGCAGACCTGTTCCGCTATGACATCAAGACCACCGCCAGCGGCACGGTGCTGGCCACCAACGTTTCAAGCGGCAGCGGGCTTGGCCCGTTTTCGGCGGCCACGCTCAATGCCTCGTCCGCGCTGTCGCTGACCTTGGCGCAGCGCATGGAAACCGGATCGGTCAGCCCGCTGGCGAACTACCTCTCGACGCTCCGCTGCTACAACACCGTCACCGGCGCGACGACCGGCCTGCCCAATGGCCTCGTCACCACCAGCTACGATTTCGGGCCGCTCAATTTTGGCGATTTCATCACCTGCACCTACACCAACACCCCGCACCCGCACCTCAAGCTAGTGAAGGCGCTGGGCGCGGGCGGGCGGCAATATGGCACCGACCAGTTCACGCTGGCGATCCGCAGCGGGGGCAGCGCCGTGGCCACCACCACGACCACCGGAACCGGCAGCACGCTGGGCAATGCCGCCACGGCGATGACCAAGCTGGCGGCAGGCAGCACCTATGACGTTTCGGAAAGTGCCTCGGGCACGACCTCGCTCGATCAATACCAGGCGGCGCTGAACTGCAGCAACGCCAATACCGGCTCCAGCACGGCCCTGCCCACCACCCCCGGCGGCAGCGTCACCATGCAAATGGGCGACGTGGTGACCTGCACCATCACCAACACGCGGCGCGCCCCCAACGCGACGCTTTACATCTCCAAAAGCTCGACCATCACCGCCGATCCCGTGAACGGGGCCACCCTGCCCAAGGCGATTCCGGGCAGCACGGTGCGCTACAGCGTCACGGTCTGGAATACGGGCCCAGCCACGACCGACACCAACACCGTGCTGATCGTCGACACCCTCCCCACCACGCTCAGCGTCGGCAGCGCGGCCAATCCGCAGTTTCTGGAAGGCAGTGTGCCCAGCACCCTGGCCTTTGCCGCCAGTGACACGGCCTATTCATCGGCCAGCACTCCGCCCGCCAGCTTTGCCGCGTGCACCTATACCCCCACCGCGCAATACGATCCGCTGGTGCGCTACATCTGCATCAACCCCAAGGGGACGATGGCCGGATCGACCGGCACCCCGCCGAGCTTTACCGTGACATTCGCGGCCCGGGTGAACTAGGATCACCGCTGGCCCCATCGCGCCGGGCCCATTGCAACGTCCCGCTTGATCCGGTGGTTGCATCGGTGCAGATAATTTGTATGTCTTGCCTACTAATTTGGCTAAGCTGCCGCCAACAAGAATCGCCTTTGGAGAGGGATCACCCATGAACGACATGACGACGATCGACCGTACGCAGCGTGCTTATTCGCCCGCCGCACAGGCCTTCCTCGCGCGCAAGCCCGCGCTGTTCATCAACAACGAATGGGTCGCTTCGAGCCATGACGCCGTGATCGACGTCGAAGATCCTTCGTCGGGCAAGATCGTCGGCCAGGTGGTCGATGCCTCGGACAAGGATGTTGATCGGGCCGTTGCCGCCGCCCGCGCCGCGTTTGACGATGGCCGCTGGTCGAACCTGCCGCCGATGGTGCGCGAACGCACCATGATCCGCCTCGCCGACCTGATCGAAGCCAATGCCGACGAACTGGCCGAGCTTGAAGCGATCGACAACGGCAAGCCCAAGGGCATGGCCGGCGCGGTCGACGTGCCGGGCGCGGCCAGCCACATCCGCTTCATGGCCGGCTGGGCCAGCAAGGTGAACGGCGAAGTCGTGCAGCCCTACACCATGCCCAATGGCACCGTGTTCGGGTACACCAAGAAGGAACCGGTCGGCGTCTGCGCTCAGATCGTGCCGTGGAACTTCCCGCTGCTGATGGCCTGCCTCAAGATCGCCCCGGCGCTGGCCGCTGGCTGCACCACGGTGCTCAAGCCCGCCGAACAGACCAGCCTGACCGCGCTGCGCCTCGCAGACCTGATCGCGGAAGCCGGCTTCCCGGCGGGCGTGGTCAACATCATCACCGGCAACGGCCACACCGCGGGCGACCGCATGGTCAAGCACCCCGATGTCGACAAGGTCGCCTTCACCGGCTCGACCGAAATCGGCAAGCTGATCAACCGCAACGCCACCGAAACGCTCAAGCGCGTGACGCTGGAACTGGGCGGCAAGAGCCCGGTCGTGGTCATGCCCGACGTTGACGTTGCCGCCACTGCCGCAGGCGCGGCCGGCGCGATCTTCTTCAACTCGGGCCAGGTCTGCGTGGCCGGTTCGCGCCTCTATGCGCACCGCTCGGTGTTCGACCAGGTGATCGAAGGCGTGGCCGCCACCGCCCCGTTCTGGGCGCCGCGCGCTTCGCTCGATCCCGAAGCCCACATGGGCCCGCTGGTGTCGAAGGAACAGTTCGAACGCGTGATGGGCTATATCGAGGCTGGCAAGCGTGATGGCGCCAGCGTGGCAATGGGCGGCGATGCCGCTGCGGCCGATGGCGGCTACTACGTCAACCCGACCGTGCTGGTCGATGTGAACCCGCAAATGAGCGTCGTGCGCGAGGAAATCTTCGGCCCGGTGGTCGTCGCCCAGCGCTTCGACGACATCGACGAGGTCGCCCGCGAAGCCAACAACACCTGCTTCGGTCTGGGTGCGGGGATCTGGACCAAGGACGTTGCGACCATGCACAAGCTGGCCAGCAAGATCAAAGCCGGCACCGTGTGGGGCAACTGCCACGCCGTGATCGACACCGCCCTGCCATTCGGCGGGTTCAAGGAATCGGGGATTGGCCGCGAACAGGGCCGTCAGGGGATCGAGGCCTACCTCGAAACCAAGACGGTCATCGTCCAGCTCTAAGCCTGCTGACCGTGACCTACGTCCGAAATGCCTGGTATGTCGCGGCCTGGAGCCGCGACATCGAGGCGGCGAAGCCCTTCGCCGTCTCGATCCTGGGCGAACCGGTCGTGGTCTGGCGCAGCGAAAGCGGTGCGCTCAGCGCGCTTGAGGATCGCTGCGTCCACCGGCTGGCACCGCTCTCGCTCGGGCGCTGCGAAGGCGCGAACCTGCGCTGCATGTATCACGGCATCCTGTTTGCCCCCGATGGCCAGGCGCTGGAAATTCCGGGGCAGGATCTGGTGCCGGCCAAGGCGCGGGTCCGCTCCTATCCGGTGGCCGACCGGCATGATTGGGCCTGGGTATGGATGGGCGATCCGGCCTTGGCCGACGAGGCGTTGATCCCGCCCGCGGTCGGCATTTCCGAGCCCGACTGGGTGCTTGGCCACGGTCAGCTTGACTATGCCGCCGAAGCCCGGCTGATCTGCGACAACCTGCTCGATTTCAGCCACCTCACCTATGTTCACGCGCAAAGCTTTGGCGCCGGGCCCGAGTTCGCGCAGCACCAGCCGAAGATCGCCCCGCTGGACCGCGGCCTGCGGGTCAGCCGCTGGTTGCCGCAGCAGGCCGGCAATCGCCGCAACCCGCATGGCGAGCCGGTGGACACGTACCAGACCTACGATTTCCTCGTGCCGGGCGTGCTGCTGATGTGGTCGGCCAACTACCCGGCCGGAACCGCCGCTCGGCTGGGCGATGAAGCGCCGGCAATGGACAATGCCATGTCGGGCCTCAACTTCACCAGCCAGGCCGTCACCCCGACCGGGGATGGGACGGCGCGCTATTTCTTCTCGTGGGGGCCGCATTGCCGCGATGGCGATAGTGCCAAGCGCGATGCGATGATGGTCATGGCCGGCCAGGCCTTCGCCGAGGACAAGGTGATGATCGAGGCCCAGCAGCGCGTCATCGCCGCCACCGCCAACCCGCAAGTCATGCCCACCGCGCACGATCGCGGCCTGACCCTTTACAACCGGCTGGTCGAACGACTGGCCCGATCCAATCCCCCATCCATGGAGACTGCCGCGTGATCGACCTTACCAAGATCAAGGCCATCGACGTTCACGTTCACGCCGAGGTTTCGTGCCACGATCCCGAAGACCCGGTGATGGGCCAGTTCTTCGATGCCGCCAGCGCCTATTTCAAGGCGCCGCGCGAGCGCCCCAAGATGCCGGAAATCGCCGAGATCTACCGCGAACAGCAGATCGCCTTCTGCATGTTCACGGTCGACTGCGAGAGCGGGATCGGCGCCAAGCGCGTGTCGAACTACGAAGTGGCCGAATTCGCCGCCAAGAACGACGACATCTGCATCCCGTTTGCCTCGATCGACCCGCACAAGGGCAAGCTGGGCGCCCGCGAAGCGCGCGATTTGGTCGAGAACTGCGGCGTGAAGGGCTTCAAGTTCCACCACATCATGCAGAACATCGAGCCCGCCGCGCAGGTTGGCTACGCGATCTATGAAGTGATCAACGAGTACAAGCTGCCCGCGATCTTCCACACCGGCCATTCGGGCATGGGCACGGGGATGCGCGGCGGCGGCGGCGTGAAGCTCAAGTATGGCCAGCCGATGCTGGTCGATGACGTGGCGGTCGATTTCCCCGACATGAAGATCATCCTTGCCCACCCGTCGTGGCCGTGGGTTGATGAAAGCCTGTCGATGGCGCTGCACAAGGACAACGTGTTCATCGACCTGTCGGGCTGGTCGCCGAAGTATTTCGCGCCGCAGATCATCCAGTATGCCAACACCCAGCTCCGCAAGAAGATGCTGTTCGGCAGCGACTTCCCGCTGATCCACCCGCAAAAGTGGATCGATGCAGCACTGCAGGTCGGCTTCAAGGAAGACGTGCTGCCGGGCATCATGAAGGACAACGCCGCGCGCGTCCTCGGCCTCGCCTGAGGACTGCGGCGATGGACTTCACCGGGCGCCATGTCGTCATCACCGGCGCGTCGACCGGAATCGGGCGGGCCACCGCCGACCGGATCGCCGCGCTGGGCGGCAAGGTCACGCTGATCGCGCGCCGCGCCGAGCTGCTTGAAGCGGCCTGCCAGGAACTGGGCGGCAGCGCCAAGTGGGCCGCCGCCGATGTGGGCGACAAGGCCCAGCTGATCGCCGCGCTCGATAGCGCCGCAGCACAGAACGGCCCGATCGACGCGCTGTTCCTCAATGCCGGGACCGGCGGGGCCTTTGCGCCGGTCGAAGCCTATGGCGATGATACGTTCGACACGGTGCTGGCGGTCAACCTCAAGTCGCCGTTCTGGGCGATTGCCCATGTCATGCCCGGCATGGCCGAGCGCGGGCGCGGGGCCATCCTCGTCACCGGCAGCCTTGCCTCCGAACGCGGGATGGCAGGCAATGTCGGCTATGTGGCCTCCAAGCACGCGGTGCTGGGCCTTGCCCGCGCCGTGGCGCTCGAGGGCGCGCCGCGGGGCGTGCGCTGCAACTGCATCATTCCCGGCTTCATCGAAACCCCGATGCTCGATGCCCTGCCCGCCGATGCGATGGCCGCGATGGCCGCCGCCACCCCGCAGGGCCGCACCGGCAAATCACACGAACTCGCCGCCGTCGCGGCCTTCCTGCTGTCCGATGACGCCAGCCACGTGACCGGGCAATCGCTCGCGGTCGATGGCGGGGTGCTGAGCACGCTCAGGATCTAGACCACAAGGATTTGGGAGAGAACGATGGCCCTGAAATACTACCACGCCGAACCGCTGGCGAACTCGCTGAAGTCGATGGTGCCCTTGAAGGAAAAGGGCCTCGCCTACGAAAGCATCTATGTCGACCTGCACAAGTTCGAGCAGCATTCCGACTGGTTCGTGCGCGTAAATCCCGAAGGCCAGGTGCCGGTGCTGGATCATGACGGCACGATCATCACCCACACCACGGTGATCAACGAATACCTCGAAGACGCCTTCCCCGATGCCCAGCCCGCCGACGCTCCGCTGCGTCCGCGCGATCCCGTGGGCGCGGCGCGGATGCGTTATTGGAACAAGTTCGTCGACGAACACGTGATGAACTTCGTCTCGATGCACGGCTGGCACCGGCTGGTCGGCGTGATCGCCCGCAACATCGACAGCGGCGAATTTGAAAAGCTGATGGAGCACGTGCCGCTGCCCGACCAGCGCAAGAAGTGGATGACCGCACGCTCGGGCTTTTCGGACGCGGACCTTGCCAATGCGACCGACAAGATCGTCTATGCCCTGAACAAGGTCGAAGGTCAGCTGGGCCAGACCAAGTGGCTGGCAGGGGACACCTACACGCTGGCCGACATCAACTTCTATTCGCACTGCGGGATGATGGTCGAACGGATGTTCCCCGATCTCGAAGTGGCGAAGAATTACCCCCGCCTGGTCGATTGGCGCGAACGGGTCACCGCCCGTCCCGCCGTGGCCGAAGCCCTGAAAAGCGAAGACCGCACTGCGCCGGGGCTGCGCACCTGGTCGGGCGACCGCTAAGCAGATGGCCGGTTTCGTTCTGATTCACGGCAGCTGGCATGGCGGGTGGTGCTTCGATGAAGTCACCCGCCGGCTCGAAGCGGCCGGACATACCGTTGTTTCGCCAACGCTGCCCGGCATGGGCGGCGATGAAGCCGCGCTGCGCGCCGTCACGCTGGAAGGCTGGGGCGCGTTCGCGGCGGAGGAATGCCGCAAGCTCAAGGACCGGCTCGGCGGTGCGCCGGTGGTGCTGGCCGGACATTCGCGCGGCGGGATCGTGATCTCGACCGCGGCCGAGGCTGATCCGGCCGCAATGGACGCGCTGGTCTATATCTGCGCGATGATGCTGCCCTCGGGCATGAGCCGGGCCGAGTTCAAGGCGCATGAGGAACCGACCCCCGATTTCGATGCGCTGATTGCGCCGATTGCAGGCGGTGCTGGCACTATGGTGGATGCTGCGCGGGCTGCGCCGGTGTTTGCCCAGCTATCCCCGTCGGACCTGGTCGCAGCCGCACTGCCGCGCCTGCTGGCCGAACCGCACGGGCCGCGCTCAACCAAGCTGCACCTCACCGAGGCGCGCTGGGGCAGCATCCCGCGCACCTATATCGAGACGCTGCATGACCGGACCATACCGATCGCCAGCCAGCGGCTGATGCAACGCTTCTCGCCGGGGGCGAACGTGGTCACGCTTGATGCCGACCATTCGCCCTATCTCAGCACCCCTGATGAACTGACCGCGGCCCTGATCGCCGCCATTCCCGGAGCATAAGACCATGAAGCAGCGCGGTAAGGGATACGAAATTGCGCTGCTGCTGGTGCTGACCCTCGCGAATGGCGTGGTCGCTTTTGACCGGCTCGCCGCGACGTTCCTGTCGCCCTACATCGTTGCCGACCTCAAGCTCGATAATGCCCAGCTCGGGCTGCTCGCGGGCGCGCTGTCGGGCGCGGTGGCGATCAGTTCGTTCCTCGGCGGACAGCTGGCCGACCGCACCGGGCGGCGCAAGGCGCTGCTGATCGCCTGCACGCTGGTGTTCTCGCTCGGCTCGGCGGCGGGCGGCTTTGCGCTCGGCTTCGCCAGCCTGTTTGCCGCGCGCTTCATGCTGGGGCTGGCCGAAGGGCCGATGGTTCCGGTCAGCCAGACAGTGATGGTCGAAACCTCGGCGCCCGAACGGCGCGGGTTCAACATGGGCGTGATGCAGATGGCCGGGGCGTTCCTGCTGGGCGCAATGGCCGGGCCGATCGTGGCAACTCAGATCGCCGACGTGCACGGCTGGCGCAGCGCGTTCTTCCTCTCGGCCGTGCCCGGCGCGGTGCTGGCGCTGCTGATGGTGGTGCTGGTCAAGCCCGACCGTGCGGTGGTGCGCGCCTCTGGCGAAGCGACGCCCAGCCTGATCGGCGCGCTGCGCCAGCTACTGGGCATCGCCAACATGCGCGCAGCCCTGATGGTCGCCGCGCTGTTCACCGCCTGGCTGGTGCTGCAAAACGTGTTCCTGCCGGTCTATCTCACCAGCGCCAAGGCCCTGCCTGCCGCAACGATGGGCAAGGTGCTGTCGATGGGTGGGATCGCCGGGGTGATCGGCGGCGCGGCGCTGCCGCTGCTGAGCGACCGGATCGGGCGCAAACCGGTGGTGATCGGAGCCTGCCTGGCCGGGCTGATCGCACCCGCCGCGATGCTGCTGCTGCCGCCTGATCCGCTGCTGCTGGGCGCGGCTATCCTGCTCGGCTGGCTGCCACTGGGGATTGCCCCGCTCTATTGCGCCACGATCCCGACCGAAAGCGTGCCGCCCGCGCTCGCCACCAGCGCGGTGGGCTTGGCGATGGGCACGGCGGAGCTGCTCGGCGGCGTGCTGGCCCCGGCGCTCGCCGGCAAGGCCGCGGATGTCTATGGTCTGGGCGCGGTCTTCGTGATCTGCGCGGGCCTCTCGCTGGCGGCAGCTGCCGCCGCGCTGATGCTGGCTGAAACCGCGCCGCGGGCGCTGGCCAAGGGAAGCCTGTGATGCGCGAAGTTCGCTTGAGCCCGGCGGGCAGCTACGACAATTCGGCGCGCGATTATGCCCACATCACCGCCACGCCGATGGCGAGCGCCATGGGCGCGCTGATTTCGGGCGTGAGCATTCCCGACCTGACCGACGCCGCCTTTGCCGAAGTGCAGGACGCACTGTGGCGGCACAAGATGATATTCATCAAGGATCAGCCGCTGACCCATGCCCAGCACGAAGCCTTTGCGCTGCGCTGGGGGCCGTTTGCGCCCGATGCCTATACCCACGGCGTGCCCGGCCATCCCGGGGTCCAGCCGCTGATCAAGGAAGCCGATCACAAGTCCAAGGGGCTGTTCGGCTCGGGCTGGCACACCGATTCGCCGTTCCTGCCCGAACCGCCGGGCATGACCATCCTGCGCTCAATCGAGATCCCGCCCTATGGCGGCGATACGGTCTGGGCCAATTGTGCGCTGGCCTACCGGATGCTGTCCCCGGCGATGCAGGCGATGCTCCGCCCACTGAAAGTGCGGATGAGCGCGCGCAACAACGCCTGGACCCAAAAACAGGCCGACGGCAAGGAGCTGAACTTCGCGAGCGACGCCGCGCGCGAGGCCGCCTTTACCGGCAATGCCCACCCGCTGGTGCGTGAGCATCCCCATACCGGCGAACTCTCGCTGTTCGTGGACGAGGTCTATGCCGTGGGGATCGAGGGGATGAGCGCGGCGGAAAGCCATGCCCTGCTCGATTTCCTGTGCCGCCACATCACCCAGCACCACTTCACCTTCCGGCTGAAGTGGGAGGTGGGCATGGTGGCGATGTGGGACAATCGCAGCGCGCTGCACCTTGCCGCCAACGATTACGACGGCTTCCGCCGCGAAATGTACCGCACGACGATGGCGGGCGAACGGCCGGCCTGAGCCGGCCCGTTCCGGCTCAATCCCCGAAGAAGTTGAGTTCCAGCAACACGTTGTTGGGATCGGCGGTGAACACCTGGCGCAGCCCGATCGCGGCGACCAGATTGACCTGATAATCAAGCCCGGCGGCCTCGATCCGGCGGATCACCTCGTCATAGCCGGTGCAGTTGAGCGCGACGTGGTGGACCGCGCCGGTCAGTTCGCCCGGCTTTACCTCGCGGTCATAGGCGCGCACGCAATCGGTCGAATTGAGGTGCAGGATGCCCTTGCCGCCGGTGTCATACATCCACTGCGCGGTCTGGGGGGTAAGAGGAGGCGGCGCGTCACGGCGCTCAAGGTTCAGCAGGGCCTCGTAGAACCGGGCCGTGCCATCGAGATCATCGGTGATGATGTTGACGTGATCGAGCGCATTGACCTGCATTGCTGCCTCCTCTGGCAAAATTCCCCTTAGCTGCGGAACACGACCGTCTTGTCGTGGTTGAGCAGCACGCGGTCATCAAGATGCATCCGCACCGCTTCGGCCAGCACGCGGCGTTCCACGTCGCGGCCCTTGCGGACCATGTCCTCGGGTGTGTCCGAATGGGTCACGGTTTCGACATCCTGATGGATGATCGGACCTTCGTCGAGATCGGCGGTGACGTAGTGCGCGGTCGCACCGATCATCTTCACCCCGCGCGCGTGCGCCTGGTGATAGGGCTTGGCGCCCTTGAAGCCGGGCAGGAACGAGTGGTGGATGTTGATGCAGCGGCCCGAAAGGAACGCGGCCAGATCGTCCGAGAGGATCTGCATGTAGCGCGCCAGCACGACCAGTTCGGCGCCCGATTCGGTCACGACCTGCTTGATCTGTGCTTCCTGCTGCGGCTTGCTGTCCTTGGTGATCGGGAAGTGGTAATAGGGCGTATCCCCGAGCAGCGAGATCGACAGCGCTTCCTTGGGATGGTTGCCGATGATGGCCACCACATCCATGTTCAGTTCGCCGATCCGGTTGCGATACAGCAGGTCACCCAGGCAGTGATCGAATTTCGACACCATCAGCACGACCTTGCGCCGCGCATTCTTGGCCCGCAGGCTCCAGGTCATGCCATATTCGCTGGCAAGCGCTTCGAATCCGGTGCGAATCGCTTCGATGCCGGCATCGCCCGGCGCGAACTCGACGCGCATGAAGAAGTGCCCGTTATCCTGTGCATTGAATTGCTGGGCTTCAAGGATATTTCCGCCCTTTTCAAACAGATAGCTGGTAACACGCGCAGTGATGCCAGGCTTGTCCCGGCACGAAAGGGTGAGGATTTGTTCCTCGGCCATCAGTCAGTCTCCCAGTTGACCAGCGCTGCGTACCCGCATCGCTTTTCGTTTGCACTCATAGCAAAATATAGTAAGCAGTGCATACAAAATTCAACCAGAGAGGGAGTCGGGGCAAATGTCCGCCACCAACCTTGAACAGCTGCTGGCCCAGCAGGGCAATATCGTGTCGATGCTGCGCAACTCGCAGCTGGGTGCCTATGTGTACCCGGTGGTTGCGCCGGAATTCTCCAACTGGCGCAGCGAACAGTGGGCCTGGCAGCACAGCGCCGTGCTGTTCGACCAGTCGCACCACATGGTCAATCTGTACATCCGCGGCAAGGACGCCGCCAAGCTGCTCAGCGACACAATGATCAACAGCTCGAAGGGCTGGGAAGTCAACAAGGCCAAGCAGTACGTGCCGACCACGCCGTACGGCCACGTCATCGGCGATGGCATCATCTTCTGGGAAGAAGAGCAGAGCTTCACCTACGTCGGCCGCGCGCCGGCCTCGAACTGGCTGCGCTACCACGCCGCGACCGGCGGCTATGACGTCGAGATCGAGCTGGACGACCGTTCGCCGATGCGCCTGATGGGCAAGCCGGCCAAGCGCAAGGAATGGCGCTTCCAGATCCAGGGCCCCAACGCCTGGGCCGTGATCGAAAAGCTCCACGGTGGTCCGCTGGAACAGCTCAAGTTCTTCAACATGAGCACCATGAACATCGCCGGCCGCAAGGTTCGCACCCTGCGCCACGGCATGTCGGGCGCGCCGGGCCTCGAAATCTGGGGCCCCTATGAAGAGCAGGACGAAATCCGCGCCGCGATCCTCGAAGCCGGCAAGGAATTCGGCCTGATCGCTTGCGGCAGCCGCGCCTATCCGTCGAACACGCTGGAATCGGGCTGGATCCCGAGCCCGCTGCCGGCGATCTACACCGGCGAAAAGATGAAGGGCTTCCGCGAATGGCTCGGCGCCGATTCGTACGAAGCGACCGGTTCGATCGGCGGTTCGTTCGTTTCGGAAAACATCGAGGACTACTACCTCAACCCGTGGGAACTGGGTTACGGCTCGTTCGTGAAGTTCGACCATGACTTCCACGGCCGCGAGGCCCTCGAAGCCCTGAACCCCGCCGAACAGCGCAAGAAGGTCACCCTGGCCTGGCATCCGGAAGACATGGCCAAGATCATGGCCTCGCTCTTCAACCCGGATGGCGACCAGTACAAGTTCTTCGACGTGCCGCTCGCCAACTATGCCTCGTCGAACTACGACCGCGTGGTCGATGCTGGCGGCAAGACGGTCGGCCTGTCGATGTTCACCGGCTATTCGTTCAACGAAAAGCAGGCCCTCAGCCTCGCCACCGTCGATCCGGAAATCCCGGTCGGCACCGAACTGCGCGTGGTTTGGGGTGAAGAAAACGGCGGCACCAAGAAGACCACCGTCGAACCCCACAAGCAGCTCGAAGTGCGCGCAATCGTCAGCTCCGTGCCTTACAGCCGCGTGGCCCGCGAAAACTACGCAGAAGGCTGGCGCACCGGCCGCTGAGCCTGACCCAAAGCCCGGCAGCCCGCAGCGTTACAAGGCGCGGGCTGCCGACGCTCTATTCAAGAGGATGAACCGATGGGCAAACCGCTGATCCACCCCAACTGGGACAAGGCGCCCGACGGCATCACTGACGGCTTCAGCCTGGAGATGACCGCCAAGGACATAGAGTCCCTGCGCGAAGCCGCCCCGCTCATTCCGGCCGACACCCCCGTCGCCGTGACCTTCCTCCCCGGCGAGGAAGCCGAAGCCCGCATCGCCGCCACCATTGCCGTGCGCGAACTGGGCTTTGAACCCATGCCCCATTTCTCGGCCCGCCGGATTACCTCGGAAGACGATTTCGAAGGCTATCTCAAAGCCGTGGTCGAACGCGCCGGGGTGACCCGCTGCTTCATCGTCGCCGGCGATCCGCCCGAGCCGCAGGGCCCCTATTTCGACACCTCCGCGCTTATCGCCACCGGCGCCTTCGAGCGCGCCGGGATCAAGGCAATCGGCGTTGGCGGGCATCCCGAAGGGCATCCCAACATGTCCGAAGCGGAATGCTGGCAGGTGCTCGAAGCCAAGGTCCGCGAAATCGAAGCGCGCGGCATGGCCCCGCTCGTCGTTACCCAGTTCGGCTTCGATCCCGACGCCTTCCTTGCCTGGCTCAAGCAGCTGCGCAGCCGCGGCCTCGATGTGCCGGTGCGCATCGGCGTACCCGGTCCTGCCGGCATCAAGCGCCTGCTCGCCTTTGCCGCGCGCTGCGGCGTGGGCGCTTCGGCTTCGGTGATGAAGAAGTATGGCGTCTCGATCACCAACCTGCTCGGCACCGCCGGGCCGGACAAGCTGGTCGATGCCTTTGCCAAGGGCCTTGCCGATGAACACGGCCGGGTGCGGCTGCACTTCTATCCCTTCGGCGGCATCCGCAAGACCGTGGAATGGGTCGAGGAATACAACCGGAAGCACGTGAAGTGACCGACTATGTCCTCGTCCACGGCGCGTGGGGCGGGGGCTGGTCCTACGATCGCCTGGCTGGCGAGCTGACCGCGCGCGGCCACCGCGTGCTGGTGGCGCAGCTCGCCGGGCTCGGCACCCGCCGCGATGGGCTCAATCCCGCGATCGACCTGTCCACCCACGTCCGCGACGTGATCGGCCAGGTTGAGGCCGCCGGGTTCGACCGCTTCGTGCTGTGCGGCCATTCCTATGGCGGGATGGTCATCACCGGGGTCGCCACCCGGCTCGGCGCGCGGATCGATGCGCTGTGCTATATCGACGCGTTCCTGCCGGGCGACGGCCAGTCGCTGTGGGACATCACCGGCGATTACGAGCACCACTGGTATATCGACAGCCAGAAGGACACCCCGGGCCTCTGCGCGCCGATCGGCGGGGTCAAGCTGCTCGACAATCCGCGCTATGGCCGCCACCCGCTGCTCACCCTCATCCAGGGGGTGCGCTTCACCGGCGAGGAGGCCAAGGTGCCTCGCCACGTCTATATCTTCGCCAGCGAGTGGCAGCCCAC
>Ga0228701_1001799_pt1 | contig 13907 bp, 12 predicted proteins | sample McNCre117_Aug_MG_2_FD_178017 | JGI IMG/M metagenome (GOLD analysis project Ga0228701, IMG submission 178017) | Freshwater microbial communities from McNutts Creek, Athens, Georgia, United States - 11-17_Aug_MG | ecosystem: Environmental > Aquatic > Freshwater > Creek | place: USA: Georgia...
GTTTGGCCCCTTGGGCTGGACGCCTGCGCAGTGGCGACACAGCGAGAAAGCCCCCTGGCAGTGCCGGGTGGCCATCGTTTATGACGACGACGAGGCCCCGGTGGACCACAGCATCCAGCAGCGACTTCACGCGCTGACCGATTTTTTAAGATCGCAAGGTGTGACCGTGCTGGAGGGGCACCGCCCTGTGGACAGTCACCAGTCACACCGGGTGTACGCGCACCTGCTGCGCTCGGCCACGGGGGCCTGGCTTGACGATGCGACTTTCGCCCGATTTCAAGCGCTGGCCAGCCAAAGCGATCCAGCACTCGACACCATGCGCGAACGCTTGTGGCGCGGCAGCACACTCACACACCGTGACTGGGTCGAATTTGACCAGCAGCGCGCGGTTTTGCGCCAACAATGGCAGCACTATTTCGAGTCGGTGGACTTGCTCATCACCCCGGTGGCCACCTCGCCGGCGTTTTTGCACAACCAGCAAGGCGAACGGTGGGAACGCATGCTGCAAGTCAATGGCCAGGATCAACCCCACACCCACAGCCTGTTCTGGGCAGGTTACCCTGGCGTGGTGGGCCTGCCCGCCACGGCCATTCCGATCGGACAAAGCCCGGAGGGTCTGCCAGTGGGCGCGCAAATCATTGGCAACACTCTGGCCGACCCGCTGTGCCTCAGCATGGCCCGCTGGCTGGAAACAGAGTGGTGCGGTTTTACGCCACCGCCCTTGACTTGGAACTGACCCGGAATGGACCTGAAACTCAAGCGAGAACCCACACCGTGACCGACATCACCGATTTCAACGCCAGTGAACTTTCAGACAAGATCCACCAAAAAGTGGTGTCGTGCACCGAGGTGATGCAGGCTTATCTGGACCGCATCGCGCAGCTGAACCCACGCTACAACGCAATCGTCAACTTGGCGCCTGCCGACACGCTGCTGGCCCAGGCGGCAGCTTGTGACCAAGAGCTGGCCGCAGGCCACTCTCGCGGCTGGTTGCACGGCATCCCGCAAGCCATCAAGGACACCGGACACGCTGTGGGATTTCCGACCACCTTCGGCAGCAAAGTGCTGCACGCCGCCCTGCCTGCCAAAGACAGCATCATGACCGAGCGCATGAAGGCGGCCGGTGCCATCGTGATCGGCAAGACCAACATGCCCGAACTGGGCCTGGGATCACACACCTTCAACACCCTGTTTGGTGCCACGCCCAACGCCTGGGACACCGCAGTCAGTGCAGGCGGCAGCAGCGGCGGCGCAGCTGTTGCGCTGGCCCAACGCCTGCTGCCCGTGGCCGACGGCTCGGACTTCATGGGCAGCTTGCGCAACCCGGCAGGCTGGAATCACATCTTTGGACTGCGCCCCTCACAGGGACGTGTGCCCTTTGGTCCGGGGGCCGATGTTTGGGTCGATCAACTGGGTACCGAAGGCCCCATGGCGCGCAGCGTGCGCGATCTGGCTCGGCTGCTGGCCACGCAGTCGGGCCACGACGCACGTCAACCACTGTCCATCCACGGCAGCGTTGATCCCTCGGGCCTGCGGTACACACCCGAGGCGCTGCGTGGTTTGCGCGTGGGCTGGCTAGGCGATCTGGATGGTCACCTGGCCATGGAAAACGGTATTCTGGACGTGTGTCAGAACGCCCTGCAGCACATGAGCGACCAGGGCGCGCAAGTGCGGCCCATGTCTTTGGGGTTTGACACCGAAGCCTTGTGGAACTGCTGGCTGGTCTGGCGCCGGGCGCTGGTGGGCCCCAAGGTGGCGGCCCTGCTGAAGTTGTCGGGCGCGCAGGACCAACTCAAACCCGAAGCACTGTGGGAGCACGAGAACTCGCTCAAGCTCTCGTTCATGGATTTCATGCAAGCCAGCCAGACCCGCAGTGCCTTCTATCAGCACCTTCTGGGGTTGTTCGATCAGGTCGATGTGCTGGCCCTGCCTGTGGCGCAGGTCTGGCCGTTCGCCCTGCAAGCGCGCTGGCCTCAGCAGATTGGCGAGCGTTCCATGGACACCTACCACCGCTGGATGGAATGCACCATCTACGCCACGCTGGCGGGGCTGCCCGCCATCAGTTTGCCTGCGGGCTTTCACCCGACACAGCCTTGGCCCATGGGCATTCAGCTGATCGGCCAACCGCAAAGCGATCTGGCGCTGTTGCAGGTCGCTGCCGCTTACGAAGCGGTGCGCGGCGACTGGCTGCAGCGCCGCCCAGCCTGACCGCGATCAGGCTGTCGCCAGCCGGCCCGGGCGGCTTGTGGCTGCCCGTTCACCATAACGGCCCATGTCGAAGCCTTCGGTGCGTATCGCCGGCTGGCGGCCCAAAATCTGATCGGCCAGCAACTGCGCACTGCCGCAGGCCATGGTCCAGCCCAAGGTGCCGTGACCGGTGTTCAGGTGCAGGTTGTCCAGCGGCGTGGCCCCCACCAAAGGCGTGCCATCGGGCGTCATGGGGCGCAGCCCTGTCCAGAACTGGGCCTGCGCCATGTCACCGCCTGGAAAGAGTTCGCCCGTGACTTTCTCCAACGTGGCTCGGCGGCGCGGGTTCAGGCTCAGGTCATAGCCCGCCAGTTCGGCCATGCCGCCCACCCGGATGCGATCGCCCAGGCGGGTCAGCGCGATCTTGTAGGTCTCGTCCAGCACCGTGGACTGCGGTGCCAAAGTCTCGTCACGCAAGGGAATGGTGAGCGAATAGCCTTTGACCGGATAAACCGGGATGTCCAGCCCCAGAGGCTGCAGCAAATGGCGCGAAAAGCAACCGGCGGCCAGCACATAACGGTCAGCCGTCAGCACCTCGCGGTCAGCGCCCGCCAGTTGCACACCGGTGATGCGCTGGCCGTCGTGCAGCAGCTGGTCGACGGTGCATTGGGTGCGCAGCTGCACACCCAGCCTGCGGGCTTGCCCGGCCAGCTGGCGGGTGAAGGCCTGGCAGTCACCTGTCTCGTCGTTGGGCAAGCGCAAACCGCCGCAGATCGGGGCTGTCGCACGGGCCAGCGCGGGCTCGGCACGGCACACCCCGGCCGCGTCCAGCAGCTCAAAGGGCACGCCACAGTCCTGCAGCACTGCCACATCACGGCCCGCAGCATCAAGCTGAGCCTGGCTGCGAAACAGCTGCAAGGTGCCGCCACTGCGTTCGTCATAAGCGATACCGGTTTCGGCACGCCAGGCGCGCAGGCAATCGCGGCTGTACTCGGACAGCCGCATCATGCGTTCCTTGTTGACCGCATACCGGCTGGATGAACAGTTGGCCAGCATGGCCGCCATCCAGCGCCACTGGAACAAACTGCCGTCCGGGCGGATGGCCAAAGGGGCATGGCGTTGACCCAGCCAGCGCAGGGCTTTGAGCGGGATGCCGGGCGCGGCCCAAGGCGTCGAATAGCCGGGTGAGATTTGCCCCGCATTGGCAAAGCTGGTTTCCTGGGCCACATCGGCCTGTCTTTCGAGCAAGGTCACCTCGGCCCCCTGACGCGCCAGCGCCCAAGCTGTGGTCACCCCGATCACACCGCCACCCAAAACCAAGACTTTCATGCCCGAACTCCATTTGACTTGAGATGCAGTGATGTTATGGATTCATTGCAGAAATATTTTCCGAACTCATGTCTAATCACAAGAATTTCAACTGCATCACAGGCCCACCAAAGGGTCTGCGCCACACAATGTCTGAACCTGACCGCATCGACCTCAAAATCCTCGACCTGTTGCAGCGCCATGGGCGCATGTCGGTCACTGAAGTGGGCGAACAAGTGGGTCTGTCCACCTCGCCCTGCTCGGAACGCATCAAACGGCTGGAACGCCAGGGCCTGATCACCGGCTACCACGCGCGGGTGGACCCGGTGCAGCTGGGCAAACCGCTGCTGGTCTTCATCGAGATCACGCTCTCGCAAAAATCACCGCAGGTGTTCGAGACCGTGCGGCGCGAAGTGGGCTTGATGCCCGACGTGCTTGAATGCCATCTGGTCTCGGGCAGCTTTGACTACCTGGTCAAGGCCAGGCTGCGGGCCATGAGCGATTACCGCGAACTGCTGGGCAGCATCCTCAACAAGATCCCGGTGCCCGCGCAATCCAACAGTTATGTGGTGATGGAAGAAATCAAGGAAAGCACGGTCCTGCCACTGGACCGCTGAGCGCTCAATCGGTCAGTTCGAGGACCGTGGTGTGCCCCTGGGCCAAGGGCCAGGTCAATCCCACAATCTTTTCGCCATTGAAACTGCCGACCACGCTGCGCTGCACAGCGTCGTTCAGACGCAATCGGCTCGAAGCCGACCCTGCACCGGGCGGGATGCCGGGCAAACTGCTTTGCCCATCCAGACTCATGGCATCGCGCCCTGGATCGAAATAACCCCGAGGCCGGTTGAAACTCAGCACCGCTTGGGCGGCGCGGTCCGCATCGTTCACCCTCTCTGGTCGCATGTGCAGCCATGGGGTGGATCGCGGCAATTGACTGCGGTAAATGTGCGTGGTGGCATAACCCGCCGCCTGGATCACAAACTCATAAGCCGTGTCGCTGCGGCCACGAAAAGGCCCCCACTGGCCATCTGCACCAGTCGTTTGGACATGCACCGCGGGCCCCTGCCGCTGGCCCGTCGCCGCATCCGTGGCAAAAATCTCCAAGCGTGCGCCTTGCAAAGGCAGGTTGTTCACGAAATTGCCACTGGCCGCATCCGACGGGTCCAGGCCCAGGCCCACCAATTTGCCACTCAACACCACCTCCGTCTGGCGCACCAGACCTGCGCTTGGCGCTCGGCCTGTGATGAAGCGATAAGTGGCCTCAAAAGCGGCCTGGGAATAAGACGTTTCCCGATGGTCGATTTTGGGAATGACCACGTTGGTGGCCCCTTTGAGCTCAGGGCCGTCAAAGCCCACCATCGTGGGTTTGCCTTTCATGCCCAGCCACAAACCATCGGGCTGTGCGAATTTATCGTTGTTGTCCGAGCGGATGGTCATCCAGCGTGTGGGACCACAAACCTCGTCGCCTTGGGCATTTTTGGCAGCATTCAGTTGCTTGAGGAACGGGCCAGTTCCTGAAAACTCATTGGCTTCGTTCAATCCGGGAATGGCCTGCACCCCATGGTTGGGGGTGCCGCCCAAAATGGCGTGGCTCACCTGCGTCGCACCACCACCGTTGCAGATGTAGTTGCGGATCGCGTTCCCGCCGCGTGAATTGCCGACCAAAATCACCTGTTTGGCCCCGGTTCGGCGCATGACGGCCTGCACCTCGTCGCGCAAAAAGGCCATGTGCTCCTGGGTAGAAGATCGCCCGGCTTGTTCCTTGTTGTCGGCGTCCCGGGCCAGCGGGTAAGGCACATCGATCGCGTGCAATCGCTCGGTGGGCCAGCCATTGGACTCAAAGCGCCACAAAGTGGTCTGCCACAGGGCCGCAGAATCACCATTGCCATGCACAAAAACGATCGGTGTTCGCTCGGCCTGCGTGTGGGCTGGCAGCCCTGAGCAAGCGCTCAGAACCAACAAGGCGGCGGCAAAACATCCCAATAAGCGACGGTGAAGGTTCATGGCATTCCGATCGTGTCTGTTTAAAAGACACATCCTGCGGCAAACCAGAAGGACGCCCTGACTCCTTGGCGTCAGCGGGGCTTGTCGGCGGTACGGCCCATCCAGACCCACAAAGCGGCACCCAAAGCGATCATGGGCACGCACAGCCACTGCCCCATGCTCATGCCCAGGCTCAAAAGCCCCAGGTGGGCATCGGGCTCACGGAAGTATTCGGCGGCAAAGCGGAACACGCCGTAGCCGAACAGGAAGGCAAAAGCCACCTGCCCTTGCTGGCGTGGCTTGCGGGCGTACAGCCACAGCAACACAAAAAGCAGCAGGCCTTCGAGCAAGAACTGGTAAATCTGCGAGGGGTGACGCGGCAGGTCACCCGCCCCACGAAACAGCATGGCCCAGGGCAGGCTCGGGTCGGCTGCCCGCCCCCAGAGTTCACCATTGATGAAGTTGCCAATGCGCCCGGCCGCCAGCCCCGTGGGCACGCAAGGGGCCACAAAGTCCATCACCTGCAAAAACGGCCGCTGCCGACTGCGGGCAAACCAGAACATCGCCGCAATCACGCCCAGCAGACCGCCATGAAAACTCATGCCGCCTTGCCAGACCGCAAACACTTCCAGCGGATGGCTCAGGTAATGAGCGGGTTTGTAAAACAGGCAGTAACCGATGCGGCCGCCCAACACCACCCCCAGCACGCCCAGAAACAGGATGTCTTCCACATCGAGCCGTTTCCATTGGGGCAAGCCATTGAATGGCGCGTGCATCAGACGCCGCGTGCCCAGCCAGAAAAAAAGGCCAAAGGCGGCCAGATACGTCAGGCCATACCAGTGGATGGCCAGTGGCCCCAGTTGCAGGGCCACGGGATCAATTTGAGGATGGATCAGCATGGCGTGAGATTGTGCCTGCAATGTGTGGCATGCACCGTGCGGTCCATCCTTGGGGGATCAATCGAGCAGCGAAAGATCGCGCACTGCGCCTTTGTCCGCCGAAGTGGCCAACTTGGCATAGGCTTTGAGCGCAGCCGACACCTTGCGTGGGCGGGGCAAAGCGGGCTTCCAGCCCAGCTTGTCCTGTTCTGCCCGGCGTGCAGCCAGCTCCTCGTCGCTCACCAGCACGTTGATCGAACGGTTGGGGATGTCGATGCGGATGCGGTCGCCGTTTTTAACCAAACCGATCGTACCGCCCGCTGCCGCTTCGGGTGAGCAGTGCCCGATGGACAGCCCCGAGGTGCCGCCCGAAAAGCGGCCATCGGTCAGCAAGGCGCAGGCTTTGCCCAGACCTTTGGACTTGATGTAACTGGTCGGATACAGCATTTCCTGCATGCCGGGGCCACCTTTGGGACCTTCGTAGCGCACAACCACGATGTCGCCCGCCTTGACCTTGTCGCTCAGGATGTTGTCCACGGCTTCGTCTTGCGACTCCACCACATGGGCCGGGCCTTCGAACACCAGCAGGCTGTCGTCCACACCGGCGGTTTTGACCACGCAACCATCGAGCGCGATGTTGCCGCGCAGCACGGCCAGGCCACCTTCCTTGTTGAAAGCGTGGTCGATGGAGCGGATACAGCCTTCAGCGCGGTCGGTGTCCAGGCTCGGCCAACGGGTGTTCTGGCTGAACGCCACCTGCGAGGGAATGCCTGCCGGGCCAGCCATGTAGAAATGCTTGACCTCGTCCGAGGGGTTGCGGGCGATGTCCCACTTGTCCAGCGCGTCCTTCATGGTCTTGGCATGAACGGTGGGCACATCGGTATGCAGACGACCCGCACGGTCCAGCTCGCCCAGGATGCCCATGATGCCGCCAGCGCGGTGCACGTCTTCGATGTGGTACTTGTTCGTGTTGGGGGCCACTTTGCACAGCTGGGGCACGATTTTCGACATGCGGTCGATGTCGGCCATGGTGAACTCGATCTCGGCTTCCTGGGCAATCGCCAACAGGTGCAAGATGGTGTTGGTCGAGCCGCCCATGGCGATGTCCAGCGCAATCGCGTTTTCAAAAGCCTTGAAGCCCATGGAGCGGGGCAGCAAGCTCTCGTCGCCCTGCTCGTAGTAGCGCTTGGCCATGTCCACAATCGTGCGACCGGCTTGCTTGAACAACTGTTCGCGGTCGGCATGCGTGGCCACCACGGTGCCGTTGCCCGGCAAGGCCAGGCCCAGGGCCTCGGCCAGGCAGTTCATGGAGTTGGCGGTGAACATGCCCGAGCAGGAGCCGCAGGTGGGGCAGGCCGAGCGCTCGATTTCGGCCAGATCGGCGTCGCTCACCTTGGCGTCAGCGGCCATCACCATGGCGTCGATCAGATCAAGCTTTTTGAATTCCATGACTTGCGTCTCGGGATTGGCCAGACGCACCTTGCCCGCCTCCATGGGGCCGCCGGACACAAAGATGACCGGGATGTTCAGGCGCATGGCAGCCATCAACATGCCGGGGGTGATCTTGTCGCAGTTGGAGATGCAGACAATGGCGTCAGCGCAATGGGCATTGACCATGTATTCAACCGAATCGGCAATGATGTCGCGGCTGGGCAGCGAATACAGCATGCCGTCGTGCCCCATGGCGATGCCATCGTCCACGGCAATCGTGTTGAACTCTTTGGCCACACCGCCTGCGGCTTCGATCTCGCGGGCCACCAGCTGGCCCAGATCTTTCAAGTGCACGTGGCCGGGCACAAACTGGGTGAAGGAGTTGGCAATCGCGATGATGGGCTTGGAAAAATCGTCATCCTTCATGCCGGTGGCACGCCACAATGAACGGGCACCGGCCATGTTACGGCCAGCGGTAGAGGTCTTGGAACGGTAAGCGGGCATGAAGGCTCCAGTAGAGAAAACACAAAACTGGGTTGCGATTATGGCGCACCGCCAACCCGAGGACCTTGCCACATCCCAACATCTGACCCCGGACACAACAGGGTCTCCCAACCGCTGATCGACCCACGCTACACTTGCAGCCCATGGGCTTGAGACGCCGCATTCAATCCGGGCAGCCCCGCGGCGGCCGTCACCCCGGTGTCAGGTGATGCGACTCCAATTTGCGCAACCTCTTTTGATAACCTCCTAAGGAATCGTGATGAAAAAAATCATTTTTGCTCTGGCCCTGACCGCTGCGGCGGCAGCCCCAGCCATGGCCGACCAGGCTCTGGCCTCTGCCAAAAACTGCATGGCTTGCCATGCTGTGGATAAAAAAGTAGTCGGCCCTGCTTACAAGGATGTAGCGGCCAAATACAAAGCCGACAAAGGTGCTGCCGACAAACTGGCTGCCAAAATCATCAAAGGCGGCTCTGGTGTCTGGGGCGCGATCCCCATGCCCGCCAACCCTCAAGTCAACGAAGCCGAAGCCAAGAAACTGGCTGCTTGGGTGTTGAGCCAGAAGTAAGCTGTCCGGCAAACATCTCCAAAGCCCGCTGCAAGGCGGGCTTTTTTGTGGGCGCTTGATTTCAGCCACGATCACCCCATCTACCTCACAACTCTTTGCGTAACTTCATGCTCGCCTCACACGGCTGGCATACCATGCTTGCAAATTGTTGAAGTAGGTTTGAACCGAATAGGAAACCATGACCCACCCTGCCCCCAAAGTCCTGAAATCCCTTCTGCTTTCCGCCACCTTCATGGTGTCGACCCTGGCACTGGCCTTACCCAGCCCGAAAGACATTACCGCGGCCGTGGAGCAAGGCCACCTAGCACAAGCGGAATCCATGCTGCGCGAAGTGATCGCAGCCAAACCCCAAAGCGCCAAGGCGCATTACGAACTGGGCCAGGTCTTGCTGCGTGAAAACCGCCAGTCAGAGGCCCAATCCGAGTTGCTGGCCGCCAAAGCCATGGACCCCAGCTTGAAGTTCGCCAGCAGTGCCCAGCAGTTCAATGACATTCTGGAAAAAACCCAACCCCGACCTGTGCACACAGCCTCTGCAGCCAACCCGGCAGCGCATGCCCCGATGCCACAAAACAGTGGTTTTTCGCTGAGCCATGTCTGGATGGGCATCGCCGCACTGGCGGTGATGGGGCTGCTGGTTCGACTCTTCAGCCGTCGGGCCCCTGTGCCTGCACCAGCCCATGCCGCAGGTCCTGCATCGGCACCTGACATTGCTTTTGGCCGGGGCGCAGCTTATCCGGCAGGCCCGGTCGGCGGATATGGCGGCGGGGGTCATCAAGGCTATGCGGGCACGGCCCCATCGGGTGGCTCCAGCGTGGCGGGCGCCGTGGTGGGAGGACTGGCGGGTGTGGCTGCCGGCTATGCCCTGTCCAAAGCATTGGAAGGTGATCACCACCCTGCCCCGTCCGCTGCCGTGAACGATGCAGTCAACAGCAACAGGTGGGAAGACAACCAGGGACTGGTGTCGATGGACAGCACACCCCCAGCGCCAGCCTTTGATGCAGGTTCGGGCGGCGATGACTGGGGTGGCAACGACTCCGGCAGCACAGACGACACCTGGTGAACCCCAAAGCGCAGCGGTCATGCCGCGCTGCACCATGCAAAAAGCCCCGAATTCGGGGCTTTTTGCATGTCGGGGTGGCCCGCTTCAAAGGCCGATGGCCGCGATACCCGCTTTGGCGATCTGAGCGTCTTCGTTGGACTTGACGCCGCTGACTCCGACTGCGCCCAGGCAAGCGCCGTCTTTCATGATCGGCACGCCACCTTCGAGCATGCCTTCTACGGCAGGTGCCGACAAGAAGGAGTAGCGTCCGCCGTTGATCACGTCTTCATAAACCTTGCTCTCGCGCTGGCCCAGGGCCGCAGTGTGGGCCTTGGATGGCGCAATGTGCGAGGAAATAGGAGGCGCACCGTTGAGGCGCTGGAAATGCAGCAAATGACCGCCAGCATCCACGATGGCGATGCTCACAGCCCAGTTGTTTTTTTGGGCTTCGGCTTGAGCGGCTGCGGCAATGGCCTGGACATCGGACAGTTCAAGAACGGATTGGGTTTTCATGGTGATTGGGAAGTTTTCAAAAGACAGAGCCGCAAGCATACACGGGCACCCCCACCACCCGGCCCATCCATTACACACCTGAGCGCAAAACTGATTCACCCGGATAACCTCACCCTGCCGCGGAATTAGCCGCCTGTCCGGCCCGCGCCCTACAATGCCAGGGCCCTGATCAACAGGGTTTGACAAGGAGACCACCATGAGCGACTTTCGCACATTGAACACCACCGACTGGGGCCACGACAGCGCGGCCAGTCGCAACCGCGTGATGCGCAACACCTACTGGTTGCTTGCCCTGAGCCTGCTGCCCACTGTTTTGGGGGCCTGGTTGGGCGTGGCCACTGGCATGACCGCCGCGTTGAGCGGTGGCTTGGGCCTGATCGTCTTTCTGGGCGGGGCCTTTGGTTTCATGTTCGCCATCGAAAAAACCAAAAACTCCGCTGCTGGCGTACCCGTGCTGCTGGGTTTCACTTTCTTCATGGGTCTGATGCTCTCACGCATGATTGCCATGGTGCTGGGCTTCAAAAACGGCTCCGAGCTGATCATGACGGCCTTCGCAGGCACTGCGGGTGTGTTTTTTGTGATGGCCAGCGTGGCCAGCACCATCAAGCGCGACCTGTCGGGCATGAGCAAATGGCTGTTCGTAGGCGCACTGGTCCTGCTTGTGGGCGGCATCGTCAACATCTTCGTCGGCTCCACCGTGGGCATGATGGTGCTGTCCACCCTGTCGATCGCGATCTTCAGCGCCTACATGCTCTACGACCTCAAACAGATCATTGACGGCGGCGAGACCAACTACATCAGCGCCACGCTGGCCCTGTACCTGGACCTGTTCAACATCTTCCAGAGCCTGCTGGCCCTCTTGGGCATCATGGGTGGTGAGCGCGACTGATAGCGGCAACGCACCCCAGTACAAAGGGCTCCCGAGGGAGCCCTTTGTTTTTGGCATGGCACAGGATCAAACCAGTTCAAACACTGCCATGCTTTCCACATGGGCGGTGTGAGCAAACATGTTGACCACACCGGCACTCACGCAACGGTAGCCAGCGCGGTGGACCAGCAAGCCCGCGTCGCGGGCCAGGGTGGCGGGGTTGCAACTGACGTAGACAATGCGTTTTGGCGGTGTCCAGCCCTGGCGCAGTTCGTGGTTTTCATGCAGTTCGGCCAAGGCTTTGGCCAACGCAAAGGCCCCTTCGCGAGGAGGATCGACCAGCCATTTGTCGGCGGTGCCGTCGGCCACCAGCATCTCGGGCGTCATCTCAAACAAGTTGCGGACCACAAACTGGGTGGGGGCCAGTACTTGCCCTTCGGGGCGAGCTGCCTGGTTGACGGCGTAGTTGTCGCGCGAGCGCGCCACCAGTGTTTCAGAGCCTTCAATGCCCAACACTTGCGCCGCCTGGGTGGCGATCGGAAGGGTGAAGTTGCCCAGACCACAGAACCAGTCAATCACCCGCTCGGTCTTGTTGGCCTGCAGCAAACGCAGGGCGCGGGCCACCAACACGCGATTGATGAACGGGTTGACCTGGGTGAAATCGGTGGGCCGAAACGGCATGGTGATGCCGAAGTCGGGCAAGCCATAACTCAGTTGCGGGCCGTTGTCGTCCAGCAGGTGCACGGTGTCAGGGCCCTTGGGTTGCAGCCACCACTGCACCTGGTGGTTCACCGCAAAGTCACGCAACAGGGCTTTGTCAGCATCGCTCAGAGGGGCCAGATGGCGCAGCACCAGCGCGGTCACATCGTCACCGCAAGCCAGCTCGATTTGGGGCAGGGTTTCTCGGGCCTCCATGCTGGCGATCAGATCTCGCAGCGGCATGAGCATGGCACTGACATGCGGGGGCAGGATCGGGCAGACCTTCATGTCGGCGATGTAACGGCTCTTGCGCTCGTGAAAGCCGATCAGCACCTCCCCTTTTTTGATCACATAGCGCACCGACATTCGCGCACGAAACCGGTAACCCCAAGCAGGCCCCTGGATCGGGCGCAACAGGGTTTCGGGTTTGACTTTGCCCAGATGCCAGAGGTTGTCTTCGAGCACGCGCTGCTTGACCGCCACCTGGGCCGAGGCTTCCAGGTGTTGCATCTTGCAGCCGCCGCAAGCGCCTTTGTGCAGGCCGAAATTGGGGCAACCGGGGGTGACACGCTGAGAAGACTGCTGGTGGATGTCGGTGACAACGCCCTGCTCCCAGTTGTTTTTCTTGCGGTGCACATTGACCGAAACAACTTCAAATGGGAGTGCGCCTTCAATGAACACCACTTTGCCGTCCGGGCGGCGGGCGATGCCCTGGGCATCCATGTCGAGTGAGCCCACGCGCAACCAGCCTTCTGGCAGGTCATCACTGGAGGGGCCTTCGTTCGGGGGAATGGAAAGTTCTTGTTGTTCGCTCATCCCCCGATTGTCTCATTGGGAAAGTGCGAATTTTTTCAGACCCAAGCGCGCAGGTACTCCTGCCAGTGCGGCTCTTGCGCCGACAAGGCGGCCACGTTGTCTTTGACAAATCGGATTTCCTGCTCGTATTCGGCCTCATTGAAGCCGCCGCGCATTTTCTGAAAGCGGCAGTACAGCAAATAAGTGTTCATCACGTCGGTTTCACAATACCGGCGGATGTCTTCGGTCTGACCTGCCAGAAACTGCGTATACACCTGCGAGCCGTCCATGCCCAGCTTGCCGGGAAAACCACAGAGCTTGGCCAGCGCGTCCATGGGGGCATTGTTTTTGGGTGTGTATTTGGCCAGCAGGTCCATCAAGTCCAAGTGCCGCATGTGGTAGCGCGAGATGTAGTTGTTCCACTTGTATTCGCGGTCGCTGCCGTTGCCACCCTCACCCATGTCCCAGTATTTGTCAGCCACAACGCCATGCATCAGGCCCCTGTAATGCAGCACCGGCAAGTCGAACCCGCTTCCGTTCCAGCTGACCAACTGGGGCGCGTGTTTTTCAATCGCGTTGAAAAAGGTCTGGATGATGCGGCCTTCACTTTGGCCATCGCGGTCCACAAACGAATGCACACGCAGCCCCTCAGCATTGCGAAACACGCAGCTGATCGCCAGCACGCGCTGCAAATACAAGGGCATGAAATCACTCTGACCATGGGCCGCGCGCTCGGCTCTCCACTGGTCATGCACTTGGGCATCGCTCAGCTCGGCAGGTGCTGGATTCAAACGCCGCCAACCGGCCATGTCAGGCACGGTTTCAATGTCAAAAACCAGAACCGGCCAAGGCATGATCGCCAGCCTTCAACGTGAGGGCAAGAACTTGGCCGGATCGACCGGTTTGCCCTGTCGGCGAATTTCGAAGTGCAACTTGACCCGGTCGGCGTCCGAACTGCCCATTTCGGCGATCTTCTGGCCTTTGCGCACTTTCTGGTCTTCCTTGACGGTCAGCGACTGGTTGTGGGCGTAGGCTGTCAAAAAGGTGTTGTTGTGCTTGAGGATGATGAGGTTGCCGTAGCCACGCAAACCGGCCCCGGCATAGACCACCTGGCCATCGGCAGCAGCCAGCACCGGA
>Ga0228701_1001800_pt1:0-2500 | contig 13905 bp, 4 predicted proteins | sample McNCre117_Aug_MG_2_FD_178017 | JGI IMG/M metagenome (GOLD analysis project Ga0228701, IMG submission 178017) | Freshwater microbial communities from McNutts Creek, Athens, Georgia, United States - 11-17_Aug_MG | ecosystem: Environmental > Aquatic > Freshwater > Creek | place: USA: Georgia...
CCCCACCCCCGCCACGAGAGCTCCGGGCCTGGTGTTTATGGGGTAGCGCTGGGGACAGGTGGCCGGGCCAAGGTTCCGGGGGTCCTCCATGCGAGTCGTGGATGGGCCCCGCTGTCGGCTGCTGTCATTTCGTCGCCCTTAATGGGCCTTTTTTACCACCAGGTAAGTGCTGACACGGTCTGCTTCGGTGTCTGCCACCGAGGAAACTTTGGGTCTCTGGATGTACGCGGGGCTCTGGGCCTTCGGGCCGCCAGCTCTGGTCCCCGGTTCGGCCCTTGCCGCTGGAGCCGCCCGCCTGGGCCTGTGCGCCGGCTCCTGTGTGGTGTTGTCTGGCTGACCCGACTCGTGGTGCCACCTCCGGTCTCTGGGCGACCCGAGGGCGGCGGGGCGAGGCGCCGTGGGTCTTCTACCCTGTGCGCTCCCCGCTGCGGGCACCCGGTGAAGGCTGAGATGCGACCCCCGCCCTGTGGGCTCCGTGCCACGTGTCAGGCGTTCTCGAACCTCCTGGGGTCGTGGGCCGCTCTCGCCTGAGGCGAGGTGGGGGGCGGAGGTTGCCGGTGAGGCTTAAAGCGGGCCCCTCTGGTGACTGTCCTCGCCGTGCCTTCCCCCCGCTCCACCTTGGCTCATCCGATCGATGTGGTGTGGTCGTGCTCTCCCGGGCCGGGCCTAAGCCGTGCCAGACGAGGGACAGGTGTTCCCGGGGAACGTGTCTGCTCTTCTCGGTCTGTCCGCGGGGCCCCTCGCCTGACTTTTCCCCCCTGGCCGTCGGGGAGGGGGAGGAAGGCGGGGGCTGGGTTGCGGCCTCTGGCCCTGACCTTCGGTCTCCTGTCCCCCGCCTCGGGTGGCGTCAGTGGGGGCCGTGGGTCTTCTGACACAGCAGATGCTCTCGCTTCGCCTTCCCGGCGTGTGCTCCGCGAGCGGCCCTCCCCGCGGTGGGGAGGGCTGTACCGCTGCTGCGCTGCGCCCCCCCGCGCGGGTGCGCGAGCGTGCCTCGTTGGACCCTCGGTGGTGCCCCTGGAGCGCTCCAGGTCGTCGCTCAGGTGCCTGAGGCCGAGCGGTGGTGTCGTTTCCCTTAACCCCGGTGTCCTCCTCGGGTCCCCACCGCGGTGGTGTGTGTGTGTGTCCCGTGAGTGGGCTCTTTTGGGGGGGGGTCGAGGCGGTAGGAGAGGCGTGCCTGTTCCCCTCGTCGTCGAGGCTGACGGGTCGTCGAGGCCTTGCAGGGGACGGGACGCGGGCTCGGCGCTGGCCCCGGCCGCGCAGACGCTCCTGTGTTGGTGCTCCGCCTACCTGTACCGCAGACCCCTCCCACCCCAGCTGAGGACTGGTGGCTCGTGGAGCGCCTCCGTGGGCCCGAAGGAGAGAGACGATCCGGGTGAGGGGCGGCGAGCCCTCGGTGAGAAAGCCTTCTCTAGCGATCCGAGAGGGAGCCTTGGGGTATCGGACCCCCCAGCTGCTGCCCCTCCTGAGTGCGCAGTGGCCGCCGTGGCGGCTGCCAAGAGCGCGTGGGCAGAACACCCCGCCCCGCACCTCCCCTCTGGGGGCGGTGGGGGGCGGGTGCGCCGGCCCCGCGGTGGGGCCGTGTGCCGCTCGTTGCCTACCGCGGCCCGCGCCTCCCCCCTTCGAGTTGGGGGAGGGTCCCGCTGGGCCCCGCCGGGCGTCCCGGCAGGTGGGGGGGGACCGGAGCGTGCGTGCGCCGCGTGTGCGCGCGGTCGGCCCCCGCGGTGTGGTGAGCCTTGGGGCAAAGGGGGGGAAGGTGTTGGGGGCGCGACGTCCGGTCGGCCCCGGCTTCCCCAGCCCCGCAGCCGTGGTGCGGGAGAGCCTATCGCGCCCGCCCTCTCCCCACGAGCCGCAGCCGGTGGCGGCGTGCGGTCACGGTCGGGGCCGCCTCGCTCGAGAGCGTGATCCCCAGGATGTCGAGCCTCGGGGTGGCAGACTTGGATCGGAAGACGGATCTGTCGAGGACGGGTGGCGGAAGATGGGTTTGGGCGGCTCGCCGGCCCTGGCGGCGGGGCCGGGTCGTGGGGGCCCGCTCTGGGGCTGGCCGGGACCGGTCGGCGTCCCAGGCGTGTCGCGGGACCGCCCTCGTGTGTGGGTGGCGGTGGGACCCCGCGCTGGTTTTCCTGGTGGCCCGGCCGTGTTCCCGGTGTCTTTGTGGTCCCCGGATGGCGCCCGCGGCCCTGTCCCGCGGCCCCCGCCGTGCGTGCTTGCCGGCCCCTCCCCGCCGCTGCCGGCCTCTCCTCCTCGTCCCGCGCGTGCGACCGCCCCGCGCTCCCTTCCCCTGTCTGGGGCCGAGCCGGCCTCGCCTCATGTGGGTGTCGTTCCCCCGGCCTCCGTCGGCCGGTGGCGTCCCCGAGGCGGGGCGGCGCGCGGGGAGCCTTGCGCGTGTGGGGGACGTGGGGGCCGCCGGTGCGCGGCGGGAGAGCGTTCTCCCTGGCCGGCTTGCGGCTCTCGGGTGTGTGTCGGTGGCGGTGGGCGTGAGCCCCCGTGAGGGTGCCGGGGG
>Ga0228701_1001803_pt1 | contig 13873 bp, 15 predicted proteins | sample McNCre117_Aug_MG_2_FD_178017 | JGI IMG/M metagenome (GOLD analysis project Ga0228701, IMG submission 178017) | Freshwater microbial communities from McNutts Creek, Athens, Georgia, United States - 11-17_Aug_MG | ecosystem: Environmental > Aquatic > Freshwater > Creek | place: USA: Georgia...
ACGCGCTCATGCACCACGCGTGGCGCGGGTGAATACATCACAGTGATCTGAACCGTGCTCACGCGATGTACACCTGCTCTGCGCGCTTGACAAACGCATCCACCAAGGTGGCGGCGATTTTGTCGAATACGGGGCCGACCAAAGCACCAAACATGCTTTCAAACGCATAGTTCAAGGTCAGCTCAATGCGGCAAGCGCGTTGAGGCTCTTGGGTGTTGGGGTCGAGCAGCGGATGGAAATCCCACGTGCCATCCAAATGCTTGAAGGGGCCGTCCACCAGCTCTAGCTTGACTTGACGCCCTTCAATGTGCACGTTGCGCGTGGTGAAGCTTTTGTGAAAGCCGCCAAAGGTCATGCCCACTTGGGCCGTTGCACCATCGGCATGCGTCTCAAGCACGCTGGCGCGGTCGCACCACGGCAAGAACTCGGGGTAGCGGGCCACATCGGTCACCAGCGCAAACATTTCTTCGGCGCTGAACCAAATCAAAACGGACTTGTGTACGGTTTTCATAGAATGGTCGCCATTGTAAGAAGCTCGACTATCCCCATATCTCCCGAATGGCTACCAAAAAACCTGCAACCCCCTCGCGCATCGCTGACAACAAAAAGGCGGCGTACAACTATTTCTTCGAAGAAAAGTTCGAGGCAGGCATGGTGCTGGAAGGCTGGGAGGTCAAGGCCGCCCGCGAAGGCAAGGTGCAACTCACCGACGGCTATGTGGTCATCCGCGATGGCGAGCTGTATTTGATTGGCTGCCAAATCAACCCGCTGCACACGGCGTCGAGCCATGTCACGCCCGACAAAGTGCGCACCAAAAAACTGCTGATGAAGAAAGACGAGATCAAACGTCTCATCGGCAAGGTCGAGCAAAAAGGCCACACGCTCGTGCCCGTGAACCTGCATTGGAAAAACGGCAAGATCAAATGTGAAATCGCGCTGGCCAAAGGTAAAGCCGAGCACGACAAACGCGACACCATCAAAGACCGCGAAGGCAAGCGCGAGGTGGAGCGTGCAATGAAGTCACGCCATCGCTGAGCCTGAATAGCTATTGACATGCGAGGTGTTACCCAGGTAACATCGACTCATTCTTCTTTGGAGGTACGCATGGCCACCATCTCAGTCAAACTCTCAGACAGCACACGCGATCGCGTGCAAACTGCGGCACAAAATCTTGGATTAACCCCGCATGCCCTCATGGTGCATGCGATTGAGGATGCGGTTGAACAAGCTGAAACACGCCTTTCTCTGGTCGAGCGAGCATTGGCTGCTCGTGAGCATGTGGCCCAAACAGGCTTGGTCGTTGATGGTGCAGCTTTTGGCGACTATCTCAAAGCGAAAGTGCGTGGCCAAACTGCCAAGCGGCCACAGGCCATGGGCATTGAAAACTTCATCAACAGAGATCAATGACCCGTCACCTTCTCTCCAGCGATGCCGCTGAGGACTTGGTGCAATTGGTAGATTTTTTGCTGGCTGAACATCCAGAAGACGCCATTGCCACAGTCGACTTGGTGGTCGACGCCCTCAAAATTTTGAATGACCATCCACTCATAGGAAGACCTGCTGAGCAGGGGGTGAGGGAGCTGGTTATTTCAAGGGGAAAAACTGGCTATGTCGCTTTGTATGACTACGACGAAGCGACTGATTTAGTCGTCGTGCTGGCGATTCGACATCAACGCGAGCGAGGGTATCACTGACTGTCCTCGCAACATCGCAAAAGACAGTTACTTCTTCTTGCGTGGCGGCAAGCCCGTGTGTTGCGTGAGCACACGCCCTCTCACCACTTTTCCCGCACCTGCCGCTTTGGGCGCACCCGTGCTGTTCTTACGACGCGCACTCGTATAGGCCCCATCGGTTTGTGGCTGGAAGGTCGGGATCAAATGCTGTTTGCCGTTGCCAATCAAGTCGACACGACCCATCGCCTTTAAGGCCTCGCGCAACAAGGGCCAGTTGTTGGCATCGTGGTAACGCAAGAAGGCCTTGTGCAAACGACGGCGGCGCTCGCCGCGCACGATGTCCACGCTCTCACTGGTGCGAGTGATGCGCCCGAGCGGGTTGCGGCCCGAGTGGTACATGGCCGTGGCCGTCGCCATCGGGCTGGGATAAAAGGTTTGCACTTGGTCTGCGCGAAAGCCATTGCGCTTGAGCCACAAGGCCAAGTTCATCATGTCTTCGTCGCTGGTGCCGGGGTGGGCGGCGATGAAGTACGGCACGAGAAATTGCTTCTTACCCACCTCTTCGCTGAACTTGTCGAACATGGTTTTGAAGCGGTCATACGCGCCGATGCCGGGCTTCATCATCTTGGACAACGGGCCACCTTCGGTGTGCTCAGGTGCAATCTTGAGGTAACCGCCGACGTGGTGCTGCACCAGCTCTTTCACGTACTCGGGCGACTTGACGGCCAAGTCGTAACGCAAGCCTGAGCCAATCAAGATTTTCTTGATGCCTTTCAAGGCACGCGCACGGCGGTAGATGTTGATGAGCGGCGTGTGGTTGGTGCCCAAGTTTTGGCAAATGCCAGGGAACACGCAGCTGGGTTTGCGGCACGCGGCCTCGATCTCGGGGCTCTTGCAACCCAAGCGGTACATATTGGCTGTGGGGCCGCCGAGGTCTGAAATGACGCCAGTGAAGCCAGACACTTTGTCGCGGATGTCTTCAATCTCGCGAATGACCGACTCCTCGCTGCGGCTTTGGATGATGCGGCCTTCGTGCTCGGTGATGGAGCAAAACGTGCAACCACCAAAGCAGCCGCGCATGATGTTGACGCTGAAGCGAATCATCTCCCACGCGGGGATTTTGGTCGCACCATCGTGACTGCCGTTCTCGTCCGCATACGCGGGGTGCGGGCTGCGGGCGTAGGGCAAGTCAAACACATGGTCCATCTCCGCAGTGGTGAGAGGGATGGGTGGCGGGTTGACCCACACATCGCGTGCGGTGTGGCCTTCGCCGTGGGCTTGCACCAAAGCGCGGGCATTGCCGGGGTTGGTTTCTAAATGCAGCACGCGGTTGGCGTGGGCATACAGCACGGGGTCGGATTTGACTTGCTCATAGGCTGGCAAACGAATCACGCTGCGGTCGCGCGGCGGCACTTTGAATGCGCCCTTGCCTTGGAAAGCCGGGTTCGGCACAAAGTTCAAAGGCGAAACGGTAAAGCCTGCATCGGTCTTCGCGCCTGCTTTGGCGTTGGCGTTGGCGGCATCGGCCACGGCGTTGGCTTCGTCTTCACGCGCACAGGTTTCGCCTTGGGCTTTGGCCTGTTCGCTCACCATCAAATACGGGTTGACGTGCGCCTCTACCCTGCCCGGCACGTCGATGCTAGACGAGTCAATCTCAAACCAACCCTCAGGCGTTTCGCGGCGCACAAAGGCGGTGCCGCGCACGTCGGTGATGTCTTGCACGGGTTCTTTGGCCGCCAAACGGTGGGCAATTTCCACAATCGCGCGCTCGGCGTTACCGTACAAGAGCAAATCGCATTTGCTGTCCACCACGATGGAGCGGCGCACTTTGTCTGACCAATAGTCGTAGTGCGCAATGCGGCGCAGCGAGCCCTCGATGCCACCCAACACAATCGGCACATCGTTGAAGGCTTCTTTGCAGCGTTGGCTGTACACCAGCGCCGCGCGGTCGGGGCGTTTGCCGCCCACGTCGCCCGGGGTGTAGGCGTCGTCGCTGCGAATTTTTCGGTCCGCGGTGTAGCGGTTGATCATCGAATCCATGTTGCCGGCGGTCACGCCAAAAAACAGGTTCGGTTTGCCCAAGGCCTTGAACGGCTCGGCACTTTGCCAGTCAGGCTGGGCGATGATGCCGACGCGGAAACCTTGGTTCTCCAGCATGCGGCCAATCACCGACATGCCAAAGCTCGGGTGGTCCACATACGCGTCCCCCGTCACGATGATGATGTCGCAGCTGTCCCAACCGAGTTGGGTCATTTCCTCGCGCGACATCGGCAAAAACGGAGCCGTGCCAAAACGGGCCGCCCAGTACTTGCGGTAACTGGTCAGCGGCTTGGCGTTGCGGGGAAAAAGGGAGACGTCGGCGTAGGCATTCATGAAGGCCTCAAGTGTACGGGCTGAGCCCTTTCCTTCAGGTTTCAGGGGCTATCGCCCATGCGCTTGAGAGGTGCGTCTTTAGGTCGCGTTTCAGGGCAGCGTTTGCACCGTGAGCGGCTCATCCCATAGGTGCGACATGACGGTCTGCGCTTGCGCCACATCACCTGTGGTGAAAAATGCCACTCTGCCTAGGGTCTGCTGCGCAGACAAATGGCCGCTATCTGCCAACCGGCGCGCCAACTCGCGGGCCACGGCAACGGCGGGGTCAATCAGCGTGACGCCCTCGCCAACCACGCGCTGAATGGTGTCGCGCAAAAACGGGTAATGCGTGCAGCCCAACACCAAGGTGTCTGCGCCCTGCTCTAGCAACGGTGCGATGAACTGGCGCAGCAACTGCTCTGTCTCTGGGCCGTGCAAGTCGGCACGTTCCACCAGTTCTACCAACCCTGGGCAAGCTTGCAGCACCACGCGTTTGTCTGCGCCATACAAATCGACCAACCGAGCCACCGCCGCGCTTTGCACCGTTTGGCGCGTGGCCAGCACGCCCACCACACCGCTGCGTGTAATCGCCACCGCAGGTTTGATGGCAGGCTCAATGGCCACCACGGGCAAATGCGTTTGCTCGCGCAAGGTTTTGGCAGCCACCACCGTGGCGGTGTTGCAAGCAATCGTGATGCCCTTCACCCCTTGCTCGGCCAGCCAATGGCCCACCGTGAGCGTGCGCTGCGTGATGTGTGCCTCTGTTTGATCGCCATAAGGCGCGTGGCCTGAATCGGCCACGTACACCAAATGCTCATGCGGCAAAGCGGCGCGAATCGCGCGCAAGACGGACAAGCCGCCAACGCCCGAGTCAAACACGCCGATGGCGTTTTGAAACTGGCTTGCAGTGGATGAAGAAACAGCAGGCTGAGACATGTCTGCACATTCTCGCCGACCTGACGCTCAGGCTGACAAGGCAGCCTCCAAGGTGGCTTGGTCTGGCGGCTGGCACCCCACACGGTTGCAATTGATGGCGGCGGCCACCAACGCGCGTCGCAAGGTTTGTGGCACGCGCTGCGCGGCCACAGCGGTGTTTTGCAAGGTGTTGTGCAGCACCCAATCGGCCAAACAACTGCCCCAAAAGGTGTCGCCTGCGCCTACGGTGTCTTTCACATCCACCAAGGGAGCTGCCCCTTGCGCATGCGCATCGCCCACTTGCACATAAGCACCTTGCGCACCAAAGGTCAAGGCCACACGCGAACAGCCTTGCGTCATCCAGTGGGCGGCCAAGTGTGCAGCATTGGCCAGAGAGACATCGGCAAACCCCAGCAACGACAAATCTTCATCACTGGCCTTGAGCCAGTCTGCCAGTGCGGCCACTTCACGCACGGCTTGCAAATACGCAGGCACATCACGGGCCACGCGAGGGCGCAGGTTCACATCCACGCTGAGGGTCCACCCCAAACGTTTGGCTGCAGTGAGGATGGCCAACACCTTGTGGTGCTCAGGCGGCATGGCCATGAGCGAGCCGGTGTGCAGCACCCCAGGTGGCGAGGCCTCGAGCAAAGCCACCACATCGGCCACTTGGTAGTCGCGGTCGGCCACACCTTCGCGGTAAAACCCATAGCTGGGTTGCCCCTCGTGCACCTGCACCACAGCCAACGACGTGGGCAAAGCCGAACGTGGCAACAAGCTGCGAGCCTTGGTGGCTTGCAAATGGTCCAGCAAAGCTTGACCAAACCCATCGGTGGACATGGGGGCAACAAAGCCGACCGATGCACCTTGCAATGCCGTCGCACAGGCCAAGTTGTAAGGACTCCCCCCCAAATGCGGCACCAGCGAGCCATCGGGCTGCGCGATGCAATCCATCAAGGCTTCGCCTAGTACCCAAACCGGCACTTGAGCCGCTGACGTTTGTGTTGAAGCGCTCAAGCCAAGCACTCCGCTGGAATGTCCTCAGGCTTCATGGCACCGGTCATCACCGCCACGGTGTCGCTCATGCTGATGTTTTTCGGGTTCAACACCGCCGCACGTTTGCCCAAGCGGGCCACGTGGATGCGGTCAGCAATTTCAAAGACATGCGGCATGTTGTGCGAAATCAGCACCACAGGCAGGCCTTTGTCGCGAACGCGGCGAATCAGCTCTAACACCATATTGCCCTCTTTCACACCCAAGGCTGCCGTGGGCTCATCCATGATGACCACATGCTGCGCAAACGCAGCAGCGCGTGATACGGCCACGCATTGGCGTTGGCCACCTGACAAAGTTTCAACGGCTTGCGTCATTGAACGAATGCCGACTTTGAGGTCGTTCATGCGCTCGATACTTTCTTGCAACATGCGTTTTTTATCGAGCATGCGCAGCACGTTGCCCGCAAAACCGGGGCGGCGAATTTCGCGGCCCAAAAACAAGTTCTCGGCAATGCTCATGGCCGGCGCAACGGCCAAATCTTGGTACACGGTTTCAATGCCGGCGCGACGTGCGTCGATAGGCGACTTGAAGTGAATGGGTGTGCCATCTAACGAAATCACGCCTTCGTCTGGCACAGTTGCCCCCGACAAACATTTGATGAGTGACGACTTGCCTGCGCCGTTGTCGCCAATGACCGCCAAAATTTCGCCTGCGCGCAGCTCAAAGTCTGCGCCGTCCAAAGCGGTCACTTGGCCGTAGCGTTTCACGAGGCCTTTGGCCTGCATGACGATGTTGTGTTGTGTGCCGCTCATGATTAGCGCGCTCCCTTGCGTGAAAGTTGATCGGTGGCCACAGCCAAGATCACCAAAATACCAGTCACCAAAATTTGATACACGGACGACACGCCCATGAGCGTGAGGCCGTTGCGGAACACGCCCACAATCAGCGCGCCCACCAAGGTGCCCAGCACCACGCCACGGCCACCAAACAAACTGGTGCCGCCCAGCACCACGGCGGTGATGGCGTCTAAGTTTTCGGTTTGTCCTGCATTGGGGTCGCCTGCGCCTGTGCGCGCCACACCCAACATGGCGGCCACGCCATAGCAAAGGCCCGCCAACACATACACCCACAACAACACTTTTTCGGTGGGGATGCCTGTCAAGCGCGTCGCCTCTGGGTTGTTGCCCACGGCGTACACATGGCGGCCTGCTGCAGTTTCACGCAGGGCGAACCATGCAAACACATACAGCCCCAACATCATCACCACGCCATAGCTCACGGTGGCGCCACCGAGGGTGAAGGTACTGCCCAGCCAGTTCATACCGGCTGGAATATCGGTCACGGTTTGCGAGCCGGAATACAACTGCGTGATGGCAAAGGCAATGTTCAAGGTGCCCAAGGTCACGATGAAAGGCGGGAGCTTGATGCGCGTCACCAGCACACCATTGAAATAACCAAACAAGGTCGTCACCGCCAAACCGCACGCCATGGCCACGGGTGCTGACATCCCATAGTCGGCAGCAAATTTGGTCATCACAATGCCACCCAAGGCCATGACCATGCCGCATGACAAATCAATGCCTGCAGTCAAGATGATGAGGGTTTGGCCAATCGCAATCACCCCCACCACCATGACTTGCGCCAAGATGAGCGAGAAGTTTTGCGTGCTCAAAAATCGGTCGCTTTGGCTGGCAAAAAAAGCACAGGCCAACACCAAGGCAATCAAGGGGCCCAACGTGCCCAAGGGCGGGAGCTTGTCTTTGAAGGAGTTCATACGGGTGACTTTATTCTTTAAAACCGGAGGGGGCCACGCGGCCCCCTCGTCAGAGCGTGGTTAACGCTTTACTTGTTACCCCAGCACAAGTCTGTGCCAGTTTTCACATCTTTGCTGTCCACGCCTTTCATGGCTTTGGCGGCAATCAGAGTCACACCCGTGTCGGTGTAGCCGCTGACTTTTTTACCTGTCTTGGCGTATTCCACCCCCGCAGCCACGCCCATCGCGGCCATGCGCAATGGGTATTGCTGAGACGTGGCGGCAATCACGCCTGCGCCCACGTCTTTGATGCCGGCGCAGCCACCGTCCACTGACACGATCAACACGTCTTTCTCTTTGCCTGCGGCCTTGAGTGCGTTGTACGCACCGGCAGCAGCGGGTTCATTGATGGTGTAGACCACGTTGATGTTGGGGTTCTTTTGCAAGCAGTTTTCCATGCCGGTTTGGCCCTTGGCGCGGTCGCCAAAGCTGTCGGCCATACACACCACTTCGGCAGGCTTGGCCAATTCGTTGCTTTTGGCATCCAGCGAGGTCAAACCGTAGCCTTGCAAGAAACCGTTGTGGCGCTGCGCGCCCACAGGGTGACCAGGGAATAAATCGAGCGTGGCAATCACGGGCTTCTTGCCATTCAAAGCAGCTTTGGCGTATTGACCAATGAACACACCGGCTTTGTAGTTGTCGGTGGCAAACAAAGCGTCGGTCGCGTTGGCTGGCTCGGTGGGGCTATCCAAAGCAATCACCATCACGCCTTGCGCTTGTGCTTTTTTGATGGCAGGCACGATGGCTTTGGAGTCGCTGGGGGTGATCAAAATGGTTTTGGCACCGGCGGCAATCATGTTTTCCATGGCAGTGACTTGGCCGGCGTTGTCGCCATCGGTTTTACCTGCGGCAGACATGACCTTGGCGCCGAGCTTGGTCGCTTCGGCTTGTGCCCCCTCTTTCATCTTCACGAAGAATGGGTTGGTTTCTGTCTTGGTAATCAAACCAATCACGGGCTCTGCGGCATAGGCGCTGGTTGCAGCCAAGGCCAAAGCTGTCAACATCAATTTAGGTGTGTTCAATTTCATCAAGGTCTCCACGTTGTTAATCATCATCGCCGACGCCGTTTGCGCCGTGACTTAAATGTAAGATATCTCGACTTACTAAATCAAGTTAGTTTAGTTAGTACATACCCTGAAACATGAGTTGCCAAAAATTTGGCATCCTCCAAGGCCTGACAATATTGACAAATCAAGGACAGATACGTGCTCAAAGGAATCGACCCCATCCTCACCCCCGAGTTGCTCATGCACCTCTGCGCCATGGGTCATGGCGAATGGGTTGCCGTTGTGGATGCCAACTTCACAGCCGACTATTTGGCTCTTGGCAAACCTGTGGTTCGCCTGCCCGGCCTCAGCCTCGAACGCGTGAGCGAAGCCGTGTTGTCTGTGTTCCCACTGGCCACCGATGTGGCACAACCCGCCGCGATCATGCACGTGTGCCACAGCGCGGCAGACCATCGCACCGAGGCGCAACAAGCGGTGATCGCATTGGTTAACCATGCGGGCTTCGCGCCGAATCAAGTCGAGGCTGTGGAGCGTTATGCGTTCTACGAGAAAATCAAAGGCGCCAGTTTGATTGTGCAAACCGGTGAAGGCACCGCCTACGGCAATGCCATGTTCTGCAAAGGTGTGATTCTTTTATGAAAACAATGCGTGGGTCCAACCACACCGGCATGCGCCAATTCAACGAGCGCACGGTGTTGCGTGCCATTCGTCACGAAGGTGCGATACCCAAAGCCGATTTGGCACGCCTCACGCAGCTGTCTTCGCAAACCGTTTCCATCATCGTCAACCGTTTGCTAGACGATGGGCTGCTCATCAAGCAAGAGCGCATTCGCGGCAAGATTGGTCAGCCCTCGGTCCCCCTCGCCATCAACCCCGATGGCGCGTACAGCATTGGTTTGCAAGTGGGTCGCCGCAGTCTTGAAGTGGTGGTGACAGACTTCATGGGGCAAATGCGCCACCAATGGCAGCACACTTACCCGTACCCCTCACCTGCCGAGGTGCTACCCAAAATCAAAGAAGGCCTGAAGCTCATGCAAAAACGCATGGGCACCGACGCGTGGAAGCGCACAGTCGGCATTGGACTCAGCGCCCCCTTGGCCATGCACCAGTGGGGCGACTTGATGGGCAAGAAAGCCCAAAAAGCCATGGTCGATTGGGAAAGCATTGATTTGGTCAACGAAGTGCAAGCCATGTCTGCCCTGCCCGTTGAATTTGCCAAAGACACCACGGCCGCCTGCGTGGCTGAACTGGTGCAAGGCTTGGGCCGCGATGTGCCGAATTTTTTGTATGTGTATGTCGGCACGTTTGTCGGCGGTGGTTTGGTCATGGATGGCCACATCGTCAACGGCCCGCGCGGTAACGCCGGCGCCATTGGTTCCATGCCGATTGGGCTACCACCTTTGGGCACACGCGCCAACACCAACACGCCCGCGCAGTTGCTGCAACTCGCCTCGGGCTGGCAACTCGAACAAGCCTTGATGGCAGCAGGACACGACCCGTTGCTGGTCCAGCAAGACAACATCATGAGCCCCGCCTACAGCGCACTCACGCAAGCGTGGCTCTCGCAAGCCGCCAAAGCCTTGGCCATGAGCGCCACCAGCGCCACCGCCTTGTTAGACCTTGACGCCATCATCATGGATGGTTCACTCAACCCCAAGCTCTTGCAAGCACTCATGGCACAAACCCAAGCATCCTTGGCGCAGTTCAGCTTTGATGGCATCCGTGAACCACAAATTTTGGCGGGTCGCGTGGGCAGCCATGCCCGAGCATTGGGCGGTGCGCTGCTGCCCTTGCATGCGCAGTTTTTCCCTGACAAAGACATCTTTTTGAAGCAAGACGAGCTCGGGTAAAAGCCTAGAAAATTTGTTTGTAACCATGTTGAATAAAACATGAAACTAAGTTACATTCACGTTCATGTTGGAACGTATCAAATCGACCCTCTCGTCCTTAGCCCCCGCCGAGCAGCGCGTGGGCAAGTTGCTTCTCACTGACCCACGCACCTTCTCGACCTTGCCCGTCACCGAGCTGGCTGAGCGCGCGGGTGTCAGCAAACCCACCGTGGTGCGTTTTTGTCGCAGCATGGGCTACGAGGGCTTGAGCGACTTCAAACTCAAACTCGCAGGCAGCCTGAGCGAAGGCGTGCCCTTCATCCACCGCAACGTCGGCGCACAAGACAGCAGCAACGATGTGTTGGTCAAGGTCATTGACAACACCGTGACAGCGTTTTTGAAATACCGCAACGACGCCTCTTCAGCGGCCATCGACAAAGCCGCCGAGGCCATCGCCCTCACCCACAAAAAAGGCAAACGCCTTGAGTTCTTTGGCGTGGGCAATTCAGGCATCGTGGCGCAAGACGCGCAGCACAAATTTTTCCGCTTGGGGTTTCACACCATCTCGCACAGCGATGGCCATTTGCAAATCATGAGCGCCTCGTTGCTCGGCCCCGGCGACTGTTTGGTGGTGTTCTCTAACTCAGGGCGCACGCGCGATTTGTTGGACTCGTGTGAGATCGCCAAAAAGAACGGGGCCACCACCGTAGTGGTCACCGCATCGGGCTCGCCCTTGGCAAGCGCCGGAAAAATTCACCTCGCAGCCGACCACCCCGAGAGCTACGAAAAATTCAGCCCCATGGTGTCGCGCTTGCTGCATCTGATGATCGTCGACGTGTTGGCCACCACCGTGGCACTGCGCATTGGCAGCACCCAGCTGCAACCTTTGCTGCGCAACATGAAACAAAACCTTCTTAACAAACGTTACTCATGACACACCCACTTCCCCCAGCGGGCACGCTGGACATTGTGATTTTTGGCGGCGCAGGCGACCTGTCGTTTCGCAAACTCTTGCCCGCGTTGTACATGGCGCATTTGCACGACAAGCTCGATGCTTCTGCCCGCATCATTGCCGTGGGTCGACAAGAGTGGACGCAGCAAGCGTATTTGGAATTCATCGACCAAAACTCACCCGCTTTCATTGAGCAAGACGCGTTCACCGCAGACGACTGGCAACACTTTTTGAATCGCTTGGTCTACGTGAGCATGGACGTGACCAACGCCCACGACTTCGCCAAGCTCAAAGACTTGTGCAGCACACCTGCGTTGCGTGTGTACTACTTGGCCACCGCGCCAAGTTTGTTCACGCAAATTTGCGCGCACTTGTCGGGCGCAGGTTTGGTGGATGCGCAGTCGCGCGTGGTGCTCGAAAAACCCTTGGGCACCGACCTCGCCTCGGCCCGTGAAATCAACACCCAAGTGGCGCGTTACTTTGACGAGCAACAGATTTACCGCATCGACCACTACCTCGGCAAAGAGACGGTGCAAAACCTGATGGTCTTGCGTTTTGGCAATGCCATTTTTGAACCCTTGTGGCGTGCGCCGTACATCAAGAGCGTGCAAATCACCGTGGCCGAAAGCGTGGGCGTGGGTAGCCGCGCTGGCTTTTACGATGGCGCGGGTGCCATGCGTGACATGGTTCAAAACCACCTGTTGCAGCTCTTGTGCATCGTGGCGATGGAGCCGCCAATTTCGTTGGGTGCGGACGACGTGCGTGATGAAAAGCTCAAAGTCTTGCGCTCGCTGCGCAAGATGGATTTGGCCGACATCAAGCGCGACACCGTGCGCGGCCAATACACCGCAGGTGCTTCCGAAGGTGCAGCGGTCAAAGGCTACTTAGAAGAAGACAACGTGCCCGCGAGCAGCCGCACCGAAACCTTTGTGGCCTTGCGCGCACACATCAACAACGCACGGTGGGCCAATGTGCCGTTCTTTTTGCGCACCGGCAAACGCATGCAGTGCCGCGAATCGCAAATCATCATTGAGTTTGCAGACCAACCGTTTTCCATCTTCGGCTCCAGCGCACAGCAAGAGCCCAACCGCCTCATCATCACGCTCCAACCCGAAGAGTCGATTCAGTTGAGCATGATGGTCAAAGAGCCGGGCACGGGCATGAACTTGCACCCCGTCAAGCTCGGCCTCGATTTGCAACAGTCGTCCGACAAACGCCGCGCCGAAGCGTATGAGCGTTTGTTGATGGACGTCATCAAAGGCCGCCTCACACACTTCATGCGCCGCGACGAATTGGAAGCAGCATGGATGTGGGTCGAGCCCATCATCAACGGCTGGGCCGAGTTGGACGACAAACCTCGTGCGTACTCTGCCGGCAGCTGGGGGCCTGCCGCTTCATCAGCGTTGATGGCGCGCGAAGAGCTGTCATGGTTTGAGGAAGCCTGATGACCAACACGTGGCAGCCTGAATCACGCAGCACGTTGACGGTGCACAGCGTAAGTGCATCTGAGCTGAATGTGCGCTTGGCGCAAGACATCGCGCAGCGTTTGGCTGCGGCCATTCAAGCGCGTGGGTTTGCCGTGCTCAGTGTGTCGGGCGGCAAATCGCCCGTGGCTTTTTTTCAAGCGCTGCGTGTGATTGACATCGACTGGTCGCGCGTACGCATCACTTTGGTGGACGAACGCTGCGTGCCACGCATTCATCCCGACAGCAATGCGTTGTTGGTGCAAACCCATTTGTTGCAAGACCTTGCCGCAAATGCACAACTGGTGTTCATGGTGTCAAGCGCAACAGAACCTTTGGATGCGCCCGCTGCACTGGCCGACGCGGCCAGCGCCGCATTGACCGCCGCAGGCACCGCCGATGTGTTGGTGTTGGGCATGGGCGCAGATGGCCACACGGCCTCGCTGTTTCCCCAAGCGCCCAACTTGGCAGACGCGCTCGACTTGCGCAACACACACGCGTGCGTGGCGATTGAATTGGCGCATCCTCCTGCCAACGCACCTTACGCACGCATCACCCAAACTTTGGCGCAGATTGTGTCGGCACGCCACATCGTGCTGCCTCTCACGGGTGCCGACAAACTCAACACCTTGCAGCAAGCGTGGCCGCACGCCACACCTGCCCTGCCCATTTCTTTTGTGTTGCAACAAACCCAAACGCCTGTGGCGCTTTGGCTTGCGAACTGAACCACCATGACCACACCTTCCCCTTTGCACCCCACCCTCGCTGCCGTCACCGCACGCATTGAGCAACGCAGCGCCCAAACGCGCCAAGCCTATTTGGACGTGTTGGCCCAAGCCAAAAAGCCCGGCCCCTACCGCGGCGGCATGGGCT
>Ga0228701_1001806_pt1 | contig 13847 bp, 12 predicted proteins | sample McNCre117_Aug_MG_2_FD_178017 | JGI IMG/M metagenome (GOLD analysis project Ga0228701, IMG submission 178017) | Freshwater microbial communities from McNutts Creek, Athens, Georgia, United States - 11-17_Aug_MG | ecosystem: Environmental > Aquatic > Freshwater > Creek | place: USA: Georgia...
CAGCCGAACAGGCCCTTCAATGCCGGGAGCGGCGGCTTGGCGCGCACTTCGCCGCGCTTGCCCTCGATCGAGTTCAGGAGCGAGGTTTCCTCGCCGCAGACATAGGCCCCGGCGCCCACCCGCACTTCGAGCGCGAAGGGGGCGATATGTTCTGCCGCCAGCTTGATCGCGGCCCTGAGCTTGGCGATGGCGTGGGGATATTCGCTGCGGACGTAGATGTAGCCACGTTGCGCGCCGACCGCGTGGGCGGCAATCGCCATGCCTTCGATCAGCTGGAAGGGATCGCCTTCCATCAGCATCCGGTCGGCAAAGGTGCCGCTATCGCCCTCGTCGGCGTTGCAGACCACGAATTTGCGGTCCGCCTTGGCATCGGCGACGGTGCGCCACTTGATCCCGGCCGGAAAGCCCGCGCCGCCCCGGCCGCGCAGGCCCGAGATCAGCACTTCCTCGACCACCTTGGCGCCGGTCATGCCCCGCGCGCGGGTGAGGCCCGCCCAGCCGCCGGTGGCGTGATAGTCTTCGAGGCTGAGGGGACGGGTGCGCCCGGCGCGTGCGAAGGTCAGCCGCTGCTGGCTAGCGATGAAGGGGTGCGCGGCAATCGGCCCGATGGCCTTGGGCGAAGTGCCGTCAAGGATCGCGGGAACGTCTGCCACAGTGGCAGAGCCGAACCCTTGACCATCAATCTCGACCAGCGGCTCAAGCCAGTGCATCCCCCAGCTGGAGGTGCGCTCGACCGTGCAGCCGGCTGCGGCAAAGGCGGCGGCCAGCGCATCCGCGCCGCAGGCCAGCGCCAGCGCGTCATCCGAAATCCGCACCACGGTCATAGCGACTTCACCAATTCGACAAGGCCCGCCTCATCCAGCCGGGCGTGGAGGCTGTCCCCCACCCGCGCGGCAGGGCCGGCGCTGCACAGGCCAAGGCAGTAAACGGTCTTGATCTTCACCCGCTCGCCCGCGGCGGTTTGCGCGGCGGCGACCAGCGCATCGACCCCGCGCGCCTGACAGGCTTCGGCCCGGCACAGTTCGACTGCGGGGCGCGGATCGGCCGCAGCGGTGAAATCGTGATAGAAGCTCACCACGCCGCGCACTTCGGCGCGGCTGAGGTTGAGCGCCTGGGCAATCGCGGCCTCGGCTGCCGCATCGACGCAGCCGAACGCGGCTTGCACGTCGTGCAGGATCGGCAGCAGTGCGCCTTCGCTGGCGGCATGATCCGCGAGGATTGCCGCAAGGCGCTCCGCGCGGCTCATGCCTTCAGCTTCGCGGCGTGCCAGCGCACGTGCTCGGCCATGAAGGTCGAGATGAAATAGTAGGAATGGTCATAGCCCGGCTGCATCCGGATCGTCGCCGGGATGCCCGCCTTCTTGGCTGCCATGGTGAGCAGCCCGGTCTTGAGCTGTTCGTGCAGGAAATTGTCCGCCTCGCCCTGATCGACCAGCAGGTCGGGCAGGCGGGCGCCATCCTCGATCAGCGCGCAGGCATCGTATTCGCGCCAGGCCGCCTGATCGGAACCAAGATAGCCGCCCAGCGCCTTTTCGCCCCAGGGGCAATTCAAGGGGCTGACGATCGGCGAGAACGCGCTGACCGAGCGGAAGCGGTCAGGATTGCGCAGGCCGATGGTCAGCGCGCCGTGGCCGCCCATCGAATGGCCGGTGATCCCCTGGCGGCTCATGTCGAGCGGGAAATGCTCGGCCACCAGGGCCGGCAGTTCCTGTTCGATATAGCCGCGCATCTTGAAATGCGCGGCCCAGGGTTCCTCAGTCGCATCGACGTAAAAGCCCGCGCCCTTGCCGAAGTCATAGCCTTCGTCGTCGGGCACGTCATCGCCGCGCGGGCTGGTATCGGGCGCGATAAAGGCGATCCCCGCTTCGGCACAAGCCGCGCGGAATTCGCCCTTCTCGGTCACGTTGGCATGGGTGCAGGTCAGCCCCGAAAGATACCACAGCACCGGCAGTTTGGTGCCGGGTTCATGGTCGGGCACGAAGACCGAGAAGGTCATCGGCGTGCCGGTGACCTTGCTCTGGTGGGTATAGACCCCTTGCGTGCCGCCATGGCTGCGGTTGGCGCTGACCTGTTCCATGTCGCTATCGCGTCCTTAGCCGGGCAGCTGGCAGAAGGCGCAGATCTTGTTGCCGACCGGATCTCGCAGGTAGGCGCCATAGGCATTGCCCGGAGCGTTCGGGCGCTTGCCCGGCGCGCCTTCGTCGGTGCCGCCAGCGGCCACGCCAGCGGCGTGGAACGCGTCGACCGCAGCAGCGTCAGCGGCCTGGAAGCCGATGGTGCCACCGTTCGAGAAGGTCGCGGTGTTGCCGTCGGCCGGGGTCATCACCAGCAGCTTGCCGGTTTCGGTGGCATAGACGCAGGTGCGGTCGTTGACCTGGCCGATGCTGGCCACGCCCAGCGCGCCCAGCGCCGCGTCGTAGAACTTCTTCGACGCATCAAGATCCTGGGCGGAAATGCAGATATGGGTAAACATTGAAACTCTCTCCCGTTTGAACAGTTAGAAAACCACGACCGAGCGGATCGACTTGCCGGCGTGCATCAGGTCGAAGGCGGTGTTGATGTCTTCGAGCCCCATCACGTGCGTGATCATGGGATCGATCTCGATCTTGCCGGCCATGTACATGTCGACGATCTTGGGCACGTCGGTGCGGCCCTTGGCCCCGCCGAACGCGGTGCCGCGCCAGTTGCGGCCCGTCACCAGCTGGAACGGACGCGTGGCGATTTCCCGACCGGCTTCGGCCACCCCGATGATGATCGAGGTGCCCCAGCCGCGGTGGCAGGCTTCAAGCGCGGTGCGCATTACGTCGGTGTTGCCGGTGGCATCGAAGGTGTAGTCCGCGCCGCCATCGGTCATCAGCACGATCTTGGCGACGATGTCCTCGCGGCTCATGCCCTTGGTGTTGAGGAAGTCGGTCATGCCAAAGCGGCGGCCCCATTCCTCGCGGTCGGGGTTGATGTCGACGCCGATGATCTTGTTCGCGCCGGCCAGCCGCGCGCCCTGAATCACGTTAAGACCGATCCCGCCAAGGCCGAACACCACCACATTGTCGCCCACCTGGACCTTGGCGGTGTTGATCACCGCGCCAACGCCGGTGGTCACGCCGCAGCCGATGTAGCAGCTCGACTGGAAGGGAGCGTCTTCGCGGATCTTGGCGACCGCGATTTCAGGCAGCACGGTGAAGTTCGAGAAGGTCGAACAACCCATGTAGTGAAAGATGGTCTGACCCTTGTAGCTGAACCGGCTGGTGCCATCGGGCATCAGGCCCTGGCCCTGAGTGGCGCGGATCGCGGTGCACAGGTTGGTCTTGCCCGACAGGCATGACTTACACTGGCGGCATTCGGGCGTGTAGAGCGGGATCACGTGATCGCCGGGCTTGACCGAGGTCACCCCCGGGCCAACTTCGCGCACGATCCCGGCGCCTTCGTGGCCGAGGATCGAGGGGAAGATCCCTTCGCTGTCGAACCCGTCAAGCGTGTAGGCGTCGGTGTGGCAGATGCCGGTCGCCATGATTTCGACCAGGACTTCGCCGGCCTTGGGGCCTTCCAGATCGACTTCGACGATTTCAAGCGGCTGCTTGGGCGCAAACGCAACGGCGGCGCGGGTCTTCATGGCAATGGTGCTCCTCTCCGGCGGTTCCGGAATTTGTAAGCGATACTTACTAAAGGCTTCGGCGGTGCGTCAATGCCGTTTCCCGCCTTGCCCGCACTGTTGCGCGAGCCGTGCCGGCTTGGCAAGCGGCGGTGGCCGGGTTAGCCCTTGCACCATGAAGGCGCTGCACGATCCCGATCGGCTGCTGGGCGAAGGGCTCGCCCAGATTCGCGCGCAGTTCCGCGTGCCTGACGATTTCCCGCCCGCCGTGCTCGAGGCGGCCAGCCAGGCGGCGCGGCGCGGGCTTGATGCCCATGCCGATCGCACGGACATGCCGTTCGTCACGCTCGATCCCGCCAGCTCGACCGATCTGGATCAGGCCTTTGCGATCGAGCCCGCTGGCAATGACCTGCTGCTGCACTATGCGATTGCCGATGTCGCCTGGTTCGTCGGCGATGGCGATCCGCTTGACGGCGAGGCCTGGACGCGCGGTGAGACGACCTATCTCCCCGATGGCAAGGCCGGGCTCTATCCCCCGGCACTGGCCGAAGGCGCGGCCAGCCTGCTGCCTGATGGCCCGCGCCCGGCGGTGGTCTTTACCACTCGGGTCGCGCCTGACGGTGCCGTGCGGCTCGAAGGGGCCGAGCGCGCGGTGATCCGCAGCCGGGCCAAGCTCGCCTATGAAACCGCGCAGGAGGCCGATCTGCCCGCCGGCTTTGCCGAACTCGCCCGGCGGATCGAGGCAGCCGAAGATCAGCGCGGCGCCGCCCGCGTCGATCCGCCTGAACAGGAAGTCGATCACAACGGGGCGGGGCACTATACCTTGCGCTTTCGCCCGATGCTGACCACCGAAACCCGCAACGCGGCGCTCTCGCTGGCGACCAACCTTGCCGTGGCCGACGCGCTGTTCAAGGCCGGGACCGGGCTGTTCCGGGTGATGAGCGGGCCCGATGCCCATGCCACCGCGCGGCTGCGTCACACCGCCCGCGCCTTTGGCCTGACCTGGCCCGATGCGGCCAGCCTTGAGCAGTTCGAACGGATGCTCGATCCCGCGCGTCCCAGCGATGCGGCCTTCATGCTCGCAGTGCGCCGGGCGGGCGCGGGGGCCAGCTATGTGCCCTATCAGCCGGGCGTGGTGCCGTGGCACGCGGCGATGGCGGCAACCTATTGTCACGCCACGGCGCCGCTGCGCCGGCTCGCCGATCGCTACGTCGTCAGCGCGGCGCTGGCCGTGGCCAATGGTCAGCCGGTTTCGCCTGCCGCCGCCGAAGCCTTTGCCCGCCTGCCCGCCGTGATGGCGAAGGCCGGGGCCCGCTCGGCCCAGGTTGAACGTGCGGTGGTCGATCTGGCCGAAGCCGCCATTCTGGTCGGCCGCGAGGGCGAGGATTTTGCCGCCGTGGTCACCGACCTGGCCGAAAGCGGGGCGCGGTTCCAGCTCTGCCAGTTGCCGGTGGTCGCGCGCGTGGCGGCCCACGGCGTCGCCCCGGGCGCTCCGATCCGCGTCCGGCTGGAACGCGCCGACCCGGCCCGCCGCGAAGTCAGCTTCGCACGCATCGCCTGAGCCGGACCGCATGAATCGAGTTGCACCCGCGCGCCAGCTAAGCTAGGGGCGCGCTTCGCGTGGGCAACCACGGGATGAGGCCCGATGGCGGAGTGGTTACGCACCGGACTGCAAATCCGTTTACGCCGGTTCGATTCCGGCTCGGGCCTCCACCCACCTCACCGAAAATCCCCATCCAGATCGCTCAGCGACGGGAGCGGCGCAGTTCCGCCATCTCTGCCGTTGTGCGCTGCGCGTTGGCTGGTGTTGCAGGCGGCTTGGAGCGGCCCGCGGTGGACCGTGGTTCAGGTCAGGTCGGCGGCAATCGCAACCGGCCGGTGGTTTATGGCGGCAGACCTGCTAGGCAGCGCTGCATGACCAAGATCCACAAGCTTTCCGGTATCGTCGACGTCGACGGGCATCAATATGAGTGGGAACTGCGTAGCGAGCCGCAGTGGAGCGAGTTTGACGGCTGGAAGGGCATGACCGTCGCCTTGCTGCGCAGGCACACCCAGCGCGGCGCCTTGCTGGAATTCCCCGCGCCAAAACGCCTGCTGAAAGGCATGCAACGAGGCCGCCTCCAGATCGGCGATGCGATTGTCATCCGGGGCATTCAGGCAGCGCTAAACGCCGGCTGGGAGCCTGCTTCGCGGGGCAAGCCGATGGTTTTCGAAGTCGATGCGGATGGCAATTAACTGCTGGCCGCTGTCCCATTCCTTGGGGGGGAGGGGGGCGCTTAGTCGCCCAGCCAAACAGCGGCGATCTCGCCGCGGTGTCCCTCGGGCGCCAGCGCGGCGCGCAGGGCTTCCAGCAGCGGCGGTAGGGCCTGGGTGAAGGCATAGGGCGGGTTGACGATAAACAGGCCCGCACCATTGTAGATGCCGGGCTGATCGTCATCGTACAGCCAATGCTCGACGCACAGCAGCTTCGGGATGCCGAGCTTGCGCAATTGGTCCTTCCACCGCGAATGCGCGGCGCGCTCTTTCAGCGGATACCAGATCACCGTCACGCCGTGTGCCCATTTGCGCTGAGCGGCGGCAAGCGTGGCCGTGATGCGCGCGCGTTCGTCGGTTTTTTCATACGGCGGGTCGACCACCACCACGCCGCGCGGCGTGCGGGGCGGCACCATCGCCAGCCATAGCTCGTAGGCGTCACGCTCATGCACCGCCGCGGAGGTGCCGCGCATCACGCCGCGCAGACTATAGGCGTCGTCGGGATGTTTCTCGTTGAGGACCAGGCAATCCTGCGGGCGCAGCAGTTGCTCCAGAAACTTCGGCGATCCGGGGTAGAGGTGCGGCTCGGCCCCCACATTCACCGCCTGTACGGCGGCGCGGTAGTCGTCCAGCAAGGGGTTTGTGTCGGCACAGGCTCGCACTACGCCGTGGGCGGCTTCGCCGGTCCGCCCGGCTTCCTCGCCATCAAGGTCGTACAGCCCACAGCCGGCATGGGTGTCGATCAAGGTCAGCGCGCTCTCTTTGAGCTGCAAGGCCCGCACGAGGGCGATCAGCAGGCTGTGCTTCACGACATCGGCGCTGTTACCCGCATGGAAGGAGTGGCGATAATTCATTGTGATCCAAAATCCTGACGATCGGCCTTCATCGGCGGGAAGCGCTTGTGTAACGGCGTGGGTGGGGTGCGGAAGGTGGAGCGGGTAGCGGGAATCGAACCCGCATAGCCAGCTTGGAAGGCTGGTGCTTTACCACTAAGCTATACCCGCGTCTCGGCGCCCATGGTGGGGCTGTGTGCCGCTGCGGCTGGCGCTTGCCACCAACAGCGGGGCGCCGTCAATCATTTTGCGGCGCGAGGCGGGCGGTTCGTGGCGATTGCGGGCCGGCGCGCCAGTCCCCGGTTGCAATGGTGCGGGGCGCGGCTTACTCGGCAGCGCCAGAACCATGCGCACACCTCTTTTCCTTTCCGCCGCAGCGCTTTGCCTGCCCGCCGCCGCTCATGCCGAAGCCGATGCACCGATCGTGGTGACCGGCGCCGGGCTGGAGCAGACCCCTGCCGCCCCGGCCTATGACACCCAGGTACTCGATGCGGCGCAGTTGGGGGCGAGCGCATCGGGGCGGATCGAGGATGCGCTGTCGGGCGTGGCGGGGTTCCAGCAGTTTCGCCGTTCGGACAGCCGCTCGGCCAATCCCACGGCGCAAGGGGTGACCCTGCGAGCGCTGGGCGGCAATGCCTCCAGCCGCAGTCTGGTGCTGCTCGATGGCGTGCCGATGGCCGATCCGTTCTTTGGCCACATTCCGCTGTCGGCGCTGGCGCCCGAGCGTCTGGCTGCGGCGCGGGTGACGCGCGGCGGCGGAGCCGGGGCCTTTGGCGCGGGCGCGGTGGCCGGGACGATCGAACTGGAGAGCGCGGGCGCCGACCAGTTGGGGCTGCTGTCCGGCTCGGCGCTGGCCAGCGACCGGGGGGATGGCGAAATCTCGGCCTCGCTGGCGCCGCGGCTGGGGGCGGGCTTTGCCGTGCTTTCGGCGCGCTGGGATCGCGGCGAGGGGTTCTGGACCACGCCGCTGGCGCAGCGGGTTCCGGCCAGTGCCCGCGCGCGGTATGATAGCTGGTCGGTAGGGCTGCGCGGGGTTGCGCCGCTGGCGAGCGACGTTGAACTGCAAGTGCGGGGGCTGGCCTTTGGCGATGCCCGCACGTTGCGTTTCAAGGGCGCGGATTCCACCACCGAGGGGCAGGATGCCAGCCTGCGGCTGGTCGGCAAGGGCGCGTGGCAGTTCGATCTGCTGGGCTATGTCCAGGCGCGAAATTTCACCAATATCGTGATCAGTTCGACGAGCTTTCGCAAGACGCTCGACCAGCGCGACACTCCGGCCACCGGCTGGGGCGGCAAGGCCGAACTGCGCCCGCCGGTGGGCGGCGGCCATGTGCTGCGGCTGGGCAGCGACTGGCGCGGGGCCTCGGGCACGATGTTCGAGGATGCCTATAGCGCGGTTACCGGGCTGGTTACCGCGCGGCGCAGCGCGGGCGGGCGCAACGGCGATCTCGGCTTTTACCTTGAGGATGACTGGACGCTGGGCGCGCTGGTGCTGACCGGCGGGCTGCGCGCCGATCGCTGGACGATCAGCGCGGGCCAGTTCCGCGAAGCCAATGCCGTCGGCACGGTGACCACCGACAACCGCTTTGTCGATCGCGCCGGTTGGGACGGATCGCTGCGCGGCGGGGCGATGCTGCGGCTGGGCGGCGGGCTCGATCTGCGCGCCTCGGCCTATAGCGGCCTGCGCCAGCCGACGCTTAACGAGCTGTACCGGCCCTTCACCGTTTTCCCGGTGACCACCCGCGCCAATGCCGCGCTCGGCAACGAACGGCTGGTCGGCTACGAGGCCGGGTTCGACTATGCCCCGATCAAGGGGCTGCGCCTGTCCGTGACCGGGTTCGACAACCGGGTCGAGCAGGCCATCGCCAATGTCACCATCGGCACCAACCTGCGCGAGCGGCGCAATGTCGATGCGGTTCACGCGCGCGGGATCGAGGCCGGGCTCGATGCGCGGCTGGGCACGGTGACGCTCGATGGATCGCTGGCCTGGACCGATGCCTGGGTCGAGGCCAGCGGGGCTTCGGCCGCGCTTGATGGCAAGCGTCCGGCGCAAACCCCGCGGCTCGCGGCCAGTGCCGCGCTCGGCTGGGAGCCCGCGCCTGGCTGGACCATGACGCTGCGGGTGAAGCATGTCGGCGCGCAGTATGAGGATGATCTGCAGACTGATCTGCTGCCCGCGGCGACCACGCTCGATGCCTTTGTGCAGGTGCCGGTGACGCCAGCTGTCAGCCTGGTGCTGCGCGGCGAAAACTTGACCGATGAGGCTGTGGTGACCCGCAATCAGGCCGGTTCGCTTGATCTGGGTACGCCGCGCACGCTGTGGGCCGGATTGCGCATTTCCATCGGGCGATAGTTTGCCTAGGATCGGTTGCAAACAGGAACGGGAGACTCTTGATGGCAACGCAGCTTAACCCCCAGGCCCACCACGGCGGCCGCAATGTCGATTGCAGCGAAGCGGAATGGGAAGCCCGCCAGCAGCTGGCGGCGTGCTACCGGGTGTTCGATCACCTTGGCTGGTCGGAATCGATCTACAATCACATTTCGGTGAAGGTGCCGGATGAAGAGGGCGCGTTCCTCATCAACCCCTATGGCCTGCTCTATTCCGAAGTCTGCGCGTCGAATCTGGTCAAGATCGACATCGACGGCAACACGCTCGATGGCAGCCCCTATCCGGTGAACAAGGCCGGGTTCGTCCAGCACAGCTACTTCCACCGCCACGTGCCCTGGGCTCATGCCATCGTCCACACCCACACCACCGCGACGATGGCGGTGTGCAGCCTTGAAGGCGGGCTTCAGCCGGTCAACTTCTATGCCTGCAACTTCACCGGGCGGATCGCCTATCACGAGTTCGAAGGCATCACCGTGCGCGCCGAAGAAGGCGAACGCCTGCTGGCCAATCTGGGCGACAAGCGGGTGCTGATGCTCAAGAACCATGGCCCGGTGATCCTGGGCCGGTCGATCCCGGAAATCTTCGTCCAGCACTGGGCGCTGCAGCGTGCCTGCGAAATCCAGCTGGCGACGATGGCTGCGGGCCAGCCGGTGGTCGTGCCGGATGAGGTGGTTGCGGTGCATCACCGCGATCTCCACGAAGCCAATGTGCCGGGCCACGTGCCGGGCGGGGCCGACTTTGCCGCCTGGGTGCGGCGGATCGACAAGGTCGATCGCTCCTGGCGCGATTAAGGGCAGGATATGGCTCGCCTTACCGTCAACGACCGCGCGGTCGAGATCCGGCTGGATCCGCAGACGCCCTTGCTGTGGGCGCTGCGTGACGGGGCGAACCTCACCGGCACCAAATATGGCTGCGGGGCGGGCGATTGCGGGGCCTGCATGGTCATGGTCGATGGCGAGGCGCAGCGCAGTTGCCTGATCACCCTGGGCGAGGCCGAGGGCCGCGCCGTGACCACGATCGAAGGACTGTCGGCCGATCACTCGCACCCGGTGCAGCAGGCACTGGTGGCCGAGCAGGCGATCCAGTGCGGGTTCTGCACCCCGGGCATCGCGATCAGCGCGGCGGCGCTGCTGGCGCGCAATTCCGATCCCAGTGCCGAGGATGTCGCAGCAGCCGTGCCCAACCTGTGCCGCTGCGGGGTCTATCCCCGGCTGGTCCGCGCGGTTCAGCAGGCCGGGCGGGCGATGCGCGGGCTGGACGGCGCATCGCCGCCGCCCGCCGCCGACCTCGCGCCGCCGGATCCCGCCCCGGCCCCGGCTGGTTAGTATTTCAGGCGCAGCGTCAGCTTGGCGTTGATCGGCTCGCCGGTCGCGATGTTGTTGTCGGTGTGGGCGCTCGCGAAATAGCGCGTGTCGGTGAGGTTCTCGACATTGAGCTGCAAGGCCGCACGGTCCGACAGGTCGTAATAGACCGCCGCGTCGATCCGGGTGAAGGCCGGCAGGCGCACGGCGTTGCTGATCGTCGCATACTGGCCCGACTGGTGGACCAGGCCGAGGCCAAGGCCAAGCCGGTCGGTCACTTCGTGGCGGGTCCAGGCGGCGAACTGGTGGGCGGGCAGCTTGTCGAGCTTGCGCCCGGCCGGCGCCGCCGTGGTGGTCGAGCGGATTTCGCCCTGCTGATAGGTATAGCCCAGGCTTACCTGCCAGGCGGGGGTGATCTTGCCGGCCAGCCCGGCCTCGATCCCGCGCACCCGGCTGGATCCCGTGAGCACGAGGTTGCCGGTCAGCGGATCGTTGGCCCGGGTGTTGCTGCGATCGACCTGGAATGCCGCTGCCGAGAACGACAGGCTGCCGGTCAGATCCCACTTCGCGCCAAGTTCGAGATTGCGGAAGGCTTCGGGCGCCAGGGTCTGGTAGCTGGCATCAAGCGTGGTGAACTGGTCGCCCGCCTGCGGCAGGAAGCTTTTGGCGTAGCTGGCATAGAGCGACATATTGGCGCGCGGCTTGAGCACCAGCCCAAGGCGGGGTGACCACATCGCGTCTTCGCGCTCGGTGATCGCGCTGGTCAAGCGGTTGGTCGCATCGATGGTGAAGCGATCGTGGCGCAGGCCGGCGATGATCTGAACGAACGGCGCCAGTTCGATCTGGTCTTGCAGATAGACCGAGGTGCTGCGCGCACTTGCGCCGGTCGAACTGGCAAGCGCGGTCCAGCCGATCGCGGGCAGGGTCTGCGTTTGCGCGAGCGCCACCGTGGCCGAGCTTGCCCCCGCGCCGAACAGCGCATTGCGGCGCGTGGCTTCGGTCGATTGATCGCCCGCCTCGATCCCCGCCAGCAGGGTGTGGCCGATCCCGCCGGTCTGGCCCTTCCAGACCAGATTGGCCTGACCGATCCAGTTGGCGCGGGTGGTGCCGCTGTCATAGCCGGTCAGGGTGACCGTGGTGGCCGTGGCCGCCGAGGGCAGGATGTTGGCGTAATACTTGTCGTAATGCGCGTATTCGCCCGCGAGGCTGAGCGTGAGGTCGCTGGTGAATTCGTGGTCGATCCGGGCGCGGGCGATGTGGGCATCGACCCGGCTGCGATTGAGCGTAGGGCTGCCGAAGAAGGTATCGCCATAGCCGGTGATCGGGCGCCCGCCGAGCGAGGGCACCCCGCGATCGGTGACCCGGCGATCGCGATCAAATTCATAGGCGAGGGTCAGCGTGGTCGCCTCGCCCAGCGCGGCGCTGAGCGTCGGGGCCACGCCGATGAAGTGGCCGTCATAGGCCTGGCGGTGATTGGCGAAGTCTTCGTAAGTGGCGTTGAGCCGCAGCGCGAGGCCCTGGCCCAGCGGCTGGTTGACATCGCCGGCCAGCGACCATCCGCCCCAGCTGTCGGCCCCGGCGGAAAGCTGGACCTTGCGGGCATCGGCATCGGCGGCCTTGGAAACGCGGTTGATGATCCCGCCGCCGCCTCCGCGCCCGAACAGCAGGGCATTGGCACCTTTAAGCACTTCGACCCGCTCGGTGTTGTAGAGCGGGCGGTAATACTGGGCATCGTCGCGCAGGCCATCGAGGAAGAAGTCGGCGGTCGAGGACTGGCCGCGCAGCACGACCTGATCACGGTGGCCTTCGCCCTGGCCCAGCGTGACGCCCGGGACATAGCGCAGCGCATCGCCCAGCTGTTCGACGCCCTGATCGTCGAGTTGTTCGCGCTGGAGCATGGCGATCGACTGCGGCGTATCGAGCAGCGCCGTGCCGGTCTTGGTGCTGGCGGGTTCGGCAACGTGGTAGCTCTCGCCGTTGACCACGATCGGCGCGGCGGCATCCTCGGCCTCATCGGCGGCCATGGCCAGCTGCGGCAGCGCGATCGCGCCCAGCGCGGCGGACAGGGCAAGGCGGGCGTGCAGGGCAGGGGTCATGGCGGCTCCGATATATTGCGAATGATTCTCAATAGAGAGAATGCCCGCTAATGCGAATCGTTCGCATTGACAAGGATCAAATTGCGGGGCGCGAAAATTGATCCTACGGCGGCGCAAAGCGAAAGGACCGCACATGAAGGCTACGATCTGGCACAACCCGGCATGCGGCACGTCGCGCAAGACCCTGGCGCTGCTGCAGGAAACGCCGGGCGTGGAGGTGACGGTGGTTGAATACCTCAACACTCCGCCCAGCGCGGACAAGCTGGCCCAGCTCTATCGCGATGCCGGGATGACCCCGCAGCAGGGCCTGCGCCTACGCGGCACCGATGCCGAAGAACGCGGTCTGCCGCAGGCCGATGACGCGGCCGTGCTGACGGCGATGGCCGCCGAACCCAAGCTGATCGAGCGTCCGCTGGTGGAAACCGACAAGGGCGTGCGGCTGTGCCGTCCGCAGGAAAAGGTCAGCGAAATCCTCTAAGCGCGGCGGGCCTAGCGCTGGCCGGTCAGCGCCGAATCGTCCTGCATCCCGCGCCAGCCGAGCACGATCACGGCCAGGCACAGCAGCTCGATCACGCTGAAGCCGATCGCGGGGGAGTGGCCATAGAGCCAGACCCCGATCGCCGGGGCTAGGATATAGGCCGCGCCGTTGACCGAGGCGACGATCCCGGCGGACTGGCCCTGTTCGGCCCGGCTGACCGAGAGCGAGGCCCCGGCGGTGAAGCCCGGGCGAAACAGGCCAAAGCCCATCGACAGCAGCGCAACGCAGACCGAAATGGCGTGCTCGCTCTGCGCGATCGAGAGAAACCCGGCGCCCACCGCTGCCAGCGTGATCCCGCCAAGGCACGATGCGCGCGGCCCCAGCCGCAGCATCGGGATCAGCCCCCACTGCGCCAGCAGCGTGGCCAAGGCCCCCATCATCAACACCCGCCCGGTCGGCGCGGCGCCAAGTTCGGGCGTGGCGCGCAGCCCGAGCCGGTCCAGCACCAGAAAGCCGACGATCCCCATTGTCGCGGCCTGGGCGTGGCCGCCAAACAGCCCCGCCACCAGCCAGGGGCGCATGCGCCGATCGCCCCAGGCAAGCTTGCCGGGATTGCCCGCGGGCTCATCGTCATCTTCGGCGTCTTCCTCGCGCCGGGCAGAATTGGAATTGGCGCTGAAGGGGGCGGCCATCACATCGCCGCGCCCGGCAAAGGCCGGGGTGTCATCGGGCAGGCGCAGGCGCAGTGCGATCAACACCACCACCGCGATTAGGGTGAAAGCGGCAAACGGGCTGACCAGCCCCAGCGCGGGCAGGATCAGCATCGGCGCGAGCGCCGGGCCCAGCACCGTGCCCAGCCCGAAGCTGGAGGAGATCAGCGATAGCGACTGGGTGCGTTCGGCCCGGCTTGTG
>Ga0228701_1001808_pt1 | contig 13837 bp, 11 predicted proteins | sample McNCre117_Aug_MG_2_FD_178017 | JGI IMG/M metagenome (GOLD analysis project Ga0228701, IMG submission 178017) | Freshwater microbial communities from McNutts Creek, Athens, Georgia, United States - 11-17_Aug_MG | ecosystem: Environmental > Aquatic > Freshwater > Creek | place: USA: Georgia...
CAGTTCGGACGCTTAGCCTCAAAATCGGTGATGGCTTGCTCGTCTCGCAGGGTGAGCCCGATGTCATCCAAGCCCTCTAGCAGACGCCATTTAGTGTATTCGTCAATGTCGAAGTGAACCGATAGGCCACCAATCGTGGCGGTCTGCTCAACCAGATTGATCGTGATCGATGAGCCAGGGTTAGCCTCGAGCGCGGCCCAGAGCTTCTCGGTGTCGGCCTCGGTAATCTGACCGGTAACCAGACCCTGCTTGCCCGAGTTGCCACGGAAGATGTCGGCAAACTTGGCCGACAGCACGCACTTAAAACCGTAGTCGCGCAGCGCCCAAACGGCGTGCTCGCGGCTTGAGCCGGTGCCAAAATCTGGGCCGGCAACCAAAACCTCAGCGTTCTTGTATGGCTCCTGATTCAGAACGAACTCAGGGTCATTGCGCCAGGCCGCGAAAAGCGCATCCTCGAAGCCGGTCTTGGTGATGCGCTTTAGATAGACCGCTGGGATGATCTGGTCGGTGTCGACGTTGCTGCGACGAAGTGGAGCACCAACACCGGTGAAAACTTCAAACTTTTCCATTAGTTGGCCTCCGATGAATCGACTAGGTCTGCAGGTGCTGAGAGAGTTCCGCGAATCGCGGTTGCCGCAGCTACCAAAGGAGAGACAAGGTGGGTGCGAGCACCCTTACCCTGGCGACCCTCGAAGTTTCGGTTCGAGGTTGAAGCCGAGCGTTCGCCCGGTGCCAGCTGGTCTGGGTTCATTCCGAGACACATCGAGCAACCGGCGAAGCGCCACTCGGCACCGAAGTCCTTGAAGATCTTGTCTAGCCCCTCGGCCTCAGCCTGAAGGCGAACCTTGGCCGAACCAGGCACGACCATGAAGCGTACTCCCTCGGCCTTTTTCTTGCCCTCGATGATCGCGGCAGCTGCGCGAAGGTCTTCGATGCGGCTGTTGGTGCAAGAGCCTAGGAACACGGTGTTGACCGCGATGTCCTTCATTCGAGTGCCAGGCTTGAGGTCCATGTACTCGAGCGCGCGAATCGCGGCAGCCTTGTCGTTCGGGTCGCTGAAGTCATCAGGGCTTGGCACTGAATCGTTCAGGCTGATGCCCTGACCCGGGTTGGTGCCCCAGGTAACGAATGGGTCGAGGGTGTTTGCATCGAGGAATACCTCGGCGTCAAACTTGGCACCTTCGTCGGTTGGCAGAGTCTTCCAGTAAGCAACCGCTTCATCCCAGTCGGCGCCCTGTGGTGCGTGTGGGCGACCCTCTAGGTAGTCGAAGGTGGTCTGGTCTGGAGCGACCATACCGGCGCGTGCACCGGCTTCGATCGACATGTTGCAGATGGTCATGCGGGCTTCCATCGAAAGCGCACGGATGGCGCTGCCGCGGTATTCAAGCACGTAACCCTGGCCACCGCCGGTGCCAATCTTGGCGATTACCGCAAGGATGATGTCCTTCGCGGTCACGCCCGGGCGAAGGGTTCCTTCGACGTTGATGGCCATGGTCTTAAATGGCTTTAGGGGCAGGGTCGAGGTGGCCAAAACGTGCTCCACCTCTGAGGTGCCGATACCCATCGCAAGCGCACCGAATGCGCCGTGGGTCGAAGTGTGTGAGTCACCACAAACCACGGTGATGCCCGGCATGGTCAGACCAAGCTGAGGGCCAACCACGTGCACGATGCCCTGCTCGGCGTCACCGAGCGAGTGGATGCGAACACCAAACTCCTTGGCGTTATCGCGAAGGGCGTTGATCTGAGTGCGGCTGGTTACGTCGGCAATTGGCTTGTCGATATCCCAGGTAGGAGTGTTGTGGTCTTCGGTTGCAATGGTCTGGTCAAGGCGACGAACCGGGCGGCCGGCTAGGCGTAGGCCGTCGAATGCCTGCGGGCTGGTGACCTCGTGGACTAGGTGCAGGTCGATGTAGAGCAGGTCTGGCGAACCATTTTCACCCTTGACGACCAAGTGGTCGTTCCATACCTTTTCGGCCAGAGTTAACGGCTTATTTGTCATACAAACACCTCAAAACGATTGAACTAAAAGTTTACCGCGCAAGCGGCCAGATTGCTTAGGTATAGGCTGGCGAGATGAGCGATAACGGGCTGGACTTTCTCCAGCGAAAGACCATCCGAGTACTAACCGCAGGGCAGGTGCTTTCGGGTTTTGGCCTCGGCTCAACCCTTTCAATCGGTTCACTTTTGGCGGCCCACCTTTCCGGTTCACCCGCCTGGGCCGGTTCGGCCGCAACCTTCAGCACCCTGGGTGCAGCTACCTGGGCGATTCCGCTCGCACGGCTCGCCTACCGGCGCGGTCGCCGAGTTTCGCTAGCCACCGGTGCGGCAATCGCAATTACCGGCGCATCGCTGGTCATCACCGCTGCTGCTGTGCAGATTTTCCCACTTTTGCTGCTGGCCCTCTTCTTGCTTGGTGCCGGCTCGGCGGTAGGCCTGCAGGCCAGATTCGCCGCGACTGACCTGCCATCAAACCGCTCAACCGGCCGCGACCTTTCGGTTGTGGTTTGGGCAACCACTTTCGGTGCCGTGATCGGCCCAAACCTCTTCGGTCCGGGTGAAATAGTCGGTCGCGCGCTGGGCTTGCCTTCAATGACTGGCCCATTCGTTTTCACGATCCTCGCCCAGATTGCCGCGACTTCGGTCTTCTGGTTCGGCCTCCGACCTGACCCGCTGCTGGTTGCCAAGCAGCTAAACGCCGCAAAGACCAAGGGCAAGACTTCGTTTGCCACCGCGATTGCAACCCTCAAGAGGTATCCGAAGGCCGCTTTTGCAATCAGCGCCATTGCCCTGAGCCACATGGTTATGGTTTCGGTGATGTCGATGACCCCGATTCACATGAAGGGTATGGGTTTCGACCTGGTCGTGGTCGGTTTCACCATCAGCCTGCACATCGCCGGCATGTACGCCTTCTCGCCGGTTTTTGGCTGGCTATCAGACAAGCTTGGTCGCGTGCAGACCGTCATCCTTGGTCAAAGCATTTATGTTGCGGCGCTGGCAATTGCCGGCTTCGGGCAAGACAGCCGTGTGATGGTCACCATCGGGCTATTTCTGCTGGGCCTTGGCTGGTCGGCTTCTACCGTTGGTGGAGCCGCACTGTTGACCGCCACCCTGCCGGTCGAGGAAAAGACCAATGTTCAAGGCCTTAGCGACTCGCTAATGAACCTATCTGGCGCCTTTGGTGGTGCGGTCGCCGGCTCGATTCTCACCGCGTTCATGTTCCTCGGGGTCAACCTCGCGGCACTCATCCCGGTGTTCTTGATTGTCATTTTCGCTGGTATTACACGTCTTCGTGCTCGACACTAGCAAGCGCTAACCCGGATAAAGGAAAACCTCTCCCGAGACAAAGCATCGAGAGAGGTAATCGTGATCCCAAGGGGATTTGAACCCCTGCTGCCGCCGTGAGAGGGCGGTGTCCTAGGCCGCTAAACGATGGGACCGTTTTTTGCAACCTGTCGATTATGCCACAGTGGGGGTCGCTAAGGCAACCTAGGCAAAGACCGAAAGGGCGCCTGGCACGACCGTTGCGGTCAGCGGCGAGTGTCCGCGGGCTTCCCCATCGCTGTACAGGGGCATATTGCCCGAGGACAACTTAACCGATTTAGCGCGAACAAACTCGACCGCCGGGTGGCTTACGTGGCCGCCAGTGTAGACCTTAGGAAATACCTTCAGCAGCTCGAGTCGGCTCATGGCATGAACTACGAACAGGTCTAGGTAACCATCGTCGATCTTCGCTTCTGGCGCGATGAGCATTCCGCCACCAAAGGCCGGCCCATTGGCAACCGCGCAAAGCATCGCATCGAAACTTCGGTGAACACCATCGATTGTCGCTTCGTAGTGGATCGGTTTGAACTTGGCCAGTTCCAGGACCATCGCGATGTCATAGCGACGTGGGCCTTTTGGCCAGGTCATCTCGTTGGCGCGCTGATTACAAAGCGCATCGAAGCCGGCCGAAGCCGTGCCAAAAAACCAAAACGCACCGGTAGAAGAATGCGCCTTGACGGCATCGACCTTGCGCGGCGAGCCGAGCTTGGCGAGTACCGCATGGGTACCAGCAATGACGTCGCCCTCGGGCATGCCGATGCTGCGCGCTAAATCGTTTCCGGTTCCGGCAGCGATTAGTCCGAGCGAGATGCCGGTGTCACAGGCGATGTTGACTCCGAGGTGCGCGATTCCATCGCCACCGACGACCACCAAACCGTCAATCAAACCATCGTTGATTGCGTGACGAGCATTGGCATTCGCTTCTTCGAGGGTGTTTCCAGAGAGATTTAGGTATGCCTGACCACGCTCAACCAGGGTCGAGAGCACCAGCTCACCGCGTGCCGCACCTTTGCCTCTTGCTGAGCTGGGGTTGATGATCACACCGAGTCGCAAGGCTATCCCCTGCGCAGCCGGCGAATGTTGAGCAAGACCACGGATGTCATGCCAAGCGAAAGACCGGCGGCCACAGCGGGCGAAACGGTCAGCCCGACACCGGCCAATGCCCCTGCAGCCAAAGGCAAGGTCACGGCTGAAAAGATCAGCGACCAAAGAAGATTTTCGCGGGACTTGCCGGCGGCACGCTTCGAAAGGATCAAACCGCGAACAAACAGAGCCGGATCGGTGGATGCGATGGTGATGCCTGCAGAATCGATTGGCTCATACCCTTCGACACCGAATGCCACTGCTACGTCGGCTTGCTTGAGCGCCTGAGCGTCGTTGATTCCGTCGCCAACCACGGCCACCTTCGAGGTATCTGCCTGCAGGCGACTGATTACTTCAGACTTCTGGTGTGGCAAAACCTCGGCGAAGGTTTCGGTCAGCCCGAGTTCCTTTGCCACCCAGTTCGCAACACCCTGAGCGTCTCCGGTCAGCAAACCAACGCGCTTGCGTTCGTATTGCAGCGCCAAAACCGCATCCTTGGAACTTGGACGAATGTGGTCGCCGAGCTCTAGCCAACCGAGAAGCTCGCTGTCTCGAATCACAAAAAGCACGGTCTGACCGGCGTGATTAGCGGCATCGCACTTCACCAAGTCACCGACATACAAGGTCATGTTTCGTGAGGTCAGAATGATTGGCCCGCCGACGACGATGGTCTGGGCGTCTAGCGTTCCGGCGGCACCCTGACCCGGGATGAGTCGGTAGTCGCGAATCTCCTGCGGTTCAATGGTGCGGCGCTTGGCCTCTTCAACAATTGCCGAAGCAATCGGGTGATCTGACTGAAGTTCAACACCGGCTGCAATCGCGATTAGCTCATCAGTGCTGGAAAGCGGTGAACCGTGAGTTAGGTGGGCACCTACAAAACGACGTTCGGCAGTGGTAAGCGTGCCGGTCTTGTCGAACAGCACCATGTCGACCTGACCCAGGGCATCGAACTGGGCGCGGTCGGAATAGTAAATCTCGTTATAGGCGGCGATTGCGGTTGCAAAGCGCGAGACCAACGGTCGGGCCAACAAAATAGCCTGTGGAGCGGCAACCAGTAGCACCGCCATGAATCTTTCGACGGCCGACTGTGGGGTCAGACCGCCGATCGCCCAACCGAGAACCGAGGCGATGATCGCGATGCCCAGAACGCCGAGAACCGACCAGTTGGTCCATTGCTCGAGCTTTCTTTCAAAATCTGGGCGAACTTTTTGGGCCTGCTTCATGTAATTCAGATCAGAACCGAGAGCCGATTCGTCACGGATGCGGCGCTCAAGGAATATCGCGGCAAACCGGCCGCCAGCAAGCACCGGGAGCAACCAGACAAAAGACCACCAAAAGCTCAGATCGGTTTTAGGAGAGCCGGTGAAGTGCAACACGGTGACTGTGATCGCAAAAACCAGACCGACGGCCAGTGCAATGCCCGGCAGGAAAGCCCAGCTCGGGTGGAAGCCCGCAGGCTTAGCCCGGTGTTGCTGCTGCTCATCCATTAGTACTCCGTTTTGCGATTGCGATGCAAAGGTTTGCCTTCAAATCCTACGCGCGAGCGACCCTAAATCTTGACAGAATGAAGGCATGAAGATCACAAAGTTTGGCCACGCCTGCCTCGAATTTGAAGAGAACGGTCAACTGCTCATCCTTGACCCTGGCATGTATACCCAACCGATCGAGGGGCGCAAAGCGGTGCAGGCGATCGTGATCACCCACATCCATGATGACCACTGCTATGAAGAACAACTCGACCGAATCATCGAGCTCAACCCTGGCATCACCATTTATGGCACTGATGAGGTTTGCAAGCGTCTTGCCGCCTCCCGCCCAAACTTCAAACTGAACCCAGTGCACCACGGCGACTTTTATCAGGTCGGCAACTTCACCCTCGAGTTTTTTGGCGACATGCATGCCGAGATTCACCGCTCGATTCCGCTGGTTCAAAACTGCGGAGTCATGGTCAACGGCAAGCTCTATTACCCGGGTGACAGCTTCACCCAGCCAGACCGCGTGGTAGAGATTTTGGCCTGCCCAGCATCGGCGCCCTGGCTCAAGATTTCAGAGGTCATGGACTTCATTGCGGCGGTCAAACCGAAGCGCTGCTTTCCTACCCATAACATTCACCTGAGCGAATTTGGCAACCAGCTAAACAACGGCCGCATCCAGGCGGTGACCGAGCAAAACGGTGGAAAGTATGAGTGGTTGCAGATCGGCGACTCGACCGAAATATAGGCCGGTTAAAGCGAAATCGCTTCCCGTAGGAAGCGATTTTCAAAGCTGGGGTACCTGGACTCGAACCAAGAACAAAGGTACCAGAAACCTCCGTGTTGCCAATTACACCATACCCCAAGGTACTGCTCGAGCCCGAGGGCTCGATTTACCATCTTAGCCGTTTTTAGGCGGCGCTGGCAAACGCGGTTAGACGAGCAATCGTCTCTGCCTTGCCCAAGATTTCCATCGACTCAAACAGCGGTGGAGAAATGCGGCGACCCGAGATTCCGGTGCGCAGTGGGCCGAAGGCCACGCGTGGCTTCAACCCCAAGCCGTCGATTAGTGCAGCCTGCAAGGCAGCCTGAACCGCCTCGGTCTTGAAGTCGGCATCGGCAATCGGCTCGAGCGCGGCAACGGCAGCCTTCAAAACCTCTGCGGTGTTCTCTGGCAGGCCTGCCTTGGCATCGTCTTCAATCACGATCTGGTCGGCGGTCTTGAACAAGAAGCTGACTAGGTCTGGGGCTTCGCTCAAAACCACAAGGCGCTCCTGAATTAGCGGTGCGACAGCGGTCAAAATCGCGTCTTCCTCGGCGGTCAAAGTTGCCCCGACAATACCGGCGCTCTGCAGGTACGGCATTAGGCGCGACTTGAAGTCATCCAAGGTCAAAAGGCGAATGTGCGCAGCGTTGATCGCGTCGGCCTTCTTCTGGTCGAATCGAGCCGGGTTCGGGTTTACGTTCTTGACATCAAAGGCGGCAACGAGTTCATCCATGGTGAAGATGTCCTGGTCGGCGCTGAGACCCCATCCAAGCAGCGATAGGTAGTTGAGCAAACCCTCTGGGATGAAGCCGCGGTCGCGGTGGTGGAAGAGGTTGGCCTCAGGGTCACGCTTCGAAAGCTTCTTGGTGCCCTCACCCATCACGTAAGGAAGGTGGCCAAACTGTGGGATGAACTCGGTAATGCCGGCCTCGTACATCGCGTTGTAAAGCGCAATCTGACGAGGGGTAGAAGACAGCAGGTCTTCGCCGCGAAGCACGTGGGTGACACCCATCAACGCGTCATCAACCGGGTTGACCAGGGTGTAGAGCGGCTGACCGTTCGGGCGAACCACGACGAAGTCAGGGAAAGAACCGGCCGGGAACTTGATTTCGCCACGAACCAGGTCGGTGAAAACGATGTCGGTCTCTGGAACGCGCAGGCGAAGTGCCGGGCTGCGACCCTCGGCGCGATAGGCGGCCTTCTGCTCTTCGCTCAGGTCACGCTCCGAGTTGTCGTAACCCAGCTGAACCGCGCGACCGTTGGCCTTGTTGCGCTCGTCGATCTCTTCGCCGGTTAGGAAGCTCTCGTAGATGTGACCCGAGGCCTTCAGCTTCTCGATTACCTCTAGGTAGATGTGGGTGCGCTCGCTCTGGCGGTAAGGCTCGGCCGGGCCGCCGACGTTAACGCCTTCATCCCAGTTCAAGCCAAGCCAGTTGAGTGCGTCGAGAATCATCTCGAATGACTCTTCGCTGTCGCGCTCGGCATCGGTGTCTTCAATGCGGAACAGGAACGAACCACCGGTATGACGAGCGTAAGCCCAGTTGAACAGGGCGGTGCGGATCAAACCAACGTGTGGCAAACCGGTTGGCGACGGGCAAAAGCGAACCTTTACATCGGCTCCGGTTGCGGTTGAAAAAGGTGCTGTGATTAGCGAAGACATAATGTCTTCAAGTCTAAACGACTGGCATCACAGGCAAGGATGCCGGTTTAGCGAACCGGGTTGACCAGGGTGCCAATACCCTCGACTTCACACTCGACCACATCGCCGGCAACGATCTGCGAGATACCCGCCGGGGTGCCGGTGAGAATCACGTCACCCGGCAACAGGGTCATATTCTGCGAAACATATGAAATCAGCTTCGGCACATTGTGCAGCATGTGCGAGATAGTCGATGCTTGCTTGGTTTCACCGTTGATTCTTGAGGTTAGTTCCTGGCCATCCGGCACGAATTCGGTTTCGATCCAAGGGCCAATCGGGCAGAAGCTATCAAAAGACTTGGCACGAGCCCACTGCTGATCTGAGAACTGCAAGTCACGGGCGGTCACATCGTTGGCGATAGTGAAGCCCCAAACATAGTTGAGGGCGTCCTTCTCGGTGACATTCTTGGCAATCTGCCCCATCACGATGGTCAGCTCGACCTCGAGCTCGACCTTGTTGCTCTGCGCGGGCAAAACGATCGCATCGCCAGGGCCGACAATCGAACTCGACGGCTTCAAGAAAAGGGTTGGCTCGGATGCCGCCGAGGCGCCATCGATCTCACCGATGTGGTCGGCATAGTTCAAACCGACACAAACCACCTTGGATGGGATGGTTGGCGCGAGCAGCTTCACATCCTTGATTGGAATGCGCTCACCGGTGGTGTCGTAGCCGGCCACCAGCGGGTGACCGTTGAGCACGACAAGTTCAGGGCCGTCGACGATGCCGAATTTTGGCTCACCGTTCAGGCTGAAACGTGCAACGCGCATTAGTCGCTGAGCTTGACTAGCCAGTTGTGGCGGTCGGCGACCTTGCCATACTGAATGCCGGTTAGCTCTTCACGCAGGCTGGCGGTTAGCTGACCAGGCTCGGCATCGGCCGAACCGATAGTGCCCTCGCGGCTCTTGAACTGACCAATCGGGGTGATTACCGCAGCGGTGCCACAGGCGAAGACCTCAACGATTTCGCCAGAATCAATGCCTTCGCGAACCTCCTCGAGGGTGATCTTGCGCTCTTCCAGCTTGATGCCTCGATCCTTGATCAGGGTGATGACCGAGTCGCGGGTTATTCCGCGAAGGATTGTTCCATCGAGTGAAGGGGTGGCCACATGGCCGTCCTTGTAGACGAAGAATAGGTTCATGCCACCGAGCTCTTCGATGTAGGTCGAAGTTTCGGCGTCGAGGAACATAACCTGCGAGCAGCCGTTTTCGTAACCCTCGTTCTGAGCCAATAGCGACGCTGCGTAGTTACCGCCGGTCTTAGCCTCACCGGTTCCGTGCTTTCCGGCGCGGGCAGAGTCGAGTGCGATCCAGATTGAAACCGGCTTCAGTCCACCGGTGAAGTAAGGGCCTACCGGCGAAGCGATAACGCGGTACTCGGCGCGGTGAGCGGCACGAACTCCGAGGAAGTTCTCGGCAGCAATTTCGAACGGACGAATGTAAAGAGTCTTCTCGTTAACCGGCTCTGGCACCCAGGCTCCGTCAACCGCGATTAGCTGCTTTAGCGACTCAACGAAAATTTCTACCGGCAGCTCAGGCAGCGCCATGCGGCGGGCCGAAAGCTGAAGGCGCTTGGCATTTGCCTCCGGGCGGAAGGTCCAGATTGAACCGTCGGCGTGACGGTAGGCCTTGATACCCTCGAAGATTTCCTGGCCGTAGTGCAGGACAGCGGCCGATGGGTCCATCATGATTGGGCCGTATGGGAGGACCTGGGCGCTGTGCCAACCCTTGTCCTTCTCCCAAACCACGACGACCTGGTGGTCAGTTAGGTTGGCACCGAAAACCGGGGCCTGCAGCACGGCTTCGCGCTCGGCGTCAGGCTTTGGGTTGGTGTTGCGGATTACTTCAAACTTGAGATCTGCCATGATCTGCTTCTTTCTTGAAACCTAAGTGTTGAAAAGACTGTTTAGAGCAGTGCGAAGATTGCCTCGGCAACCTCGGTGGTTGAACGCTTCTTGTCGCCTCGGGTTGCGAGGTCAGCCGCTACTGCGGCCTCAATGCGCTTGGCCGCCACAGGGTTGTTGAGGTGACTTAGCAGAAGTGCCGCAGAAAGGATTGCGGCGGTTGGGTCGGCAATGTTTTTGCCGGCGATGTCGGGAGCCGAACCGTGCACCGGCTCGAACATGCTTGGGAAGGTGCCGTCTGGGTTGATGTTTCCCGAGGCGCCTAGCCCGATGCCGCCGCCGATCGCAGCAGCCAGGTCGGTGATGATGTCACCGAAAAGATTGTCGGTCACGATTACGTCGAATCGTGCTGGGTCGGTGACCATGAAGATGGTTGCCGCGTCGATGTGTAGGTAGTCGTGGCTGATGCCTGGGAACTCCTCGGCAACCTTATTCACGGTGCGCTGCCACAACCATCCGGCGTGAACCAAAACGTTGTGCTTGTGCACGAGAGTGACCTTCTTGCGGTCGCGGGTCGAAGCAAGCTCGAAGGCATAGCGAACCAGGCGCTCGACACCGAAGGCGGTGTTCACCGAAACCTCATTGGCAACCTCGGCAGGTGTGCCAACACGGATGGCTCCGCCATTACCCACATAAGGACCCTCGGTGCCCTCGCGAACCACAACGAAGTCAACCTTGCCCGGGTCAGCCAGCGGGCTGATTACGCCCGGATAGAGCTTGGTTGGGCGAAGGTTTACGTAGTGGTCAAAAGAAAAACGAAGCTTGAGAAGCAGCTGACGCTCGAGCACGCCAGATGGAACCTTAGGGTCACCAATGGCACCCAGCAGAATCGCGTCGTGCTCCTTGAGTGAAGCCATGTCGGCATCCGTGAGGGTTTCGCCGGTCGCGTGATAGCGACGTGCGCCGAGGTCATACTCGGTGGTCTTGAAGGTGACGCCAGAACCAGCGGTGACTCGGTTGATTGCCTCGAGGGCGATGTTGGTAACCTCAGGGCCAATGCCGTCGCCACCGATTACTGCGATTTTGTATTCACGAGTCACTTTGTTGCTCCAAAACAGTTGATTGCTGTCAACTTTACTCTTATCCCGCGCGGGTTTTAGAGGCGACGAGCCAAAAGAACCAGGGTAATTGAAGGTTTCAATCCATCCTTGGTCTGTACCTGACCATCACGGTTGGTGAGCACCTCGATTTCGACCGGCAAATCGGCACAAATCTCGGTGAGGCTTGCCACCGAAGGCAACACCGCTTCGTCGCGCGGGCCACCGTAACCGTCAGCCAGATTTTCGCGGGCGTGCCAAACACCAAGGATGTGCCCTCCCGGGCGAACGTTCTCGACCAGAGTGTCCAGCGCATCGGCAAGATCCTGCTGCGGCACCTGAAGATAGGCGACCACACCAATGTCGACAGGAGTCAACACCGATTCGAACCCGGTGGCGTCGGCAATGTGAGCGAAGTGCAACTCGGCGACTCCGCGTTCCTCGGCTAGTTTGAGTGATTTGCTCAACGCCTTCTTCGACCAGTCAATGTTCTCCGACTGCCATCCTTGCTCAGAAAACCAGATGGCGTTGCGGCCTTCTCCCCCGGCCAGATCAATCATCTTGCCCTTTGGCTGCTTGGCAATCAGCGGTTCGCAATACTCCTTGACGAAGCGATTTACGACTGTCGTGTAGATGTAGTCATCGGTGTCGAATTTTGCGTCCCAGTAAGAAGAATCCATACTTGAAATCTAACGCCTTTTGAAAGGAACAATGATGGCCGACGAAATCACCGTCTCAGACCTAGCGCTAGAGCTAGACACCAACGCTTGGGTTCTCGATGTCCGCGAGGATGACGAGTTTGCCGATGGCCACGTTCCAAACGTGCACCACATTCCATTGGGCCAGTTGCCAGACAAGTTTCACCTCATCCCTAAGGAAGAGAAGATTTTTGTCATTTGCCGTTCGGGCGCGCGCAGCCAGTCGGGAGCCGACTATCTAATCAGCCAGGGTTACGACGCGGTTTCAGTCGCCGGCGGAACCATGGGCTGGATCTCATCAGGTCGCGAAGTTTCATTCGACGCAAGCCTCTAGATTTATTCGCCTTCGGGCAAGACAAAACCCCGGCGCTCAAGTGAGCTCCGGGGTTTTGCCATTCCAAGCGGGGCTTGGGCCAAGTTGAACTAGGCGTTGATGTCGATTGCCTTCATGACGTCGGCCTCGATGGCAACGCGAACTGCCTCTAGAACGGCTGCGTCAACCGGCGAGTCAACGGTGATAACCGAAAGCGCCTTGCCACCCTTCTGCTGACGAGCAATCTGCATCGCGGCGATATTGATGCCGGCGTCTGCAAAGGCCTTGCCGTAGATTGCGACGATGCCTGGGCGGTCGCCGTAAACCATAAGCACAAGGTGCTCGGCAAGAGCCAACTCCACGTCGTAGCCGTTGATGTTGGTGATCTTCTGGTGCAGCTTAGGGCCGATAACGGTACCCGAAACCGACGCGGTGTTGCCGTCGGCGAGGGTTGCCTTGATGGTGGTTACGTTGCGGTACTCATCCGAGTTCGTGTCGACAACTAGCTTCACGTCGATGCCGCGCTGGTCGGCAAGCAGTGGAGCGTTGACGTATGAAACCTGCTCGGTAACCGCGTTCTGGAAGAAACCCTTGAGACCGGCAAGTTTTAGAACAGAAACGTCGTGAACCGCGATCTCGCCACGGATTTCAACCTCGATGGCGCTGACGTTGCCGCCAGAAATGCCGAACAAGACCTGGCCGAGCTTCTCGATTAGGTTGATGCCTGGCTTGACCGAAGAGTCAATGTTTCCACCGGCAACGTTCACGGCGTCAGGAACCAGGTCACCAGCAAGCGCCAGGCGAACTGACTTGGCAACCGAGATACCGGCCTTCTCCTGAGCCTCATCGGTCGATGCGCCAAGGTGCGGGGTGACCAGGATGTTCTTTAGGGTTAGAAGCGGGTTGTCCTTTGGTGGCTCGGTGACGAATACGTCTAGACCGGCACCGGCAATCTGGTTGGTGCTAAGCGCGGTGTAAAGAGCCGCCTCGTCGATAATTCCACCGCGTGAGCAGTTGACGATGCGAAGGTTTGGCTTGGCAATCGCGAACTGTGCGGTCGAGATCATGCCGGTGGTCTCTGGAGTCTTTGGAATGTGAATGGTGATGAAGTCTGACTGCTTCATTACTTCTTCAAGAGTGGCTAGCTTGACTCCCATGGCCTCGGCGCGTGCTGGGGTGATGTATGGATCGTAACCGATTAGCTCAACACCGAAACCGGCGAGACGCTGTGCCACTAGGCCACCGATGCGACCAAGACCGACGATACCCACGGTCTTCTCGTAAAGTTCGGCGCCGGTGAACTGTGAGCGCTTCCATTCGCCAGCCTTTAGTGACTGGTTGGCGTCTGGCACGTGACGGGCTAGGCCTAGCATCTGTGCGATTGCAAGCTCTGCTGCCGAAACCACGTTTGAGGTAGGTGCATTAACCACCATGACACCGGCAGCGGTAGCGGCCTTGATGTCTACGTTGTCTAGGCCAACTCCGGCGCGAGCAACAACCTTCAGCTTTGGCGCTGCCGCGATGGCCTCTGCGTCAACCTGAGTTGCC
>Ga0228701_1001812_pt1 | contig 13810 bp, 40 predicted proteins | sample McNCre117_Aug_MG_2_FD_178017 | JGI IMG/M metagenome (GOLD analysis project Ga0228701, IMG submission 178017) | Freshwater microbial communities from McNutts Creek, Athens, Georgia, United States - 11-17_Aug_MG | ecosystem: Environmental > Aquatic > Freshwater > Creek | place: USA: Georgia...
AAGAATTCACAATTCTCTCTGCTGGACCAAGACGGGTAAACCTGTTTGCCCTGGAATTTGCAAACGTATCTGAACGTAGCCTAAAGGCTCGTGGTATTAAGATTAAGTTTAGAAAAGTTCCGCCAAGTCACCTTCAGGATCAGGTGCATGTATTGGACTACTTGCTATATTTTGGTAAGCCAAAGGAAACTCTACCACCAGTTGTAGATATTGCCGAGGGTAAAAATATAGAAGTGGGAATCTACCGATACTAATTAATAATATAAAAAATATACAAGGAGTGCTGATGTTAGTCAAGTCACTTGAAAAGATGGAATCAATTGTTGAATTTAACAAGAATCTGTCTTGGGATGGTTGGGATGTTCTAGAACTAAAGAAATCTCCAACCGCCTGGATGAACGTAAATGGAGTGTTCCGAAAGAATTCTTGGTATCTCCAAACTAAATACGTTCTTTCCGAAGCAGGATGGGAAATTCCTGCTAAGTTTGGTGGAAAGAATGAACAAAGATGAATGGAAAGACGAAGCACCGTGTAAAGATTCTGGCTATGCAATAAATGATTTCTTCGATAATTACGAAGAAGACATTGAACTAAGACAGGATATAGATGCATTGTGCTTTAGTTGTCCACTAGCAAGACACTGTTTTGCTGTTGGAGTATCACAAAAAGGCTATGGAGTTTGGGGTGGTGTTTACATAGAAAATGGTAAACCTTCCAGAGAATTCAATAGACACAGAACAAAGGCAGACTGGGCAAAGGTCTGGCAAAATCTAGTAGTAGATAAGGAATAAAATGTATACACCAGAAATGGCAACTGCATTTCACTCAGTAGAGCCACCTCAGAATTTTGGGGTAATTCTATATGACAATGAAGATTACATCACCCTCAAGGTAGACACTGATGAAATTCTAGCACTGTCTGATTCAGAGAGAACAGCAGCAGTAGAATACATCAACAAGGCTAAACGTGCTCTTGAAGACAACGGGGCTATCGTTCTTGTTGTCCGTGAAGCAATAGAGGAATAAATGGATACAATTCTTGGCATACTTTTTATAATCTCTTTCACGGCTGTTTTGGTAATTTTGGTTATGGAAAGAATCAGTCTAAAGAAAAAGAACCTAGAGTTGGCTAGGGAGTTAATCCAGGCTAGTCTTGACGTAGACCTTTTATCTGAAGAGATTGCTAAACTTAATGATAAACTTGATGAACAGTCAGTCGAAGAAACTGATGGATTTTTTAAATTTGTCTCACAGTCTCGTGATTGGGCATTTGAGTACATTACAACAGTTCAGGATGGATTAAAAAAGTTTGCCAGGGTTGTTGGTCCAGAAATAAAATATTTTAACACTTATGGTCAGGCTATAGATAGTGCACATTTTGAGGCTCTGAAGAAAATCTCAGAGGCATATAATGAACTAACTAATGTTATGCCAGAAGAAGAAGGAGAAAAAAATGAAGATAGATAAGAAAATTGTAGCACTACTTGCATCATATGGTAGAAGCGTCCTAGCAGGTGCTCTATCCCTATATATTGCTGGTGTTACTGACCCAAAGGCATTAGCCTCAGCACTTATTGCAGCATTACTTCCAGTACTTATTCGTTGGATTAATCCAAACGATCCAGCATTCGGTCGTGTGCCAACTGCTGTAGAGGTAGACGAAGCAATTAAGACTGCAAAGCCAGTTGCTGCAAAGAAGGCTACTCCAAAGAAGTAGTGGTAATAAGCATAAGGGGCAGGTTGCAAAACCTGTCCTTTTTTGCTATAATAATATAGTACGCCTTCGGGGTACAAAAACAACTCGCTTAATAGGAGATGATAACATGGTTATTACAAATAATCCGTTCGATCTTGGTCGGGAATTCGACAATATCTGGACACAAACATTTACAAGTGCTTCAACAACATATCCACCTTATAACGTTGTTAAGATTAATGACGATAAAATTATTATGGAATTTGCTGTAGCAGGATTTAATAAGGACAATATAAGTATCACTACTGAAAAAAATGTCCTATCAATTAAGGCAGAAAAGCAAGAAACAGAAAAAAAGACATATATCCACAAGGGTATTGCTACTCGTAAGTTCTCTCGTGCATTTCAATTACCAGAATACTTTGAGGTAGAGTCTGCTGGCTACGAAGACGGTATTCTATATATCGATCTGATTCGTAATATTCCAGAGGAAAAGAAGCCAAAGAGTATTACAATTAAGTAGTATAATATAAATGTCCCCCACATGGGAACGCTCTTAGGATGGATTAGTTACCTATTTTTATAAGACCGAGCCTAATGCAGGTTGAATCCATGTGGGGGATTTTTCATGCTATAATTTAAGTATGAGCGATTTAATTCAAGCCCTAAAAGAACTTCAAGCGGATACGGTGGCGTTAAAGTTCAAGGCACACGGTTACCACTGGAACGTAGAGGGTGATGATTTTCCTCAATGGCATGAAAAATTTGGTGATATCTATGCTGACCTTGATGATGCTATTGATACTTTTGCTGAATGGATTCGCATGATTGATATTAATTCTTATGCTCCATTTTCACTATCAAGACTGGCTGAACTATCTTCTGTATCAGAAACACCAGTAGAACCAACTCCAGAGGCTATGGCTGCTGATCTTTGTATGTCTCTAGATGCAGTGACTGCTAAGATTGTTGATCTTGCAGATGCAGCAACTACAGCAAGACAGTTTGGATTGGCTAACTTCCTTGGTGATCGTCAGACTATGCACCAAAAGTGGTGCTGGCAACTCGGTGTTGCTGCTAAGGATTTGGGAGACTAATGCCATATAGTATTGGTGAGCGTGGCTCACACGGATGTTCTGGATACCCAGTAATCAAAACTGCCACTGGTGAGGTTATGGGGTGTCATCCATCGGCAGGTGATGCTGGAAAGCAATTGGCTGCTCTACATATGGCAGAACCAAAGATGAAAAAGGATGCTGCCAATCCTTCATATACAGCAGATCCAGGAATTCCAGGAGTAGGTATTAAGTATCCTACTAGTCTTACTGCTGCTAGACGTTCCAAGAATGTCATTAGAAAGCCTAAGAAGAATCGTTCTGGTAAAAATACAATGAGTGATGGAAGTAATGCATCTGGAGCAACTTCCTCTGGAGGAGCAGGTGGTTCTCTTGGATAATGAGATGGAGATGGGACCAACTTCCGATGAAATGGAAGAATGGGATGCCCTAAATGAACGTCAGCAAGATTTAGCAGAATGCTATGCTGAGAGTGTTATGGAATATGGTCAATTTGACCAGGGTACAGGAGCAAATGGTGCTCACTATATTCCAGCAGAACAAAATGTATTTAAATCAAATGGAGTAAAATGTTCTAACTGTATTTTCTTTAATGAGGATGCCAATGATTGCATCATCGTTAGTGGCTCTATTGACCCTGACGCAGTGTGTAAACTATGGATTATCCCAGAAGATGAGTTTGAAGAAACAGCCGCACAGGAGGCTGCTGAAGAGGAACCAGTGGCTAAATCTCTATGGTCTGGTGCATTTGACCCTAGAAATATTTCCAAATAATTCTTGACTATTAGAAGCCAAGGCACTATACTAAATAGGTAGTGCTTTGGTTTTTCTATTAGAAGGAAAATATGGAAACTTGGTGGACAATTGCCACAGATCCAAACCACATTGTTGCAGAATTGCTATGGAATTTTGTATTTGATGTGTTGATTATTACTGTAGGCTATGGAATAATAATTAAAAAGATAGTCCTACCACATATTCATAAGTATATTGATGATAAGCACGGTGTAAAGCACCAGGAAGGTGAATACTAATGAAGCCACTAGAAGATAGAGTCATTCTTAAACCAATCAAGAATGCAGAAGAAAAGACCACATCAGGTCTTATACTTTCAAATATGAAAGATGACCCAAACCAGGCAACAGTTATTGCTGTTGGTCCAGGTAGGGTTCTACCAAGCGGAGTACGTCTAGAGCCAGATGTTAAGGTGGGGGATGTTGTAATGTTTGATCAATTTGCAGTACGTCCATTTGACGAGGGTGGCGAGGAATATCTGTCAATCTTTAGTAAAGACATTATTGCAATTATTGAGGAAAGTTAATGATTAACTGGGATGTTGTTGTTGCTACTCTAACAGACCCAACTCAAATGTTTATTGAATTTGTTTGGAATTTAGCATTTGAATTAACTGTAACCATAATTTTATATAAGATTTTTAAGAAGAAGTTGGATAAGTTTTAATGAAGATTGATGTATTAGATAAGGGCTATGTTCGCCTTGTAGATACCTTGGGAAATGACCTATCAGTAACAAATGCTGCCCGTGTGTCATATGATAAGGAGTCTGATGAATTTACTTCACGTGATGAAAAACTAATTCAGTTCCTTATTCGTGAGGGACATACCTCCCCATTCCGACATGCAGCATTGACCTTTGAGGTATATGCTCCGCTATTTGTAGCACGTCAGTGGTGGAAGTATGCTGTGTCAAGCACCCATGTAGACGACCAGAACGGCTGGAATGAGTCCTCTAGGCGGTATATCACAGAGGATGAACAGTTTTATGTACCCAGTGCTTCAAAGTGGCGTAGCAAGCCTGAGAACAGCAAACAGGGTAGTGGTGAGCCAATCCATTGGTCTAATGGATCTTATTACACTAATAAATTAAATGAACTTATTGCTACTGGTACTAAGTTGTATCACGATGCAATGGAAGACAACATTGCACCAGAGATTGCACGTCTATTCCTACCAGCATATGGAATGTATGTTCGTTGGCGTTGGACAACCTCTCTACAGGGAGTAATGACATTTCTTGACCAGCGTCTAGAGCATGATGCACAGGTTGAGATTCAGGAATACGCACTAGCAGTAAAGGATTTGTCTCATCGGGCATTTCCAGAAACATTTAAAGCACTACATGGAGGTAACTAATGCCAGGTTCAGCAAATGAGGGCAAGGTAGCAACAGCAGAATGGGTTCTAGAACGCAATTATAATATCAGAAATATCCTTGATGTTGGTTGTGGTTGGGGAACTTACCGACAACTATTCCGAGATTTTGCGGTAATGGTTGATAAGATGGATGCAATTGAAGTATGGACACCATATATTGAGCAGTACAGTCTTGACAAGAAGTATACAAACGTATACAATATAGATGCAAGACAAAATACTAATTGGAACTATGATCTAGTTATCTTTGGAGATGTTCTAGAACATATGACCAAAGAAGATGCAGTTAAGATGTGGGAACAGGTATCTAAGCAAGCAAAATATGCAATTATCTCAATTCCAATTATTCATTATCCACAGGGACATTTGGAAGATAATCCATATCAGGAACACATTAAAGAAGACTGGACTGTTGAAGAGGTTCTAGAAACATTCCCAGGAATTACAGAGCATAATGCATATGGCGTTGTTGGTGTCTTCTACGCAACATTTGATAACTAAATAAAATGATATTGGGAAACCAATATCTCTTGCTCTAGTATCCCCTCACTCTTATATTTTATATAGAGTGTGGTATACTAAATATATGAAAAAATGTTCAAAGTGTAATGCGGATAAGGTAATAAATGATTTTTATATAGATAAAAGAAATAATCTTCCACGATCAGAATGCAAATCTTGTCAAAATGAAAGAAATAGACAATGGAGAGCAAATAATAAAGACAAAAATAAACAAATTAATATCAAAAATCAATTATCATTTAAGTTAAAAAATATATATAAAATAACTGAAGAAAAACTTGATGAATTTGTAAAATTTTCTGATGGACGTTGCTCAATATGCTTATTAAAAACAAAACTATATATAGATCATGATCATATTACTGGAAAAGTTCGTGGATTGCTATGTAATTCTTGTAACTTAGGTCTTGGAAAATTTAAAGATGATGTAGCAATATTAAAAAATGCAATTAAATATTTGGGCAGGTAGCATAATTGGTAAATGCAGGACTCTTATAAGGTCACGATAGTGGGTTCAAATCCCATTCTGCCTACCACGCTCTAGTGGTGGAATGGTATACACGATTGACTTAAAATCAATTGCCGAAAGGATTGTGGGTTCGAATCCCACCTGGAGCACTCTGGGATTGAAGCATTAAGGTGATGCAACGGACTTTTAATCCGTGGAAGAGGGATCGTTCCCCTCCTGTCCTACTAACCCTCTGTACTGGCGGTGGTTTCTACCCACTATGTGCATAACGGATGAAAATGCAGGTTCGAATCCTGTCAGGGGGACTATGGTATACTATAAAAGATGAGCAAAGTCAACAAAAAGCATCATCAAGAAGTCTCAGCAACTCTTGAACAACTTCACCTTTATAAGGAATCAAAGGGATGTGCTGACTGCCGAAATAAATTTCCCCATTATGTTTTGGAATTTGACCACAAGCCAGGGTATAAGAAAATAGATGTAGTCTATAGAGTATTAAAAACCTATGGTAGAGAAATGGCTTGGAAAGAAGTAGCCAAGTGTGATGTTGTTTGTTCTAATTGTCACAAGGTAAGAACCTATGCTAGAGAACAGGGATTGATTTAATCTTCTGCAAAACGTTCTAATGCCCAACCAAGTACTGCTGCTGCAACTGTATCGTTTTCTTTTTCTTTTTCCATAATTAACATTCTTAATTTTGCAAAGAATTTGATTCGTTCGGGGTTGAAATCATAATCCCATTTATCTTGTGGAAGTTCCATTAAACAATTATACATCCTCTTTGAGGTATTCGCATACTTTGCATTGTCCATTGCATTCTTCACAAACTTGTTTGTCCATAGCACTAATTATATCACTTATGATATACTAGATACATGAATTGTTTAACTTGTAATGAACCGATGGTAGAGATCTGGTATGGACACCCTACGTGGGCAGAAATTGAGTTAGCCAGAATGGATAGACTTGTTCTTGGTGGTCCAAAGGTAAAAGAGTATACTCACTATTGCCACAAGTGCCAGGAAACATATCCAGAAATTGAAGTAGAGTTTCACGACTATCTTTAATTAAATAGGTTTGGTACTGAGTCTTTTTTATAAAATATAAAATCTTCTGGAAACCCCATTGTTAATGATTTCTTAGATATTAAAATAAGTTCTCCATCAAATAATTCCTTAACATGATTTTTTATTTTTAAATACTGATCCCAGGATATTATATACTTTTCGTAATCATCTCCAACATCAGCCATATTTTCTTTAAGTTGAGTTGATGTATTATTAAGTATAAAATATTTCTTATTGGCATCATTATACATATTGCCCAACTTATGCAATGTTTTAGATGAAAATATTTCATCAAGTTCATGTACGTGCCAAATATAAAAACTTTCAAATTTCATATTTCTATATACTTTATATGGCTCTTCTAACTTAAGATAGTTATCTTCATTTGTAAGAATTTCTGCAATGTTGTCATCCTTTAAATATTCAAAAAATTCTATAATTGATCCAGGTGATATTATGACCCAATCAAAAATACCAGACTTATAGTCAGCATATACTCCCTGTATACTCAAGATTTCTTTTGCACTATCTTCAGATATACATGAAGAGCCTAGCGATTGAATTGATACTGAATTGTAAATGTGCATATTTTATTTTACCAAATACTTGACTTTTAGATGGAATTACTCTAAAATAGATATATGAGTGAAGAACTAACTATGAGCAGGGAATTGCTAGAAGACTTTAAGCGATTTGCCGTGCAGAATGACCGTGAACGAATTATTGATGCCATTGATGCAATCATTGAAAAGCGTAGGGAAAATTCCTTGGGTATCAGTAGACCATATTCAAAAACCTTTTATATTGATGAAGTAATCAATATTGTAAATAACGTGGAGAAAAATGTTTAAGAAAAAGAAAAATAAAGTAAATTTTGATCGTATCAATGGTTACGTTGAGGGATACCTTGATGCAGTGGATGTGCTTCGTAAGCAGAGGGCTAAGTATGGAGACTTGGCAAGCATTAATGATCTAATCAAGTTGATTAGTAAGAATGCAGATAAAACAACAGATAAGTTATTTGACTGGAACTAAACGTCTTTTAGCAGGGTCAAAAATCTTTGGAGATTTCTTAGAAGCCTTGCCATTTTGACGATTTGAGTTACGAACAGAAGCAGTTTTTTTAGCCATATATAAATAATAACATAAGGATTATAGTGGATACACCAATTTTTGATGAAGTTACTAAGGCACGTAAACTATCTATTCAAGAGGGTCGCAACCTGGAGCGTGAAGAGATTATTGATTGGGCTAGTAAATATAAGAATAAGACAATCAGGATTGATGATCTTGTTAGAATTTTAAAGGAGAAGAAGTGAGTAGAGAGACTAAGCGTAGAGCACAACGCATTGTTCGTAATATTGCAGAAAAGGCTAAGAAGGATATGGCTGAGTGGCTTGGTACACTAAACCATGACCCAACTACATATGAGATGGCTGCTTACAAGGCAGGGTATCTAGCAGGTCTTAACAGATATAAGACTAATGAAGATTAGATATAAACATGTTATAGAACGATTTAGTTCTAGCGAATTATATGGCATTGCATTTGAACGACACCCCAAAGGTAAGTCAGTAATTATACTTTTAGGTAAACACCAATATATGTTTTACACAGGAATGATGAAATGACACTACTAGAGTTAGAAATTACAGAACTGTCTGAACGCTGGTTTAGGTATGTTGGAATGGATCATCACAAAGATAAAGATTGTCACTGGTATGTAGAAAAGTATTATTCTTATGGAGAACTTCCATACTACCAAGCATTTCACTGGGCTTATATCGGTTCAGACTTTCAGGGTACAAAATGTACAACTCTTGAAGAAGCAGAAGAAGAACTAAGAGATAATCTGGCTCTTCAAATCCACATCCAAAAACAATATGATTTAAGACATTTGGAAGATGCAAAAACCCATGACCCAAATGATAAATGGTATGATTATGTTCAGTCTATGATTCCACAATATGAACGTGGAATTAGATATCTAAATGGAGATTTTAATGAGTAGAATGCAAGACTATGATGCAGGTTTTGAAGACGGAGAAAAGCGTGGAGTTTACCACGGCATTCGTAAAGAACGTGCAAGAATAAATAAGATCATTGATAGTTTTATTGATAATGCCGATCTTCCAGAAGTTCAAGATTCACTAGAGTGGTTAAAGGATGTAATCAATGGGGAGGAAACCCAAAGTAGTCCAGGAGAACTTGGATACAAGTGAACCTAAAGGTTCTAAGTTCGGCTGGTGTATTACAGGGCATCATGACTTGTGTCTTAGGATAATTTCTAATGGCATTGAGTGCAATTGTAAGTGCCACAAACTCGTCGGAAAATAAGAGAACCAAACACTTGACACAAGTGCCATTCTCTAGTATCCTATATATGCAGTTACTACAAAGAAACAAACCAACATCTCTAACCTGTATCCACAATATCGATTATGATATGGATTGGGATAGCGATGAATACCTATTTAAAGTAAATTGGGACAAGCAATATTATAAGCATTTGGAACTTGCAGGGTATCGAATGCATCCACTGGTAGAAGAAATCTTAGTGTATAGTAAATCACTAGATTTTAAAACAATATACATTGCAAGAGCAGATGATTTTAACGAAGTAGAAAGTTTTTAAAATGAAGAAAACAATTACAATTCCACTATGGCTGTGGATTCTAAATATGGCAGTACTAGTTGAGTCTATCGTTGTAGATATTGTTAGGCTTACAAAATAATGCCACTACACGTAGAAGTTTATATTAACAATACATATCTTGACGGTATTCATATCGGTAGAACAACTAATAATTCTAGTGATATACTTCCTGACAGTATTAATACCTATACTGTTGTTAATAGTCCACTACCTCCTAGAAGTATGGATGATTGGAATAACGGTATAGAGTTTACCCATAGATATGGTGACGGAGCATTGGTATGCGTTCGTAAAGCAATTGAAGTACTAGAAGAAAGTGGAAATCTATGAATAAAGTAGAACTAAAAGAAACAGTACGGGCACTTAATAAGATTGTTGCAGCACAGACTGCAGTAATCCTACAGCATGAAGATAAGATTCGTGATCTTGAAGACCAGATGGCTTGGTATGCAAGTGGTATGAAGGAACTTGAGGATACCGTTAATTTCTATGGTAAGAGTGTTAACAATCTTGAGATGATTGTAAAGCGATTGAGTGAATACCAGGCAGAACCACCACGGATTATAAATAACAATGGACCAGATATGCGTAAGGTATTTCCTTGGACAGGGATATTTCACTAATGAATTCATTTGCAAAACGTGTAGCCTTACTTGAAGAGTGGGACAACAAGGGTGTTAAAACTCTTGAGGATTTGGCAGAATTAATTGCTAATGTCTGGAATGATGCTGAAGACCATGCAGTTGAAAAACTTAAAAAAGCACGGGACAAAGATAAGCCTAATCATGATCACTATGGACTAATAACATACAACATGGCAATAGAACTTATTGAAGAAGATAGACCTACCGTTCACTATATTGGAGACTTAAATGAGTGACTTTCCAGAAGGCGGTATCCCAGAAGCAAACGGTATCCCAGTAGACCTAGAAGTAGAAGCAGTAAAGCAATATGTAATGGGAGAAACATTAACTCCATATAGATTTGATCTATTGCAGAACTACTTTGTTGGTCGTGTCATTGAACGTTTTAAAAATGAGCGTTGTGAATGTCTAGATATGCCTGTAAAAGAATTCATAGATTGGATTCAGGCTGAGGCTGATAAACTTAAACATGCCAATTGTTTTTATGTTGGCATCGATTGGGCTATTGATTGGGCTAAAGAGGAACTTGTCGGAAATACCGAAAAGTTGGAAAGCAAATGAGTTATCATATATCCTGGGATCCAATTACGGGCAAAATTATTGAACGGCATGAAGAAAATGAAATGGATCAATCACAAACTTTATATGAATTGGGTATTACTTACGAGCGTGAACGCATCCTTGCCATGAAAAAGGACATTATCAACTGCGTTATTGACTACGGATTGACACCTGAAAAGTATGAGCGAATCTGTAATGACATTGACGCTCTTATCAAAGGAGAGAGCAAAGAAGTCGCACAAAAGACTGCACCGCATAACCCTCAGCGGACTTGTAAATGCCACTGGTGCACTGGCGAGTTTGATGCTTGCGACTGTGAAGAGTGTGTTGCTCTTATCAAAGGAGAGAAGTAAATGAGTCAGAAGTTTGAACACCGTAAAACTGCCTTATGGCATCCAGACGAACATGGTATGGCTTACTTGAGTTTAAGTTTGCGTGGTGGAGGTGTTATCCGTAAAACAGTTCAGCGTCAGGTCAATCTAGACCTCAACGACAATGGTGAGGTAGTTGGCATAGAGTTTTTTGATTGTCCACCTATTGCAGATGATGGACTTATCAAAGGAGCAAGTCAAAAAGATAACGAAACCGTGGTCCTTTTGACAGAAGGAGAGAAGTAAATGAGCGAACACCTAATTGACGGTATGACCTCTCGTGAATGGGTTATCTATAACAAGGGCTATACCAAAGGTCTTGATGTTGGGGAAGCCGTTACCGAAGAACGCATTATCAAGTTACTAGAAGGCGATGAAGGGCAGAAGATTATGTGTCTTGAATGTAGTAACGAACTTATCGCTCTTATCGAAAGAGAGAACAAGTGAATAAAGTATACGAACAACTTGTCAAAGTATATAGAGATGCACAATGGGATAGTGGAAAAGCACATTTAAATGAACTTCGGGCATTTAAAAATATAGAACGTCTTGCAGAACGTATGAAGATTTGTGACATTCTTGTTGATGATAAAAACATAGATGAATGGTGTGATATTTTGAACAGCGTTTATACTATGGCAACCAAACATTATAATCAGCCTGAAGATATGTCAAATAATCAAAAATGGGCAATGAAAGAATTAATGCTGGCAATAGTACAAGAAATCTTGACAGAAGAAGAATATATTGCTAGAGTAGATACGGCAAACTAGGAGAGATCATGGCTGGAAAATTTATTAAGATAGGCAATCCACACTATTGTGAAAGACCTGATCTATACAAGTGGAAGAATCGTAAAATAACAATTGGAACACAATGGCAATGTGATGATTGTAATGCTATCTATGAAGTAGTATTTCACGGTGGAGTTGACATTAGAAGTTACTGGACAAAAATTTCGGGGCATTCGGAAGATGCTTCATAATCCCTAGTATAAAATACTAGTAAAGAATACACTACATGCAAATACTACCTTATACAAATAGTAATAAAGATGAAGTCTATTGTAGTGTATGTGACAATATCTTTTATACAGAGTTCATAACAGATAATGTTTATTACTTTGTAGATATGCACAGATATTTTCATAAACACTATAACCTGCCTAGTCCTGACATCGAAGATACATTGGCTTTGTCTAGTGTTGTTTTTGTGGATAAAACTAATAAAGTTATGATCCATACACCATAGTTATACACAGGTTTATCCACAATAGATATTACTGAACGTGTTTCTTTTTGATAAGGAATGTTTTTTGAATGTTTATTTAGGTAATAATACCGCATATTATACGGCGTTCGTAATGCCAAACAAAATAATATTCGTCCAAATCCCAAATAACCAAATATTATTCACTTTTATAGCCCCAAATAAAAACATGCATAAATATCCCAATTTGTCAAGGTTTTTGTACAAATTGTTATAAAAGTATTTGTTTATAGGATATTTAGATAAAAAAGGGGTATTTATTATATAGGCTATAAACGTGTATATCGTAATGGTTATATAGGGGATCAGACGTACTCTGAATACCCTGGCTTTGCCAGGTCCCAAATTGGGACAAATGTTTTATATTATATAGGAGAAATATCGCACCAATCGTAATATCCAAATTTGATTAAATATATATTCAAACTTCCAGGAAAATCGTTATGCTTTCGTAATGTCTGCAAATGATTATTTGGATAGTTTGGATTTGGGGTGGGGCGCACCCCTTTCGGGGTGACCTTAGTCAAACTTTGAATCTTGTTCAACAAGATAGTCAATGTCAGTAAACAAACGAGGTATCTCGTCATAGAAATAATAGTCAATAGCGTCTTCTAACTCACTAGCCATAACTTCCCATTCTTTGTCAGTAAGTTCACGACCTACTGCGTCAGATACCTGCTTGCGAGTGAATGTGTAATCTACTTTGTTTTCCATAGTTATAGTATACCGTCTTCCTCACTATTTGTCAATAGGTCATCTAAAGTTTCATAGTTTTTATCTGATACCGCCATTGCCTTCAACAACAGTTCAAATGTTTCATTAATAAAATTATTTCCTATTGTAGTTGGCTCTGCTATTTTATTATCAATTAGATATGCTAGTGGCAAACCCAGATCATTATAGGCAAAGAAATCTGCCATCTCTTCATCTTGTCTAAAGTTTATCCATAAGTCTGCTAATATTGCTACCCTATTAGTAAAGGGAGTTTCTGCGTTCTCGCTCATTTTTTATTTCTTTCTCGTATTCCATTGCTTCAACAATCATTACTAATCTATTTGCTGATACATTGGGTATGTTCCAAGCAAGGTATCTTCCAATCATATCTAAATCTAGTCGTAGGTCTGATACTACTTTAGCAATACCGCTGGCTACTTTCTCTTCGTCAGTTGTTCTCTTTGGCATTATGCTTCCTATTCAGTTATACCCTTTCATTATACTAAGAAAAGAGGGGGAAGTCAAGCATAACCTGACCTCCCCCAGCCGTCAACCCCTTAACGGCATCCCTGGAGTAATCTCAACAGGGAAT
>Ga0228701_1001815_pt1 | contig 13806 bp, 10 predicted proteins | sample McNCre117_Aug_MG_2_FD_178017 | JGI IMG/M metagenome (GOLD analysis project Ga0228701, IMG submission 178017) | Freshwater microbial communities from McNutts Creek, Athens, Georgia, United States - 11-17_Aug_MG | ecosystem: Environmental > Aquatic > Freshwater > Creek | place: USA: Georgia...
TTCAATGTTGCGGTCCAAGCAGTTGTAAGAGGCGTTCAATGTGCCGTCTTCGAACCACTTGAAGAAAGGGGCGTTGCTCTCGTCGAGCACTTTGGTGAAGGGGGTTTTCCAGCTCAGCAACTCGCGAGCTTGTTCAGCCCAAAAGCCTTCGTAATCTGTTTCTGCTTTTTTGCACAAGGCTTCGTAAGCGGCCATGCCGGATACGTTGGCTTGTTTTACGAACTCAGCTGATGGCTGGTGAATGGTGATGTCGCTCATGAACCGGTCTCCTCTTATATGGCGGTATCTGTCAAAACCCCGTGACTGTGAAACTGGGCTCTTACAAGGGTCTGACTTAGACAGTTCTGACAAACCCTTGCATTTGCGATAAGTAAAACTTGTCGAGTGCGTGGCGGTTCAACTGTGAGCGTCGCTAGGCATTAAGTCGCTCAAGCTCAGGTGAATCCCTAGGTGCATGTCAATGAAGTGGCGCGCCGTGTCTTGCCAGCCGCCGAGTTCGGATTCAAAGTGCAAGAGGCCGGGGTCGTCGAGCTGGCCTTCGTTGAAATCGAGTGTGGTGGGGAAGCGCAGTTGGAAGAGTTCGTACTCGTCTTGGTACAGCTTGGGCGCTTGTTTGGCGTTGGCTTGGATGGCGCGCAAACGGCCTTGGTGGCTCCAGTCGCAAAACAGGATATTGCCCATGCGCAACATCAGCACACATTGGTTGGGCGCGATCTTGCCCAAAATTTTGGCGTAGCTCAGCTCGCCACTGGGGTCTATTTTTTGCAGCTCAGTCACCGCTTGCTCGCCCAAGGCGATCCACGCTTCCCTGATGTGGCCCGCATGGAAATAAGCCTCCCAAAAACGGCGACGGTAAGGGCCGATGTCGTCTTCGGTGTGGCGCAAGATTTCAAAAAACGCATCCATCGTGCGGCTGGTCAGCCAGCGGCTGGCCGTCTCGATGGCTTCGCGGCGCACACCCAACCAACCGGCGTGGTTGTGGCGCGGGTCGCCCAAGGTGCGCAGCAGCTCCGACAACAAAGCGTTCTTCACATCTTGCGGCGGGTTGCGGTCAAACCACGGCGAGAGCAGGCTGTAGGCAAACTCGTCGCGGCACAGCGGGTAGCGCAGGCGCTGCGTGGGTTTGCCAATGTCGTGCATGGCCCATTCGCACATGCGCTTCACGTAGCCCAGCGTGCTGCGCACATCTTCGGGCGCTTGCAAAGCTTCTAAAAACGCTTGCTTGCAAAAGCTGTTCAGCCAAAAGCTTTGGGTGAGCGCATGGCGCTCTTGCCATTGCTGCAAGGTTTTGTCGGCAGGCATGCCGAGGATGTCGTTGGCCACATGCACGGGGCCGTTGAGTGGGTCCAGCACATCGAGGGTGGTGATGAGTCGCTCTAGGCCATTCGCTTCGGTTTCTGACAACGAGGCCAACACGCGTGGGTCTAAAAAGAACGCGCGTGCGGTGTGGGCCAACTTCAAGAACAGGCGGTTCTCTGGGTTGAAGCTTTGCAAATAGGTGTGCAGCAAACCTCGGCCCCACTTGAGTGGGCGGCGCGCGTTGAGCGCCTCGGGCACGGCCACGTCAAAGTAGCGGTCGGTCAGCGGCGTGTGGGTGTGCAGGCCGCGCTCGGCATCAAGCCACAACGCGTAGGGAATGTGCCGCCAATCGCGCTGGCGCGGGGTGGTGCTGGTGGGCGCAAACTGCACGCGCTCGAACGCGCTGTAAGTGCGCTCGCCCACGGTGCGCAAGTCTGGGTCTTTGCCAAAACCGCCGCCGCGCTTGGTGCGTGCGGCATGGGCCAGTTGGTCAAAGTCTTGCGGCAGGGGGGCGAAGAACTCTTGCATGGCGATGGCTTCTTAGCGCACGGTCTCTTGCATCTTCTTCAAGGTACTGCTGGCACCCTTGGCTGCGCCCGCTTCGGTGGGCTGAAACGCCAACACAAAGCGCAGCTCGACGCGGCGGTTTTGTGTGTCGTTGTCTTTGCTGGTCGGGCGCTCGTCGGCATACGAGCTGATGCCAAACACGGGCTGCTCGCGCTCGTTGCGGTACCGCTGCATGCCCTCAGCGCCCAGCACCTTGTACACGGCGCGTGCGCGGTCTAGCCCTAAGTGCCAGTTGTTGTAGTCGCCGCGGTGCAGCGGCACCGAGTCGGTGTGGCCTTCAATCAGGATGGTTTCAATTTCCACCTGTTGCGGGTTGGGCGGGCAGTCGGCGGGCAGTTGGCGGCGCTGCGAATAGATGTAGCAAGGCAACACCTGCTGCAGCTGCTCGGCCGATTGGCGCAGCGTGCGCACGCCCAAGCCTTCAAGCTCGGCGCTGCCGCGTGCAAACAACGTATCGGCCGGCAAGCTGATGACGCCTGAGACTTGGTTGATCGTCACCGGTACACCCGCGTTTTGCAGCTTGGTGCCAATGGTGTGCACCACGGTGGCCAGTGGGTCGGCGGGGGGCTCGGGCGGCTCTTCGGGCTTGCGCGAGAGCAGCACCATCACCATCACGATGAAGATGAACAAGAGGCCAATCATCAAGTCACTGGCCGAGGCCATGTAGCCTGACTCTTCGACTTGCTCGTGGCTGGCGGTGCTGTTGCGGCGGGGTTGGATGAACATGGTCTACGCGTTGCTTTACGCCTTGGGTGGCAAAGCGTCGATGAACTCGTCCAACACTTCTTCTAGGTTGGTGATGCTGCCGCTGAGTTGGTTGACCGCACTGGCCAAGTGTTGGTCCATCTTGGTGTGCAGGTCGGCAATTTGCGTGCTGTAGCCCGACACGCCTTGGGTGAGTGCCTCCACCGTGCCGGTGAGTGCTTTTTGGGCGTCTTGCAAATGCGTGCGCACATGGCCCAGCGCTTCTTCGGCGGACGTCGCGCTTTGTTTGAGCGTGTCCACCGTTTGACCGAGCGCTTGGTTCATCGGAATCAACGCGTCTTTGAAGTCAGTTGCCGCCGCACGTTGCAAGCCCACCGCGCCTTCGATGGCGTTGGCGCTGTCTTTGAACTTTTCTGCCGTTTGGTCAATGCGCTCGACCGTGGCTTGCAAGCCCGACATCGCGCCTTGCACCGTCTGCACGGTTTGGCCCAAGTTGCCCAGCAAGGTTTCGAGTTGTTGCGTGCCTTGCTGGCCCATCGAGCTGGCGCGGGCCAACGAAGCATCGAGCTCGGTGATGGTGGTACGTGTGTTTTGAATGGTTTGCGACAAGGTGCCCACCGCATCGCCAAACGAAGCGAGGCCGCTGGAGATGCCTTGGGTCAAGGTCTCGCCTGCTTTGCTCAATTCCACCGCGGCTTGGCTACCTGCGTTGCCAAAGCTTTGGCTGGAGGTTTGAATGCTGTCGGCCAGTTGGGCCAGCTTGTCAAACGCGGGCTGCATATTGCGCGAAAGCGCATCGCCAATCGCGTTGGCAAAGTCGCCTTCAAAGCGGCGCAGTTGGCTCACCTGTGAGCGGTTCTCGTCCAAGATGTCTTGGAACAACGCCAGCTGCATGCGCACACTCGCTTCGGCTGCGTTGTCGGGCACTTTGGCGCGCAGGGTGTGGCACAGCGTGTCGATGGCGGCTTGCAGGTTTTCAAGCGCGACCTTGGCGCGCCAGTTCCACAACAGCGAACACAACAAACCTGCGATGGAAGTGATGAATTTGCCGCCCGCCGTGGCGATGAGTGACTGCAAGGCCTGGTCTTGCTGGCGTGCCGAGGCGTCCATCGCGTTCAAAGCCAAGCCCGCTTGTTGCAAGGCCATCGCCAAAAAGATGAAGGTGCACATGAGGCCAAAGCCAATCAGCAAATTGGGCATGGTCTCAAACAGCGCCAAGTTCATGCGGCCACCGAGCACGCTGCGCACCGTCCAGGTGTCGGCGTGGCTGCGAAAGCTGTAGCTGCTCTTATTGCTTCGGGGGCCTTGACTCACACCGTGTTGGCTGGGCAGGTCAATCAAGCCCGCCTCGGTTTCGCGGAGCAAAAACTTCAACTCGTCGTCGGTGGTTTTGGTCTCGGCCAAGGCCAGCGCCTCGCGGCTGCTGCCCTTGTGTGCACCAAGGCGCGCATCGAGTGCCACCACTTCGGCACGCACCTTGCGAATGCGCGAGGCCCACACGCCAAAGCTGGCAAGCGAGAACACAACAATCATCGCCGCGATGACCAGCGGCACGGCCAACTGATCGAGTTGGGCGAGGTAGGGGTTCATTTGCATGGACCCTATTGTGAACAAGTCTGAGGACTCACCCGAAAGTGCGACTCACGGGGTGCCAAGCGAACTCAGTCGCCCAGCCCACCGCTACGCAGCACGCGCCGCGCACACGCGTTGTAGAGCACGCCCAGCTGCGGTGCCCACAGCGTGAGGCGCTGCTTGGCGCGGGTCAGCCCCGTGTACACCAGCTCGCGCGTGAGCACGGGCGACTCAAGTGCTGGCAGCACCAGCAACACATGCGCAAACTCAGAGCCTTGCGATTTGTGCACCGTCATGGCAAACACGGTGTCCACGCTTTCAAGGCGCGAGGGCATGACCCAACGCACACCGCCATCTACCGCAGGAAAGGCCACGCGCAGCACGCCATCGGGCGCGGGCAGGCACAGGCCAATGTCGCCGTTCATCAAGTCGAGCGCATAGTCGTTGCGCGTGACCATCACGGGACGGCCTGCGTACCAAGCGCTTTGGCCGAGGCCCAATGCGTGTTCGATGTGGGTGTTGAGTTGCGTCACGCCGAGTGGGCCTTCGCGCACCGCGCACAACACACAAAACTCGGTGAAGGCTTGGAGCAGCGCCACCGCTTGTGCGTCGCTGCAAGGGGGCGCTGTGTGAGTGTGGTTTGAGCGATGCGGCTCCAGCAAAGCCAGCCAATTGCGCCAACCGTAACGCAGGCCCACGCCCAACTTGGCATCGTGCGCGCTGGCGAGTTGCAGCTGGGTCACGTCGGCTTGGGGGGCGTCGTCTTCAATGCTTTGTTGCACGGGCAAGGTGGCCAGCCAATCTGGGGCGGCTTTCCACAAGGCTTTGATCGCGGGCGTGTTGTCGGCCTCGCTGTGGTTGACGGCCTTGGCCCAATGCCCAATGCCGCTTTGCGCATCAAAGCGGCGGCTGTGCAGCAGTGTCACGGTTTGGTGTTGCAGCAACGTGCCCGTGCATAGCTGCGACATCACGGCACCTGCTTCCACTGAGGCGAGCTGGTCTTTGTCGCCTAACAAAATCAAACGCGCTGAGGCAGACACGGCTTGCAGCAAGCGGGCCATCATCTCTAGGTCCACCATCGACGCTTCGTCCACGACCACCACATCGGTGGCGAGTTGCTTGGCCGTGGCATTAGGACTGTGATTAGGGCTGTGGGTTTGCAACAAGCGGTGCAGCGTTTGCGCTTGTGTGGGGATGCGCGCTTGCACATCGGCAGGCATCTTGGCGAGTGCGTTGCTGATTGATTCCGTCAAACGCGCCGCGGCTTTGCCTGTGGGGGCCGCGAGGTGAATCTGCAAATCACGCGTGGACGCGCCCACCAACAACGCGAGCAAACGCACCACCGTGGTCGTCTTGCCCGTGCCTGGCCCGCCCGTGATGAGCGTGATGGGGTGCTTGGCTGCCACCTCGCACGCGAGGCGCTGCATGTCGGGCGCGTCGCTTGGTGTTTTTGGAAAAAGATCATCCAAGCGTTGCTGCAAATCAGCCGGCACGTTGTACGGCTTAGCCAGCCGCGCTTGAATCGACGAACGAATGTTTTGCTCAGCCACCCACGCGCGGCGCAGGTACAAGCGTGCGCCATTGGGGCTGAGCACCAAGGGGCTGGCGTCCCCCTGTGTCCACGGCAACGTGTGTGCGGCTTGCGCGAGGTTGGCAGGCAAGAGGGCTGTTTGTTCGTTGCTCCATCCGAGTAACTCAGCCGCGTGGGTGTGCAAGGTGTTGAGGTCGAGACAGGCATGGCCTCGGCCCCACTGGTGGCTGGTGAGGGCGGCGAGCCACAGGTGACGTGCATCGTCGCTGGGTTGTTTGCTTTGTAGCAAGTTGGTCAGAGATTTGTCTAATCCCGTTAAGGGCATTGCTTGAGCCCATGAGGATTGCAGCAAAGGTGCGAGGATGTTGGGTGATGGCATGGGCAAGAAATTGTCGATGTGTTGGATGGATTGTTGACGTGCTCTTGGTCCTGACGTTTGGATTTTTAGGCGCAATTACAAAGGCAAGGCAAGTTCCACTGTTCGCGCCTTCTCTATCAAAAAATCAATGCAGGTGCGAACCGCACGGGTCTGGTGTCGGTTGGGTAAATACAACAGGTACATGTGGGTGCCAAAGATGCTTAAGCGATAGTCATTGAGCGCGGTCAGTACCTCACCGCTGGCGATCACATCGTGCACCACATAGTCGGGTACCAACCCAATGCCCAGTCCTGCCAAGATGCCTTCGCGCAAAAAAGGGTAGTGGTCTGAAATCAAGGTAGGTGCGAGCATGACCTCTTCGCGTTGGCCCTGGCGATATCCGCGCAGTGACAAGTGCCGCCCCACCACATTGGCGGTGATGAGGTTTTGCGAGCGCATCTGAGCCAACTCGGTGGGCAAGCCGTGCACCGCCGCGTACGTGCGCGAGGCGCAGGCCAAGTAACGCACCGTACCAAATTCACGCGCCACCATGTGCGGTGGTGGCTCGGGCAGCACACGAATCGCAATGTCTACCTCGTCACGCAGGTTTTCCACGCGGTTTTCAAATACCACATCCAGCACGATGCCCGGGTACTGGCGCTTGAATTCAATCAACCATTCCGTCATCACCATTTGGCCGTAGCCGCTGGGCACGCTTAAGCCCACGCGCCCTTGCAAGCCTTGGCCCAGATGGGTGATGGTTTCTTGCGCGGCTACCACTTCGTTGCGAATGCTGCGCCCGTGCTCGTACAACCGCCAACCCACTTCGGTGGGTTCCACACGGCGCGTGGTGCGTCGCACCAGTTGCACGCCCACGGTTTTTTCGAGCTGGCTCAAGTGGTAACTCACGTTGGCGCGCGTCATCTTGAGCTTGCGTGCGGCTTGGCTCAGGTTGCCCGCGTCGATGATGTCCACCAGCAGGGTGAGGGAGGCGAGGTTAATGTTCATTGTCTAATTTTATTTGACGCTTTGTCAATAAATTATGTAATTGTCAATTCAATCTTTCCAAAACACAATCCCTCGCAAGAACCTTGACGCATAATTTTTTGGAGACTTGCATGACGACTTTTGCCACCCCCGCCGTTCGTACCCAGCGAGAAGGTGATGTTTTGGTGGTCACCCTCGACCACCCTCCCGTCAACGCCCTGAATGTGGACGTGCGCCGTGGCTTGCTTGACGCAGTGCAGCAAGCGCAGGTCGATACCCAGGTGCGTGCCGTGTTGCTGGTGGGGGCGGGGCGCGCTTTCATCGCAGGCGCAGACATCCGCGAATTTGGCAAGCCGCCCATGCCCCCCAGCCTACCCGAGGTGTGCAACGGCATTGAGGCGTGCAGCAAACCCGTCATCGCCGCCATCCACGGCCCGGCCTTGGGCGGCGGTTTGGAAATTGCCATGTCAGCCCATTACCGCTTGGCGCTGAGCGATGCACGACTGGGCTTGCCCGAAGTGCAACTGGGCCTCTTGCCCGGCTCGGGCGGTACGCAACGTGCGCCACGTCTGATGGGTTTGCGCCCCGCGGTCGAGCTGATGCTTAGCGGTCGCCACATGGGGGGCAAAGAAGCGCACAGCACCGGCTTGGTGGACCGCCTTGCCGAAGGCGGCGATGTGCGTGCCGCAGGTCTGGCCTATGCTGCCGAGTTGCTGGCCTCGGGTGCAGGTGTACGCCGCACACGTGATGTGGACACGCTGTTTCAAAACAAGGCCGAATCGCTGGCCACGCTCGAAGCGCTGCGCAGCGAGACGGCAAAAAAATCGCGAGGCTTGTTCTCGCCCCTCAAAGTCATCGAAGCTGTGCAAGCGGGTCTGGACTTGCCTTTTGACGACGCGTTGAAGTTTGAGCGCCAGTTGTTTTTGCAGTGCATCGACAGCCCGCAACGTGCAGGTTTGATTCACGCATTTTTTGCCGAGCGCGAAGTGGTCAAAGTGCCTGAAGTCAAAGCCGCACAACCACGCCCTCTCACGTCGGTGGGGGTGGTGGGCGGCGGCACGATGGGCGCGGGCATTGCCGTGTCGGTGCTCGATGCGGGGCTGCCTGTGACGATGGTCGAGCGTGATGTCGATTCCATCGCCCGTGGCCGCGCGAATGTAGAAAAGGTGTACGACGGCTTGGTGACCAAAGGCCGCATGACACCTGAAGCCAAAGCCGCCGTGATGGCCCGTTTTCACGGCAGCACCCAGTACGCGGCGCTGGCCTCAGTGGATTTGGTGATTGAAGCCGTGTTCGAAGACCTCGCCGTCAAGCAAGCCGTTTTTGTCGAACTCGACCGTGTGTGCAAACCGGGTGCCGTGCTTGCCACCAATACGTCTTACCTCGACATTGACGCGATTGCCGCCAGCATCTCGCGCCCACAAGACGTGATTGGTCTGCACTTTTTCTCGCCCGCCAACATCATGAAGCTGCTGGAAATCGTCGTGCCTGCCAAGGTCGCGCCCGATGTGGTGACCACCGCGTTTGAACTGGGTAAGAAGCTGAAAAAAGTAGCGGTGCGTGCTGGCGTGTGCGATGGCTTCATCGGTAACCGCATTCTGGCGGTGTACCGCGCCGCTGCCGACCATATGATGGAAGACGGCGCATCGCCTTACGAGATTGACACCGCCGTGCGCGAGTTTGGTTACCCGATGGGGCCGTACCAAGTGTCCGACCTCGCGGGTGGCGACATTGGCTGGGCTACACGCAAACGCCGTGCACCCACGCGCGACCCCAAGGCGCGCTACGTGCAAATTGCTGACCGCATTTGTGAGCAAGGCTGGTTCGGCCAAAAAACAGGCCGTGGCTACTATCTCTACCCACAAGGCGCGCGCATCGGTCAGCCCGATCCTGAGGTGCTGACCATTGTGGACACCGAGCGCCAACGCGCAGGCGTTATCCCACGCAGTTTCACACCCGAAGACATCATGCGCCGCTACATGGTCGCCATGATCAACGAAGGGGCCAATGTGGTGGACCAAGGCATTGCGCTGCGCCCGCTCGATGTGGACGTGACCTTCATGTACGGCTACGGTTTTCCGCGCCATCGCGGCGGGCCGATGAAGTATGCCGACATGGTGGGCCTAGACAACGTGCTGGCCGACATTCGCGAATTTGCAAAAGCCGATCCGTTGTTTTGGAAAGCCTCGCCCTTGCTTGAACGCTTGGTCGCCGAGGGTAAAAACTTCGACAGCCTCAACCACATTTAAACCCTTTGGAAAGAAAGAACACGTCCTATGCGTGAAGCCGTCATCGTCTCTACCGCTCGTACCCCTATGGCTAAATCGCACCGGGGCGAGTTCAACATCACCCCCGGCCCCACGTTGGCCTCTTTCGCTGTCAAGGCTGCGGTCCAACGCGCAGGCATTGACCCCGCCTTGATTGAAGACACCATCCTTGGTTGTGGCTACCCTGAGGGCATCACGGGTCGCAATGTGGCGCGTCAAGCCATCATCCGCAGCGAATTGCCGCTGTCGATTGCAGGCACCACCGTCAACCGCTTTTGTGCCTCAGGCTTGCAAGCCATTGCGATGGCCGCAGGTCGCATCGTGGTGGACGGCGCACCCGCCATGATTGCGGGCGGTGTGGAAAGCATTTCAGGCATTCGCACCCGCGACGATGGGAACTCAGGTCTAGACTCTTGGATTCAGGCACACAAGCCTGAGCTCTACATGGCCATGATTGACACTGCCGACATCGTGGCGCGTCGCTATGGCATCAGCCGCGAAGCGCAAGACCGCTTCTCGGTTGAGAGCCAGCGCAAGACCGCCGAGGCGCAAGCCGCTGGCCGCTTTGTCGACGAAATCGTGCCCTGCCCCACGGTGATGGCCGTGACCGACAAAGAGACAGGGGTGGTGAGTCAGCGCGAAGTCACCGCCACGGCAGACAACTGCAACCGTCCCGGCACCACCTATGAATCGCTGGCCAAGTTGCAACCCGTCAAAGGGCCAGAGCAGTTCATCACCGCAGGCAATGCCTCGCAACTCTCCGACGGTGCCTCGGCTTGCGTGTTGATGGAAGCTGCCGAAGCGTCGCGCTTGGGGCTGCAACCGCTGGGTGCGTTTCGTGGCATGGCGGTGGCGGGTTGTGAGCCTGACGAGATGGGGATTGGTCCTGTCTATGCCGTGCCCAAGCTGCTGCAACGCCACGGTCTGAAAGTGGACGACATTGACCTGTGGGAGTTGAACGAAGCCTTTGCCTCGCAGTCCATTTATTGCCAGCAAAAACTCGGCATCCCCGACGAGCGATTGAATGTCAACGGCGGCGCGATTTCAGTGGGACATCCCTTTGGTATGACGGGCGCACGTTTGGTTGGTCATGTGCTGCTCGAAGGTCGTCGTCGCAAAGCTAAGTACGCCGTGGTCACCATGTGCATTGCGGGTGGCATGGGCGCGGCGGGTTTGTTTGAAATTTATTGAGCGATTGAGAAACAACATGGATTTGAATTTCACCCCCGAAGAAGAAGCCTTTCGCGCCGAGGTGCAAGCTTTTTTGAAAGCCAAGCTACCCGCGCGCATTGCCAACAAAGTCAAGGCCGGACAACGCCTCACCAAAGCTGACCAAGATGAGTGGCATGCCATCCTCAACGAACGCGGTTGGTATGCCAATCACTGGCCGCAAGAGTGGGGTGGCCCCGGCTGGGGGGCGGTGCAGAAATTTATTTTTGACCACGAGTGTGCGCTCGCAGGCGGGCCACGCATCGTGCCCTTTGGCGTCAACATGCTCGGGCCGGTGCTCATCAAATACGGCAACGAAGCGCAAAAGCGCTACTGGCTACCACGCATCTTGAGTGGTGCGGACTGGTGGTGTCAGGGTTACTCCGAACCGGGGGCCGGTTCTGATTTGGCCTCGGTCAAAACCACGGCTGTGCGTCAAGGTGACCACTACCTCGTCAACGGCCAAAAAACTTGGACGACTCAAGGCCAGCACGCCAACATGATCTTTTGTTTGGTGCGTACTGACCGCGAAGCCAAGCCGCAAGAAGGCATCAGTTTTTTGTTGGTGGACATGAACACGCCCGGCGTGGAGCTGCGTCCCATTCGCACGCTCGACGGTGATCGCGAGGTGAACGAGGTGTTTTTCACAGACGTGAAAGTGCCGCTGGACAACCTCGTGGGCGAAGAAAACAAAGGTTGGACGTGCGCCAAATATTTGCTCACCTACGAGCGCACCGGCATTGCCGGTGTGGGTATGTCGGTGGCCGCGCTCGAAAAACTCAAAGTGATTGCCAACAAAGTGCAACGCAACGGTCGCCCGCTGGCACAAGACCCGCTGTTTGCCACGCGCATGGCCAAGGTCGAGATTGATTTGGAGAACATGAAAACCACGAACCTGCGCGTCATCGCGGCGGTGGCTGGTGGTGGTGTGCCGGGCGCTGAAAGCTCGATGCTGAAAATTTGCGGCACCGAAATTCGCCAGGAAATTTTGTCGCTCATGCGTCGTGCGGTGGGGCCGTATGCCTTGCCCTTCATCGAGGCGGCGCAGTACGAGGGTGATACCGACGAACCCGTCGGTCCCAAAGAAGCGGCCACCGCAGCGGCCAACTATTTCAACTACCGCAAGCTGTCCATTTTTGGCGGCTCCAACGAAATCCAGAAAAACATCATCTCCAAGATGATTCTGGGACTGTGAGGTTTGCGCCATGAATTTTGAACATACCCAAGACCGCCGCATGTTGGCGGACACGCTCAACCGTTTCATCGCCGAGCAATACGGCATCGAGTTTCGCAACCACCACGCCTATGGCGAACAAGGCCACGCCCCCGAACGCTGGCAACAGTTGGCCGAGCTGGGGGCCATTGGTGCCTTGTTCCCCGAAGCGGTGGGCGGCTTTGGCGGCGCAGGCTTTGACATTGCTGTGGTGTTTGAGTGCCTGGGCCGCGGTCTCGTGACCGAGCCATTTTTAGGCGCACTCATGGTGGGCCGTGCGATTGTGGCTGCGGGCAGTGCAGCGCAAAAGGCCCACCTCGCTGCGCTGATGGACGGCAGCACCGTGGCCGCGCTGGCACACGACGAGCCCGAAGGTCACTACGAACTCGAACGCGTGCGCACACGCGCCGAACGCCAAGGCGATGGCTGGGTGCTCAACGGCCACAAAGCGGTGGTGGTGCACGGCCAACATGCGCAGTTGTTGCTGGTATCGGCCCGCACCTCGGGCGCGGTGGACAGCGCCGAAGGCATCTCACTGTTCTTGGTCGACGGTAACGCCGCAGGCGTGCAGCGCCGTGGCTATGGCCGCATGGACGGTGGCAGCGCTTGCGAATTGACGCTTAACCAAGTGCATGTGGGTGCCGATGATTTGCTCGGTACAGAAGGTCAAGGTTTGGCCGTGCTCGAACGCGCCGTGGGCTATGGCGTGCTGGCGCTGTGTGCTGAAAGCGTGGGCGCGATGGATGTGGCCAAGCAACATACTTTGGAATATTTGCAGACCCGCCAACAGTTTGGCAAACCCATTGGTAGCTTTCAGGCTTTGCAACACCGTATGGCCGATGTGCTGTTGGAAGTGGAGCAAGCCCGTTCGGCGGTCATCAATGCCGCAGCAGCCTTGGATGCTGACCGCTTCACCCGCGAACGTGCACTGTCAGCCGCTAAGTTCACCATTGGTCGCATTGGCACGCGGGTGGCCGAAGAGAGCATTCAGTTGCACGGTGGCATTGGCATGACCTGGGAGCTGCCGCTGTCGCACTACGCCAAACGCATGGTGATGATTGACCACCAATTGGGCGACGAGGACCATCACCTCGCACGCTATATGCAACTCAATGCTGCACACACTTGAACACGGAACGGTTGCCATGCATACCCCTTTGTTAACCCGACGCGATGGTGCCGTGCTGGTGCTGTCCAACAACAATCCCGAGGCGCGCAACGCTTTGTCGCCCGAGTTTTATGTAGCCCTTACCCAGGCCCTGCACGATGCCGCCGCTGACCCCGACGTGGGCGCGGTGGTGCTCACCGGCGAAGGCGGACATTTTTGTGCGGGTGGCGATTTGCGCCAACTCGCCAAACGCCGCGAACTATCCGTTGAGCAACGCCGTAGCCGCCTCGACGGTTTGCACGATGTGATTCGCACCGTGCGCGATTGCCCCAAGCCCATCATTGCGTGTGTTGAAGGCGCGGCGGCGGGCGCTGGCTTGTCGCTCGCGCTGGCGTGCGATATGTTGGTGGCTGCCAACAACGCAGTGTTCTCTGTGGCCTATGTGAAAGTGGGCCTCACGCCAGACGGTGGCGCCACCGCGTTCTTGGCCGAGTTTGTGTCGCGCCAAGTGTTGACCGAGTTGTGCCTCACAGGCGAGCGCATTTCGGGTGAGCGTCTGCACGCTTTGGGTGCCGTCAACCGTTTGACCGAACCTGGCGAAGCGCTCCAGCAAGCCATTGGTTTGGCCGCTCAAGTTGGCACTGGCCCTGAGCAAGCGATGAGCCGCATCAAACACTTGTGTCACAGCGCGTATGCGCAAACACTAGATGCGCAGCTAGAGCAAGAAGCGCAGTTCATGGTGGCGGCGCAAGCGAGTGAAGAGTCGCGTGAAGGCATTGGTGCATTCTTGGAAAAACGCCAGCCTGATTTTTCCAAACTACGTCAGCCCTGAAAGGCATCGTTTGACCATGAGCATGGATTTACCACTTCAAGGATTACGCGTACTTGACTTGTCCCGCGTATTCGCTGGTCCTTTGTGCGGACAAGTGCTGGCCGATTTAGGCGCGGAGGTCATCAAAGTCGAACACCCCGGGCGCGGTGACGACACCC
>Ga0228701_1001816_pt1 | contig 13803 bp, 6 predicted proteins | sample McNCre117_Aug_MG_2_FD_178017 | JGI IMG/M metagenome (GOLD analysis project Ga0228701, IMG submission 178017) | Freshwater microbial communities from McNutts Creek, Athens, Georgia, United States - 11-17_Aug_MG | ecosystem: Environmental > Aquatic > Freshwater > Creek | place: USA: Georgia...
CGATGCGCAGCAGTTGATCCTTCACGCGCTTTCGGCCCTCGATAGCTGTTCGGAGTACGTCTTCAATTTCTGCCTCGGTGGCTTCACCCTGTGGGTAAAGAATTTTCATCAACCCTGAAAAAGTCTTGTTAATGCCGTCGCGGTCGCGTGTTGAGATTTCCTCAGACAAGCTGAAATGCTTTTTGTAGCGATCAGAAAAATCATGGCTTCGCAATGACTTGAGAATCTCGGCCAAATAATCTACGACAAAGCCAAAGCCGGTGGAGAACATCTCGCCACGAATCACGTCAACTTCCCAGCCCGGGATGTAGCTGTGAATCCGATCGAGGAAAGCCGAGTCATGAAACTTCTCTGGCAGCGGGTCGAATAAGTCAGAGTGCTTGAGCATGTATGGCACTGTGTGGTCCGTATTACCGACGAACACCATGCTGGCCTCGGCCCCCAGAGTTTCAACACCCCTAGAGAAGGACTTGTTGGCCATGTAGTTCTTCATGATGTCTACGAGGGCTTTGTCGACTTTCTTTTGCTTGCCCGCAAATTCGTCAAACGCGACCACAGCCCAATAGCCGACCAGGCCAAGTTTGCCTGAGGAATTACTAACGAACAGCTTCGGGACAGTGACCTCGCCACCTGAAATCAGGATTCCGTGCGGTGAGAACTCGGAATACACATGCGACTTACCTGTGCCCTTGGGACCCAGTTCAATCAGGTTGTAGTTGCGCTCACAAAATGGGATCAACCGGATCAGTTGCAAAAGCTTGTTGCGCTTGCCAAACATCTGCGGGTTAAAGCCAATGCTTTGTATTAGCAGGTCGATCCACTCTTCAGTGCTGAACTGCTTGCGTGCTTCAACGTAGCCATCAAATTCAAAGCGCGAAATCTGAATCGGCTTAAGTGAGGCAAGGATCCAAGGGGTTACTGCTTTTTCTTCTGTGTGCTCGTACTCCAAGTCAGCAATGCACCAGACGCCACCGACCAATAACTTCTGGTGTGCTTTGACTGTGCCTGAGTCAATTAAAACCTTCTTGATCCCTAGGTTTGAGAACTCGGCTTCGTAAACATCGTCTTTGTCATTCAGTGAAACGCTGATGCGATCAATGACTTTGTGCCGCCCCTTTTCCTTGATCGTTGAACGGACAAGGCCTGCTTCATTGCGATGAACGTAATGCTTTCGTAAAATCTCTTTGACAGTCTCGATGCCTGTTTGTATGGTCGCTTCGTCGTTGGTGGCGCAATACTGGCCGAGCAAGTACTCAAGCACATAGGTCGGTACGATTGCATTACCTTTGACTGCTTTCACAAGGTCCTTGCGCACTACCAGTCCAGCAAAGTGCTGATTTATTTTTTCGTCAAGTTCGCTCATCGACTACTCCTTGTACTTGTTCTTAAAAATCATTACCAAACGCCAAGTCAATTTGAACTGGCTGACGGAGTACTTCAACTTTCGTCACCGCATCTCGCATGACCAAGTCGTAGCGTTTGTGTGATTCGTAGTTGCCGCTCAGAATTGTTAAAAATACAGACCTCTTTCGTTCATCCAACAGTTGTGAAGTGCTGTCAAAAGTGAGGGTTTGTTGATCGCTGATAAGTTTTTCGCCATCCCTTAGGGATACAACTACGGTTCGGGCAAGAACGCGTTCCGACACAGCATCCGTCTGAATGAACTCAAACCGTTGGGTGTTGGTCACCACTTTGTTCGTGGAACCAAGTAGGCTGATGCTGACTGAGCGTGTTTTCAAGCCTTCGGCTTCACTCTCGCGAACTGTCACCAGTGGTACCACAACCTCTTGGGGCATTGCGCTGCCGTGAACAAAACGAGCACCGCCTGCAAAATGGAAGCGACTAGCGCCCTTGGGGACCCAATAGTCCAGGCTGCCATCTGGAGTTGTTCCTGCCGATATTTCGGTGTTTCCACTCCAAGCCTTAGATGTCTCGCCTAGATCAGTTCCGATCAAGTAGCGCTTTTTAGCGATCAGTGTTCCGCTTGGTTTTTCATCTAAAGCGGACTTGTCGGCCGCATCCAAAGCTGACTCTTGGTACATGAAGCCGTGATCAGCAGTCAAAAGGACAGTTGATCCATTGAGGCCGTTAATGATGAACCCAAGCACGCTAGACAGTTCCTGCACCGTCTGATCCGCAGCTTCAAATGTCTTTGTTTCAGAAGCCTGCTTGTCGCCAATCATGTCAATGCGGTCGTGGTAAACGTAAATCAGTCTGTGGTCCCGCACCAACTCGCGACCTTTGTCTTTACCCAAAGACATCAGATCCTCTGCCTTTATGGCCAAGCCACCAAAGCCTTTCAGGTGTTCATTGCGCTGATCTAAGGTGGCGACAGTTTGACCATCAACTTGAACCTCGGCAGCATTGCCTACCTTGTAAGCCAGCGTCTTGTGGGGAAGCAGAGCAGCCATGCCTAGAGCTGTATAGCTGGGTAACACGCCCAGCATGCCATCTAGGGAAGCTTTGAACCGATTTTTACTGTTGGTTTGCTGGACCAGCTCGTGAGCAACTTCAAATCTGAGCGCATCCGAGATCACCACAAAGACACGTTTTACGCTGCCTTCAAACAATGGCTCTATCTTTTGCTTGAAAAAATTCTGTTGTGGTGTGACACCAGGCAAGGACCAACTCGAGAGCAATCCCTTCGGTCCTTCAATGACCTTGGCCCATGCGCTACTCAATTGAGGTATGAACCATCCCGAGTACAGACTTTCAATAGTTCCGCGCAATTCGTGCAGGACCGCCCACCCCGTTGGTTCCACAGAGTCAGCCGCTGTATGAAAGTGCCGATAGAGCTGGTCGAACTGAAAGAGTTCATCACGGTAACTTGCAAAGGCTACTGATGCATCAGTAAAGCTGAACCCACCAGCATGGTTGGCTTTGAGTGAAAAGAAATCTGCTGCCGCCGTAAGAGCGTCATAGCAAGCGGCCAGCGCCTTTGTGCGGTCATTGGCACTTGCTAGAAGAGGGTTTGCCCAATGGCCGTCTCGCCGACGAGCAATGTGGCCTCGCACCACATCCATATTTGCACCGCCACCATCCACAATTCGCTTTTTGAGGTCTTGAACGATCCGTAGCTCAATCTCTTCAAAAGTCATGCATTCGATCAACTGCTCAGCAGATAGGCTTCCAAGTAGTGGTGTCAGATCAAGCTCACTCGCAACAGCCTGAGCCAAAGCGTTGTAACTGCTGAATTGAGCTATGTCAGACCGCCATCGTGAAACAAATACAGAAGCGTTGGCTGCAAGAGAGCGCTCAGGCAATACGAAATGCGTCAACTGCCTTGGTGCATCACCCAATTGGCCTCGACAGAAGTCCGTAACCAAGATGCTAATTAGCAACCCACGCAGGTTCGGTTGGGCATCTGAGTAGCCAAGCTGCTGTCGAACGAGTTTCCAAAAAACAGACTCAAGATCGTTGCTACAAATGTCCGACCACACTTTAGGTTGGGCCGATAAATCAGCTGTTTCGTTCGCCACGAAAGCGCCATAGACTCGTTGCAAGATGGCAAAGAGTTCGGGCAAATCAGCGCGAGTAATCACCGCCAACATCTTGCGGTCAAGGTCTTCTGCTGAGTCTGTGGGTGATACCAGCCGTTTAAGCCTATCAACACGGTCTTTGGCTCGCAAGAACTTGGCGCGCTCTTTCAGATGAGTTCTCAACGAAATGGTTGTCAGTCCCAGGTCTTCCAACAAGATAGAGGTGGAATCGGCTCGGAAGATTTTTGAGCGCAAACGCACATCCAAAAGCCAGTCATTCGAAGGCTCAGGCTCGGGCTGGTTGCTGTACAAGAGCCAATGCTGGTTAGGTGCACCTTCAATTTGCAACTTGATCCGAAGGTTTGATTGCTCATCAGTTCGAATAAGTTGAACGCCCTCCATCGCCATGGTGTCGACGAACCCTGAAAACTCAGCCTCTACGTCATGCCAAAACACAATGCGGTGGTTCTCAAACAATGCACTCAAGCTCTCTGAAATTCTTGCGTTGCTCATGATTGATTGCTCGCATAAATATCAGCGCTGCAAGTGCTAAGTTGTTTAGTCATCACTTGCCCCCCCTGTGACGGTCTTTATCTCCGCCAGTAAATCCCCAAACTTTCCATAGTTGACCTTTACGCCATCATCTAGATCCAGGGTGATACGCATGTCGGCGTAATGGCGGAGTTGCTCGTCATAGGCCAATAGCTCTACGTGCTTCTTTTTGAGTTTTTCCACTTCCTTACCCAGTTTGTTGCGGGCGGCAGTGCTACCAGCAGCTGCGGCATCTTTTTGCAACATCTCTACGCGACTCTGAATCTTGCTGGTGAGGGGCACGACGTATTCGGCGCGCAGACGGGCAAGTGTGCCCTCTTGGTACCGATGCAAATAGACCAGTGCCTGGAAAGCGCCTTGTTTGCCGCTGCTGAAGAGCCAATAGATGGGGCGCTTTTTGTAGGTTTGCAGGTGGTCTTTGAAGAACTTGTCGGCAATGTAGCGGCGGATGGTCTCGTCCGGGGTCTCAGACGCTTTGGTACCTAGACTTTCGGCCAGCCAGGCTATGTTTTCTTCTAAGGTGTCTGGTCCCCAGACGGCGCGCAGGAATTCGCGGATACGACTTGGTGCATCGTCGGCAAACCAGAGCTCGTCGGTGATGGGGACGATGCCGTCGGCATCTGCGGGAAAAGTAGCGTAGCGCCCAGGCTCGAAGCCGACATTTCCCGCATGGGCATAGATCAGGCCGGGTTCGTTGAGGCTGTAGCGGCCCATCATGCAGCCAATGGCGTAAGAGATCAGGCGCTGGCAATCTTTTTCGCGGTCAGCGCTGGCCAGTACGATTTGCTCTGTCGGCACATCTGTGGACACTTCACCGACGAGATCAAACTCTCGAATGCATGCGACATTATTCTCTGTCTCTAGCTGATGTAGCTTCGTGAATCGAGATTCACTTTCTTGGACAAATAGCTGATAGCTTTCCGACAATAGCTCACCCTCCTGCACCGCAGAACTTAATGGCATCTGTATAAATTCGGCTGAGTTCTCGTAGCTATTCCAATCTTGTCTGGCAATCTCAACTGCTGCGCGTGCTATTTCCTTGACCGATTCTTGGAATTCACTTGACATTCCAATAGCTGGTACTTTTTCTACATCACCAGCGTTGTAATTTAGAGTCGGGTTGATTGCCTTCAGGGCCAACGTCGATATTCTGCTGTTTAGCAACGACAGCAAGACCAGCGCGTCAATATTCTTTCCAAACATCGCGTTGGCAGCTGAACTAAATAGACTTCCAACAGGCAACAAGCGTGCACAAAAGTCATAATTTGAAATGGCCGTCCAAAATACGCCCTCTTTGAAGATGTAGTCCAAATTGAACGCGCCAGCGCGGACCTTCCCGTTCTCATCGGTAAGGGATCGCAGTTCAGCTCCATCATCCTTCCAATTGACGACATGTTCAATAAACCCAAACCACTTTCGGTAACCACCACCATTCGCATATGGGTACCACTTTGGATCCGTGCCGTTTAAGGCTGGCAACTTTTGTGCAGATACTTCCCACCAAAATCTAACAAAACGTGCGTTTTGAGCGGTGTACATTCCCTTCCTGCCTGTGGCAAAGGTACTCAATTGTTTACCACACCCCATTGCTTCAATCATTCGTGACGGTAACCAGAACGCCAAAATTCCATCGGGAAGTTTAGCCAAATCGCTCAAAATTCGTTCATATTTCCAATTGCAAATATTCGAATTCAGAGCTTCAAGCATTTTTGGTGCTTGAAGTTCATGGCCCTTAAATTCACTTAGGTCTATGAAAGTTGACTTCAAGTTTTTAGGTACGTTATTTGAGAAGCTAAATATGCAAACTGGAACACAAGCAGGTTCGAAGCTGTTGTATTCCAATCTAACCAAACTTGTTATGCCTTTATCTCTAATCAAAAAACTACGCATCTCTTCGTAGCTCTGGATAAACATCCAGACCATTGGAGTTACCAAGGAGGAACTTCCCTGATTTTTTAACATTGCACCAGATCTAAATGTGAACGCAGAGAATAAATCACGTTTTCCCTCGGGGTAGTTTTGAACTACAAAATCGCTGAGCAAATCTGAATACCCCTTCGTACTCAAATATGGCGGGTTAACAAGTACAGCATCAAACTGCTTCGCCAGCACCTGCGCTTGCTCCACGAGTGGCAACAAATCATCTGCAGCAGCACTTGCGTACATGTCCCCGCTTTGCTTAACCAAAGCGAGCACCTCCGGCAACAAAGGAAGATGTGTTTTGAGCGCGTAGGGAATCTGGATCAGAGAGCCAAAGGTTTTGGCGTGCTCAAAGGTTTCCACCAGCGCGGAGATAGTGGCGCGCTGCACCTTGAACGGGGCCAGGTGGGTGGCAAGCTCGTCCACGCTCAGACCCTTGCTCTCTCTCAGGCTCAGCACATTGAGTTTTGGTGACTGCAGGGAGCCCGTATCGTCGGTGACGGTGAACAGGCGGCGGTCGTCAGCACGAGCTTTCATCAGCAATGCAAAACTGGCCATTTGGGCGGCTCGGTCGTCGATGTCCAGTCCATATAGGTTTTTTTCCAGTATCAAGCGCGGAATCGCTCTGGGCAGATAACCGCGCTCCAGGTAGATAGCCTTAAGCACGTCATAGGCAACAACCAAAATGTGGCCGCTGCCACAGGCAGGATCCAGCACGGTGATGGTTTCGGGGTTAATGGTGTCGCCGTCTTCCCTTACGCGTGTCTGGATGAGGGCATCAAGCTGGGCTTGCACTTCTGGTGTTTGTTCGGCGGAGGTGATGTAGTAAGGCCATTCTTTGGCCAGAGTGCTTTGCGGGTTGGCCATTAGCCACAAGCGGCCCACGCTGTTTTGCACCAGGTATTGCACGATCCAGTTGGGAGTGAAGAGCTGGGTGGCGGCTGGGATGTCTTCGCTTTTGACAACTTTGCCGATGACCTGGTCTTTTTTCTCACTGATGTAGAACTGGTAGAGCCAGCCGATGATTTCGACTTCGGCCCAGTCCTCTTCTGGGATCTCTGTCACCATATTGGCGATGACGGAGTCGCTGCGCAGCAGGTTGTCTGGCAGCAGCAGCTCAGAGTCATCATCTATGCGTTCAAACAAAAAGGGCATGGCTCGGGACAAGGCGTTGCACTGAGCGACTAAAAGCATGCGATACAGCTCGCCATCGCGGTTGCCTGCGAGTTTGAGTTCTGTGACTTTGGCGGCGTTCAGTCCAGGTAAATCATTCGATAAGTCCGTTGCATATGTCAGGATGTCTGGCAAACCGCCTGCCGTGCTGGACAGCGCTCGATGGCCATGACCCAAGTAGTCGTGCAGTTCCATGTAGCGCAGTGCGGCAAAGCGGTTGAACCAGGTATAGGCCACCGCTTCCATGGTGTGTTCAAAGCCGTCTTTGCGGATGCGCTCTATCAGCTTCTCGCGCTGGCCACTGACCTTAGATGGCCAGGCTTGGCCAGCAATGACAGAGACATCGCCCTGTGTTTGGGCGGGGGCAACTTCCAGTGAACCAGCCTTGAAGGACAAGCCGAGCTGGTTAGCGCGAGCCGTGACAGCCGCAATGAAGTCTTTGCGGGCCTGGGGAGCGTACGACTTGAGGTTTGTTTTATTCATTTTCTTATTGGATACGAGCGATTTGTCCGGAGCGAACTGCAGCAAGCAACTCTTCTTTGAGCTTGCTGATATAGGCATCCACATCGGCCTCGGTCTCTAGGTATGTTTTGGTTGAAAATTCAGATGCTTTAACGACCTTGGTCGTTTTTGCTGGCGCTTGTGGCCCATTGCCCGCCCCAATTTGCGAGGGCTTTGAGGTGCTACCGGGTTCCACCACCTGCGTCGGTTTAACTGCAACGGCGGCTTCAATCAGGGTAATGGCCTCATCCATGGCATCCCCGCCTTGACCTTGCAGGTACAAGATTTGGGCAATGCTGGTTTGAATAGCGATACGGGCTTTGAGATCTTGCAGCAGGCGCAATGCCTTGTTACTGACATCTGGGTTTGCAGAAACTGCCAATAGCTTTGCTTGAACTTCAGCAAGCTTTTCATCTATCGAAAGAAGAGCACGATCGCGTTTTTCTTGGGCAAGCTGTTCGTTGACGGAAGTCACCGTGGCCAGCAATGGTTCAATGCGATTGACCATCCCATATGGCTTGGCGTTGTCTCGGATTTGAGTCAGTTCTGTCAAAGCAGCCGCAGCTTGGGGCACTTTATCGAGAGCTTCGCGGTTGTCGGCGAAGGCACGCAATCCATCAAGAAGCTTTCGCCAAGCTGCAATCTGAGTTTTGTAAAAGTTGACCAGGTCATGAATATCCTCGGATGCATCAAGCCAGTCGTCTTTGGCACCGAGTAGTGCCTCAATAAATGCAAAGCTGTCACGCACAGCCAACTGCTGAGCGATGCGACTCAGCGCCGCATCAATTTCAGCTTTACCGGGATGGTGCTCTGTGCTGGCAGTCAATGTGAAAGCATTGAGATCCGCCTGCCACTCGCCTAAGCGAGCACGGAAGTCAGCCACTAAGCTGTCTTCCTCATCTCGGCCAAGTTTATGAAACAACTCTTTGTATAGATCTCGGGCGCGCTTGAGGCTGCTGGCATCAGCTACTTTGCGTTTGAGGATAGAAACCTGTTTGAAGCGCGCAGCCTTAGTGAGTACCTCCACCGCTGCTGAGGGATCCAAATCTGCGCCTTCAAGCAACAACTTGATCTCACCGGCCATGAAAAGTCGAGCAACCAGAAGCACTGTTTCCCATTCAGGCTTCCAACCCCACGGGATGCCTGAAAACCGATCCACCACGTCAGACAAGAGCACACGCGTCTGGCTGGCAGCTATGTGCAAGTAATCTCGCATTTCCTTGATGGCAAGTACATTGCCCTCATCGCCATCCAAGCCCAGTCCCGCAGCAGTAACGTTGTCAGCAGTAAGTACGGCTTTAATTTCAGCAATTGGATCGACTTGGCGAACTTTGATGTAAGGAAGCTTGCTGTAGGTGTTTGTTATTAGGTAGTTAAGCAGATCATCAAGAACTTTGTCTGCACCAGATGCTTTAATTTCAACTGACTGGCCTAAGGCAAAGAAATCACCTTGCGTCATCAAAGTTGTGAGTTGGTACACCAACCGCTGGCGGCGCTCACGGTTCTCATCCTTGCGATCGGCCAAAATTCGTTTGAGAGATGGCGTCGCTTGGTCAGCTTTGGGGCTGACGATGTATTTTTCAATCTGCTGATAAAGCGCAAGTTCAATGTCTAAGCGCTCGCCTTCAGCTAATCTCACGATTGCTCGGCCATTACCTTCACTGCTGCGCAAAATGCACTTGGCGCTCTGCAGCTTTTCGTAGTCGTCACCCAGTGGCGTCAGCACTTCGAAGCTAAGAGTTTGGTTGGCTTGCCTGTAGGGTGCTCCATCAAGTAAACGATTGAAGTCGTAATCTGCTTTGGTATCTCGATGGCGAATCTTGGTTTGGCCACCAAGTATTTCGTCAAACACCAGCTCAGCCAAAAGACGAGACTTTTCAGCGGCAGAGACCTCGACGTGGCCAATCTCACGAGCAACATCTCGTTCCTCATTGGTCAAGAAAAACCAAAGATCTCCATTGCGACTGACCAGGCGTTGCTGTTCTAGACGATCCAAGCTGGCTTGAACTTTTCGCTTGAGTGCCAGCTTGTCAGCATCAACTTCATCGATACAAAGTGTAGCCAGATTCTCAATCGTAGGTTTAACGATGTCGGGGATGTATCGGATGAGAAACATCGCCTTGATCAATTGCGTATCAAACGGCTGCAAGGTAGGGTTCAAAGGTGCTTCGTCAATGGAACGCTTGGCCATGCCATCGATAAAGCTCTCTATCGACGGGTAAAAGTCATAGAGAGGAATGAGGGCGTCAGTGCTCTTGCCCAAGTTCTGCACAGCAGCAGACTGAAAAGCATCAAGTAATGAGCGCTCTCCACGTGATAGATGTTTACCAGTTGCGCCTACTTTTCGGATGGATTCAAAGATTTTTTGGAGTAGCGTGAACTGGTAAGGGGCGAATGGGTAAAAGGCTGAGAACTCATCTGCATCCTTGTAGCCCTTGAGAGAGACAGAGTTGCCGACAAATGACAACTGGTTATTGATCACGTCACCTTTGCCAGCGAACTCTTTCTTGAGTTCTGTCTTTGCAGCATCTGTCTTTGTCAGCAAACGCTCGCCAATCACTTCATCCGTGTTGCTACTGGCCAGTGAAAGGCGAGTGTGAAAGCGCCCTTGAATCTTAGAAAAGTCTTGTGACTTGGCTTTGTTGGCTTCACCAATGGCGGCATCAATGTCCTCCTGGCTTGTAACAATGACCCAAGCGCGACCTTTGCACTGGGTGCCCAGTTGCTCAGTAATTGTTTGGAGGCTCAACATTAGCTGAGAGTTGGAGCCAATGAACTGCCCAACCTCATCAACCAAGAATATGACTTTGTGAGCTGCAGGCTTGGTGGCCAAGTAGTCGTTAACGATCTTGGCAAAGCCTTCAATATTTATCTTATGGCTCTCTCGAGCATTGTCAAACCACGTGCCTGCCGATTGAGTCGTCATCTTTAGTGACTCCGCCAAAGCGGCAACGATGTCGTCACGCAGGAAGTCAACCGCATCTCGCTCCTTGTCCCACGTGCTTCCATTTGAAGTGGCAAATGCCGCCTTAAATGTGTCGTAAGCCCCTTTGGAAACCAAGTACCTTTCCATGTCCGCGATATGGGGAGCGTCACCGGAGTAGCCGAGTTTTTCGTTAAAGACTCGAAGAAACACTTGCAAGATTGCATCCCGGTCCGACTTGCTATCGGCTTTGGCATCGATGTTGAACAAGATTACATCTGCCGTACCTTTGGTGGCACGTTGGATGTCACCCATCAACATGATGTCTTTGATCTTTTGCTGATCAAAGAACTTATTCGCTGTGCGCTTCTCCCCAGTCAAGGGGTTGTGCGCCTCGAGATTTTCAAGCAGGTATGAAAGGATCTTGATGAAGTGCGACTTACCGGAGCCGAAGAATCCAGAAACCCAAACACCCATACGCTCGGTGATAGCCGCATCATTTGGCCGATCCATTGCTTCAAGGTAAGCATCAAAGAACTTGCCGAGGTAGTCGCTGATTTGTTTTGTGACGACATACTCTTCCAGCTCTTGCCACACACTGGCTGCGTCCATCTGGTCAGCTTTGATAACGCCATTGATGGGGCGATCTATGGGCTTAAGGAACAGGTCTTTGATTTTCATATTCGTTTTCTTTCGAATCAATTATTTGCGTCGACTTGTGTCTTTCACACAGTTTCTGGAATCAAGCGAAAAGCCCGGTAGTAGTGGTCTTCTGCGAGCGTGTTGAAGAGTCGAAGCGAATGCCCGTCGTACTTGCCGGGAAAAAACATCAGCAGTGGCGTGTTGCCCATGATTGGGTGGAGCGCGGACAAAAGCGTGTGCGTTCTCAGCATGGGGTAGACAGAGCCAACGCCCGTTAATATCAAAAGGTCAAGGTTTGGGATGTCAAATTGGGCTGCAATTTTTTGTGCAAGCTTGTCTTCTTTCAGCACCGAACGTAAAGCTGCCAGTGTGCTTTCGTCCCCTTTGGATTGCTGCATCTCCATGGCTTTTTCAAGGAGATTCCGTTCTTGCAAGAGGTCTGAAACAAGCGTTAATAAATTAACGGTTCCTGCTCGGACGCTAGGTACTTGCTTGGATAGTGCAGGCAGAACGGTGCCGTTCAAAAAGTCACGCACGTCCATTTCGCGATCTGGTGGGTAATCGAAAATCCAAAAACCAATTTCATTCCCCAACCCCTTGCTACCGAGAAAGTCAGCAGAAGTGATTCTTGGAATGATTTGATTTAGACGTTCATCAAGCGTAAGAGTCATTTCGTGCGCTCCAGGCAATCGAGGACAAATTTTTCATTGCGTTCAGCCAGATACCGCCGGACAACGGGATGTAAATCTCTGGGGGAAAGCTTCATGGACTTTCGATCCACTAGATACTTGGCCTCAATCAAAATTCGGGCAATACCATTGATGATTTTTAGCTTTGTGTTTTCGTTCCAAGTGGCCACGGAGGAATCATGGTGCGCGCACTCAGTCAGGAAGTCTTCCCAGCTGGCCAAACTGATGTCAGGCTCCATTTGTTGCTGGCGATTTGCGTAGACATTTCGCATGAAATCGCCCAACAACTTGTTTTGTTTGATTGCTGCTGCAAACAGTAGTTGATTGGTTACTTCGTTTTCACGTTCAGTAATTAACTTCCACGCTGTGGCATCAAGCGTTGCCAGTCTTTTCTTAATGAGGACGGACTGACGAACGGCTGTACCGACCGTGTCTTTTTGCAAAATATTGTCAACCTCGATAGCCCGCTTCCAAGTGGCCGCATCTGGTTCCGTCAAAAGAAGAGCTGCTATCCGCTTACTTTCAAGCGTCAGCAATGAGCCCCTCGAAACTTCGGTGTTATAGAGGCTCATTGCTTGCCTCTAATGTTGTATATCCGGGTGCAAGAGCAGCGCTCTCCACTCCGTAAAGGGTTTGTGAATTCTTCAGCCAGAGATGATGTTCTTTGGGGTCCAAGGAATGCTGGCTCGAACAATCCACCGACCATCGTCTTAGGGCATACCCAACCAATGGGGCTCTCATGTCGAGTGCCAACACTCCGTTGTTCATTCTGAAATCTGCTTCGATCGCTTTGGGGTGTGCAATGCCAGGGTGTGGGACCAGTTCAATATGAACAATCCGCGCCCACTGCACATCTGATTCGATCTGTTCTTCGACAGGGATGGGCAGATCAATAGCCTTAGCTTTGACGATGCGGGTCAATGAAAAGTCGGCAAAGCGGCCTCGCTCGCGGTCATATGCGCGCAAATGCCAACGCAGCCCAGTGTCGGCCAATGCCAGCGGGCACAGGGTCTTTGTTGAGGCTCCAGAGGTCAAAGAGAGGTAGTTGACCTTGACCTGGCGTCTTCCCGCAATGGCACGCGTCAGCGTTGCAAGCGTTTCAATTTCGGGCTTAACCAGGTCGCTGGCGCTTTCGCAGGGGACAGTGCGCTTTAGTTTCTGGTCCATGTTGTCGCCAAAGCCTGCTCGGAACCAGGTGAGAACACGCTCGGCTGAGTGCTCAAACAAGGGCGAGAAGCGGTCGGTCGTTGCGTACTTGCGCTGGGCAGCGTCGTAAAAGAGGTTCTGTGGGGCCAGGCGACGGTAAGTGCTCAGGTCGCGTGCTGAGGCGGCAGGCTTGACCCCAAATCGTCGCTCAATGTCCGCGCGAGTCAGATCGCCGCAGAAGAACGCTTTGACTTCAATGTAAAAAAGTCGCTCTCTTTGCGTCTGCGTCAGGTCGTCAAGTGCAGCAGCGACTCGTTTGTTGGGCACGGATATATCTCCACCTTTTTTGCTTGTGTTCCACTCTAGCATATTCAATGACTGCGCTTAATCATTTTGATGCAGATAGGCGTCATTGGTGCTAGAATTTTTTGGAACGAACAGGTTGGATCCGGTCGCCTGGTCAGAAATCATCACTTTTAGGAGATGAACATGTCTTTTTGGCAAATCTTGGGGCGATTCGCTGTGTCCGACACCGGTGAAACCTTGCAAAGGGTCTCGGACACAACCAGCGTTTCGTCTGACGGCACTACCTATACAAAGATGGGCTCGACCACCGTTGGCTCGGATGGGTCTGTTTTCACTCAGATGGGAAGCTTCAGCACTGACGGCAGCACCCGCATGGGAAGCACAGCAACTGGAATTGGTGCTGTTTTCAACAACCCGAGCGACGACTTTGGGATCGGCTCCAAAAAATCTAGGAATGATTTTGACGATTTTT
>Ga0228701_1001817_pt1 | contig 13803 bp, 15 predicted proteins | sample McNCre117_Aug_MG_2_FD_178017 | JGI IMG/M metagenome (GOLD analysis project Ga0228701, IMG submission 178017) | Freshwater microbial communities from McNutts Creek, Athens, Georgia, United States - 11-17_Aug_MG | ecosystem: Environmental > Aquatic > Freshwater > Creek | place: USA: Georgia...
CGTCCGACCCTCAGATTCGTAGTCTGATGCTCTATCCAGCTGAGCTACGGGCGCGTTGGAGAGGCGCTATTAGGAGCGTCGTGCGGGCTTGGCAAGCGGCTAATTTGTCTTTTCGAGCACTTCTTTCAAAGCCCGGGCAAGCGGCACGTCAAGCGGCGGCATGGCGAGGCTTTCGAGGGCATCACCGCTGAACCAGCCCAGTTCATCTGCATCAAGGCATGCCGCCTCCCCCGCCCAGTCACGGCAAGTGTAAAGCATTAGGACAACCCGCTCCCCCGGCAGCGCGGCGAAGGTCAGCGGCTGGAGCGCGTGCGCCTCGATCGTCAGGCCCAGCTCCTCCTCGCACTCGCGCAGCAGGGCGGCATCGGCGGTTTCGCCCGGTTCCACCTTACCGCCGGGAAACTCCCACAACCCGCCGTGAGCGCGGTCGGCCCGGCGGCGCTGCATCAGCACGCGGCGGTTTGTATCGATCAGTGCAATGGCGACCACGGGAATCATTGTCGGATATTTTTGCAGATCCTGCGGCATTCTCAATCATTCCTTAGGGATAAACTGCCAGAACCGCCTTCATCTGTTCCAGGGGGCGGGAAGAACGTGATCAAGACGACACTCAGAAACCTGATCGGCGATGTGCGCGGCACGTCGGCGATCGAGATGGGGCTGATCTGCTCGCTCATCATTCTTGCGATGATGACCGCTTTGGAAACGTTCGCCGGCGAAAGCCAGCTGACCTGGGGCTCGATCGCCTCGAAAACTTCCGACGCCGTTGCCCAGTCAACGGGGAGTTAAATAAATTTCAAGACTTTACCCTTAGTCCGGTGATTGCTCGATCCGGGTGACAGGGAAAGAGCCGGGTAAACGAAGACTTTCCTATAGGAGACTGACCATGAAGTTCATCAACAAGCTGCTGCGCGACGAAGCTGGTGCGACCGCCATCGAATACGGCCTGATCGCCGCTCTCATCGCCGTCGCCGCGATCACCGCCATGCAGGGCCTGGGCAACCAGCTGCAGACCACCTTCAACACCACTTCGTCGGCGATGCAGACCGCGAACGCCTCGGCTTCGTAAGACGCAGACGACAGCTTTCGGGCCTCGGCCTGAAGACGCGAGGGGGCGGCAGGGAAACCTGCCGCCCTTTTGCATTGCCCAAAGCTCAATAGGTGACGAGCTTGACCTTCTGCCCCACCGCCAGCTTGCTTGATGCGGTGAGCCCGTTGAGCACCAGGAACCGGTCAAGCGGGGCATCGCCGTAGGCCATGCGGCGCGACAGGCTTTGCATGGTATCGCCCTTGGCCACGCTCACCACCACCAGCTTGCGCGGCTTGACTGCCGCCGCCTCTGCCGCCGAAATCCGCCGCATCGAGGCATACATCGGGCTGAACACGTCGGCGCTGCCGGCCGGAACCATGGTCAGGAAATGAACCGCCTGCCCGCTTGCCAGTTCATAGGCGACCACGCTGACATCCACCTGGCTGTTGCCCGAGGCGACCCGCGCGCTGGCGCGGGCGGCATTCATGCCGTTGATCGTGGTGCGGGCGATCGTGCCCGGATCGATCTGGGCCTGCCCCGATTCGGTGAGCCCGGCAAAGACCGCGCGGACATAGGCATCAAGATCGCCATTATACGCGCCGCCCGCAAGCTGCCCCTTGCCCGCCTGCCCGCTGATCGCGACCGCCTGGGTGCCGTTGACGAGGTAGAACCCGCTGGGGGCCTCGAACTGGAACTTCATCTCGGGGTGGGTGAACTTGCGGCCATCGACGATCCCCTGCTGCGGATCATCGCCATAGAGCAGGCCGTTCACCCCGGTAAGGAACTGATCGCGGTTGAGCTTGCCGCTGGCCCCGGCGCCGGCGCGCGCGAGCGCCGCCGAGACGCGCGAGGCGGGATCGGGGTGAGTCGAAGCCCATTCGGGCACCCGGTCGGTCGTCCCCATCAGCCGCGCTTCGAGCGCGTTCTGGTTGGCCAGGCTTTGCAGCACGGTCGACATCGCGCGCGGATCGTAGCCGGCGCTGCGCAGATACTGGATGCCAAGGTTATCCGCCTCGGTTTCCTGGCTGCGCGAATATTTGAGCGTGAGCAGCTGCGAGCCCTGCATCAGCCCCTGCTGCACCACCTGCCCGATCCCGCTGTTACCGAGCAGCACCCCCGACAGCACCGTGCCGAGCACGCCGATCACCGTGTTGCGGGTGGCCGCGCTCTGCCGCTTGGCGGCGTGGCGGGCCGCGACGTGGCCAACTTCGTGGCCGAGCACGCCGGCCAGTTCCGCCTCGTTGTTCATCAGCGCGACCAGTTGGCGGGTGGTGTAAACATAGCCGCCGGGGATCGCGAAGGCGTTGTTGACCGAGGAGTTGAGCAGCGTGACGGTGAAATCGCCGGTCGCGTTGCTGAGGCCCGACTGCACCGCGATCCGCTTGCCCACCGATTCGACATAGCGCGCCTGAGTGCCGCTCATCGCGCCGCCGAATTCGGCGACCAGCTGGGGATGCGCCTTGGCGCCTTCCTGCTTGTCAGCCTGGCTGATCGCCTGCACCGCCTGAGCCCCGGCCTGCGCGATCGGCAGGGCCATGACCGCCAGCGCGGCCCCGGCAAACAGGCGCCCGAGCAGGGGGGATTTGCGAGGGGACATCGGGCATTCCTTTCCGGCAACGACAATTCGTTACCAAAAGGTAAGGCCCGCCCCGGGACTTGGAAAGCCGAAATATCCGCCCCGCGACCGGGGCTGGGACAGGATCAGAGTTCGCCGATCCGCAGGAAGCGTTCTTCGCGCTGGGCGCGCAGCTTTTCGGGCTTGAGCGCGGTGAGCTTGTCGAGCTCATCATCGATCGCCTTGGCCAGTGCCTGACAGGCCAGGGCCGGATCGCGGTGTGCCCCGCCAACCGGCTCCTTGACGATCCGGTCGATCACGCCAAGCCCGAGCAGATCCTGCGCGGTGACCTTCATCGCTTCGGCCGCATCGGCCGCCTTTTCGTTGGTGCGCCACAGAATCGAGGCGCAGCCTTCGGGCGAAATCACCGAATAGACGGCGTGTTCGAACATCAGCACGCGTTCGGCGCTGGCCAATGCCACCGCGCCGCCCGAGCCGCCCTCACCCACGATCACCGCCACCATCGGCACCGGCAGCGCAAGGCAGGCCTCGGTCGAACGGGCGATGGCTTCGGCCTGGCCGCGTTCTTCGGCCTCAACCCCCGGGAACGCACCCGAGGTATCGACCAGCGTCACCACCGGCAGGCCAAAGCGCCCGGCCAGTTCCATCAGGCGGATCGCCTTGCGGTAGCCTTCGGGCTTGCCCATGCCGAAATTGTGCTTGAGCCGGCTTTGCGTGTCGTTGCCCTTTTCGTGCCCGATCACCACCACGCGGCGGCCATCAAGCTTGGCAAAACCGCCGATGATCGCATGATCCTCGCCGTAATAGCGGTCCCCGCCGAGCGGCACGAAATCGGTGAAGATCCGTTCGATGAAGTCCTTGAAGTGCGGCCGCATCGGATGGCGCGCCACCTGGGTCTTCTGCCAAGGGGTGAGCGCGGCATAGGTGCTGGCCAGCAGGTCCGCGCTCTTCATTTCGAGGCGGCGGATCTCGGCGGTAATGTCGACATCGCCGACGCTGGCGGTTTCACGCAGTTCCGAAATGCGCGCTTCCAGCGCTGCAACCGGCTTTTCGAACTCGAGATAGGAAATCATGGGCGTTGCGCTAGCCTTCTCAGCCCGTCACGGCAAGGGCCTGACCGCCAGCGGATGCCGTGCATTCACAAGCGCGACAAGCCGGGCGCTGTCGACATGGGTATAGATCTGGGTCGTGGCGATGTCGGCGTGGCCCAGCAGGGTCTGCAGCACGCGCAGGTCAGCCCCGCCTTCAAGCAGGTGCGTGGCAAAGGCGTGGCGCAGCACGTGCGGGCTGACCTTTTCAGGATCGAGCCCGGCCCGCCCCGCCAGATCGCGCAGCAGCTGGAACAGGCGAATCCGGGTGAGATGCCCCTTGGCCGAGCGCGATGGGAACAGCTGCTTGCCGCCCTCGCCGCGCAGCACGACCCAGCGCGACAGCGCCTGGCGCGCACGGGTGCTGACCGGGACCATGCGCTGCTGCCCGCCCTTGCCGGTGATGGTCAGGAACGGGGCATCGCGCGGCACGGCGGCCAGCGGCAGGGACACCAGCTCGGTCGCGCGCAGACCTGAGCCATAGAGCAATTCGAGCAGCGCCAGCATCCGCACCCCCTCGGCCTTGTCGCCGGCAGCCTCTTCCTCGGCGCGGGCGAACAGCGCCTCGACCTCGGCGTGGCCAAGCAGGCGCGGCAGCGGGCGGCGGCTGCGTGGGCGCGGCAGCGCGGGCGACGGATCGTCGCGGCGCAGCCCCTCATCGACCAGAAAGCCATAGAACTGCCGCAGCGCCGAGCATTTGCGCGCCAGACTGGAGGGGGCAAGGTCGGCCCAGGCCGGGCCCAGTGCGGCCAGCGCCGCGCCATCGGCCTGCACCAGATCGCCGATCACTTCCTCGGCCCCGTCAAGATCGCGGCGATAGGCGGCAAGGGTATTGGCCGCCGCGCCGCGCTCTGCCGCGAGCATGGCGAGGAAGCTCTCGGTCGCGGCAGAAATGGGCCTAGCCCCGCGCCACGGCCTCGGCCGCGATCATCCGCGCTTCGGCGCCAAGGCCGACCCGATTGAGCGCCGAAACGATGTGATACAGGTGAACGCTGGTCATCTTGTCCCAGCCCTTGCCCTGCATGCCCAGCCCCGCGAGCAGCGCCACCAGCCCCTGATTGTTGACGGCTGCAGCCTGATCAATCAGCCGGGTCCAGTTGGTCTGACGGCCAAGATCGACCCCCAGCTTGGCGGCAAATTCGCCCTGCGCCCCGGCATCGACCCGGCCCAGCCCCGCAAGGCCAGCCAGCAGGAAGCGCGATTTGCGATAGCCATCGCTGTCATCGTTGCCGCGAAAGTTCGACAGGCTGCCGCCATCGATCGGCCCGGCGGGGCGCGGCGCAGCCAGCGCGAGCAAGGCCCAGGCGAGGCTGCCCTTGTCGGCTTGCGGAGCCCAGCGCAGCGCATTGGCATCCAGCCCGGCGGCCAGCATCGAGGCAATCAGATCCGGCGCATCCTTGGCGAAGCTGCCATCGACCGGCATCCGCGCGGCGGCATAGGCGGTCAGCACTTCGCGCGAATAGCGCTGCTGGGGATCGGCCGCGCCGTCCCACAGGCTGCGCAGCGCCGCCATGCGATCGGCCGCATCTTCGCCGACATAGGCATTGCGCAGGGTTTCCGCGCGCTTGGCCCAATCGCCCTCGATCTCGTCCTGGGCATAGATCTGGCCGTAAAGGTCAACCATCGCCGCGCTCGACAGGATGCCCGCCCCGGCGGCGAGATCGGCCCCGGCGGCGCGGTCTTCGAGCCCGACCATCGGCGCGGTGGCCGCAACATAGCTGTAGCGCGCGGGCACGTCCTGCATCAGCGCTTTGGGCGGGGTCAGCCCGACCGCGATGCTCAGCGCATAGCGCCACGGGGTCATGTCGTTCACCCCGTCCCATTCGATCTTGACCGCGCGCCGCCCCTGCCCGGCCGCGCCGGCATATTTCTGGGCCAGCAGCAGATCGACCTTCGGCCAGGCGCCTTCGCCCATCAGGCGGTCAAGCTGGCTCATCCCGGCCGCGCCATCGCCTTCGAAGGCCGAACAGATCGCGCGCAGCACCCGCCAATCGGCATCCTTGCGCGCGCCGCCGATCACCTTGGTCACCGGACAGATGCCGGTCACGTCAGCGGTAAAGGCATAGGCATCGAGCGCGGCCTGGGTCAGCGCCGGGCTGTAATTGCCGGCATCGACGTCCTGCACCAGCGCGCGCGCGGCATCGCCTTCGCCCATGCGCACCAGCAGCGCGGCGCGCCATGCGGTGAAATCGGCCGGATTGACGCCATTGGGCGCATCAAGCCGCGAAGCCAGCGCCCGGCGCAGCAGGATGTGGCCCCAGCGCGACACCAGCGCGCCCGAATTCTTCTCGATCGCAGCCTGGATCAGCCGCGCATCCTGTCCCGAGAACGAGCCCGAGGAAAAGCCGCCTTCATCCGCCGCCAGAATGCCGATCTTGCGCATCGAACGGCGCGCGGCGTCGGGCATGTCATACTTGGGCTTGAGCCCGAGCAGTTCGTCGAGTTCATCGGGCGACATCGCCTCGATTTCCCGCAAGGTCGGCATCTTGCGGCCGTCGGTCGCGGTGGCGGCAGGCGCCGCGCCCGGCACGGCCTGGACCACGGGCGAGGAGGTTGCAGCAGGCGCCGCGGCAGCCGGCTTCGCCGCAGGCGCAGCAGCGGGGCGGGCGCGCGGCTTGTCAAAACCGGGGGGAAGCAGCGATTCCGGGCCGCTTTGCGCGATCGCGAGCGCCGAAGTCAGCGCCAATGCGGCGCCGGTCAGCAACAATGTGGCGCGCTTCATCGTCCGGCCCCCGGCAGGGTGACAGGCTGGCTGATCGGCTGGATCGCCCGCTCGCCGCCGTCGGCCCAGGCCCAGCCCAGCACGGTGACAAGTCCGCAGCCCAGCACCGCCGCAATCACCCATTCCCTGCGCATTACCAGTGCCACCCACGACCTCGTTGTCATTCCGCGCCCAAACGCTTGCACGTCCGGTTAGCCCAACTATAGGCTGCCTCGCAATGGAACTCGAAGAAACCACGCTCTCTGCCCCCGAAATAGAGGCGCTGTCCCGGCGGATCGACCGCCCGGTGGTGCTGGTGGGCATGATGGGCGTCGGCAAGTCGAGCGTCGGGCGCAAGCTGGCCGCCCTGATCCATGCCCCTTTCATCGATGCCGACGAGGAGATCGAGAAGGCCGCGCAGATGTCCATCCCGGAAATCTTCGCGCAATATGGCGAAGCCTATTTCCGCGACGGCGAACGCCGGGTGATCTCCCGAATCATCGATGGCCCGCGCACCCGCGCGATCATCGCCACCGGCGGTGGGGCCTTCGTGAATGCCGAAACCCGCGCGCTGATCCTCGATCGGACCATCCCGGTCTGGCTCGATTCCGAAGTTGACGTGCTGATGGAGCGGGTTGGCCGCAAGGATAACCGCCCGCTGCTGCGCCAGGGCAACCCGCGCGAGATCCTTACCCGGCTGCGCGACGAGCGCGAGCCGTTCTATTCGCAGGCCCCGATCCACGTCAAAAGCACGTCGGGGCCGCATTCGCGCACCGTTACCAAGGTTCTGAAGGGGATCGACGCATGGCTGTAATCCCGGTCGACATCGCGGGCCGCCCCTATGAAGTGCGGGTTGGCACGGGCCTCTTGGCCACGCTGGTCGAACAGTGCCGGGGCAAGCTGCGCAAGCGCCGCGTTCCGATCGTCACCGACGCACGAGTCCACGCCGCCTGGGGCGCAGTGGTGGAAAACGCGCTGCACGAAGGCGGCCACGAAGCCGCCTGGCGGATCCTCCCCGCGGGCGAGGCGACCAAGAGCTGGGAGCAGCTTGCCGGACTGGTCGACTGGCTCTTGGGCGAAGAAGTCGAACGCGGCGATCACATCCTGGCGCTTGGCGGCGGGGTGATCGGTGATCTCACGGGCTTTGCCGCCTCGATCCTCAAGCGCGGGTGCAATTTCATCCAGCTGCCGACCAGCCTGCTGGCGCAGGTCGATTCAAGCGTTGGCGGGAAAACCGCGATCAACACGCCTGCTGGCAAGAACCTCGTCGGCGCATTCCATCAGCCCGCGCTGGTGCTGGCCGATCTGGCCGTGCTCGATACCCTGCCGCTGCGCGAGTTGCAGGCAGGCTATGCCGAAGTGGTCAAATACGGGCTGCTGGGCGATGCCGATTTCTTCGCCTGGTGCGATGAACACGGCCAGGCCGTGCTCGACGGCGATAGCGCCGCTCGCGAATATGCCGTGGCCCATTCGGTTGCGGCCAAGGCGCGGATCGTCAAGCAGGACGAGCGCGAAACGCTGGGCCTGCGCGCGCTGCTCAACCTCGGCCATACCTTTGGCCATGCGCTCGAAGCCCAGACCGGATTTGGGGAGCGCCTGCTCCACGGCGAAGCGGTGGCGCTGGGCATGGTGCTGGCGGCTCGTTTTTCAGCCGAACGCGGGCTGATGCCGCGCGCCAGCGCCGAACACGTTGCCAGCCACCTTACCAAGCTGGGCATGGCGAGCGAGATTTCCGCGCTCGGCCTCAACTGCGATGGCGCCGCGCTGACCGCGCATATGCTGCATGACAAGAAGATGGACGCGGGCACCCTGCCCTTCGTGCTGATGAAGGGCATCGGCGAGGCGTTTCTGGCCAAGGATGTGGCGCTGGACGATGTCGCCCGGTTCCTTGACGGGCAGTTGGCTGGCTGAACCCGGCCTAGCCGAACAGGGCGATCGACTGCATCCCCACGGCCACTGCCGTGCCATCGGCATTCCAGATCGCCATGTCCTGGCTCGAACAGCCCTTTTCCGCATAGTTCCCGGCCGAGCGCAGCAGCCACCAGCCATCGCGCGATTGCGGCAGCGGGGTCAGCAAGTTGACGAGCCAGGTCATCGAACTGATCGGAGCCGCGCTGTCCATCATGAACAGCACGCCCGGCGGCAGGGCATCCGCGCAAAGCATCAGCTCGACCATCGGATCAAGCCCCTCGCGGTCCTTCAATTGCACCCACCAGTCGATCTCGGGCTCGGCCTGATCGCTGCGCGGCACGCCGAAGCGGCGGTTGAAATGACCGGCGAAGCCCGGCCCGCGCCCTTCGGGCAGGGGCTTGGCCTGATCGACCGGAATGATCCGCGCGGGCATCGGCACCTCGTGCAGGTGCAGACTGCTTTCGACCGGCCCCATGAACACGAAGGTTGCCGTCAGCCCAACCCCGCCTTCGCTGGTCACTTCGGCGCTGATCCAGCTGGCATTGCGCCCGCGCCGCAGCACCTTGGCGCGCACTTCCACCTCGCCCGACAGCGGCCCGACAAAGCTGACCTGGGCCGAACGCAGGGGCGGCAGATCGGGGGCAAGCCCGCGCGCCGCCTCCAGCGCCAGAGCAGCGGAAAAGCCGCCATAGCTGGTCCGCCCCTGCTTCCAGTCCTCAGGAATTTCGGTGACGAAACCGCCATCGATGCGGCGGATGTTCGAAAGGGTGTCGGGCAGGCTCATGCCCTTTCCATTGACGTAAACGGAAACGAGGTCAACACTGGTTGCACTATGCAATTCATCGACCTCTCGATCCCGATCACCACCAAGGTGATTTCCGACCCGCCGGTGATGCTGCCGCAGATCAGCTACAGCGCGCATGACACCACGTGGAGCCAGATCGCGCTGTTCTTTCCCGGGCTCACCCAGGACGACCTGCCCGATGGCGAAGGCTGGGCGGTCGAAACGCTGACGCTCTCCACCCACAACGGCACCCACATGGACGCGCCGTGGCACTACCATTCGACCACCGACAGCGGCGCCCGCCCGGCCCCGACGATCGACGAGGCTCCGCTCGACCGGTTCTTCCGCCCCGGCGTGAAGCTGGACTTTTCCCACCTCCCCCACGGCCACGTGGTTAGCGCCGCCGAGGTCGAGGCCGAACTGGCGCGGATCGGGCATGACCTCAAACCGCTCGATATCGTGCTGATGCAATCGGGCGCGATCTATGGGACTGACAATTTCACCGATCAGGGCGTCGGCCTTGGCGCCGAGGCGACCTTGTGGCTGACCGAGCGCGGGGTCGAAGTGGTCGGCACCGATGCCTGGTCGTGGGACGCGCCGTTCAGCCACACCGCACGCAAATGGGCCGAAACCCGCGATCCGTCGATCATCTGGGAAGGCCACAAGGCGGGCCGCATCCGCCCCTACTGGCAGATCGAAAAGCTCGCGAACCTCGCAGCCCTGCCCGCCCACGGCTTTACGCTGAGCTGCTTCCCGGTAAAGATCGAAGGCGCCAGCGCGGGATGGATCCGCGCCGTGGCGCTGATGGGGGACTAAATCACATGCGTGCACGCAATCAAATCATCATCGCCGGCCTTGCCGCATGCTTGTTTCTTGCTTCCACGGCACAAGCCGAAGTTGTCCCGACACCGTCGGACGAGGCTACGATTGATAAGATCATGGATGCAACGACCGCCCAACTCAAGGCTGGAAAATCGCGAGCCGCGGTAGACGCATTTTTCAATGGTAACGCACTGATGGCAAGCAAGGCCTCCGACCTTGCCATGCTTTCGGCGCAAATCGATGCGGCTGCTGTCGTTGTTGGCCCAATTTCCAACTGTAACCTGGTCGAGCAACACAATCGCGGGGTGTTGGTTATACAGCGACTGTATCATTGCCAGCACACGAATTCCGTCACACGCTGGCTTGTCGCCTTCGTCAAAACGACAAAAGGCTGGCAGGGTCAGTCAATCTTCTTTGACGACAAGGTGACTGACGGGCTTAGCGAATGACCACGCCGCAATAGATTTTAGCCCGGTACTAACGCTTGGCGCCAAGCGTGCGGTCAAGGAAGCGCAGCGCGCGGGCCTTGAGGGTCAGCTTGGTCATGTCCGCGCCAAGGCTGGGCGCGCCCATCGGATAGAAGTGCCCGAAGCCGGGCATCCACGCCGTTTCCGTTTTCACACCCGCACCGCCAAGCATCGCCAGCAAGACGCGCGTGCCCTGCTGCACGCCTTCCAGATCGTTCTGCCCCATGAAAAACAGCCCGGGCGCCATTCCGGCCTTGGCGGTCTTGCGCAGATCGAACGGGCCCATCCCGCCCGAGAGCGACATCACCGCCTGGACCGGCTCACCCATGCCATAGGCGACATTGACCGCAGCCATCCCGCCGGCGGAAAAGCCGCCGATGGCGATGCGGTCTGGATCGATGCCGAGCTGGGCGGCGTGGCCGCGCGCAAACTTCACCGCCGAGGCCAGATCATCCGATGCCGCCAACACGGTGTTCCAAAGCTGTTCGCGGCTCTGATCATCGAGCAGCGGCAAGCCCATCCGGCCCCGCACCACGTCGATCCGCGCGGTTGCGACCGGATCCTTGAGCATGGCCTTGGGCAGCAGGCTGGCGGAATCGAGCCCGGCGGGCAGCGGCGGATCTTCAGGCACCAGTCGGTATTCGATCGACAGGCAGACATAGCCGGCGGCGGCAAAGGCGCGGCAATAGTCGCCCATCGCCGAATCCGAAGCGCCATCTTCCTCGAACCGCGCGGTGCCCTTGGTGCCGCGATGGAACGCGCCGCCAAATGCCAGCACCACAGCGGGCCGCGCCGCTACCGGCTTGCCATCGGCCAGCGGGCGATAGAGATCGAACTTCAGGTCGCGGGCATGCGGCTTGGCCGAACTGGCCCCGACGATCCCCTGACCATAGACCAGATCGGATTGGACCGAGACGCCATAGGCATCGCCCACAAGATCCTCGGCCCGTGCCGGGGCAGCCGCGCACAGCGCCAGCGACAATGCCGCTCCCACGGCGGTCCAATAGTTGGTCATGCTGCCCCTCCCCGGCAAATGTCCGCGCGCCTTACTCCAGTTCGAGAATGATCGCATCCACGGCCAGGCTGTCGCCCGCCTTGGCATTGACCTTCTTGACCGTAGCGGCCTTTTCGGCGCGCAGGATGTTTTCCATCTTCATAGCTTCAACCACCGCCAACGGCTGGCCGGCTTCGACCTTGTCGCCTTCGGCGACGTTGAGCGAAACCAGCAGACCCGGCATCGGGCAGATCAGGAACCGCGAAAGATCCGGCGGAACCTTTTCGATCATGTGCTGAGTATAGCCAGCGATCCGCGCAGGCAGGATCTGGACGTTGTGGATCGCGCCGCGCGTGGTCATCTTGAGGCCCATGCGGGTCGGCTCGACCTTCACGCCGTAAACCTCGTCGCCAATCTCGGCTTCGACCAGCCGGTCACCCGGCGTGTATTCCAGCGCCAGATCGACCACTTCGCCATCGACCGTGATGTCTTCATCAAGGCTGACCGCAAAGGTCTTGTCGCCAACCTTGACCGACCAGTCATAGGGCGGTTCCAGTTCGCCATCGAGCTGGCCATCGATCTGGCGCGCACGATCGGCCCGCGCCGTGGCAATGAAGCCCGCGATCGCGGCAAGGTTCGCCTTCACTTCGTCCGATGCCGCAGCGCCGGTGAAGCCTTCGGGATATTCCTCGGCGATGAAGCCGGTAGTCAGTTCGCCCGAGCGGAAGCGCGGGTGCTGCATGATCGCGGAAACGAAATCGATGTTGTGGCCCAGCCCCTCGATCTCGAAGGCATCGAGCGCGGCAATCTGAAGGTCGGCGGCTTCGTCGCGGGTTTCGCCCCAGGTGATCAGTTTGGCGATCATCGGGTCATAGAACATCGACACTTCGCCGCCTTCATAGACGCCGTCATCGACGCGCACGCCCTCAACACCGCGGCGGCCATTGGCGCTGCCGTCATCCGTCCAGCCTTCGACCGGCGGGTTGTAGCGCACGAGGCGGCCCGTCGAGGGCAGGAACCCGCGATAGGGATCTTCGGCATAAACGCGGTTTTCGATCGCCCAGCCTTCAATCTTCACATCGTCCTGGCCGAAGCTCAGCTTTTCGCCAGCCGCAACGCGGATCATCTGTTCAACGAGGTCGACCCCGGTGATGCATTCGGTGACGGGGTGTTCGACCTGCAGGCGGGTGTTCATTTCGAGGAAGTAGAAGCTCTCCCCGCTCGGGTCCGCGCCCGAGACGATCAGTTCGACCGTGCCGGCGCTGTAATAGCCCACGGCCTTCGACAGCGCGACGCACTGTTCGCCCATCGCCTTGCGCATCGCCGGGGTCACGAACGGCGACGGCGCTTCTTCGACCACCTTCTGGTGGCGGCGCTGGATCGAGCACTCGCGTTCGTTGAGGTAGAGCACGTTGCCGTGCTTATCGCCGAGGATCTGGATTTCGATGTGACGCGGGTTGAGGATGAACTTCTCGATGAACACGCGGTCATCGCCGAACGAGTTCAGGCCCTCGCGCTTCACGGATTCGAAGCCCTCGCGCACGTCCTTTTCGTCATAGGCCAGGCGCATGCCCTTGCCGCCGCCACCGGCCGAGGCCTTCATCATCACCGGATAGCCGATCTCATTCGAGATGCGCACCGCGTGTTCGGTATCCTCGATCTCGCCGACGAAGCCGGGGACGACATTGACGCCCGCTTCCTTGGCGAGCTTCTTGCTCTCGATCTTGTCACCCATCGCGGCGATCGCGTTCACCGGGGGCCCGATGAACTCGATGCCCTCGGCGGCGAGCGCTTCGGCAAAGCTCGTGCGTTCCGAGAGGAAGCCATAGCCCGGATGGACCGCTTCGGCGCCGGTTGCCTTGCACGCAGCGATGATCTTGTCCGCGATCAGATACGACTGCGCGGCGGGCGACGGGCCGATGTGCACGGCCTCGTCCGCCATCTGCACGAAGGGCGCGCGCGCATCGGCGTCGGAATAGACGGCCACGGTCTGGATGCCCATCCGGCGGGCGGTCTTGATCACCCGGCATGCGATTTCGCCACGGTTGGCGATGAGGATCTTCTTGAACATTCTACTTACCCTTCAATCGCTCAAGCATCGAGCGGCGGCATATTGTGGCCCAGCAGGCGGAGCATATCGGCGGCGCATTCGACCACGTTGCTGCCCGGCCCGTAGATTCCCTGCACCCCGGCCTCGCGCAGGAAATCATAGTCCTGCGGCGGGATCACCCCGCCCGCGACAACCTTGATGTCTGCGCGTCCAGCAGCTTTCAGATGGCCGATCAGTTCGGGGATCAGCGTCTTGTGTCCGGCGGCGAGCGACGAGGCACCGACCGCATCGACACCCGCATCGAGCGCCAGCTTGGCGGCTTCCTCAGGCGTCTGGAACAGCGGCCCCGAGGTCACGTCAAAGCCCATGTCGCTGAACGC
>Ga0228701_1001821_pt1 | contig 13775 bp, 12 predicted proteins | sample McNCre117_Aug_MG_2_FD_178017 | JGI IMG/M metagenome (GOLD analysis project Ga0228701, IMG submission 178017) | Freshwater microbial communities from McNutts Creek, Athens, Georgia, United States - 11-17_Aug_MG | ecosystem: Environmental > Aquatic > Freshwater > Creek | place: USA: Georgia...
TGTGCTGCTTCAGCTGCTGGAGTAGCTCCTGTTGGTTGTGCTGCTTCAGTTGTTGCGGCTTGCGCTGCTGTTGCCTGAGCTGTCTGTGCTCCTGCAGCAGCAGGTTCTGCAACGCCCTGTGCAGCAGACGTACCTGTAGCCTGTGTTGCTCCAGCTGTTGCTGCTTGTGCTGCTTGTGCTGCTTCAGCAGCTGGGACTGGTGCTCTCTGTGCTCCTGAAGTGGCAGGCTCTGCAACGCCCTGTACGGCAGGCGTACCTGTAGCTTGTGTTGCTCCAGCTGTTGCTGCTTGCGCTGCTTCAGCAGCTGGGGCTGGTGCTGTCTGTGCTCCTGCAGTAGCAGGTTCTGCAACGCCCTGTGCAGCAGACGCACCTGCAGCCTGTGTTGCTCCAGCGACTGGAGCTGCACTTGTGGCTGCGGTCGGAACTACAGACTGTGGCACAAGCTTAGATTGTTGTGGGGTTATGACAGTTGCATCTTGTCCCACGGTGATTTGGCCCGTTTCACCATTTGCATACACAACAGGGACAGAAGTTTGCGCCCCAGATGGCGAGCTCACTTTCGTTTGTGCCGTGGCTTCCTGAACAGACACATTGATCCCAGCCGCAGGCACGACAACTTGTCCAGCAGGCGTATCCACCTGAACGCGCACATCGGCAGACACATTACCAACGGACACATTACCAGCATCAACCTTTAGGTTAGCTTGTAAAAACTTCCCTGTGTCCGTGGTAATTAGCTGACCAGTCACCATGACTCGGGTCATGTCTGCTATTTCTGCGCTACCCGTACTCGACGAATTAGTTTCCGGAGAGAGGAAATTAATTTTAATTTTTGAATTTGTCTGCGTTGTGACCACGTCACCTAGGTAAATGCCATCACCCGTTGTGAGTTGCACCAACGTGCCATCACGAATAACGCTTGCCGAGCCCACAACCTCTGCGACCTTCGCAATGAGCTTGTCGCTCGACAACACTTGCGGATCAGCCGTTGCATCAGACACCACGCCCGCATTTGCTTGGGCTACTAACTTATGTCCTTTTGGAAACTGACTTTGACCCAGCATCCACGAGAGCGTTGCGTCAAGCTCAATGCTCTCTGCTGAAAGTTGATCTGCAAGATCAAAAAAGCCCTGAACACGAATGATTTCGCCACTGGGTAACAGTCGCACCAAATCGCCGCCTTGGCGAAATACCTTCTCACCAGCATTCACAATCGATCGGATGTATTGGGAAATATCACCAGCGCTGGTTTCTGCCGCAGTGAATATTTCTACGATCTTATAGATTGATACTTTTTTTGTACTCATTAGTTGTTATTCGATTTCGTGTGTCTGTCAGTCGACAGATCTGTAAAGAACTTGAGATTGGCAATAGCACGCGTAAACTAGTAAGGACGTTTAAACGTGATCTGTTGCCTAGTTAAATAAAATGAATCTAAATAAGCTTTGTTATGCGTTTTTCTATATAAACGCTTTAAGCGATCGCAAAGCAGAAATAGCTTTCTATCTGCATCGCCATGCGGAAAAAGTCGATGTATGACAGGTCGGGTCAGCAAACGAGTCGATGTGATAGTGAAATAGTCACCTGTAGCCAAAAGATAAGAGGCAAGACGCTCTTGAATGAACGTCTTCATGTGAGCTTGGTTTTGAGCACTCCCGTAACTCACGAGCAACGTGTTGAATTCATCATTTGAGGCGACGAACTGCTTGAAGTCCTTGGCAATCTCCAACCACGCCATCCAAAAACGCTTTTTCGCAATGAAGTAGTTCGAAAAGACAGACGTGGTTACATCGGTCACAACATCTCGAAGATTGGCATTGCGCTGGGTAGCTACTAAAAATTTCTCAGTAATCTGGCCAATCGTTGGATGCCAGACCTCCCCCTGCTCCCAAGGGTTTACAAAATACGAAAGCTGGTCCCAGCCAGGAGAAAAGATAGCGACCTCAGCCTTTTTCGGCGCATGGTCGAGAAACTGACGGACATACGTCGAATCACACCCGGTTTTTGACTTGAACTTAGGTGACAAAAAACCGTACCAGACATCGTCCTCAATTGAGTTTAATTCGAAATAATTAAATATTGGACTAAATTCATACCATCCATCATTTTTCAGAAATGAGTTATCTAACGCTAAAAACCCATCATCGAGTTTGCATTTACTTCTATCATCGTAGTAAATCTGAAAAATTTTCGCTTTGGACATTGTCTTCTCTTTTTTTACGTTCCTCGTTGAAACGAAGAACAGGAGAAGAACTAATGCAATTTTCGAACCACGAGATCTTGGCCTCAAAAAGCAAATATTCCTTACGAAAACATATCAATATTATTTATACATAGAATTTCCTAATAGCAATATATAGAGTTACTTAATTAGAAAATATTTTAACGAAATCAGACAGGTTAACGACCAAAGGATTGTGATTTACACCTGTCAATTATTCGCTGGCATAAATTCTGCTTTCAGAGAAGACGAACACATTATTAGGAGCACTCCATGTCTACAAAGCAACATCTGTCTGGCGCCAAGCTAACCACTTTCACATTGAATGAACTTACACAAGCAGCCGACATGCTTGAAGCAGCAGGCCGCTACGAAGAAGCGATTGACCTCTACCGCCAATGGCTCAAAAACAGCCAAGATGAACGTAAACACGTGGCGTGGTTTAATTATGGATGGTTGCTGCAAAAGCAAAACCTGTTTAGCGACGCTGCTAATGCATACGATCAGTTGACCAACAACTACGCTAATTATTTGTCTGGTCATACCGCTGCGGCTTAACCCGCCCTCACGCCAAAACCACCGCTCCTCCTAGGTGGTTTTGCGTTTGAGTTTTATGTTTACATAAGATTAATCGTATTTACATCGTTTTTGATAAATTTACAACTTCGCCCTGTTGCGTCTTCTCTGGCATATTGACTCTAGTCAAAGATGATCATCACCAAACCTAAAAGCAAGCCGTAGCTGATGATGCTTGCGACAGCGGTTAAGAGTTCCTGCAAGTATGTTTTCTCTTCTTTCATCCAGAAAATATATCTTGTATTGATATGAGAATACTTACATTTTTAATACATTTTCGATTTTGTTAGTTGTAAACAAAATTTGACCGAAGGCGCGATACAAGCAAACCGATTCGGAAATGAAAAAAGGACTTAGATTTCTCTAAGTCCTTTTTAAGATTTTGGTGGGACCAGCGGGGGTCGAACCCACGACAAACGGATTAAAAGTCCGCTGCTCTACCAACTGAGCTATGGTCCCATCACGTAGGGAATTTAGCGTTTGCTTCGTACCCTGCGAAGACTAAAAGTATAACGCATTTTTCAGCCTTTTGGCAAGGCGCGCGAAGAAATTTGATCAAACACCCAACCCGCTGCGCATTGACCAAAGGTCGCGGTCACGCTGACCACAGAGCCGTAGCCGCTGCAGTTCAAAGAGCCATCGCCTTGCCTATCGTTTGAGAGATTGCAGCTGGCATCTGGCGGCGCGACAGCCTCACGGCTGAACACACAGGCCACGCCCATTTTTTTACCATCACGCGCAGCGCCATGCTCGCGACGTAAGTTGTAGCGCAGCTTGGCGAGCAAGGGGTCGTGGCTGGTGTTGGACAAATCGTCGATGTCCACTTTGTGCGCATGGCGCTTGCCCCCCGCCGCACCAACGCTGATGAACAACACCCGATGTTTGAGCGCCCAAGCGGCCATGGCTGTTTTGGCTTTGACTTGATCGCACGCATCCACCACCGCATCAACCTCGGTACCGTTCAAAAGCTGGGGCCAGTTGCTGGGCTCTACAAAGTCGTCAATGCACGTGACCAGGCAATCGGGGTTGATGTGGGCAATGCGTTGGCGCATGGCCTCGACTTTGGCCATGCCCACGGTGTCATCGAGGGCGTGAATTTGGCGGTTGATGTTGGATTCGGCAATGTGGTCGAGGTCAATCAAGGTCAAGCGCCCCACCCCGCTGCGGGCCAAGGCTTCGACCGTCCACGAACCTACGCCGCCTATGCCCACCACCACCACATGCGCCGCACGAATACGGGCGGCACCGTCCACACCATACAAGCGGGTCAAGCCACCAAAGCGGCGGTCGTCGACGATGGACGGTACGGGTATGTGGGTATCAGGCACAAGCAGTGCTGCGCTCTAAGCGCGCAATTTGGTGACGCAAGGACAACACGGCCCCCAACACAATGCCTGCCAAGGCCAATACCGCATTGAGACTCAAGGTTGACATGCCACTCAAGCCTTGGCCAATCGTGCAGCCCATGGCGGTGACGCCGCCCACGCCCATCAACAAGCTGCCGATCAGGTGTAGGCCTAGGTCACCCGGGTTGGCAAAGCCTTCCCAACGAAAAGTTTGGGTCTGAACTGCCGACATTGCGGAGCCGATGATCACCCCTGCCACAGACACAACGCCCGTACTGAGGACTTTGGTGGTGTCGCTGTAGAACATCAACCAATCCAAGGCGTAGGCCACGGGCGCCACAAAGTTTAAGGCTTCGATACGGCCCGAGCTGGTGCCTAAGTACACCGCATTCAAGGTTTCGGGATGCTCGGGCACAAAGCCCAAATGCCCACTCACCCACCACATGGCAACCACCAAGCCGCCGATGCCCAAGCCGGCAAGCAAGCTATCGAACGTCCAAAAGTCTTTGTGACGCAAGGCCCCAAACAACAAGGCTGCGCCCACGACATAGCCCAAGCCGGGCACGCCGAAGATGTTGAGGTTCGAGCCCGAGGGCATGCTGACAAACACCGTGTCGACTGTACTGACACGCAACACAGCGGTGATGCCTTTGAGCGTGGCGAAAGCGCTGACGCCCATGACCACCAGCACCACCAACGATTTGAGGTTGCCCCCGCCCACGCGCACCAAGGCTTTGTTGCCGCAGCCCGACGCGATGACCATGCCGTAGCCAAACATGAACCCGCCCACCAAGGTGGAGAGCCACATGAGCCGATCACTCGCGTACAAGGTTTTGCTGGGGTCAAGCCAGCCGAGGTCGCACAGCGCTGCAAAGCCGATCATGGCAACGCCTATCGCGCACGCCCATTGACGGGCACGGGTCCAGTCGCCGAGGTTGACGACATCCGAGATCGCGCCCATGGTGCAAAAGTGCGTGCGTTGGCTGATGAAACCCAACAGAAGTCCACCAACAAAAAAGGCCCCAAGGACCTCTTTGGTGAGCGTGGCTAACTCGTTCACTTGAGTTTGGCCAAGCGCTCGCTGGCAGCAGAAGCAGCTTCGGTGTGCGGATAGGTTTTCACCACATCGCCCAAGGTTTTACGGGCTGCCTTGATGTCTTTCAAATCCAATTGGCAGTTGGCCACGGACAACATGGCGTCTGCGGCGCGCATGTGATTGGGTGCTTTGCTCAACAGGGTGTTGAAGTTTTTGATGGCGTTGTTGTAGTCGCGGTTGGCGTATTGGGCGTTGCCCAGCCAAAACAGCGACGGCACAACGTAGCCGCTTTTGGGGTTGCGCTTGATAAAGTCGTTAAAGGCACTGCTGGCAGCACCAAACTCACCCTTGCGGAAAACAGCCAAGGCCTCTTCGTAGGCTTTGGTTTCCGCGGGGTCAGCCACAAACTCCACGCCATCGACCTTGACTTTGGTGGGCTCAAACTTTTTCAAGCGGTCGTCCACGCCCTGCGACAGCTCTTGGGCGCGGCGCAACTCTTGGGTCAACTCTTCTTTTTCGCCGCGTAAGCGGGCGGTTTCTTCGCGCAGGGCTTCAAACTGGTTTTGCTGCTCAAGCAAGCTGCGTTGGAAGTTTTGAATTTCCTCGCCTTGGCGCTCCACGCGCTCACGCAATTCAAGAATGGCGCGGCGTGCTTCGGTGTCTTCAAACAGCGCCGCACTGGCGTTCAGGCTCAACAACACGCCTGCGGCCACAGCCACAGCGCGGAGCGAAAAAGAAGTGTTCAATGTCATTGGTAGTTCAGCGCCGCACGGCGGTTTTGTGAATAAGCAGACTCGTCAGAGCCTTGGGCCACTGGCTTTTCTTTGCCAAAGCTCACCGATTCCATTTGCGCTTCAGGCACGCCCAAGGCGCTCAAAGCGCGGCGCACGGCGTCTGAACGCTTTTGGCCCAAGGCCAAGTTGTACTCGCTGCCACCACGCGCGTCGGTGTGGCCTTCGATGTTGACACGGCGGTTGCGATCAGCGCGCAAGTAGCGTGAGTGAGCTTCGAGCACGCTTTGGTATTCGCCCTTGACGGTATAGCTGTCGAGGTCAAAGTAAATTATGTGCTCCACACCCACGGGGCCTTGCTTGATGCCTTCCATCGCACCGAGGTTGCGAGAGTTCAGGCCATTGACGCCGTTTTGACCAGCGATGCCGCCGGAGCGGTCGTCCACTTGCACATCGTCGAGCTTGACACCAGAGGCGCAGCCCGCCAAGACAGCGGCCACAGAGACGAGTAACAGAAGTTTTTTCATAAGATTGGATTCAAAAAAGAAGAAAAGAATTAAGGCAAGATTTTGCTGAACGGGCCCCAGTTGGGCTCACGCAAGTCGCCACCTTGGCCCGACAAACGGGCTTTGATGCGACCATCCAAAGTGGTGGTCATCAGGGCTTCGCGGCCATCTTGCACGGTGGCGTACACGATCAGGCGGCTGTTGGGCGCAAAGCTGGGACGCTCGTCGCGGCTGCTGTCAGTGATGGCCGCCACGTTGCCACTGGCAATGTCCATGACGTGCAGTTTGAAAGCCCCGCCAATGCGCGAGATGTAGGCCAACCAACGGCCATCGGGGCTGATGGAAGGCGAAATGTTGTACGTGCCGTTGAAGGTCACGCGGTTGGCTGGCCCACCAGAGGCTGGCATGCGATAAATCTGGGGCGCACCGCCACGGTCACTCACAAAGTAAATGGCAGAGCCATCGGGCGCGAAAACTGGCTCAGTGTCAATCGCTGCCGATTGGGTCAAACGGCGCGGCTCGCCACCGTGGGCGTCGATGGCAAACAACTGCGAGCCGCCATCGCGGCTGAGCGTGACGGCCAAGGTGCGGCCGTCGGGCGACCAGCTGGGCGCACTGTTGGAGCCACGGAAATTGGCAATCACACGGCGCTTGCCGGTAGACACATCGTGCACGTACACCACCGGCTTGCGCGATTCAAACGACACATAGGCCAATTGCCCGCCGGACGGCGACCAACTGGGCGAAATGATGGGCTCAGGGCTAGCCAAGGCAGATTGGGCGTTTTCGCCGTCGGAGTCAGCCACCCACAGGTTGTAGCGGGCACCGGCCTTGGTCACATAGGCGATGCGGGTGGAGAACACGCCTTTGTCGCCCGTGAGTTTTTCGTACACAAAGTCTGAAATGCGGTGCGACGCCAAGCGCAAATCGCCCGTCACCACCACATAACTCATGGCGCCCAGGTCTTGGCCGCGCACCACATCCCACAAGCGCACGCGCACGTCATAACGGCCATCGCCCATGCGGCTGATGCTGCCTGTGAGCAAGGCGTCAGCGCCTTTTTGGCGCATGGCGTTCACGTCTGGGCGCTGCGTCTCATCGGTCACCACGCCGGCAGACACGCCTTTGAATTGGCCGCTACGCTCAAGGTCGGCTTGCACGATGGTGGAGATTTTTTGTGGTGAGGTCTCTTCGCCACGCAAGGGCGCAAACGCAATGGGCACTTGGGTCAAGCCGACCCCCGACACTTCCACGCGGAACTGGGCCGAAGCTGGCAAGGCCAGCAAACCAGCGGTCAAAAGCCCAAAAGCGAAGCGAAAAAGTTGACGTGTCATAGTGAGAGCGTGAGCCAAATGAATCCTCTGATTTTAGGGGGGAACGAGTGGCGATAATGTGACGCATTGCGTTTCTTGCGACCCTCTCAACTATGACCACCACTGCCCCATCCCCTGTGTCTGATTCTTTGCTTCAAAGACTCAAACGCGTGGCACCTTGGTTCGCGGGCCACCCCGGCGCATTGGCCTTGGGGATTGTGGGCATTTTGATTGGCTCGGCCACTGAGCCCGCCATCCCCGCCTTGATGAAGCCGCTGCTTGACTCGGGTTTTGACCGCGGCACGCTAGAACTTTGGAAGATTCCTGCGGTTTTGCTGCTTCTCTTTGGCGTGCGTGGCTTTGCTGGGTTTATTGCAGCGTATTGCTTGGCCCGCGTCACCAACTACTCGATGGAGCGCATGCGCCAACGGCTGTTTGAAAAGCTCTTACGCGCCGATCCGCAGCTGTTTGCCGACAAACACACCAGCGGGCTGACCAACACCATGGTCTACGAAGTCAACAACGGAGCCAGCTTGCTGGTCTCGACTCTGTTGTCGTTTGCCAAAGACTTGGTCACCTTGCTCGCCCTCCTCGGTTACTTGCTGGTGCTCAATTGGAAACTGACCCTGATTGTGTTTGCCATCTTTCCGCCCATTGCGTGGGTCGTTAAAAACCTATCCCGCCGCTTGGACAACGTGACCCGAGCCAGCCAAGACGCCACCGACGAGCTGGCGTATGTGGTGGAAGAAAACGTGTTGGCCTACCGCATGGTGCGCTTGCACAACGCGCAAAGCAGCCAAACTGACAAGTTCGGCACCGCCAACCACAAGCTACGCCAGTTGGCGCTCAAAGCGGTGGTGGCCAACTCGGTGATGACCCCCCTCATTCAAATGCTGGCCGCGTTGGCCTTGTCGGGCGTGATCACCGTGGCCTTGTGGCAAAGCAGCGGCGACAGCACCACGCCTGGCGTGACCGTTGGCTCATTTGCGGCCTTCATCACCGGCATGTTGATGCTGATTTCGCCCATCAAACACTTGTCGGAAGTCGCGGGCACGCTCACCCGCGGCGTGACATCACTGGAGCGAGGCTTGAACTTGCTCGACCTCGCCCCCGATGAAACCCAAGGCACGCACACCCGCGACCATGCCAAAGGCGAAATTTGCTTTGACCACGTCACACTGCAATACCCATCGGCCACCTCGCCAGCACTCAACGGCGTGAGCCTGACCATTCAGCCCGGCCAGACCGTGGCCTTGGTTGGCCCTTCGGGCTCTGGCAAAACCACTTTGGCCAATTTGCTGCCCCGCTTTCTTGACCCTACATCTGGCCAAGTTCGCTTAGACGGCGTGTCGCTCAAAGACTGGTCACTGCCGAGCCTGCGCAAGCAACTGGCGTTTGTGAGCCAAGACGTGGTCATGTTCAACGACACCGTGGCGAACAACATCGCCTTGGGCGAAACCATCGACACCGACCGTGTGTGGCAAGCCCTAGAAGCTGCCAACTTGGGCGACTTTGTGCGCGACCTTCCGCTGCAAGAAAACACGCGGGTGGGCCACAACGCCACCCAACTCTCAGGCGGTCAACGTCAGCGCTTGGCGATTGCACGCGCCATTTACAAAGACGCACCTATTCTGATCTTGGACGAAGCCACCTCAGCTTTGGATACCGCCTCTGAGCAAGCCGTCAAAGACGCGTTGAACGTGCTCATGCAAGGCCGCACCTCATTGGTCATTGCCCACCGTTTGTCCACCATTGAGCATGCGGACCTGATTGTGGTCATGCAAGCAGGTGGCATTGTGGAGATGGGCACGCACAACCAACTCATGGCCCAAGGCGGCGCGTATGCCGCGCTGTACCAAGTGGCCGCCCAAAGCACCGACAACCATTTTTCTGATTCCACCAACATCTGAACCCTCTATGAGCCAAGCATCCATCAGCGGTTTTACTTTCATTCGCAACGGCGTGGAGCTGGGCTTCCCGTTTGAAGCCTCTATTCGCTCACTCCTCCCCTTGGTCGATGAGTTTGTGGTGGTGGTTGGCAAAAGCAACGACGACACCCTGGCTCGAATCCACGCGATCAACTCGCCCAAGATTCGTGTGATCGAAACCATCTGGAACGAACGCATGGCTGACCGCGGCTTTGTGTACGCCCAACAAAAAATGATCGCCCAATTCGCCTGCACGGGCGACTGGGCGTTTTATTTGGAAGGCGACGAGGTGGTGCACGAAGCCGAACTGGCCAACATCCGCGCCAGCGTGGACAAGCACCACCACAACCCAGCCGTCGAAGCGTTTGTGTTTGACTACTTCCACTTCTACGGCACACCCGACTTTGTGGCCAACAGCCCTGCTTGGTACCGCCGCGAATGCCGCCTGATTCGCAACACCATCCGCTCGTATGCGCCCGATGGTCAGTATTGGTTGATCACCAGCAACCACAAAAAAGGCCGCAACCCCCAAGCCGCCTTGGCTAATGCCCACATCTACCACTACGGCTGGGTGCGCAGCAACGAGGCCATGCAAAAGAAGCTCGACCAAGTCAGCAAGTTTTGGTCACACGGCGCACCCACCATTCGTTACAGCGAGTTTGATGCACAGGTGTTGCAGCCATTCACCGGCACACACCCTGAATTGGTGAAGCCTTGGCTGGAGAGCTCAGCCGAAAAGAGCTTCACGATTGACCCGAACTACAAGCTGACCAAGCGTGAGAAGCGGCATCGGTGGTTGATGAAGCTGGAGAAGGCGTTTGGGTTGGACTTCAGTCGCAAGCACTTCAAGTTGGTTGCTTGAACTTCTGCTTTAAGTCATTGCTCTCGCACGCCCACGCCACGGCCAGTACCTAACACGGCTTAACGTCCCTTCGGACCGTGATGGCGCCGTATCAGACACTGACCGCGACGTGAGCTGAGGTAGAAGTCCGTGTGGCGCTAGCTCTATAGCAACACAATGTCGTACTGAACCTGCGACATCGACGCCTCAGGCTGCAACGAAATGGGCTTGCCAATGAAGTCACTCAACCCTGCTAGGTGCTGGCTTTCCTCGTCGAGCAACACATCAATCACATCAGGCGATGCAATCACGCGGAACTCACGTGGGTTGAACTGACGGGCCTCGCGCAGAATCTCGCGCAGGATGTCATACGTCACCGTGCGTGCAGTTTTCACACTGCCCTTGCCTTCGCACACCGGGCATGGCTCGCACAGCATGTGCGCCAGCGATTCACGGGTACGCTTGCGGGTCATCTCCACCAAGCCCAAGGCCGAATAGCCACTCACCATCGTCTTCACGCGGTCGCGGGCGAGTTGCTTGCGGAACTCAGCCAACACGGCTTCGCGGTGGTCTTCGCGGGTCATGTCGATGAAGTCGGCAATCACGATACCGCCCAAGTTGCGTAAGCGCAGTTGGCGGGCGATCGCGCCTGCGGCTTCTAGGTTGGTTTTGAAAATGGTTTCGTCAAAGTTGCGTGCGCCCACGTAGCCGCCGGTGTTCACGTCAATCGTGGTCAGGGCTTCTGTTTGATCGACGATGAGGTAGCCGCCTGATTTCAAGTCGACGCGACGGCCCAAGGCCTTGCCCACTTCATCGTCGATGTTGAAGAGGTCAAAAATCGGGCGCTCACCTTTGTAGAGCTGCAGCTTGTCAACCGCGCTGGGCATGAACTCTTGGCCGAAGGTTTGCAGCTTCTTGAACTGCTCGGCCGAATCAATGCGAATGGTTTGCGTGGTTTCGCTCACCAAGTCGCGCAACACACGCTGCAACAGGCTCAAGTCTTGGTGCAGCAACGATTTAGGCGGTAAACGGGTCGAGGCTTCTTTGATGCGCGCCCAGGTTTTGCGCAGGTAGGCGATGTCTTCACCTAGCTCAGCATCGCTGGCGTCTTCGCCGTTGGTGCGCAGAATGAAGCCGCCGGTTTGGTTACCGGTCTTGCCGTCTTTGGCCGCTGCTTCAGCCAATGTTTGCAGGCGTTGGCGCAGGGCCTCGCGTTGCTCAAACGGAATTTTTTGCGACACGCCAATGTGTTGGTCTTGCGGCAAAAACACCAGCAAGCGCCCCGCGATGCTGATTTGCGAGGACAAGCGCGCGCCTTTGGTGCCAATCGGATCTTTGATGACCTGCACCAAGATCGACTGACCTTCAAACACTTGCTTTTCAATCGGCACCACCGCGGCGGGCTCGCCCTTGTCGTCGGCATGACGCGCTGCCACACTGCTCATCAAATCGGCCACATGCAAAAACGCGGCGCGCTCCAAGCCAATGTCGATGAAAGCCGACTGCATGCCCGGCAACACACGCGCCACTTTGCCCAAGTACACATTGCCCACCAAGCCGCGCTCCAACGTGCGCTCGACGTGCAGCTCTTGCACAGCGCCCGTTTCGACGATGGCCACACGGGTTTCTTGCGGCGACCAGTTGATGAGGATGTCTTGTTGCATGGCTGAACCCAACTTAAACCTTGAATCCAAACGCGCGCAACAGCTGCGCGGTTTCAAACATCGGCAGCCCCATGATGCCAGAGTAGCTACCGCTGATGTGTTCGATATACGCCGCCGCTCTGCCCTGCACCGCATACGCGCCGGCCTTGCCCATGGGTTCGCCACTGGCCACATAGCTTTGGATTTGCGTGCGCGTCAACGGCGCAAAGCGCACGTTGGACACACTCAGAGCCTGTTCGGTCTTGAGCGGCTTGCCCGCCTTGGACAAAGTGCCCATCGCCACGGACGTCAACACGCGGTGGGTTTGGCCGCTCAATGTGCCAAGGATGTGTGCTGCATGCTTGGCGTCATCAGGTTTACCCAAAATGGTTTTACCCAAGGCCACGGTGGTGTCGCTGCACAGCACGGGAGCCAAAGGCAAACCTCGGCGCTGCATGCGGGCCAAGGCGGCTTCGAGTTTGAGCAAGGTGACGCGTTGCACGTAGGCACGCGGCGCTTCGCTCGGCAGCACCACTTCTAGCGCTTCGGCATCTTCGCTGTCGTCTGCTAGCAGCAGCTCATAACGCACACCGAGCTGCTCGAGCAGTTGGCGTCGGCGTGGGCTTTGGGAGGCGAGATAAACAAATTTGGAATCAGGCATGCTTCACTCGCGGTGGTACGGATGGTTGGCGTTGATTGACCACGCACGGTAGAGCTGCTCCACCAACAGCACGCGCACCATGGCGTGCGGCAGGGTCAGGTCTGAAATGCGGATGCGCTCGTGCGCTTGCTTTTTGAACTCAGGGCACAAACCATCAGGCCCGCCAATGACCAAGGCCACATCGTCGGCTTCGAGCTGCCAGTGTTTGAGCTTGGCGGCCAAGGCCACGGTGGTGAGGTTGGTGCCGCGCTCGTCCAAAGCCACGATGCGGCAGCCACGCGGAATGGCGGCTTCAATGCGCTCGCGCTCGGCGGCGTAGATGGTGTCTAGCGTTTTCGAGCTGCGCGGCTCGGTTTTGACGGCCTTGAGCTCGACCTTCAGCTCAGACGGAAACCGCTTGGCGTAATCGTCCCAAGCGGTTTGTGCCCAGTCGGGCACACGTTGGCCGACTGCGACGACCCACAGCTTCATGCTTTGCGGGCAGTGGTCTTTTTAGCGGCTGGACGCTTGGCTGCAGGCTTACCCGCTGGTTTGCCTGCCGTGGTTGTGGCCGTGCGTGCAGCCGACTTGGAAGCAGACTTTGCACCTTTGAGCGCCACCTTGACGATGGGCAACTTGGCTGGCGCTGCTGGCTTTTTAGCGGATGTCGTTTTGGCTGGTGCGCTCTTAGTTGCCGTTTTTGCTGCAGTTTTCGCGGCAGTTTTGGCAGGTGCTGCTTTGGCGGGGCCGCGTGTCGATGTACTGCGACTCGCTGGCTTGGCTGAGCTGGTGCGCTCTGCCGTTTTCTTCGCCGCAGGCTTTTTGCCAGCCGACTTCTTAGCAGGTGCTTCTTCCTTGGGCTCTACGGCCTTGACAGGCTTAGGCGCACCAAACTTCAAACGCACGGGCTTCTCGCCCCAGATTTCTTCGAGGTTGTAGTAGCCACGGATGGTGGGCTGCATGATGTGCACGACCACGGGGCCGCAGTCCACAA
>Ga0228701_1001823_pt1 | contig 13771 bp, 12 predicted proteins | sample McNCre117_Aug_MG_2_FD_178017 | JGI IMG/M metagenome (GOLD analysis project Ga0228701, IMG submission 178017) | Freshwater microbial communities from McNutts Creek, Athens, Georgia, United States - 11-17_Aug_MG | ecosystem: Environmental > Aquatic > Freshwater > Creek | place: USA: Georgia...
ACCGAACCTGATGCAACCTGGGTGGTCGACAGTGCGAAACCTAGGTGGCTCGAAGCAAGGATGGTCGCACCGGTTGCCGCTTCAGCAGCGAAACCCTGTGCTGGGCGAATCTCGGCAAGGCCGTGACCCATAGTCTTGATGATTCTCCAACCACCTGAGAAGGTTCCTACTGAGATTGCGATAGCGGCAGAGATGATTACCCAAAGTGGTACACCTGCATCTGCGCCCTGCATTCCAGCGGCAACCAATACCAAAGTGATTACACCCATAGTCTTCTGTGCATCGTTGGTTCCGTGTGAAAGTGCAACCAGCGACGACGAGAAAATCTGACCAATCTTAAACTTGCCTCGACCAGTAGCAACATTCTTCTTGCGTCCGGTGATGATGTAAGCCAAGCTCGTTGCCAACCAAGCAGCAACACCGGCGATGAATGGAGCGAATAGAGCAGGAATTAGCACCTTCTCAACGATCTTCACAACGTTTACTGCGTCGAAACCACCGTAGACAATTGCGGCGCCGATTAGGCCACCGAATAGTGCGTGAGACGACGAAGACGGCAGACCGAAGAACCAAGTGGTCAGGTTCCAGAGAATTGCACCGGTTAGACCAGCGAAAATCATGGCCGGACCCCAAGAGGTTAGGTCACCCTTGATGGTTTCGGTGGAAATAGTCTTAGCTACCGCAGTAGACAGGAATGCACCGATCAAGTTCATGATGGCGGCGATAATCACAGCGGTGCGCGGCTTTAGTGCGCCAGTTGCGATTGGTGTAGCCATTGCGTTGGCGGTGTCGTGGAATCCGTTCGTGAAATCGAAGAACAGAGCCAGTGCGACTACCAGTGCAACAACTAGAAAGATGGTTTGGGAACTGTCCACAATTACCTTTTCTCGAGTGTGTACGGGGAATTAACAACTTGTGTTGCGGTTAGGAACAACGAGTAAAGACTAAGTAACTAACTTTGTTTACCTTACTAACGCAAGGTGAACAACAGGTGAACTTTCTAGCCCTTCAAAAACGGTGCTTTTATGGTTTGACCGAGCTCACGGAAGCGGTAGATGAATAGCGGCAGGGCAATTGCAAAGTAGGCGTAAGCCACCCAAATTCGGATGTCAGGGTTTGGGAACACCAAAGTGATTGCAAACAATCCGAACAGCAGGGCTGCGTCGAAGCGACCAAGGTGAAGACTCAACAAAATCGCGATACCAAACACGGTTTGGGCAATGGTTAAGCTGAACTCTTCAACCTGAACTGGGTCCATCGGCAGGGCGCCCTGGCCACCACCAAGCACGTAACCAATTGGCAACGAGCCGGCAAGCGCAGTCCACTGGTTTACCTTGCTGGAAACCAGAATTGCCAAACCAATGGCTGGTTTGCCTCTGGTGGCAAACATGATTGCCACGATGAACTCTGGGGCCTCTGAAGCTAGCGGGGCTAGCCACTGAACCAGGATGAACTCGTCGATGTGCAATGCCTGACCGGCTTCAATCAACGAGTGGGCGAACGGCTCGGCCACCAAAATAATGACGAACGCGGCAATGGCTGCAGTCACAAATAGGAAAGCTCGGCGAGGCCATTTTGGCAGTACCCCAACCAGTGCCGGAATTCCTTCAAGCTCTGGCTCTTCTTTATCCTGGCGAGAGATGCGAACCAGATAAAGCACAAACAGGGCCACGAGCGCGATACCGGTAAAGATGTCGAACTGGTGAGTTAGCGGAACGATCAGGGCAATCAGCGATGCCACCAACAGGAATGCCAAATCTACTCGAGCCTCAGACTCGAGCGTGACACCGAACTTGTGGAACTTACCGGTCTTGGCATCACGAGTCTTGCGAAGCGCGAGATAACCAAACAGAGCCATGGCTGGCCAACCCAAACCGAGCAGCAAACGGTTGGCTCCGGTTAGGTTCGCCGAAGCGTAAGGCGCCATAGCTGGATCGGTACCAGCCGCGAAGGCGAAGTAAAAGTCGACTACGTACTCTGGCAAAATTGCGATTACCGCCAGTAGCGCGATGGAGAGTCCGCCACGAAGATCCAGTTCAGCCGCCTCGCTGATCCAGCCGAGCACGAAAGCTGCCGCAACGACTGCACCACCGAAGGCAAGCATTCCGAACACGGGGTCGATGTGCTCGGCTCCGCTTAATTTCAGCCAAACACCTGGAAGCGCCAGCGAAAAACTGATGACAAAAGGAAGGAACAAGCGAATCCAATATTTGGCGCCTGACTTTGGAGTTAGTGAGTGTGTCATGGTTTCTTTCTAGACGATCTGACAGCCTTGGCTGACCAAAATAGTTAATGCTTGCTCGCTGGTTTCAGGAGCAACGCCTGCGATTAGCTTTTTTAGAACTCGAACGTTGAAGCCAGCCTTCTTTGCGTCTAGCGCCGAGGCCAAAACACAGTAGTCGGTAGCAATACCCACGACGTCTATGTCGGTAACGTCCAACGACTCCAGCAAGTTCGGCAGGCTAATGCCTTCACGAGTGTTTCCCTCGAAAATCGAGTAAGAAGGTTTGCCCTGACCTTTTTCGATGTGCTGGTCAATGAGCAACACGTCTAAGGCTGGGTGATACTCAGCGCCAAAGCTTCCGCTCACGCAGTGAATTGGCCAACTGTTGACGAAATCTGGTGCTTCTCCAGCCGAAGCAAAATGACCACCATTGTCATTGTCGGCATCGTGCCAATCGCGCGAGGCGATAACTACGTCATAGTCGTTCTGGGGGTCTTGAAGGTAGCTGGTAATTCCGGCAGCAACGGCAGCACCGCCAGTTACTGCTAGCGAACCGCCCTCACAAAAGTCGTTCTGAACATCGATGATGAAAAGGGCTTTAGTCATTGGTTAGTTCCAAGCCACAGTTGTAAATTGCGGTGGCAAGGTTATCGATTGCCAATTTCGTGTTCGGGCTAGTGGCAGCGCCTGAAGCCTGGATTGCGAATACCAAACGTGATGCATCTTTAGCGTCCATGTAACCAACCAATGCGTATGCGCGGTAAATACTTCCGGTTTTCGCAAAGATGTGGCCGCGGGCTACCGAGTTCTCGCCACCAAATCGACCAGCTAGAGTTCCAGACTTTCCAGCAATCGGGAATCCCTTCACAACGCTCTTGAGGTTGGCATCGCCGCCAAGTATTTTGGCCAAAAGGCTGGTGTAGAAGGCTGGAGGAATGACGTCGTGCTTCGATTCACCCGAGCCGTCTTTGATTACCACGCCGGTCCAGTCGAGACCCATAGTGGTGAGCGCCTTTTGGTAACCAGCCTGAATCGACTCAAGGTTCGAAGGTAGTCCCTGTGAAATAGCAACGTGACGCGCAAGGTACTCTGCCAAGGTGTTATCGCTAGCCGAAATCATGTAGTTGATTAGGGTTGGCAACTTAGCCGACTTAACTTCGGCAATCTTGGTTGCGCCATTGGCTGCAATACCCGAGCTGATGTCTGCGTTGGTTGCAATTGCACCAAGTGCCTTCTTGAACTCGCGCGATGCACGGCCGGTTGGGTCGGTGCTTCGAGCCGAGGTAGCGGCCTTCGGGTTGGCGCGGTCACCGTCGACCATGAGTGAGGTAATCATTGGCTGGTAGCCAGCGGTTCGCTCTGCAGTCGGCCAGCTTGGTTCCCACGTGGAACCGGTGATCAGAGTTGAATCGATCACGATGTGTTTGATCTCGGTGGTCCCCATCGAGGTAGCCCAGTCATTTACCTGCTGTGCCAGATCGCTCAAGCGAGGTGCGCCGGAATAAACCGATGAGCCACTGGCAAGGCGAGAAAGAGTTGGGTCTCCGCCACCAACCAAAACAATTGTGTCTGGCTTCGATGGTGAGTAAACAACCTTGGTGCTAATCCTAAAGTTTGGCCCAAGTGCCTGCATGGCAGCAGCCGCGGCAACAATCTTCACCGACGAAGCAGTGATCGAAGGCTTGGTCCCGTTGAAATCGTAGAGCACTTTTCCACTGTCCAAATCGATGACCTGTGCCGACAAATCACCTAGGCGAGAATCGGTTGCCTGGTCTTTGATGGAGCAGGTGCCGGCAGGGTTGGCGGTAGGAGTTTCGGAAGAAGTTGCGGTTGGGCTTGGGGTTGGTGTTACCGAAGAAGAGCCGCTAGCGTTGATGCCCCAAATGGTCAGTGCCAAAACTAGGGCACCACCGGTAGCGCCAATGACGGTCTGCTTTAAAAACTCAAACTTAGGCTTTTCGCTGCTCAAAATATCTCCAATACCGTGGACTTTCCAAGTCTAACCAAGCCCCTCGAGAAGCCTAGACTTGAGCCATGCGCACTGTGAAAAATGTCCTTACTGCTATCGCCGCTATTTTCCTTATCGCTGGCTCGGTGTCCCCATCGCATGCTCACACCGAGAGCGAAACCACCACTCCAGCCGCAGGCGAAACTGTGGCAGCAGGCGAACAATTAGTGAGCATCAGCTTCACCGAGCCGGTTGCAAAACTCGCAAACTCAACCGAGATTGTGGTCACTGACCCTTCCGGTTACACAGTCAAAACCGATTGCACCGGCGTTGAAGAAAACAAGATTTACACCAACGCTTTCCTACCAACTGAAGGAGACTACGAGGTGACTTGGAGAACCGTTGCCGAAGACGGTCACCCGGTTTCTGGCAAATTCAGCTTTAGCGTTTCAGGAAATTCAGAAGTTGAATACACCACCCCAGCTTGCGCTATCGATACTCCAACCTCAGCCCCAACTCCTAAGGCACTTGCCGGCAACCCGGAAGACGTTGTAAAAACTGAAGCCAACGACGCTCTCACTCCGTTTATCGGTTCGGGAATTGCGGTGCTAGTGGCAGCATTCGCAGGTTGGTTGTTACTGCGCCGTAAGTCGAACTCTAAAGAGTAGAACCGCAGAGGTAAAGCTTCTCAACCACGTCGTCGATGGCGTTCTTGGTTCCAACACCAACATAACGTTTGTGGGCGCTGTCGGCTCTGGCAAAAATGGCAAAGGCAATCTGGTGAGCATCGGCGGTAGTCACAATTCCAGCCAAACTGTAAACGGTGCCGATGTAACCCGTCTTGGCGCGAATTCTTCCTTTAGGAATTACCAGCTCATACTTTTTGGTGGTCTTGTTGTAAGTCAAGAAACGGCCGCCGAGCGTTCCGCCGTCGCCCGAAGTTGCCATCAGTTCCGGCAACATTGCGATGTCACTTTCTGGATTCGCAGCCGAGCTCATCAGCCCAACCAAAAGTTGCGGGGTCACCTGGTTGTTTGGCGCCAAACCTGATGCATCTTTCATCACGAGTTTTTTGTAGTCAACGCCGAGGCTTGAGAACAGACGTCGACCCATTCGCTGAACCGAGGTGTATTTATTTGGCAAACCAAGAGCCAACTGCGTGTGACGCGCGATCACTTCGGTTTCGGTGTTGTCAGAAATTTTCAGTGCGTGGCGAATCCAGTTTTCAATCGGCTGTGATTGCTTCGAAACTAGGACGGTGGCGTTCGCGGGTGTAATGCCGGTCACAACTATGGCATCTTTGGCGGCATCGCCTAACCACTTCTTGAAGAATCGACCTACTTGGGCGGTTGGGTCGGAAACTCGAACACCGCTGTAAGCCTTGTCGGTTAGGTCTGGGTTCACACGTCCAGCGTCCACCATGAGCCCGCTAATCGGAGTCATGTCACCGTTGGTTCGAGAATACGAGTACCAGTTTGGGTTCCACTTAGGACCTTGAAAGAAAGAGTCGTCCAAGACAATCTTGTTGATGACGGTTCCGGCTGGCAGCGCCGCGAGCGCTTCACTAGCCAGGATGCGCAGTTTCGCTGGGTGAGCACCAGGCAGGTAGTAGGTCGTGTAAGAACTAGCACCAACGCGAGTCAGCGTGTGATCTCCCCCGCCTCGCAAAACCAGCGTGCCAGGCTCCTCCGGAACCGTTAGCACCGAGGTAGTGGCGGTGTATGGCAATTCCCCAGCAACCGAACGTCGTTTCACGATGTACTTGATCGCAGCCGCCGCAGTAATGGTCTTCATTACCGAAGCCGACGGGGTTTGCTGATTGGAGCGAACATTCACCAAAACCTTACCGGTAGTGATGTCCACGGCGTAGGCGTAAAGTTTGCCAAGTTTGGCTGCCGCTAACTCCTTCTTTATAGGAGTGCAAGTCGCCGCCTGAGAAGGCGCTGAACTCACCAAAACCAGACCGATTGCGGCACTGGCCGCTATTACTATCCGGCTGAACTTGTTCACTTATCTAGGCTATCGGCTCTAAATTGGAAACCGCTGAGCATCCTTCGGTGTAATAGCCGTAACGTGTAATTCGCTCTCGATTCCTTGCGCCAAAGCTTCTGCAGCGCCGGTTTCACCGTGAACCACAAAGATTTGCTTGATGCGCTCTTTGCCAACTCCCAGCCAGGTCAGCAGTTCATCCGCGTCGGCGTGCACCGAAAACTCCTGAACGTTGGCAATCTGCGCCTTTACCGGAACCATCTCCCCGTGCATGCGAACTTCTTCGGCACCCTCAAGTAGGTTGCGCCCACGAGTACCAACTGCTTGGTAACCAACCAGTACGACGGTGTGCTTCGGATTAGGAAGCATGTCGCGTAGGTGGTGAACCACTCGGCCTCCAGTAGCCATACCCGATGCCGAAATGATGATGCATGGGGTGGTTGGATTGTTGATGGTCTTAGACTCATCAACCGTCACCAACTCAACCAAGGTGCCTGGGTCGAATGGGTCGCGACCCTCCCAGGTTGTGGCAATTTCATCGCGGATTTCGTCTGAGTGCTTGTTGATGGCGTCGCGGTAAAAAGCAAGCGCCTTCAACGCCATTGGGCTATCGGCAAAAATAGGAACCTGACGAATCTTGCCAGTTTCGAAAAGTTCACGAAGGCGAACCAAAATCACTTCCGTACGGTCTACTGCGAATGCTGGAATTAGCACCGATCCGCCGCGGTCAACGGTGGTGTTGATCACGGTCGCGAAGTCGTCGGTGGTTGGAGTGTGCTCGCGGTCGCCATAGGTCGACTCGGTAATGACCGCATCGAACTGCCCCTCAGGGAATGCTCCTGGCGCTTCTAAGAGCGGGTGATCTGGGCGCCCTAAGTCGCCAGTAAACAACATTCGCTTTCCGAAGAATTCAACCTCGACGAATGAAGCGCCAAGAATGTGGCCAGCTGGGTGGAAGGTCACAAACGTTTCACGAGCCACTTCGGTGCGAACTGCAAACGGCGACGGAACAAAAAGCTTTAGAGTTTGGTCGACGTCTGGCTCCCCATATAAAGCCAGAGGCGGATTGTGCTTTGAGAAGCCCTTCTTGGCTGCCCATTTCGCGTCCTCGGTTTGAATGCGGGCCGAGTCTCGCAAAATAACCTCGGCAAGCTTGCCCGTGTACTCGGTGAGAAAAACTTTGCCGCGGAAGCCCAACTTCACCAATCGAGGCAAGTAACCGCAGTGGTCAAGGTGAGCGTGGGTGAGCACTACTGCGTCGATCGTCGCCGGGTCAACCGCAAAGTCTGCCCAGTTCTTGAGGCGCAACTCTTTGAGCCCTTGGAACATTCCGCAATCAACCAGCACTCGTGTTCCCTCAAACTCAAGCAAAAAGCGGCTTCCGGTTACGGTCCCGGCAGCGCCAAGAAATTGGATAGTTGGTTGTTCCCCGTTTAGGTTCATGGTTCGAGTCTATGTTCCGTGTCTGGGCTGGGGTTTATGTTTTTCCCATGAGTGAAAAAGATCTAGAACCAGACAACGACGGCGCCGGCATGACCGAAGGCGACATCCATTCCGGCCCTGGCGGCTACGAAGGCATGGGCTATTCGGGTGGTTATGCCGCCGATTACCTCGCCAACGAAGACAGCGATGACGAAGACGAAGACGACGACTTCGATGAGGATGAAGCCAACCGTTTCTAGCTAGACCAGCTGGAACTCTCCGTTACCCAGTAACACCGGGGAAAGTTTGAGCACCTCGTACTCCGAGTCTGTAAAAAGTCTCGAGCGAATGATAAAGCGGAAGCCCTCTGGGGTTTCCAGAGAGAAGCCGCCGCCTCGCCCTGGCACTACGTCGATCTCGATATGAGTGTGCTTCCAATACTCGAACTGTTCGAGTGAAATCCAAACTTTAATCGGTGTCTCAATACCTGACACCTCGAGCTCGCCAAGAAGTACGTCGGCTCCTCCAACCCGAAACTCCCCTTCGAGGTAACACATCGGAGCTGAACCATCGCAGCAACCTCCAGACTGATGAAACATCAGCGGACCATTTCGGTTAGTAAGTTTCGTGAGCAGCTCACCGGCCGCTAACGACACATCGATTCGATGCGGCAAGGTTCCGTAGATGGTGCTCATAACTGCAGAATACTCCTCAAATGTGAAGGTGCGGGAGCCCTGTGAACTCCCGCACCTATCCCCCTATTCGGTTTAGAAGAAACCGAGCTTGCTCTCCGAGTAGCTGACCAAAAGGTTCTTGGTTTGCTGGTAGTGGTCGAGCATCATCTTGTGAGTTTCGCGACCAATACCGGATGACTTGTAGCCACCGAACGCAGCGTGTGCTGGGTAGGCGTGGTAGCAGTTGGTCCAAACGCGACCAGCCTGAATCTCACGACCGGCACGGTATGCGGTGTTGATGTTGCGAGTCCAAACTCCTGAACCTAGCCCGTATAGAGTGTCATTCGCGATCTCCATGGCCTGCTCGAAACCATCAAACTTAGCCACCGAAACGACTGGGCCGAAGATTTCCTCCTGGAAAATTCGCATGTCGTTGGTGCCTTCGAAGATGGTTGGCTCCACGTAGAAACCGCCTGAAAGGTCGCCGCCAAGGTCGGCACGCTTGCCACCCATTAGTAGCTTGGCGCCTTCCTGCTTGCCGATCTCGATGTAGCTCAAGATCTTCTCAAGTTGGTCGTTCGAGGCCTGCGCACCAATCATGGTTGCGGTGTCTAGAGGGTTGCCCTGGATGATCGCCTTGGTGCGAACCATGACGTCGGCTAGGAACTTGTCGTAGATCGGTGCATCGATTAGTGCACGTGAAGGACAGGTACATACTTCACCCTGGTTTAGGGCGAACATGTTGAAGCCTTCAATTGCCTTGTCGTAGAACGCGTCGTCCTTTTCTGCGATGTCGCGGAAGAAGATGTTTGGTGACTTACCACCAAGCTCTAGCGTTACCGGGATGATGTTCTCCGAGGCGTACTGCATGATTAGTCGACCTGTTGTGGTTTCACCAGTGAACGCAATCTTGGCAATGCGGCGAGATGAAGCCAGCGGCTTGCCTGCCTCAACACCAAAACCGTTGACGATGTTCACAACACCGGCAGGTAGTAGGTCGGCAATCAATTCCATTAGGTACAAGATTGATGCTGGTGTCTGTTCGGCTGGCTTTAGAACAACACAGTTACCAGCGGCAAGTGCAGGAGCAAGCTTCCAGACAGCCATCAAGATTGGGAAGTTCCAAGGGATGATCTGGCCAACAACACCTAGTGGCTCATGGAAGTGGTAGGCAACGGTGTCGTCGTCTAGCTCGCCAAGAGTTCCTTCCTGGGCACGAATGCAACCAGCAAAGTAGCGGAAGTGGTCGATTGCCAATGGAATGTCGGCAGCCATGGTCTCGCGAACTGGCTTTCCGTTGTCCCAGGTTTCAGCAACTGCGATCTTTTCAAGGTTGGCCTCCATACGGTCGGCAATCTTGTTCAGAATGTTTGCACGAACAGTTACCGAAGTCTTGCCCCATGCCTTTGCCGCTGCGTGAGCTGCATCTAGTGCCTTGTCGATGTCGGCTGCGTTGCCTCGAGCAACTTCACAGAACACTCGACCGGTGACTGGGGTGACATTTTCGAAATATTCTCCAGACGACGGTGCCACATATTGGCCGCCGATCCAGTGGTCGTAGCGTGGTCTGAATTCAACAATGGACCCTGCTTGACCTGGTTGTGCGTATACGCTCATTGTTTTTCCTTTTCTGCTAAACCAGCGACGATGCTGGTCAGTAATCGAAATCTACGCCTGCGCTTATTACAGGAAAATAACGTGTCGCGCTAACTAGCCATAAGCACATCTAACGGATAGGTAACGACCTAGCCAAATGGCTAGGTAACGGGTTTAGCATCAAGGTATGGACCGCGAAACCAGACCCGATGTACCTCGTGGTCGCCGCATGCCCCAAGCAACCACTCGCATTGTGGTTGCCGACCGCAACGTAATCACCCGCGTTGGTCTTCGCTCGATCTTGGAACGCAATCCCGGCTTCGCGGTCATTGCCGAAGCAACTAGCTACGACGCCGTCATCGATGCCGTCGACGAGCACGGCCCCGACGTTCTGATCATCGACCTCGACCTAGGCGACGACACCACCCGTGGCCTCAAAGTGGTTGAAGAAGTCACCGAGCGCTACTCAAGTACTAAGGTCCTGGTTCTTGCCAACACCTTGAGCGAAATGATTGTGGTTGAAGCAATTCGCCGCGGAGCCAACGGCTATCTCTGCAAGGACGACGTTAAGGCCGATGAACTTGGTAAGGGCGTCAAAGCAATTCAAGAGGGCGAAACTGTATTGGGTAAGGGTGTTGGCAACATGGTTGCTCACTCACTCGGCTCAACCCGACAGACGGAACACCTCACCGACCGAGAAGTGGATGTAATCAAGCACGTGGCCAAAGGGCTCAGCACCAAACAAATTGCGGCAGCCATGTTCATCTCGGAAAGCACTGTGAAGTTTCACCTTCAAAACGCTTCCCGCAAATTAGGCGCTCATCGTCGAGCCGTGATTGTTCACCGCGCAGCAGCTGCCGGACTTCTCTAAAAAGCTAGTGAATTTCCGCACCGATTTGACGAATGACCTCTGCGCAAACCTCTAGGTTTGCCATAGAGTCGGCATGAGATTCGTAAGGCGATTCCAATAACCCTTGGTCAACGAATGATGCAAGATAGGTTGCCTGATAGCCCAATCCCTCGTGACCTTGAACCGGGTACTCGTCTTTCCATGTAGTCACCGGTGCATAGAAGTCTTGTTCACTGAACTCGAGCTTGCTTGGGATTGGGAACTCTGGGCCAATGTTTAGCTTGCCCTTTGAGCCGCTCACCTGAGCAATCGACGGAATGCCCGAGCGACCGGAGACCAGAATGTAGGCTCGAGCTCCGTTGGCGTAGTGAAGCTGGACGGATACTTCTTCCTCGATTTTGTCGGAGTTCAAAACACCTTGAGCGGTGATCTTGATTGGATTACCTAGGAAGGTTTGGGCGATGCTAACCGGGTAGATTCCCATGTCGAAGAACGGGTCTCCGTGACCCTTCTTCCAAAGTCTCGGCTGATTCAGATTCGACTGACACATCGAAACATTGACCATGTCGATGTTTCCGAGGTCACCATTTTCCAAGATCTGACGAATGATGTCGTACTGAGGAAGATAGCGAGTCCACATGGCTTCCATCGCTAAAACGCCTTTGGCTTTGGCCGCGGCAAAGATTTCAGCAGCTTCGCTTGGAACCAGAGTTAGCGGCTTCTCAATCAGCACATGCTTGCCTGCTGCTATTGCCTGAAGCGCGTGGTCTTTGTGTTGGCTTGGCAGGGTTGGAATGTAAACCGCGTCAATGTCTGCGCGAGCTAGCAGGTCTTCGTAGTTGTCGTGACTTTCTAGGTTGAACTTCGCTGCGAAGCCGGTAGCTTTGCCTGGCGTGCGCGATGCCACGGCAACAATCTGCTGCTTGGTGTGCTTCTGAGCGCCGGCCACAAACGACTCGGCAATGCCTGCTGCCCCCATAATTCCCCAGCGGTAAGAGGTAACGCTGGCTGGATCGATCAGGTTTGGGGTTGGGAAAGTGAAAGTCATGGCTCTAATAGTAGGGGGTAAACTTTTACAGTTACTTTGAGTAACCCGCCACCCTAGCTCAGTCGGTAGAGCAGCTCCCTCGTAAAGAGCAGGTCAGGAGTTCGATTCTCCTGGGTGGCTCCAATCCAAAAGTTACTAGCACGTGAAAGTAACAATTCGCTAACGTAACACCTAATGTCATAACAAACCCCCTTTTGCGGTTGATAGGTTAGCAATTGACGAGAAGCAAATTCCTTTACTTCACAGGAAAGCCCTGGGAAGAGATCCGATGACCAACCGGTCAAAGGTTCCTAATCAATAGATTGGTAAAGGTTCAATGAAGAAATTCGGTAAATTGGCCAGCATTTTTGCTGCCATTGCTGTTTCGGCTGTCGTTCTTTCCGGTTGTTCAGCTCCTGCTGACAGCGGAACTAAGACCGTCAAAATCGGCGCCACTTTCCCAGTACTAGACGCATTCCTACAGAAGGTTGCTGACGGTATGCAGGCGGAAGCTGACGCACAGGGCGCAGAGCTCACCATCGTAGCTGCAGACAACAAGGTTGACACCCAGCTAAGCCAGGTTGAGAACTTCATCTCACAGGGCGTAGATGCAATTCTTGTAGTTGCAGTAGACACCAGCGCTGCAACCCCGATGACTGACGCTGCCAAGGCTGCAAACATCCCAATTGTTTACGTAAACCGTAACCCAGCACAGACCGGCGTTCCTTACGTTGGTTCACAGTCGCTAGTTTCGGGCACCCTAGAAATGGAACAGCTTGCAAAGCTTGCCGGCGGCAAGGGCAACGTTGTAATCATGGAAGGTGAAGTAACCAACGAGGCTGCTCTAGACCGCACCAAGGGTTGCAACGACGTTGTAGCTAAGAACCCAGGCATGAAGGTTGTAAAGACTGCAGCTGCTGACTGGGACCGTGCAAAGGGTCAGGCTCTAATGGAGAACTGGCTACAGTCTGGTGTTGACTTCAGCATCGTTTGTGCAAACAACGACGAAATGGCTCTAGGTGCTATCAACGCGCTAAAGGCTGCTGGCAAGACCCTAGGTGCTGGTGGAGTTCTAGTTGGTGGCGTTGACGCTACTGCTGACGCTCTAGCATCGCTAGAAGCTGGCGAACTAGCAACCACCGTATTCCAGGACGCATCTGGTCAGGGTGGCGGCGGAGTTAAGGCTGCGATCGACCTAGTAAACGGCAAGACCGTTGCTGACTACGTTGACGTTCCTTACCAGCTAGTAACCCTAGACAACATCGGCGACTTCAAATAAGCCGTTAGCGTCTAAATAATGTAGTTGTTGGCCGGGTTGGGAAACCGACCCGGCCAACTCTCATAAATGCAGTGACAAATCGAAAGAAGCAAAAAATGGGCGAATACATCGTAGAGATGAAGGGAATCACCAAGCGTTTCCCTGGAGTCCTGGCTTTGAACAATGTTCAGCTAAACCTCCGACCTGGCCTAGTCCACTCGCTAATGGGCGAGAACGGCGCAGGAAAATCAACACTTATGAAGATCCTGGCTGGTGTTTACACCCTTGACGAAGGTCAGATCATCCTCAACGGCAAGCCAGTAAAAATGAACAACCCACTCGATGGTTTGGCAAACGGAATCTCCATGATTCACCAAGAACTTATGTTCATCCCAGAACTTACTGCTGCCGAAAACATCTACCTCGGCCGTGAACTTAGAACAAAAGCTGGTCTGGTGAGCAAGCGCCTGATGATCGCTGAAACCCAGAAGGTTTTCGACCGCTGGAACATCAACATCGATCCATCAGCGCAGATGAAGTCATTGAGTGTTGCCCAGGCTCAGATGGTTGAAATTGCTAAGGCAATCGCTTTCAAGTCGAAGATCATCATTATGGATGAACCGACCTCAGCTATCACCGAGCGTGAAGTAGCACGTCTGCACGAAATGATTCGCGACCTGCGTGAAGCCGGTACCGCAATCATTTACATCACTCACAAGATGGATGAAGTTTTCGCTATCTCAGACGAGGTGACCGTATTCCGCGATGGAACTTGGGTTGCCA
>Ga0228701_1001828_pt1 | contig 13758 bp, 13 predicted proteins | sample McNCre117_Aug_MG_2_FD_178017 | JGI IMG/M metagenome (GOLD analysis project Ga0228701, IMG submission 178017) | Freshwater microbial communities from McNutts Creek, Athens, Georgia, United States - 11-17_Aug_MG | ecosystem: Environmental > Aquatic > Freshwater > Creek | place: USA: Georgia...
GAAAACCGCGGCCAAGAAATCGGCGTCACTTTGCACCACCCGCACGGGCAGATTTACTCATACCCATTCGTGCCACCGCGCACCCTGAAACTCCTCCAGTCGATTGAGAAGTTCGGAAGCGATCTTTTCGAGCAAACCCTCAAGTTTGAGCAAGCCGGCGAGCGCGTGCTCATCAGGGGTGAACACTTCACCGCCTACGTTCCGTTTGCCGCCCGCTGGCCGGTTGAGATTCACCTACTCCCTCACCGTCACGTGCAGCACTTTGGTCAGCTAAACCAGGACGAAAAAACCGAACTAGCCGAGATCTACTCGAAGCTATTGGGTGCACTCGACCGCATTTACCCAACCCCAACTCCTTACATTTCAGCTTGGCACCAAGCACCGCTAGTTAAGGGTGGCGAGAATGTGCGCCTTCAGTTACAGATCACTTCCCCAAGACGCGGTGCCGACAAGTTGAAATACCTTGCTGGTTCCGAATCGGCTATGGGTGCATTCATCGCTGATGTTGCCCCAGAGGTCGCTGCCACCATGATTCGCGAAGCGCTCTAATGTCTAACAAGCTTGCCCAGACCGCAGTCGCGAACTTCACCGCAAAGTTTGGCTACGAACCAACCGGCGTTTGGTCGGCTCCGGGCCGCGTCAACCTAATCGGTGAACACACCGACTACAACGAAGGTTTCGTTTTCCCGTTCGCGATCAATCGGCACACCGTCGCCGCAATTTCACTTCGAGAAGACGATCTGGTTCGAGTGTCTTCTGACTTCTCACCAATCACCCACGAGGCACGCGTTCACAACATCACCCGCAACGACGAAAACGAGTGGGCCGCCTATCCGTTCGGCATCGCCTGGGCTATTCAGAAACTATCCAAGGCCGTCCCAACTGGCTTCGATTGTCACATCGAATCTGATGTTCCGGTGGGTGCCGGCCTTTCTTCGTCGGCGGCCATTGAATGCGCGGTCGGCGTTGCCCTCAACGAACTCTGGGACGCCGGACTCACCAAGCAGGAACTTGCCCGAGCTGGCCAACTTGCCGAAAACGAAATCGTTGGAGCCCCAACCGGCATCATGGACCAATCGGCTTCTATGCTCGGCGTCAAAGACCATGGAGTCTTCCTCGACTGCCAAAGCTTGGAAGCGGAAGTGGTTGAACTAGGTTTCGCTAAAGCCAACCTGAGCCTGATGATCATCGACACCAAGGTCGCTCACCGCCATGCCGACGGAGGCTATGCCTCAAGACGTGCCGCCTGTGAACTCGGCGCCAGTACCTTCAACGTTCCAAGCCTTCGCCACCTAACCAGCCAGGACCTACCAAAGGCCCAAGAACTCTTGGACGACGTAACCTTCCGCCGCGTCAAGCACGTGATCACCGAAAACGAGCGAGTGGTGGACACAGTAAAAACCCTAAAAGCCGAAGGGCCAACCGCCATCGGCGACCTCATGTATGCATCCCACGTATCCATGCGAGACGACTTTGAAATCTCTGTACCAGAGTTGGACCTAGCCGTCGAAACTGCCCTCGAGCAGGGAGCCATCGGCGCCCGCATGACCGGCGGAGGTTTTGGTGGAGCAGCCATTGCGCTGGTCTCTACCGAGAGCATTCAAAGCACCTCCGACGCAATCAAGGCAGCGTTCGCGAAAAACGAATACACCGAACCAAACATTTTCGCCGTCGAAGCCGCCGATGGGGCGTCTCGGGTTTTATAACTGGTTCAATACACCGATAAATATGTGGTGTTTACCCCACATTTAGACATTTAGTATATAAATGCGTTCGTATTTACGAACACTCACTAATTGGTAGGTTCCCCAATGAATAAGCACATCGCTCCTAAGTCACTAATCAAGCGCTCACTGAAGGCAGTTTTAGCCGGAGTTTTGGTCACCCTTTTCTCGCTAGGTAGCCTTACCGTCATGGCTTCAAGTGCGCAGGCTATTTCCGTGGACGCCTCGCAGGCAAACTTCAGTTTCTTCTACCCAACCAATGGAACCCTACTTTCGGGCACGGACCCTAAAAACGATGGTGCGGTGGTGAAGTTTTCAAACGTAACCGGAACCCCAATTTCCGGAATTACGATTGACGCGATCGTGACCAACACTTTCACCGATGCGGCAGTAACCAACTACGACAACCGCGGAAATGCCAGCTCTTTCGACGACTACTTTCAGGTAAACACTGATGTTTCTGCGGCGCTAGGTACCACTTCATTTAAGTTTGACTTTTACGAAGGTGGCACCTACACCGGCCCAGGAACCGGAACCCCAGTAATTTTGAACAACGTTAGCGTTACTTCGATTGACCTAGATGGCTCAAACTCCTTCTGTCAGTTCAGTGACTTCACAGGCTTCCAGAGTTACGCTTTGGCTTCGAACACCAGCCTTCTCGTCAAGACTCACAGCGACGACGCAAACATTCCCCTGGGTACCACTCGCTTCCTAGCTACCAGCTGTACCAACAACACAAACCGCGTGGAAGATGCAGTTCAGGTGAAGTTCGACTCGGTGACCACCTTCACTGCAACGTTCGGAACCGACCGCACCGCGTCGCCAAACTACTTCGGTATCGCCTTCAAGCCTCTGTCAGCAGTATTCGGAATTACCCAGCCTGCTAGCATCAACAACCCAAGCAACCAGCCACCAACCAGCTCGAACACCACCCGCTACTACGTAAACGGTCAGCCTTCAGTAGTTCAGCTTGCAGACTTTGGAAACTTCGCCGACCCAGATGGCAACCCTTTCATTAAGGTGAAGATCACCACACTTCCAACCACCGGAACTCTCGAAAAGTTTGTCAACGGTAGTTGGGTCGCTGTCTCTGTTAACGACGAAATCCTCGTTTCCGACATCACCAACGGAAACCTTCGCTTTACCGGAACCGTAAATGACACCCTGCAGTTCCAGGTCTCGGATGGCAGCGACTACTCGGTAAACGCCTACACAATGACCCTTCTGGTTTCAAACCAGAGCCAGGCCATCACCTTCAACAACCCAGGCGCGAAAACTCCAACCTCACCAAGCTTTGCTTCAGGTGCTACCGCGTCTTCTGGCCTAACCGTGACTCTCACCTCGCTAACGCCTGGTGTATGTACTGTCTCCGGTTTGAACATCGTTCCGGTTGCCGCTGGTATCTGCACCATCGTTGCGTCGCAGGCTGGTAACAGCACCTACGGTGCCGCTACCTCGGTCACCCAGACTTTCCCAATCTCGACCTTGACCCCTCAGACAATCACCGCACCAAACCCGGGTAACCAGACTTGGGGTGGTAGTTCGTCGACCATAACGGTTTCCCCAACCGCGACCTCAGGTTTGACAGTTGGCCTAATTTCATTGAGCCCAGCGGTTTGTACCGTGAGCGGATTTGTGATTACCATCGTGGGTCCCGGTAACTGCACTATTCGCAATGTGCAAGCCGGCAACGTAACCTACTCATCGGCACCGCCTGTTGAGTACACATTTGTGGTCGCAGCCCCGGTTGCATCACACACCATCACCTACGACGGAAACACTAAGACCAGCGGTTCGGTGCCAAGCAACACCACCGGAAACGGTGCCGTAACCCTTGCTACCAACAGTGGAACTCTGGCCAAGACCGGTTACACGTTCACTGGTTGGAACACCCAAGCTGACGGCAACGGAACCCACTACGCAGTTAGCACTTCATACAACCTAACCGCCGACGTAACCCTATACGCCGAGTGGACCGCCGTTGTGGCTGCTTCGTACACCATCACCTTCGACGGCAACACCAACACCGGCGGAACCGCTCCAGCAGTGATAACTGGCGCTGGTAGCAAGACCTTGCGCACCAACACTGGAACGCTTGCGAAGACCAACTACACATTCAAGGGCTGGAACACTGCGGCTGATGGCACTGGAACTCACTACAACGTAGGCGCCAACTACAACCTAACCGCCGACGTAACCCTTTACGCAGAGTGGACCCTAACTCCTGCAGTTATCTACAACAGCAACGGAGCTACTGGTGGAACCAAGCCTGGCGACGTGCCAGCTAACAATCCAGTCACCATCGACCCAAACACCGGCAACCTAGTACGCGCGGGTTACCGATTCCTCGGCTGGAACACCGAACCAGACGGCTCTGGAACTGCCTATGCAGCTGGTGAAACCCCTACGCTTCCAGTTGGAACCGTTCTCTACGCAAGCTGGGAAAAGGTAGATTCACTCGCCTCAACCGGTTCAGATCTAACTCTTCCAATTGAACTCGCGGCAGCACTGCTCGGACTTGGTCTTACCACCAATGCCATTTCAGCAATTCGTCGCCGACGCTTCAAGGCATAATTCTTCGGTAGCAACCGACTTACTAGCAATTGCCAAGATTACTGACCAAGACGACCGGCAACTAATCGAACAGCAAGTCGCGGATGTTAGAATCGTCAAGGAAGTTTTCGCTTCCATGGGCCTCTAGCTCAGTTGGTTAGAGCAACGGACTTTTAATCCGTGGGTCGTCGGTTCGATCCCGACGGGGCCTACAAACAAAAATGGACCTCCGAATTTTCGGGGGTCCATTTTTCATTTAGAAAGAATTACTTCTTCTTAGCCTGCTTCTCAGCGCGCTTTTCCTTCAGAGTCTTTGCAGGCTCTTTCTTGGTGTTCTTCTGAGCCTTCTGTTCTTTTTGAGCCATTTTTCCCTAACCAGAACCAATCTGGCCCTTCCATAAAAACTTTACTGCCGAACTGTTCTGACACAATGAAGGGATGATGACTTTAGCTGGCAAACATGTCCTGGTAGTTGGTGCTAATGGAGCCTTTGGTGCTGAGTTTTGCAAGCAACTAATGACTCAAGGCGCATTCGTTTATGGCACTGCCAGATCGGCTGAAAGTTCGACTCGTCTGGCAGCCGACTTACATCAACGACTTCTTCTAGACCTTGAGTCGTCGAGTTCAATAGAGCAACTTGCGGCATACCTTCTCACCCATCCCCTTGACGGCATCATTTTCGCTGCTGGCCTGGTTGCCTTTGGAAGTATTTCCGAGACGCCAGCCTCGGTAAACGAGCGCCTAATGAAAGTGAACGCTCTAGGTCAGATTCAGCTAGCGCAGGCGCTTCTGCCAAAACTCCAAGAGTCCGCAAACCCGTTCATTCTCACCATCAGTGGCGTCATTTCTGAGCAGCCCATGGCTGGACTATCGGCATACTCTGCGAGCAAGACTGCAATTGCCGGATTCGGTGTTGCAGCAGCTAAAGAATTGAGGAAACAGGGCATCAACTGGATCGATGCCAGACCAGGTCATACTGAGTCCGGATTAGCCGATCGAGCCATATTCGGAGCCGCTCCAAACTTTGGCGCCGGCAAACAGGTGGCCAATGTCGTTTCGCGAATGGTTCTCGCGATATCGAATGAAGAACGAGATCTACCAAGCTCTGCCTTCTAATCATTCTGCTGATACTGTTGCCTAAACGTGTGTGCGCGCGGTCAATCGACCGAAAGAACTCAAATGCGCAAAATCTTTTCTTTTCTACTTGTTTGCCTGGCTCTTTTTGGAGCTAGCCCAGCTCTAGCCATCGACAACTCATGGATTACCAATCCATCGCTATCCGCAGTTTCTCTAAGTGGCGGAGGGGCGCAAGCAAGTGGCAGTGGCTATGAACTGTCTACCCAGGCCCAAACCGCAACGTTTACTTTCACCGGAACTCAGGCTCAGGCAGGCAAGTTCGCTCAAGTGAACTTCTTCGATTTCACTGGCGGCGTGACCCTTAATTTGGTGGGCGGCCCAGACGGCGTCTCATCCACCGCGTGCGATCACCAAACACTTGGTGGAAACTCACACACTTGTTTCTTCAAATTAGACAACAACTCAAAGGCAACATTCCCGCTTTTGCTGAGCAACCTCTCAACTATCGGCCATTTCAAATACAAGGTGCTGGCCGGACCAAACATCACCGAATCTGCCGATGGTTTGGTTAGCTTTTCAACCCCAACCAACAAGATCAAGCCAGTGCTTCTGAATGTTCGCGGAATTGCCGGCGGCCCAGGCGCAACTCAGTTCTTGGTGACCAACCATGGCAAGCCCTCCGAAGGCGTGCGTGTGAAGTTCACATTTACTGGAGTTGGGGAAAACCTTTCCGCCCTAAACGGTGTTTCCGATAAGAACGGAATGGTTACCGTTTACCTAACCAACTTGAAATTTTATAAGGGGTCGGCAAAAGTGACCGCTCGAGTTGTTGGGTCACACGCGAAAGCAGTTGGCTGCATCTGGTGGTTCAAAGTGAAGTACCTTTAGACCGCTGACCTAGATAAACAGCGATCACAACGAGTGATGCATAAAGCGATTGGCTTACCGCTACTACGCGCTCCCAGACGCCCACAGCCGTTGCATTCGGATCGGTCCAGGTGCTTAGGAACCAAAGCGCCAACGCCGCCTGAAGTAGCGTGCCGACAATTGCCACCGACGGCTTCAAAACCCAAGGAGCGCCTTTTCGTGAGCGCATCGCAAAAAGGTGCCATCCTGCCGAGAGCACGAACGACGAAATCGCAAAGATTCGATGCCAGATGGAATACCCAATCAATGGGGTTGGAAAAATGGTGAGACCGAAAGTGCAGAGTGCGGAAACGAAGAGCGCGACTCGACCGGGCATGGCAAAGGTCTTGGCCTCGATTGCCACGATGAGCGTGAGGACACCACCGAGAACGAAAAAGCTGGACATGATCCAGTTCACCGGGGATTCGTTGGCAGCCAAGTCACTAATGGTTTGTTTGACCGGGTCGTAACCAGCCCAAAGGCTTCCTGCAATAACCCAGCCAAGTACAGACTGAATGGGTCCGATGATGGCTGCAATAAAAGCCGGCTTACCAATTGGTTTCATGGGTTAGTTGGCTTTGGTAGTCGAGTAGATAACAAAGCTCGCTGCCGGCACCGAAATTGTCATGGTGTTTTTGGACACCTTGACCTTGCTGCCCGAGTTGTAGTCGAAATAAGAACCCTTGAAGGCACTGCCGGTGTCGATGGTGGTTTTGGCCTTCGATGAGCTCAGGTTGATTGCAACCACTACCTTGCTCGAACCCTTTTGGCGGGTGTAGGTGAGTACCTTAGGGTTTGAGCCGTCGTACTGAATGAACTCTCCCCCGGCTGAGCCGTTCCAGAGAGCTGGGTTCTTAGTCTTTAGCGAAACCAACTTGGTATAGAACGCGGTCATCGCAGACGACTTCGGCCAGCTGATGGCGTCTTTGTCGAAGAACTGCAATCGACGATTGAAGCCAACTTCCTGACCCGAGTAGATCAGTGGCATTCCAGGCACTGTGAAATACAGAGCTGAGAAGCGCTTCACGAAACCTGGAAGACGTTCATACTCGGTTCCATTCCACGAGTTTTGGTCGTGGTTGGTGATGAAGGTCATTGGGAATGAGCCGTTGGTGTAGTTGTAGTTCAAGACATCCAGCGAGTTGGTTAGGTAAGAGGCGTCTGGGTCTGAGGTGTTTGCAACGCTATTCATTCTCGAAAGCAGGCTCCAGGCATAGTTGCCGTTGAAAGCTGAGTTCAACTCATCGGCAACGTTTTCACTCTCCGCGAGCATAAACATCGGCTTGATGGCATCGAGTTGAGTGGTTGCTTCTTCCCAGAACGAGGTCGGAACACCGTTTGCGTAATCACAGCGGAAGCCATCGACGTTGAAAGTAGTGACCCAGTACTTCATGGCATCGATCATGGCTGCTCGCATGTCAGCATTGGAGTAGTTGAGGTCGGCAACGTCTAGCCAGTCTTGGTTAGGGGGTTGAATCACGCCAGCGTTATTGCGGGTGTACCACTCTGGGTGCGGGCTCATCCAAACGTTGTCCCAGCCCGTGTGGTTGGCAACCCAGTCGAGAACTACTTTGAAGCCGGCAGCGTGAGCGGCTTTGATAAGCGCCTGGAAGTCGGAGTTGGTACCCATGTCTGGGTTTACCGCCTTGTAATCGGCTACCGCATAAGGAGAACCAAGTGAGCCGTTCTTGCGTGCTTGAGAGATTGGGTGAATCGGCATTAGCCAAAGAACCTTTACGCCAAGCTTCTTCAGCCGTGGAAGGTGTTTTTGGAAAGCCTTGAAAGTTCCAGCCGTGGTGTAGCTACGGATGTTTACTTCGTAGATGCTGGCGCTTTTGGCCCAACTTGGCAGTGCTCGACCAGTTGCCACCGCCTGAGCCGATTGAACGCTCGGTGAAGTTGGGTTGGTGAAACCTAAGACGGCGATGGTGATGGCTAGAGCTAAGCTGACTATTTTGCGCATTACTAACGCTAACTTGAATTGAACTGCACATTTGCAGGTATGCGATTCCGATACCCTTTTGGAATAAGAACACGGCGACATTGTGTTGGTAGTGAATAAGAGACAAGGACGACCATGACTGAACTAGAACTAATTCAACTGTGGAACAAGAGCCGAAACCAACTTGTTTTTGCACAGTTGGCACCTACATTTCTACTGATAACTACTGCCGGACTGATCGAAACGGTTAGGACTGCTGGAGTGTTTGCCGTTTGGGGAGTTCTCGGCATTTTGCTTGCTTCGGGCATTCTCGGAGCACTGGTTGAGTTTTCGGCAGCTCACGAAGCTCAGAGCATTGCCGCCGATTTGAAATCGCTGAACTCTGGTTCCCGAATTTCATCTTCGGTTGTTCGCTTAGCTCCATGGCTGCACGTTGCCAAGTTTCTGACCCCAGCAATCTTCGTTGGCATTTTTGTTGCCCTTGCTCTAGCGCTTTTGAGCTAAAAGTGAAGAAAAACAGCCTGCTTTTTTGGATCTATCTCGCGCTTGCTGTTGCAGGTTTAATTTCGGCATGGATTCTCAACTACTTAGCCGTTGTGAATGGAGAAAACTATGGCACAGCCTGGACCGCAACAGCTGTTGACCTCGTTGCAACATACGACCTAGGGATTGTGGCTATCGCCGGAGTTATTTTCATGTTCGTTGAAAGCGCGCGTATCGGAATGAAACGCACCTGGATTCTGGTTTTGCTTTCAGGTGTCACAGCAATGGCTTTTGTATTTCCGCTGTTCCTAGCGCTGCGCGAAAGACACTTGGCGAAGACTTGACCATGAACCACCGCTTGGAGTCAGATTTCGAAGTTCTGAAAACCCATCGTCTCGATTTACTTTGTCTTACGGTTCAAGAACTTTTAGAAATGGGCACAAACCATCAAGTTTTCCAAAATCGAGGCTTCGAAAACCCTCACGGAGTAATTACCGGCGAGAATTTACCTCGAACAAATCGTGTGGCAGATGTTCGTGAACATCCAGAAAACATCAAATGGTATTACCGAATTATTGTCGACCGATCTCGGCAGGTGGCCGTTGGAAGCGTATCGTTTCATGGTTCCCCCGACGACCGAGGCATGGTCGAAATAGGTATCGGTATTGCTGAAGCTGAGCGTGGCAAGGGCTACGCGCAAGAAGCTCTGGCGGGAATGTGGCACTGGGTGGTCAAGCAACCTGGCGTGAAGTTTTTGCGATACACGGTTACCCCAGAAAACGAGCCATCAATGGCAATCATTCGGAAGTTTGACTTCCCATTGGTTGGCGAGCAAATCGATGAAGAAGATGGGCTGGAGCTAATCTTCGAACGAGCCGCGAGTGAATACTTAGACTTGCTCTAATGGACGCAAAAATCACCCAACACCTGTCATCGAATCTGGCGAACTGGAATAAAAAGTCGCCAATTGTGATCTTGTTGCACGGTTACGGGTCGAACATGCGAGATTTGCCGAGCCTGATGAACTTCTTGCCTGGACTCCCATGGATTTCACTTCAGGCACCGCTTGATGCTGGCAATGGCGGATTTTGTTGGGCACCGCGCAAAGTTCCAAGTAACCCAGAACAGGCAGATGTTGAGGCTGGAACAGCTCGCATTTGGGATTGGATCGACTCCAACCTACCGGCGGATGCTCCTCTAATCGTGATTGGTTTCTCGCAGGGCGGATTGATGGCAACACAGTTGCTGCGAACTCGTCCTGGTCGCATTAAAGCAACAGTTATTCTTGCCGGTTTCGTAATCGGAGCCAAACAACCAGGCGACGAAGAACTCGCTGAGAATAAGCCAAAGGTTTATTACGGTCGAGGCTTAGACGACGACATTATTTCGATGGATGCGGTGGCCCGCACCGAGAGCTGGCTTCAGCGTTGCACTACGCCCAGCATTCAGCGATACGAGCGCCTAGGTCATTCAATCAATGAAGAACAAATGGCAGACGTCTCGGCGTATCTAGAAGAAGTTCTCTAGACACGCTTTTTGGCTGGCACTAGCGCCCAGAGGATTGCCGCGGCATCGATGAGTTCTTGAGCGATAGCGTTTTCGGTAACAGAAGACAGGCCGAAGGCTCCCGCGAGCATGGCAATCAGCGAGAGGCCCATGCCGATGCCGGCAGCTTGCAGAGCTCGGTTTCGTGCTCCCTGAGAGATTTTGATTGCATCAACCAAGCGGCCGATGGAGTCTTCGATGATCACTACCGAGGCCGTTTCGCTGGCAGCGGTGGCACCTCTGGCACCCATGGCTACACCAACATCAGCTGCCGCTAGAGCGGGTGAATCGTTGATGCCATCGCCAACCACCAAGACCGCTCCCTGAGCTTTTTCTTTCTCAATGCCCACCAGTTCGAGTTTGTCTTCCGGTCGACATTCGGCAAAAACTTCGTCCACTCCAACGGCTAGGCCAACTGCCTCGGCAGCTGGTCGGCGATCTCCGGTTACTAGCAGTACGCGTTGAACTCCGAGAATTCGAAGTTTATTGATGGTGCTCGCGGCGTCGTGGCGGATTGGGTCGTCGAGATCGATTACGCCGATTACTTCGCCGTCTCGGTCCACGCAGATTTGTAGGGCGGTGCTCACCGTGACCCAACTGGGAGCCGGCTCAAACAGTCGACCAACACGAATGGTGTGACCTTCGACCACGCCGACTAAACCTTCACCGAGAATCTCCTGAACCTTGGTGGCTTTGGCTGGCAAAAGTTCACGAACGTTGGCTCCGCGAACCACTGCCTTGGCTAAAACGTGGGCACTGGAAAGTTCCATACCCGCGGCAATTCGAAGCACTTCATCCTCGGTAACCCCAGGCGCGGTTTGAATGCCGGTGAGTTCCGGGCCGCCATGAGTCAGGGTTCCGGTCTTATCAACTAGCAGTACCTGGCTTTTGGCTAACTGTTCCAGGGCAGCGCCGTCTTTGATGATGGCTCCGTGCTTAGCCGCATTGGAAATGCCAGCAATTATCGCAATCGGAATAGCCAAAATAAGTGGGCATGGGGTTGCCGCAACAATTACCGCAATAGCCGGCTTTACATCGCCGGTAATTAGCCAGGTTGCCAGAGCGATACCGATACTCAACGGCACAAACCAGAGCGCATACTTATTGGCTAGGCGAACACCTGGAGCAGAGTGAGCCTTGGCGTTTTCAACCAAACGAACCAAAGCGGCATAGGTTGACGATGCAGCCGTGGTGGTGGCAATTAGCTCAACTGGCTCCCCCGCATTCACAACACCTGAAGGAACTTCATCGCCAGCAAATCGTTCTCGAGGTAGCGGCTCTCCAGTCAGAGCCGACTCGTCGAAACTAGCGTTGGCTGTTAGTCGGCCGTCGACCGGGACCACTTCCCCGGTTCTCACCAAGTAGGTGTCGCCAATCTTTGCTGCTGAAATTTCCGAGTCAGTAATTTGACCGTTGTCGTCGACGAGCTGGATACGTTGCGGAGCTCGCTGAACCAGAGCCTCAAGTTGTTTTCTGGCTCGACCAGCAGCCCACGACTCGAGTGCACGACCCGTGGCGAGCATGAGAGCGATGATACTTCCAGCAATCCATTCACCGGTGATGGAAGTGGCAACGATTGCCAGTAGCGCCAAAACGTCTGAGCCTACTTCGCCTTCGCGAATCGAGGTCCAGACCAGACGAATCGAAAGCCCGAGGCCAATGACCGCACCGAAGATGTAGGCGAAAGTGCTATCGAACGACAGACCCACAATCAGCGACAGACCGGTACCTGCCAGAAGCAAAATTGAAGATTTAGATATTCTCCGCACGTGCGATTTCTACCTGTTCTTGTCGGTCAACAACTTTGACGCGCTCGCGCGAGACCGGGCCGACAAACTTCTCACCTAATTCAAGTTCGTGAGAGTTCAATTTCAACCAACCAGCCCAGTCGGTGTAGGCAACGTTTCGGCTTTGAAGCAGCGACAAGACCTGTTGCAATTCTGGTTCTGCAGGGTCTGCCAAAGTGTCGACGTCGGCGACCAGGTTTTCGATGGTTTCCATGGCATCGCTCTTAGTGTGACCAATCAGACCAACCGGACCACGCTTGATCCAACCGGTGGCATAAATTCCGTCCACCACTCGACCACCAATGTTTTTAATGACGCCCTTGGTTTCGTCGTAAGGTACTTCAGGAAGTTCACTTCCCCAGTAACCAATGGCGCGATAGATAGCCTGCAGCGGGTACTCGCGAGTTTCACCTTTACGGTCGAAGCTCATACCCACGACCTTGCCGGCTTCGCCCAAAATTTCTTTCGGCTGGTGCCAAAAGTGCAGGTGCAGTCGGCGCTTGGCAGGTTCCGAGTCGCGATCTAGCCACGATTGCAAAACTCTGGCCATGACTCGGTGCTGGTTGGTGACGCCATCGGCGTCCTCGTCGAACCATCCCTCTGGGAAGTCTTCTGGGTACAGAACAATCTCCACGTCTTCAACCTCGCCAAGTTCGCGAAGTTCAATCGGGGTGAACTTAATGTCGGCCGGACCACGGCGACCAAACACGTGAACGTCGGTTACCGGAGACTGCTTTAGTCCTTCGTAAACGTTTTCAGGAATGTCGGTGGTCAACATGTCATCAGCCTGCTTGGCTAGCACTCGAGCCACATCAAGAGCCACGTTACCGTTACCCAAAACGGCAACCTTTTCGGCAGTCAAGGGCCAGGTGCGAGAAACATCCGGGTGGCCGTCGTACCAAGAAACAAAGTCGGCAGCGCCGAATGAGCCTTCAAGATCCACGCCAGGGATTTGAAGTTTCGCATCCTTGATGGCACCGGTAGCGAAGATAACCGCGTGATAGTGGCGGCGAATGTCGTCGAGTTTGAGGTCTTTACCGAACTCAACATTTCCGAAGAAACGAATTTTGCCGGAGTCGAGCATTTCGTGAAGTGAGTTCACGATTCCCTTAATGCGAGGGTGGTCTGGGGCAACACCGTAGCGAATCAAACCGTATGGTGCCGGTAGTGAATCGAAAAGGTCGATGGTTACGTTCTCGTAGGAACTTGCCAGAATGTTTCCTGCATAGATGCCTGCAGGGCCGGCGCCAAAAATCGCTACGCGTAAGGGTTTCATGTTTCTAGTTTAAAGCGCTCCCCAGCGAAGATACCGATTCGATAGCAATACCGAACTTTGGTAGAGGTAACCCTTTCGCGTTCCAACTTTGACATAGAGCCAGCCGCGCTCAGACCACTGAAGTGAAACCGCGGTTCCAATCGGCAAGGTTTTGAGGATTAGTCCGCCCGGACGAGTTCGCAGATAGGTCCTCTGGCTGGTTACCAACTGCGCACTTGGGTAAGTCGCAGCCACTGTGACCGCACCCTGCCACTTCCGATAAACCAGGTCGCTAACTCCTCGCACCGCCGCAGACTTTGCACCAGAGCGCCCAATCACCACGAGAACATAGGTACTAGTAGGTCCGAAAATGATTGCGCTGTCGCCTTCTATCATTCCGCTTTGGGTGAGCAGCTGGCCAGACTTAGAAGCCACCTGCGTTCCAACCTGAAGGGCCGAACTGATGCGACTTCGCCACACCTGACC
>Ga0228701_1001830_pt1 | contig 13755 bp, 12 predicted proteins | sample McNCre117_Aug_MG_2_FD_178017 | JGI IMG/M metagenome (GOLD analysis project Ga0228701, IMG submission 178017) | Freshwater microbial communities from McNutts Creek, Athens, Georgia, United States - 11-17_Aug_MG | ecosystem: Environmental > Aquatic > Freshwater > Creek | place: USA: Georgia...
GGCGAAACTTTGGGATTCACTGATTTATTCGTAATTCCAACGATTCATTTATTGGATTGCACGTAAGATCGATTGATCTTAAAGTAATGCAGGCTAGATTTGAACATGCAGTTAAAGTGTTTTTGGCTGTTAACTGGATGATTAATCGTCACTCGCATTATAAGAGCGGTATGACTTAACTAAAGGCGAGAGTGCGGTTGTACAGATAGTGCTGCTAACATGCCATCCAGATAATAAATCTTCTGATGATTGAGTGTTGTTTAATTAACCCTGACGGTGCTTGAAGAACTCCGGACTCGTAATGAAGCTAGCAGTCAGCACAATAAAATAGGCGCTTGCTAAGCACAGGCCTGCCCAATCAGTTCCTACTCATAAAAGGTGTCTTATAGTCATTGCGATAAATGTATATCACATTTCGTAATTTTCAAAATAATTCACCGCCCGCTAAAGTTAATAAAAAAAGTGAATAATATAACTGCTGTTGCAATAGTTGGCTCGTATTTTTCATTCTCTTATTTTTCAATTTTTGAGTTGTTTGGAATAAGAGCGGGGGTGCAGTTGGTATTTGTTGTTATCGTGTGCGTGCTTTGCTTGATTTTAATGATGCATGTTAAATCAATTAGAATTGATGCCTATGCTGCATACTTGGGTATGCTTGCTATATTTGTTGCAATAAATAAAGTAGAAGACTCAATATTGTATACACTTCTATATTCTCTTGTGGTTTATTTTGTATTAATTAATTCAGATGTGGAATTAAGAAGAAAAGTGATTAAGTTTACCAGTTTAGCTTTAATGATACTTGCAAGTTTGGCTATTGTTCAGTTTTTTGTCATGCTTATTTTTGGCTCTGTAATTGCAAAAGATTTAGCATTGTTTAATGATGCATATCATGGCGCTGATAGGATAATTTTATTTGATCCAAGTGCATATGGTACAAATGAATATTCGTGGCTAAGGCTGCTTGGCTTTACTGATCTAAAAAGCTATAAGTTTGGGCTATTTGAATTTTTTAACGTACGAAGTTTTATTCATGAACCGTCACTAGCGCTTTCAATTTTTTATCTGCCAGTAGTTGCGACGCTCGTTACAAAGTGTAGTAGCAGATTTGTCAGTGCAGTAATTCTAGTTTTTTGTTTGCTCACATTTTCATGGGGTATTTATCTTGCGCTGGCTATAGCTGTTATTATTAAATCAATAATGAGCATTAGGAAAAGATTTCCATTGATGATATTTTCTTTTGTATTTATAGCTCTTTTATTTATATATATATTTATACCGCCTGATGTTGCGTATCAGTTTGATGTGGATAAGGAGGTGAAATTCGAATCAAACCTTGGGCGGTTGATGGTGATTTCATATGCGCTGCACAAAGAGCCGCAATTGGTGTTTGGAAATTCGGATTTAATTCGAGCCCCGTTGGGAATGATGACATACTCTTTCTATTATGGGGGGGCGGTTTTGTTTGGAGCTTGTTGTGTTTTGTTTTTTAAAATAATTAAATGGGCTTCAAATATTAATAAGATGCATGGAAGTCAAAAGATTGGCGTCGCAATGCTTATGTCATATTTGATGCAAGTTTTGATTTTTAACGAATATGGATTAATAACACCGATAGGGATTATTACGTTGGGATTGTTATATCGATATTTAGGCGATCAATATCGATAAGGGTAGCAATTTTGGATGTCTATTTTTGCGTAGTTAACTATGGCTTTGAGTTGCTTTTCCGATGTGAATTTTTCTAGCTATACGAACAAAGTATGCGACTGGTTTTAAATTTCAATGTCATTTAAAATTTCTATGTTTTCACGGGATGAGCGAACTCGTGTTCTTTTCCGGAAAAGTTGGGAAGCGGCAGCAATCAACAGTGGGGCAGATTTAAGAATATTCTGCCGAAATTTTGGCCTCTTCAACTTATTAAAATCAATTTGCAGATTTATTTTTGCGCAGCCTGCAAAGAGAGTCGTGTTTGGAACGACTGAGATTTTATTGTATGCTCTTTTCTCGACCAATAAAGATGTTTGGGTATTTACTGGACTTGGAAGACTTTTGTTGAAAAATGATAGTTTTTCAGACTATATAAAAATATATTTGCGTATGCTTTATAAAAAACAACTTATAGTCGTTCTTAATGTTCATGATAGAGATTTTATCTGTAGTTTTATAGCCGCCGAACCGGTTGTACTTGAAGGGGAGGGGTACCCTTTTAAAGATCGATATAAAGAAAAAGAAATAAAGTCTAAGACAAGCGAAATTAAATTCGCATACGTTGGGCGTCTATTAAAGAGTAAGGGCGTTGACAAGTTGGTTGAGGTTTTTTCTGTTGCATCGCAAAAAGATTGGACATTGCTTGTGGTCGGTGATGCAGACTTCTCAAATATGGATTCCGTTTCGCGCAGTGTATTAAAGAATAGCGCAGATCGTTCGGTTGGTAAAATTATTTATACGGGCTTTAGTCGTGAAGTTTCATCTATTTTAGAAAGCGTTGATGTATTAATATCAATGTCGGAAAGAGAGGGCCTTCCTTTTGCTATCTTGGATGGGGTGGTTTCAGGGGCTCATTTGGTTTTATCTCCTGTGCCTGGACATCTTGCATTTAGTGGATTACCTGGAGTTACCTTCGTCAAACCGGATAATCTCTCAGAGATATTTCATAATTTTTCAGTAAATCCATTGATGGTTAAAAAATTTGATGGTCTAAGCAGATATATAGAATGCAAGAAAAGATTTGGACAAACGATAATTATTGAAAAAATTAAAATGATTCTTAATTCATAAAAAAATTATGTCTAATTTAAAGGAATGTTAATTTAAAAGTATGCCTATTCTTTGGGGCGAAAACACAAATATCATAAAACCAAGTTGGCAGTCAGTGCTGGCCATATTTTTGGTCAGTTTAATTGCCGATTAAAGATAAAATCTTAAAGGATTTCAATTTATGAATCGATCAACAAGGCGACTCATTTTGCTTGAGCTTAATGAGCTTAATTTTGATGTGGTTGAAAAGTATATAGCATCGGATGCTGCAAGGTTCCCTGCTCTTGGAAGGTTGTGTGAAGGGCCAAGAGTTCGAACTTCTTGTGAAACTCAATACGAGGAGCTGGAGCCATGGATTCAATGGGCCTCTGTGCATACTGGTAAAACCTACGCTGAGCATGGAATTTTTCGTTTGGGGGATATTGTAGGTTCTGAAATTCCACAAATATTCGAGCTGGTGGAACAGGCGGGCTATAAAGTAGGGGCGATTTCTGCAATGAATGCAGAAAACAGACTTAAGCACCCATCGTATTTCATACCCGATCCATGGACCCAGACGCCTTCTGACGCTTCTTGGTGGAGCCAGTCACTGACAGCGGCGATTTCGCAAGCGGTAAATGACAATGCTCAATCCAAAATTACTTTATTGTCCGCATTACGGGTAATTTTCGGATTGATTCGTTTTGGTCGTGTGAGTCACTATCGAAAATATTTTAAATTAATTACTGGTAGTCGTAAAAAGCCATGGATGAAAGCCTTGGTCTTGGATTTGTTGCTCCACGATGTTCATTGGAGTATGTTTAACTTCAAGAAAACGAATTTTTCAACTCTTTTTCTAAATGCCGGAGCGCATATTCAGCATCATTATTTTTATAATGCTATGCCGCTTCGAGGCGAAATGCCATATAAAAATCCGACTTGGTATGTCAGTGATGACGAAGACCCATTGGCCGATGTTTTGAGTTTGTACAATTTGATTGTCGGTGAATATTTTGAGCGAAAAGATACCGATGTGATATTGGCCACTGGATTGACGCAAAAGCCATATGACAAAGTAAAATTTTATTATCGCCTTAATTCGCATGCGGAATTTTTGAATAGTTTGAATATAAATTTCACTGATGTTTTTCCTCGTATGACACGAGATTTTTCGATAGAATTCAAAGATGAATTGCAGGCTCAAAAAGCTCAAAGAGTTCTGGCAAGTGTCTACGTTGAAAAGGATGGTATCCCCCTTTTTGGCGAAATTGACAATCGCGGTAATAATTTGTTTGTCACACTGACATATCCGCATGAAATTACAAGTTTAATGCATTATGTAGTGAATGAGCGCAAAGCGCTGCTGATGCCGAAAGTTAGTTTTGTCGCCATTAAAAATGGTATGCATCAAGGAGACGGGTTTGCGTTCTTCACTCCTGGAGTTTCAAATTATGGGCTTGCTGATGGAGCACATGTTTCAAAAATATTCAAAACTATTTTGCGTTACTTTGGAGTTGCTTGAGATGTACAATAAAGCCAGAATATGAGCATAGCCTTGAGCAGGTTTATGATTAATCTGACGATGTGCAAATGCTGGGTGTTAGGAAAATTGCATTCAAAACAATGAATCTAGCATTACTAGAAGGCAGAGAGCGCGGATTGATAGCGATGCGAATTTTAGTGGCTCTAATGACTATTGTGAAATATAAGGCAGGAGCGATAACTATAATTTTGAAATTATACACATTCCATTGGATCATTAGCCCCGCCAGCGTTGTTCGGGGGAGTTAATCTGTAACCGAGCATCCCGACCGAGCTGGATTCCGGAGTTAATCTCAATAAGAAAAATTGAATTTAAGGTTGATGTGAATAAAGATGTTTTTTTGAGAAGATCAAGCGCGGCGTGGGAGCAAATTGTTCCATTTTTAATAGGGGTTGGTTTTTTGCTTTCAATTAGCACCAATCTAAGAATTGCGGCCTTCCCTGTTGGGCCTGGCGAGCTACTGTTGGTTGTACTTGCCGCTGTGGGGGTGCTTTACGGCAAGCCTTGGCGACTATGCAAAACGCCTGTGGTTTTATTTTGGTTACTTGTATCGATGGGCATGTTACTCGGCTCTTTAGTCGAAACCCCAAGAGGGTCCTTGGCTGCGCATCATGCCATGGCGTATGCATTTACTGCCACCGTGACCATTGGTATGGTTGCGTTACTGGCTAAGTTGAGTGATGTGGCTTTACGTCGTCTTATTTATTGGCTATGTACGTTGACGGCAATTGGCTTGTGGTCTGGCTTTGTGGTTTACGTGTCGGGTGATGTGCAGCTTGCTCAAAAACTGTACATGACTGACGCTGGTGACGTTCGTTATTCTGGCTGGTCGATTAACCCGAACCAGCTCGCTTTATTTTTTGTCCCACTACCTGTTTGGGTAGCCGCGTTGTGGCGTGATGTGTCCAGCCCGACTCGCTGGCAAATGGCAGGCTTTGGACTGTTGTTGTTTGCGCTGATGCTGATGGGCTTGTTGGTACGCAGTGATGGTTTGTTTGTGGTGTGGATGTTTGAGTTTGTGATTCTGATCATGCTGCGCCTGCGCTGGGAGATGAAGGCCAGTCGCATGTCGCTGCTGGGCTACGCCCTAGTGATGTTGCTGTGTGTGTTTTTGGTCAAAACCTTTGCGCATGGCGAGGTGCGCAAATCAGTGCGATGCGCTGTAGAAACATTAAGCCAAGGCGAAGGGCTGTGGTCAGTCAAGTGTTACGACGGACAAGCGTTCAAAGATCAAGAAGCTTTTCGTATTGGCTATAGCAATCCTGTCGAAAAAACGGGTGTGCGTGAAGAGTTATGGAAACACGGCTTGCAAGCTTGGCTTAAATCGCCTTGGGTTGGTCATGGCCCAGGCGAGTATTCGTGGCATTCAATTGGGGCGAATGGTGAGCGATCAGAGATCATGGAGTCGCACAACATCACGATTGACATGCTGACCCAAGGTGGCATATTGGCTGGGTTGGCATGGATTGCATTGGTGTCTTATCTTCTTATTAATGCTTGGCGCATTCGAGACTCCTACACGTTTAGCGCGGTGCTGATGATGGCTGCGTTTACTTTCTTTCACAACACACGGCAGCCGTATTTTTGGTTTGTATTGGCCATGTCTTACGAGGCTATACGCAGAAAGCTTTTTGTATCATCTCCTACAGACAAGGCTTGATGCCTAAGCTGCACTTCACACTCCCCGCACTGGTTTGGCAAATGCTCTTGATGGGCTTGCTGGGTTTTTCGGGGATTATTTTTGTGCCTGTCTTGTTGCGGTTAGCGGATGCTCAACTGATGGCTACGGTGCTGGTGGCACAGGTGTATGTGTATTACTTGGTGTTGTTGGTGCAGTTCGGGTTTGGCTGGAGCGGGCCCGCTGCACTGGCTAGGACTGTACATGCCGTGGGTGTGGCACAAGTGTGGCGCAGCTCTGTCAAAGCCAAGTTTTTGTTGTTTGCTGGGCCAGTGGCGTTGCTGTTTGGTTTTGGTTTTGGTTATGGTTATGGTTATGGTTATGGCAGCTTGGCATGGGAGCAGTGGTATTTGCTGTGCTTCGTGCTGTTGCTGGGTGCTTTTGCGATGAACTCAAATTGGTTTCTGCAAGCCCAGCACAACTTTGCAGCAGGTGTTGGCTTTACAGGCTTAGGTGTGGCCTTGAGCGCGCTGATGTTGTGTGCGCATGAGTTTGATGGCGCATGGGTAGTTCTGATATTGGTGATGCCGCAGGTTTGCTTAGGCGTTGGTTCATGGTGGGTGGCCCGTCAAACTTGTGCTGGTGTTGAGGTGGCTGATGCCGATTGGCGAAGTAGCCTAGGTGTGTTGCGCAAAGATGCGCCTCTGGTGGCATCTCAATTGTTGTTACTTGCGTCCACCACACTGGGTACGGTGGTGGTGGGCTGGCTTGCTGATGCCCACACGACGGCCGCTTATGCGGCAACAGAAAAGTTGTTTAACCTAGGCGCCACCGTGGTGGTGGGTCTGTACATGGCGCTGTACCCACGCTATGCGGCTTGGTTTTATTCAGATCGAACGGTTTATTGGAAGAAAACAAAACAATTGTTGCTGGCTGCATTGTTGGCAGGTGTTGGGCTGGCTGTGATACTGAATGCCGTAGGGCCGTTGTTAATAGTTGTTTATTTGCCAGAGCGCTTGGCTCAAAAGGTCTTGCCAGTTTTGTTGCCGTTTGCCCTGTGGCTTGGCATGTGTATCAGCCAGCATGTGCTGACCAGCTATTTGGTGTTAGCCGAGCGCAACCGTCGGGTGCTGTGGGTGAATACTTGCGTGTTGGTGGTGACAATATTGGTGGGCTATGCCTTTGCGCTCAACAACCCTGTGACTTGGGTGTATGGCATGGTGACGGGGCAGGTGCTGGCACTGTTGCTTTTATTGCAGTTGTATCGTAACGATAGAGCTGTCTGCCTATGAAAATATTGCACATCACAGAATCGTTGGGCGCTGGCGTGGGGCACTTTTTGCTGCTAGCCACGCGCGGCCAAGTGGCGGCAGGTAACGAGGTTATGTTGGCGCATTCCATCAGAGGCGATACCCCCATTGATCAGCTAGACACACAATTTTCATTGTTAGCTAAGCGCATCGTGGTGCCCATGGTGACGCCTGTGTCTTTGGTGCAAGATGTTTTGAGCGCTTGGCATTTGATGCGACTCATCCAGCAAGAGCAGCCCGATGTGATTCACCTGCATTCGTCCAAGGCAGGGGTGTTGGGGCGTGTGGCTGCGTGGTTAATTGGCAGTCGTGCCCGTGTTTTTTATTCACCGCATGGGTTTGCTTTTTTAAGGCAAGACGTTTCTAGATGCAAGCAAAAGCTTTTTTTAATGTTTGAGCGAATAGCTGCCAAGCTAGGCGGTACCTTGGTGGCGTGCTCTCGCTCAGAGGCCGAGTTGGCTGTAGGCAAGGTTCGCCATCCTCGCGTCCGGTTGGTTGAAAACGCCACTGATTTAAGCGAAGTACAGATGTCTACTGGCAGCACGGATGGCCATGTGAATGTGTTGAACGCTGGTCGAACGTGTTACCAAAAAGCGCCATGGCGATTTAAGGCCGTGGCACAAGCGTGCACAGATTTGCCAGCACGTTTTGTGTGGCTGGGTGCTGGCGATTTGGCGCATGAGTTGCAGCCAACATCAGCCACTCACTTGCGGTTAACGGGATGGCTCACACGCGCAGAAGTTGCCCAGCGCTTGGCGCAGGCCGATGTGTTTTTGATGCCTTCGTTGTGGGAAGGCATGCCCTTGGCTTTGATCGAAGCGCAAGCCGCGGGAGTGCCTGCCGTGGTGTCTAACGTGGTGGGTTGTCGTGATGTGGTGCAAGACGGGTTGACGGGCTTTGTGTGTGACACCGATGCAGACCTCTGTGCCCGCACACGTCAGCTGATTGATGATGCCTCATTGCGCAAACGCATGGGCGACAATGCGGCGCGAATGGCGCGTACGCGGTTTTCTGTGGCGCGCATGAACGATGGGCTGCTGCATTTGTATGCAAATAACGAATGAACCATAAAGTAAAAAACGCCTCGCCCGTTGCGCCATATTTGGTGAAGTTGGTCGACGCCACGCTTATTTTGCTAGCTGCCTATTTGGCGCTGCATGCGCGACGATTTTTGGATTTCCCCACAGAGATGCCCGTGAACTTCATTGCGGGCTATGACGGCTTGGCGGTGATTGGGGCGCTGCTGTTTACGTTTTTCTCTGGCAACGCATCGGGTTCGTGGCGCGGCGCACAAATGCCGGCCATGTTGGCCAAACTCACGGGCCGCTGGTTCATGGTGGTGAGCTTGTTGTTGCTTTGGTTGTTTGCATTCAAGGCGTCGCAAGAGTTTTCACGTGTGTGGTTTGCGGTGTGGATGGTGTCCGCCGTGGTGTTGCTTTGGTTGGGGCGTGTGACCATTTATTTGGTGTTGCGCAGCTTGCGCTTACGCGGCATTGGTTTGCGGCAAGTGGCTTTGGTGGGTTCTGAGGCTGCTATTGCTAGCCTGCAGGCACGAATGGTTTCGACGGGCTGGTCTGGTTATGTGGTGTCTGAGGTGGTTGAGCACACTGACGATGTGGCATTGCTTGAGGCTTTGGCCACAGCGCCGCTGGATGAAATTTGGGTCATGTTGCCCTTGGGTGACGCTCAGGCTATACAGCGCACCTTGCATGCTTTGCGCCACAGCGCGGCATCGATTCGCTTGGTGCCCGATTTGTTAACCCTGCGCTTGATCAATCACGGTGTGACAGAGGTGATGGGCGTGCCGATGTATGACGTGTCGACCTCTCCCATGGCGGGCATGAACCAGTTGCTGAAGTGGGTGGAAGACAAGGTGTTGTCATTGCTGATCTTGTTGGTGATCAGCCCTGTCGTGCTTGTTGTGGCGTTGGGTGTGAAGCTCAGTTCACGCGGGCCCGTGTTTTATAAGCAAGAACGGGTGGGATTGAACAACCGCTCGTTTGACATGCTGAAGTTTCGTTCGATGCCAGTGGATGTGGAAAAAGATGGCGTGCGCTGGGGCGGTGCTGCGGCCAAAGCGACCACGCGTTTTGGCCAGTTCATTCGTCAAACAAGCTTAGATGAATTGCCGCAGTTTTTGAATGTGCTGTTGGGTGACATGTCAATCGTGGGTCCACGCCCAGAGCGACCTATGTTTGTCGAACAGTTTAAAGACCAAATTCCCGATTACATGAAGAAGCATTTGGTCAAAGCCGGCATCACAGGATGGGCGCAGGTGAATGGCTGGCGTGGCGACACAGACCTGAAAACGCGCATTGAGTTTGATTTGTTTTATATTGAAAACTGGTCGGTGTGGTTTGATTTGAAAATCATATTCCTCACGATTTTCAAAGGTTTCTTAAATAGGAATGCACGGTAAAACAGTCGATGCCGCCAAGTGAGACAGGCGACACTGTCCGCAGGCGTGAGTCTTTCTAATTTTATGTGCTTAGCTACTTAAAATCTAGGCAGTACTTAATGCCGACCGAGTGAATTACCCCGATATCGGAGTTCGAATGCATGAGATCAACTTTATCTGAGATTTAAAACGCTTCAAACTTAATATTTAAACCAAGCAAGCGGGATTGTTTATTTGCATTTTTAATCGATTGGTCCAGTTTATAAAAATAAAACTCTTGTTTGGTATCAATATGTATATATTCTTCCAGAGAAATTTGCAAAGCACTCCTGGTTTCTGTGCTTAAGCTATCGAGGTAACACGTAGCGGCATAGTTCGAGTAAGGGTAAGTTTCCCAGTCTGGCATGAAAAAAGGTGCCTCCGAAAAATCAACGGGGTCGTTCATCCACATTCGAACAGTTGAACTAATTAGACGTCCTACATATTGCTTGGTTGATTGAATTGCATTTTCCCAGATAGGATGGATGTCACTTTCTAGTTGCGCTAGCTCAAACTTGAGTTGATTTCGTTTCGCTGCGGATAGCGGCTGATCGAACCAAAGCGTAGCTTCAATAAAATCAATTCGGCGATAGGCAATTTCTGCAAATTTAAGCTGAAGCGAAGGGAATTGTGATGCCCATTGGATGGCTTGGTCCGTGTTGTAGCTTATGAATTTACCGTTCATGCTGTCTCTGTGCTCAAAATTAGGTGGGGCTTTAATTACCTCTTTGCGCACACGAGGCCCTCGAACATCTGGGTCGAAAATTAATCTAGAGGGCTTAATCGCCAAAAATTTTGGTGAATTCTTGATCAGTTTCATGTAGAGAATTTTATTTGCTGAGCGCTGTGATTTCACTAGAACTACCGTTTGAGTTCTTTTCCATAGTTTTTGTGCCCAGTATGTTTGAATGGTCTTCTGTGGCGAGGGCCTCCAGTGTGTTAGTTGCGTTCATTGTCAGTACTCGAATTTCGCCTATGACTTTAGATAATTGCCTGTCTAGGCTTGTTTGATATCGTTGCAAAGTGGCAAGCCTATCCATATCCGGCATGGCTGCAAGTTGAGCGATCAAAAGTGCTTGCTCGGGATCTGAGCTTGATAACGATGGTATAGATTGTTTTTCTTTGGCGCGAATCTCTGCGAGGCCTCTTGCCTTTTGAAATAAGGCGGTTTCAATTTTTTGTAGCCTGCGCATCTTGACCATGGTGCTTGCCATGCGTTCGATTTGTAGGAGTAGGGTTGTACTTTTTGCGTTGTATTCGATGCAAAGGTTGTGGAATAGATCCTGATATTCCAGTTCTTCACGTTGATCAATCCATCCAGACACATGAAGACCTGTTTTAGTCGCGTTGCGTGAAGATGTTGCTTTGCCTGTGGTGGTTGTTGGGCCTGTTTGGCCTTGTGCCGGTTTGTTGGTTTTTGTAGGTTCGCTCATCATCTGGCTTAGTTGTTGAGAATAATTACTCTTTTTTCATTCATGTGGCACAGAGTGAAATGAGTAAATTTGTTGTTCTTTTGTATGTTTATACCGCCAAATTCTTTTTTGCAAAACGAAATGACGCTTTTCAAGCGTGACGCGCTGTTTTAATGATGCGAGAGTTGGTTGTGCGTCAAGTCTAAAATCTGTGCATGACCATATTAGTAACAGGCTGTGCCGGCTTTATTGGCAGTAATTTTGTTCACACATGGTTGTCGTCCTCAGACGAAACCGTGGTGAATTTAGACAAGCTCACCTATGCGGGCAACTTGGCCAACCTAGATGCCCTGAAAGGCGATCCACGCCATGTGTTTGTGCAAGGCGACATTGGTGACCGCGCTTTGGTGGCCAAGCTGCTGGCTGATCACAAGCCTCGCGCAGTGTTGAACTTTGCTGCAGAAAGCCATGTGGACCGGTCTATCCACGGCCCTGGCGACTTTATTGAAACCAATGTGGTGGGCACGTTCAATTTGCTAGAAAGCGTGCGCGCTTATTGGCAAGAACTGCCCGAGACAGACAAACAAGCTTTCAGGTTTTTGCATGTGTCCACCGATGAGGTGTACGGCACCTTGCTGCCCACCGACCCTCCGTTTGCCGAAACCAAAACCTACGAGCCCAACAGTCCGTACTCAGCCAGTAAGGCCGCCAGCGATCACTTGGTGCGCGCATGGCACCACACTTATGGCTTGCCTGTGCTGACCACCAATTGCAGTAACAACTATGGGCCGTATCACTTTCCAGAAAAGCTGATTCCTTTGGTGTTGCTCAACGCCTTGGCTGGCAAGCCACTACCCATCTATGGTGATGGACAACAAGTGCGCGATTGGCTGTATGTGCAAGACCACTGCCGCGCCATCGCCCGCGTGCTAGAAGCGGGCAAAGTAGGCGAGACCTACAACATTGGCGGCTGGAACGAAAAGCCCAACCTAGAAGTGGTGAACACCTTGTGTGCTGTGCTGGATGAACTAAAACCTCGCGCAGACGGCAAGCGCTATGCTGAGCAAATCACCTACGTCAAAGACCGCCCTGGCCACGACCGCCGCTACGCCATTGATGCCTGTAAGATCGAACGCGAGCTAGGCTGGAAGCCGCAAGAAACGTTTGAGACCGGTATTCGCAAAACCGTCGAATGGTATTTGGCCAACCAAGCTTGGGTTGAAGGCGTGACCAGTGGCGCTTATCGCCAGTGGGTGGGCCAGCAGTACGGCGCTAAGGCCTGACAAAGCATGAAAATTTTGCTTCTCGGTAAAAACGGCCAAGTGGGCTGGGAGCTTCAGCGCAGCCTAGTCCCCTTGGGCGAGGTACTGGCGCTGGACCGTTACAGCACCAGCCACTGTGGTGATTTAAGCCAGCCCGAACAACTGGCGCAAACCGTGCTGGCCTACAAGCCAGACTTCATCGTCAATGCCGCTGCGCATACCGCCGTGGACAAAGCCGAGTCAGAGCCAGAGTTGGCCCGTTGCCTGAACGTGCAAGCCCCCGCAGCCTTGGCCAAAGCAGCGGCACAAGTGGGCGCCTGGCTGGTGCATTACTCTACCGACTATGTGTTTGACGGCAGTGGCAGCCATGCGCGGCAAGAAGGCGAGGGTGTGGGCCCACTCAACGTCTACGGCCAAACCAAACATGAAGGCGAGCAAGCCATTGTGGCCAGTGGCTGCAAGTATTTGATATTTCGCACCAGCTGGGTGTATGCGGCGCGCGGCGGCAACTTTGCCAAAACCATGTTGCGCTTGGCCCAAGACCGAGAAAAGCTCACCGTCATCAACGACCAATACGGCGCACCCACCGGTGCAGACCTGATTGCCGATGTCACAGCACATGCCATACGCCGGGTGCAGAACACGCAAAACATTTCATTAGGTGGTGTGTACCACCTAGTGGCATCGGGTGAAACCACGTGGCATGGCTATGCCAACCATTTGATTGACCAAGCCAAACGCATCAGCCCTGCGCTGGCATGGACGGTGACCGAAGTGGCCCCGGTACCGACCCGTGCTTTTCCCACCCCGGCGGTCAGGCCGCTCAACTCACGCCTGTGCACAACCAAGCTGCAACAGGCCTTTGGCCTTGTGATGCCACCTTGGCAGCAAGGCGTTGACCGCATGCTGGCTGAGATACTTTAAATAAGAGAAATTGATATGACCAAACAACGCAAAGGCATCATCCTCGCAGGAGGCTCTGGTACCCGCTTGTACCCCGTCACACAAGCGGTCAGCAAGCAGCTGATGCCCGTGTATGACAAGCCCATGATTTACTACCCACTCACCACGTTGATGCTGAGTGGCATTCGTGAGGTGTTAGTCATCTCCACCCCGCAAGACACGCCTCGTTTCGCCGAACTGTTGGGCGATGGCAGTCAATGGGGCATGCACATCGAATACGCGGTGCAGCCCAGCCCCGATGGTTTGGCGCAAGCCTTCATCATCGGCAAAAACTTTGTGGCCGACCACCCCAGCGCATTGGTGCTGGGCGACAACATTTTTTACGGCCACGATTTGGTCAAGCAGCTGCACAACGCTGACGCCCGTACCGGTGGCGCCAGTGTTTTTGCCTACCATGTGCACGACCCTGAGCGCTATGGCGTGGTGGAGTTTGACAGCCAATTCCGTGCTTTAAGCATTGAAGAAAAACCG
>Ga0228701_1001832_pt1 | contig 13730 bp, 16 predicted proteins | sample McNCre117_Aug_MG_2_FD_178017 | JGI IMG/M metagenome (GOLD analysis project Ga0228701, IMG submission 178017) | Freshwater microbial communities from McNutts Creek, Athens, Georgia, United States - 11-17_Aug_MG | ecosystem: Environmental > Aquatic > Freshwater > Creek | place: USA: Georgia...
ATACCATCTCCTGCGTTAATAATGGCAGCATCAATATGCTGTGCCAAAAAATGGGGAGCTCCAGAAGCACTATGGCGCATCACCACCATATCTACTTTCATGCTCAAGATATTGTTGACTGTATCTAAAAGGGTTTCACCTTTTGCTGCAGAGGAGCTTGAGACTGTAAAATTAACCACATCTGCAGATAAACGCTTTTCTGCCAATTCAAATGAAATTCTAGTTCGTGTCGAATTTTCATAAAATAGGTTGACAATATTAACGTCTCTAAGAGAGGGGACTTTTTTAACGGGTCTTTGTAAAACCTCTTTAAATTGACCTGCAGTAGATAGAATAAGTTGAATATCCTCAGTGGTGAGGTCTTTGATACCAAGAAGATGTTTGGTAGATAGTGCCATTAAAAAACGAAATTAATATATTTTTATGAACTTACCAATCCTATTGTTGATACTATTATTGCTCTATCAATACGACATCATCTACCCCTTCATTTTCTTTCCATCTTACTTTTACCTTATAAGGAGTCAAAGTATCCATTTCCTTGCCCGCAAAATCTGGCTGGATGGGTAATTCCCTACTCGGTTTACGATCTACCAAAACACATAAGCTAACTTTTGAAGGGCGTCCGAATGATAATAATGCATCCAAAGCGGCTCTAATTGTTCTACCAGTATATAAGACATCGTCGATTAAAATCACTGTTTTCCCTTCAATGCTGAAAGGTAAATCGGTATGGGTACCTACATGTAGCTCTCTTCTAATATCGTCTCTGTAAAATGTGATGTCTAATTTTCCATATTGAATACTGTCTGCTGGCAATTCCTGATGCAAAGCAGCAACGATGCGATCGCTTAAATATACGCCTCTTGGCTGTAGGCCAACGATGACAGTATTTTCCATACCAGGATAGGTCTCAAGTATTTGATGGGCCAGTCTTTTGATAATGCTGGGAAGTTGTTGTTCACTAATCAGCGTCATGCTCTTTAATATTTGATTAAAAATACACCCTTTTCCGCAATTTTAAAGGTTATAAGCCAAACCCTTTGTAATTTGCATCCATGCTGGGCATTTCTCAACTTACATTAATACAATTCAGGAATTACATCCAAAAGCAATTGACTTTTTCACATCGAATAGTAGGTATTATTGGCCCCAATGGTACAGGTAAGACGAATATTTTGGATGCACTTTATTATTTATCTTTTACTAAAAGCTATTTTAATCGACCTGATGCCCAAAATGTACATCACGATTGTCAGGGTATGCGCGTAGAAGGGCACTATGATTTGCATGGAGATCGCTTTCCTATTACTTGTATTGTAAGAGAAAACTTGAAGAAGGAGTTATACTATGATGGTGCTTTATATAGTAAACTCTCTCAACATATTGGACGGATTCCTTGTGTGATGATTGCACCAGATGATGTTCAAATTATAACAGGATCTAGTGAAGAAAGAAGAAGGCTAATGGATAGTTTATTGTCTCAATTAGACCCACTCTATTTAAAGCAATTAATTCAATACAACAAAGTGCTTTTACAACGTAATAGCTTATTGAAACAAGCTGCTGAACAAGGACATTTGGATGTATTAGTTTTAGAAGTATTAGACGAACAATTGGCACATATAGGAACAGAGATTTATAAATACAGAAAAGATTTATTAATTGCTTTATTGCCTGAGATATTGAACTTATATGAATATTTGGCTGGACAGAAAGACGCAATTGATATTGTCTATCAGTCTGCATTAGATCAACAAAGTTTTACCGAAATTTTGCATCAAAATTTGCAAAAAGACAAAGTCTTACAAAGAACTTCATCCGGCATTCATAAGGATGATTTAATCATAACGATTCAAGGGCAGTCTTTTAAACAAGAAGCTTCTCAAGGACAAAGAAAAAGTTTATTATTCGCTATTCGATTAGCCGAATGGATATTTATTAGAAAAAACAAAGGGATACCCCCTATTTTGTTAATGGATGATATATTTGAAAAATTAGATGCTACAAGAATGTCTCAATTATTGCAATGGGTAAGTAAGCATACTGATGGTCAAGTGTTTATCACTGATACGCATCAAGAAAGGGTTACTACCTTATTAACTGAGCATTTAAAGGAATTTCAAATAATTGCATTATAAATGCAGTAATTTTACAGTATGGGAACTTTTAAATTAGGAGAAGCATTTCAGTTATTTGTACAAAATAGCAAATTGAAAAACGGAATTCGTGCTGCTCAAATTGAAGAAGTGTGGCTTGAGCTCATGGGGGCTACGATTGCCAAATACACAGATAAAGTATATATATTCAATCAGAAATTATTTATTGAAACAAGCATTGGCCCATTAAAAAATGAGTTAGGTTTTCAAAAACAACAAATCATCCAAAGAGTGAATGAAAAAATGGGTGAAGATATTATTGTAGATGTTGTTATAAAATAAAACCTGCCGCATTATTTCTTTCCAATTACTTCCCGCATAAGATCGTTCATGGTAATGATGCCTTGAAATTTCATGTCATCAAATACGGGTAAATATCTTGTTTTATAAACATTCATTAAAATCATACAACGTTCTAAATCATCTGCAAAACTGATTACAGGCAAATCGTTGGTCATAATATCATTTACAGTTGCAGTTTCTGATTTTCTACCTTCTAGTTTAATTTTGTGTGTATAGTCTCTTTCCGACATGATGCCTAAAAATTGATTGTCTTTCATGACTACCACATAGCTCAAATTTTCTGACTTCATTAATGTTAAAGCGTCTAACACTTTTGTTTCAGGAGCCACCACATTAAAATGTGGGCCTTTTTTTAAGAGGATTTCATTGATTTTAGACATAAAATTAGTTTTGCTATGATCTGCTTATTCCTAAGTTACGAATAAAGCTTTTGCTAAAAAACTAATTCTTTAAAAAATCTACATAAGACAGTTTCTGCATAATGGTAGAGCCATTCATAATAAAGATACTGGGCCATACCCTTGCAGCTGTCTTGATCATTGTAATATCGCCAATTAATATTTGTTCCTTGGATAATAAATTGGTTGCATGGGTCTTGTCAGCAGTTACAATATAGACTAATTTGTATTTTTTGTGTAATTGCTGTAAAAGGTTTTCCCATGGAACCCTAGTATCGATTTGACCAGCAAATACGAGCACATAAGGGGTTGGAATAGAAAAGAGCGCTACACTACTATCTACACCTTGTAGGGTTTCCAATTTGAAGTCTTGAATGGGCGCTAATTTCCCGTTACCTTTCCTAACAACAATTTCTTTTCTTGATTTGTACGTATAGGTGCTATCAAAATCATCAGGGAATTGATTGGCATCAAAAAAATAGGTTTTACCATTTTTCTGAAATTCCATTTGAATGGAAATGCTGTCAGCAACAGCCCCTTCTGGAGTTCTCATCTGTTCCACTATATCTTTACCTTGTTTATAAGGCAAGCAATCAAAGACAGGAAGATGCTGAAGTACAAAATATTGACCATAACCTACTGCGGTAGTCGCTAATACAATGATAAGTATTGCCCAAGCTTTGTGTATAGATGGCTTTACCTTTTTATGATTGATCAATAGTATAACTATGGCAATCAATAATATGATATCTTTAATAAAAGAGGTTTTAGGTGTCAATGGGATACAATCACCGAAACACCCACATGTTTTTATTTTGCCTGAAAACAATGCATATCCTGTTAAGAAACTAAAAAATAGTATGAGCGATAATAAGATCCATAGAGTTTGTTTGTAAGGATATTTTACAAGTAAAGCCACTCCAGTAACGATCTCTAAAACATTCATAATTAATGAAAGTCCAAGTGTATAATCACTAAAATAAGCTAGTCCCCAAACATCAAAAAATTCCTGCATTTTATAGCTTAAGCCTAATGGGTCATTTGCTTTTATTAAACCTGAGAAAATAAATAATAAGCCTACTGCCCATCGCAATATTTTAAGAAAATTTTGCATGAATTGAAACTTAAGGTTTAAGAATGTTTTCCTTCTGCAATTTGAATTAAGGCAAAAGCAGAATAATTTAAAATGTCTACGAAATTCGCATCAATTCCTTCACTAATCAAAGTCTTTCCATCGTTATTAAGTATTTGTCTAATCCTTAATAATTTCATTAAGATTAAATCAGCATAACTTTCTTGACTCATATCACGCCATGCTTCTCCGTAATCATGATTCTTATCTAGCATGGTAGATTTAGCAAAATGAACATTTTCTTCATATAAATCTTGCACTTTTTGCACTTCTAACTCTTCCACCTTGGGATCACCCAAGTGTAGTTGTATTAAACCTATAACTGCATAGTTTAAAATGCCTTTGAATTCTGAAGCGATATCGTCTCCTACTTTTTGATCTCCAATATCTTGTATGGTTCTAATTCTTAAAGCTTTAATAAATATTTGATCTACCACTGATATAATCCTTAAAACACGCCATGCAGTGCCATAATCTTTCGTTTTTTTAATAAAAATATCGCGGCAAGAGGCTACGGCCTGATCGTATTGTAGAGAAGTTTGACTCATGAAAACAGTCCTATTTCTGTGTTAGTTAATATCTTTGAACCCTTGCAAGATAATGCATAACATTTTTATAATAAAACTATGTTCAAATTAACTGCCACAAATAGGGATTGGATCATTGATAAACCTCAAATTATGGCTATTATGAATGCTACTCCAGACTCTTTTTTTACTGGCAGTAGGCATTCTAATATGGATGTAGCAATTGAAACAGCCGCTAGCTTTATTGAAAACGGGGCTGATATCATAGATGTTGGGGGACAAAGTACAAGACCAGGTGCTCCTATTGTTCATGCTCAGGAAGAAATAGAACGAGTTATTCCCCTCATATCAGCTATTAGCAAAGCCTTCCCCAATGTGCTTATATCTGTGGATACTTTTCGATCAGAAGTGGCCGATGCAGCTATTGCAACTGGAGCACATATTGTCAATGATATTAGCTGTGGTCAATTTGAACCTAGCATTTTGGAAGTAGTTGCTCGTAATAAAGCAGCTTATATAGGGATGCACATAACCGGAGATATTGAATCTATGCATATCAGACCTGAAAGTCGTGTATCTGTGATGAATGAGGTACTTGCATTTTTTAAGTTAAAAATGGACTTGCTAGCAGCTGCCGGCATTCAGGAATGGGTGATTGATCCTGGGTTTGGTTTTGGAAAAACTACTGCAGAAAATTTTGAATTAGTGAAATCGTTGTCCTTACTCACTACCCTGCAATTACCTATTTTGTTAGGAGTGTCTCGTAAATCAAGTATCTATAAAACACTTGGCATATCACCAGAAGAAGCATTAAATGGCACTTCGGTAGTACATACAATTGGTATACAAAATGGAGCCCATATTTTGAGGGTACATGATGTTAAGGAAGCCAGAGAAGTGATTCAGTTAATGGAGTATTTACATTAATATAATACCATAAAAAAAGGGCTGAAATTTCAGCCCTTTTTTTATGTAGTAGAGAAGTGATTATTTCTTTGTCACATCTTCAATTTCAATATCGAATGCAAGGTTTTCGAAAGCTTTAATTGCACCATTTGCTTGAGAGCCATATGCTAACATAGCTGGGATATAAATGGTACCCTTGCCGCCTTTTCCAAAATATTGTAAACCAATTTCCCAACCTGGGATTACAGCATGTGCACCTACTTTTACATCGTATGGCTTTGCTGCAGATGGATCTTTTGGATTCATATTCGAATCAAATACATCACCTTTAAAAGTGTAGCCCTTGTAGAATACACTTGCTGTGGATGTAGTATCAATCATATTGCTTTTATCACCGGCTTCTTTAATCACAACAAAAACACCTTCAGGAGATTGTGTTGCTGTAATTTTGTTTTTATCTAAATAAGCTTTGATGGCAGCGATTTCTTTTTTCTTTTCTCCTTCTGTTTCTTTTTTATAATCTTCATCTACTTTAGCCACGTCAGAAAATACATCTAAGATTTCTGCTTTACCCAAGATCATATCTTTGGTTTTGAAAATATCGTTCAATTGCAAAACGCCCATTTTCGCTAAAGTATCTACACTTAATGAAAAATCTATTTTGTCTCCTTTTTTACATTTCATGATGATCTCAGTGAATGTGTATTTGCCTAATCGAGCCGTGTCAATAGGGAAATAAACAGGTATTTGACCATAAGTAGTACTTAATACGGTGTCCTTGCTCTTTAATTTGTATTCTAAATTGATTTTAACAAATTGTCCTTGTGCTAATTTTTGAGGATTACCCGAACCATGAGTAATTTTATAAAGCATACCAGATGGTGCTTTTTCGTATTGATTACAACTTGCAAACAATACAAGTACTGCTACTAACTTAAGTGTTGATTTTAACATGATCTAGTTTAATTGTGATAATTGTGATTTATAATTTTCTAATATTTGTTTAAAGTCATTCAATGTTTCTTCTACCGATTTTAAAGAACTGCCACCTGCTGCATTCGCATGGCCGCCTCCTTCAAAGTGAGTTCTTGCAAATATATTAACATCAAAGCTACCTTTACTCCTAAAGCTCCATTTTCTTTCTTCTTCTCTGTCAATCACAATGGCTGCGAATTTAATACCTTGAATGGAAAGTAAATAGTTTACTAAGCCTTCCGTATCCCCTGTTTTTAATTCAAACTTATAAATATCTGACTTAGGAATCGCCATCACTGCAGTCTTGTATGCTGGGATTACATGCATTCTGTGTAAGAAGGCATTACCCATAAATTTCAATCGACCTTCTGTGGACTGATCATATATAGCTTCGTGAATTTTACTATGCTGTAGTCCTAGTTCTTTAAGATGCGCTACAATTTTATGGACAGACGCAGTACATGAGGGAAACCTAAAGGAGCCCGTATCTGTCATTAAACCGGTATAAATACAAGTTGCTATGTCCAAATTGATAAGATTGCTATGCCCAGATTGTACAATGAAATCATAAATCATTTCACAGGTAGAACTCATTTTCACATCACTAATACCATAACCAAAACTAGGCGTGTCTGGTTGTTGGTGGTGATCAATTAATATTTTGATGGCATCAGCAGCTTTAATAACTGATTCCATATTTTTTGTTCTGTGTAAAATATTAAAATCAAGACAAAATACATAGTCGGCCTCATTGACAATTTGAGTCGCTTCTGTTTTATGATGTTCAAAATCAATTACTTCATCAGTTCCAGGCATCCAGTCTAAAAATTGGGCCCAATTTGTGGGAGAAATAACGGTTACTTGATGTCCTAATTGTTTTAAAAAATGATACAAAGCTAGGCTCGATCCCATCGCATCACCGTCGGGTTTCTGATGGGCTGTAATAACTGCTTTGAAAGGCTTATTTAAAAAAGGGTAAAATTGTTCAATTGGATTCATAGAAATACAAATTTAGCATAAATCGGATGTTTTTTTGTAATTTTGCGCCTTCAATTAGCAACAATATAACAAAATATATATGAGTAACAGAACATTTACAATGATCAAACCTGATGCAACTTCTAAAGGACATACAGGTGCCATTTTAGATCAAATCATTAAAGCTGGATTTAGTGTGAAAGCTATGAAGTGGATTCAACTTTCTGAAGTACAAGCAGGCGCATTTTATGCTGTACATAAAGAAAGACCTTTTTATGGCGAATTAGTGGAATTTATGTGTAGTGGCCCCATTGTAGCTGCTATTTTGGAAAAAGAAAATGCAGTGGCTGACTTTAGAACTTTGATTGGTGCTACTAATTTTAAAGACGCTGCTGAAGGTACCATTAGAAAGCAATTTGCAAGTTCTATAGGTGAAAATGCAATTCATGGTAGTGATAGTGACGAGAATGCTAAAATTGAAGGCGACTTTTTCTTTAGTGAATTAGAAAGATTTTAATATTTTTCTTAAAGATAATTGCAGGCCATTTGTTTAACGAGTGGCCTGTTTTTTTATCCATTATTTTTTTCCACTTCTCTTTTTCGGTTTGCCATATTTTTTCATCATGGCGTCTTTGTGACTTTTTCGCACATTGACTTTTTGATTTTTTGCAGATTTTTCATGAAAAGCGCCTCCGCCTGCATCCAACTTAGGACGCTTGATTTGAATTGTTTTCATGTGTACTTTGGGCATTTCATCTTCAATCAATACTGAAGAAATGGTTAAGTCTTCTGGCAAGGGTAACATGGGAATGGGTTGTTTCATCAAAAATTCGATAGCATTTTGATATATTTTTTCTTTTTCTGTAATGAAAGTAATAGCAATCCCTTTTTTGTCTGCACGACCAGTCCTACCAATTCTATGGATATAATTTTCTGGCACTTCAGGCGTGTCTAGATTGATAACATGCGTCACTTCTGCAACATCAATACCACGAGCCATTACATCAGTGGCAATGATATATTTAAAAACACCAGCTTTAAATTGGTTGACTGTATTAAAACGATAATTTTGTTCTTTATTGGAATGAATGACGCCCACAATACCTGGGAAACTTTCTTGTAATTTGTCATACAATTGATCTGCTAAACTTTTGGTACTCACAAAAATGAGCACTTTTGACATTGTTTGATCTGATGACAATAAAAGTTCTAATAAATTAACCTTTGTGTTAAAATTAGGTACAGCATAAGCTGTTTGAATAATGTTCTCTACTGGTGAACCAGTTGGGGCAGCTTCTACCCTTTCTGGTTGTGTAAAATAATGATCCATTAAGTTTTCTACTTCATCTGTAATGGTAGCAGAAAACAAAAGGTGCTGCCTTTTCTTAGGTAATAATTCTAAAATATTGGTAATCTGTGTTCTAAATCCTAGGTTCAACATTTCATCCATTTCATCTATAACCAAGCGCTTAATTGACTTGGTTTTAAAAGCGCCATTCAATAGTAAATCATATAATCTACCTGGTGTCGCCACTAATACATCTACCCCTTTTTCTACCTCTAATTGTTGTGTATTAATATTGGCACCCCCATACACGCCAATAGTAATGACATTCATATAGGTAGTCAACTTTCTTACTGATTCTACTACTTGAACTACTAATTCTCTTGTAGGGACAATAATTAAAATTTGTGGATCTTTATTTTTATCAAATTTCCACTGTCTTAAACAAGGCAATAAATAGGCAAAAGTTTTACCTGTTCCTGTTTGAGCGATGCCACAAACATCACGGCCCGACATAGCTATGGGAAAAACCCTGTATTGTATGGGAGTAGGTTGATCAAAACCAAGCTCTTCAACAGCCTTTAACAAAGAGGCATTTAAATTTAAATCACTAAAATTCATGGCTGCAAAGGTAAACTATTCCTATCTTCGCGGCTCAAAATGGAGAAAATAGCACTTAATTCTCTCAACTTTTTGAATAAAAATCTGTTATTTAACCATAAAAACAATTTTAATTATGTCATTAGTAGGAAAACAGGCTCCCAAATTTGTTGCTGGAGCGGTAATCAATGGAGAAGAAATCGTTGATAATTTTAGTTTAGACCAATATATTGGCAAGAAAAATGTCGTATTCTTCTTTTATCCTAAGGATTTTACTTTCGTTTGCCCAACAGAAATTCACGCTTTTCAATCAAAATTAGCTGAATTTGAAAAAAGAGATACCGTGGTGGTAGGATGTTCTACAGATACAGAAGAAACACATTTGGCATGGTTGACTACCGCCAAAGACAATGGTGGTATTGAAGGCGTTACTTTCCCAATCGTAGCTGATACTGCTAAAACCATCTCATTGAATTATGATGTATTAGGAGGCGCTTATCATTTTGAGAATGGTCAATGGTCTTTTGCTGGTGCTCCTATTGCTTACAGAGGTACCTTCATTATTGATAAAACAGGTATCGTTAGACATGCTTCAATCAATGATTTTCCTTTAGGTAGAAATATTGATGAGTATATCCGTTTAATTGATGCACAATTACATACAGAAAAATATGGTGAGGTATGCCCAGCGAATTGGTCTGAGGGTCAAGATGCCATGAAAGCAACTACATCTGGAGTGGCTGACTATTTATCAAAACACTAAATGATAACTCATGTTTTTAGAATTAACCGATGATACTTTACAAACAGTGCTGGAGAATAATGAAACCGTTTTGGTACAATTTTCTGCAGGTTGGTGTGGTAACTGTCGTTTGATGAAACCCAAATTTAAACGTTTGGCAGGTGAACAGGCTGACAATATCGCTTTTGTAATTGTTGATGCAGAGAAATTTCCAGCATCAAGAAAATTAGCCAATGTCACTAATTTGCCCACATTTGCTAGTTTCAAAAATGGAGTTTTAGTAAACCAAGTACAAACTAACAAAGAAGAACAACTTAAAGCTTTAATCGATGAAGTTACCAGTAATTAGAGTCATCACTCGAACCAGTACACCAGAGCAAATTGAAACAGCCATACAGGTACTTGAAAACCTATCTGAAGCGCCTACTTTAAAGCCTGAAGAAGTGGATGTAATTGGGGAATTGATCTCTAATATGTGTGGTGCTTTAGAGGTGCACTCCATGATAGCAACTGGAATGGAAGAAAAAGATGCAGTAAATACTTTTATGAAAAAAGTAATGGGTAGTATCGATAGATAAATCTTTGACTTATAATTTTTAATAACCTCAGGAAACTGGGGTTATTTTTTTGGATATAACGACTTCATTTTGTTCATTTAGCTCACTTCCTTCGCTGAATCCTCCCACCCTCGGTGGAAAAGCATAAAACAAAGCCCCTTCGCTTCGCTTAGTGGCTTTGAGTTGTTTTCGTCGCTCGAAATGGTGAGCAAGCTCCCATTTCTTGCTCCTTTAACAACTCAGCCCCAACTTTCGTTGAGGCCGTTGTTTCTTTTTTCGTCGGGTGAACAGGATTTGAACCTGCGACCCCTTGCACCCCATACAAGTGCGCTACCGGGCTGCGCTACCACCCGAAAAAACCTTCCAATACCTTAAAAATCACGGGATTTGGGTTGCAAATATAATGTCAAATCGAAAAAAACGAGCTATATTGCAATAAATTTTATTGACCTGATGACAATCCTTCTCAGACAAGTCAAAATAGCCGACGCTAGCTCCCCTTACAATGGTAGTACCAAAGACATTTTAATTCAAGACCAAAAAATTGTATCTATCAAAGATCATTTTGAAGGACAAGCTGATCTTATCTTCGACCAAGCAGGAGCGTTAGTTTCTCCAGGTTGGGTAGATCCTTTTGTACATTTTTGTGATCCTGGATTTGAACATCGTGAAACGATCGTCACAGGAGCCGAAGCAGCTAGAAAAGGCGGATTTACTACTGTATTTTCTTTGCCTAATACAGCACCTGTTATAGACAATAAGTCACAGGTTTCTTATGTGTTGCAACAAGCACAACAATTACCTGTACATGTATTACCGATTGGTGCTTTAACAAAAAAGATTGAGGGAAAAGATTTATCTGAAATGATTGATATGCATAGTAATGGAGCTGTTGCATTTAGTGACGGCCTGCATCCTGTTCAGTCATCTCTTGTATTTTTAAAAGCATTACAGTATGTAAAAGCTTTTGACGGAGTTGCCATACAAATACCTATTGATAAAAGTTTAGGAAGTCTAGGATTGATGAATGAAGGTGTTTTATCAACGCAATTAGGATTGCCAGGTATACCGGCCATTGCAGAGGAATTACTGATTTCAAGAGATATAGAATTATTAAGATACACTGGTTCAAAATTGCATATTACAGGCGTGTCAACTGCGAAAGGTATCGCTATGATTGCAGCCGCAAAAAAAGAAGGCTTGTCTTTAACTTGTAGTATTACACCCTATCATCTTTATTTTAACGAAGAAGATGTGAAGGATTATAACACTTTATTAAAAGTATTCCCGCCATTAAGAACTAGAAAAGATCAAGAAGCTTTACAAATAGCAGTTCAAAATGGTGTTGTGGATTGTATAAGTTCACATCATATGCCTCAAGATTGGGATGGCAAAACGGTTGAATTCGAAAATGCAAAACCAGGTATTGCAAGTATTGAAACAAGTTATGCTGCTATACAAACTACATTGCAAGGTTTGAGTGCTGAAAGTATTGCTGCCTTATTTTCAACTAATGCAAGAAGGATTTTCAACTTAGATCCTGTTAGTATTGTGGAAGGAGGACTTGCTGAATTGACATTATTTGATAACAATACTAATTCTATCATGCATGCCGAAGATTCTAAAAGCAAGTCTGCCAATTCACCATTTTGGGGCCTTAACTTACAAGGGAAAGTGCTAGGCACCATTGTAAAAAACAAATTAAATTTAAATCAATAATTAAATTCTATTAATAATGGAAACTACTATTACTAGTCATATCGTTAAAGGCGCCATCCTAAGTGGTATCTCAATTGTTTTTAGCGTAATCGTTTATGTTTTTAATCTGTATGAAATTACATGGTTAAGTTGGGTGAATTATGCCATTTTCATTGCAGGTTTGGTATATGGAGCAGTGTTGTATGCTAACCAAAATAATAATAACGTAAATTTTGGTAATGTATTTGCGCACGGTTTTAAAACCACTGCTGTAGTGATCGTGATATCCGTATTGTTTTCTGTTTTATCCATTAAATTATTGTTTCCAGACATGGTAGATAAAATAGTAGAGATGTCCAGGAAACAAATGGAGAAAAATCCTCAAATGACAGATGAAATGATTGAACAAGCTGTAGCAATGACAAAGAAATTTTTCCTTCCTTTTGCTATTGGTGGTGCCATAATTGGTACAGGTATGATTGGAGCTATTGGGTCTTTGATTGGGGCTGCGGTTGCAAAAAAGAATCCAAATCCATTTCAAGATACAGCCGCTTAATTTTTATTTAAAATTACATAATGCAAATATCTGTAGTCATACCATTATTTAACGAAGCCGAATCATTACCTGAGTTAATGAGTTGGATTGATCGTGTAATGCAAGTACATCAATATACCTATGAGGTAATCATGGTTGATGATGGAAGTAAAGACGGTAGTTGGGAAACGATTCAAACGCTAAGTAATCAATATACTGCACTTAAAGGAATAAGATTTCAGCGTAACTATGGAAAGTCTGCGGCATTGAATGAAGGCTTCAAAGCTGCACAAGGAGACATTGTAGTCACCATGGATGCTGACTTACAAGATGCACCAGACGAAATTCCAGAGTTTTATGACATGATCGTTCATCAAGGATATCATTTGGTGAGTGGATGGAAGAAAAAAAGATATGACAATACTTTTACCAAAAATATTCCTTCCAAAATTTATAATGCAGTGGCGAGAAAAAGTTCAGGAATTCACTTGCATGATTTTAATTGTGGTATTAAAGCTTATCAGTTAAAAGTAGTTAAAAGCATAGAAGTATTTGGTGAAATGCATCGCTATATACCTATTTTAGCAAAATGGGCAGGCTTTAATAAAATTGGTGAAAAAGTAGTGATTCACCAAGCTAGAAAGTATGGTACTACAAAATTTGGTTGGGAAAGATTTGTAAATGGTTTTTTAGATCTTATGACCATACAGTTTTTGTCCAAATTTGGTAAAAAGCCAATGCAGTTTTTTGGATTAGTGGGCACTTTGTTTTTTTTAATTGGATTTGGATCTGTTGGCTATATTATCGTTTCTAAATTCTTGGATCCTGATACAAGTGTCACTAACAAGCCAGCTTTTTATATAGCACTTACTTCGATGCTTATTGGAGTACAATTGTTCTTAGCAGGATTTGTTGCAGAATTAATCAATCGAAAT
>Ga0228701_1001834_pt1 | contig 13723 bp, 13 predicted proteins | sample McNCre117_Aug_MG_2_FD_178017 | JGI IMG/M metagenome (GOLD analysis project Ga0228701, IMG submission 178017) | Freshwater microbial communities from McNutts Creek, Athens, Georgia, United States - 11-17_Aug_MG | ecosystem: Environmental > Aquatic > Freshwater > Creek | place: USA: Georgia...
TGAGCGTTTATATTTAATTAACTGTGGTATTTGTCACGGTGCTAAATTAAATGGCAATGGTCCTTTGTATAAAGATGGTAATGGTCCTTATCCTGCAAAACCTGCTACTTTAGTAGGCGATGCTAAATATGACAACATGCCTGCTGGTCAAATGTTCTACTCTGTAGCATATGGTAAGAACTTGATGGGTTCTTATGCTTCTCAGTTGAGCAGAAAACAACGCTGGATGATTATCCGTTACATTAAGGATAAACAAGCAGCAGCAAAAGCAAGCAATTAATTTTAGAGAGACGAATCGATATTTAAAAAGATTATAAAAGAGAAACGATGGCATCTATTAAAGAGCAATTTGAAATTCCTGGTACACTTAAAACTTGGTCCTATGCTTTAATTGGCATTGGAGGAGCTGCCTTATTGTACGGTATGTTTACAAAAGGATTAAGTGCCGACGAACATGAGCAAGTTCATTTTTGGGGTACTTTAATGTACAACACCATTTTCTGGACTTTAGTGTGTAACGCTGCTATGTTCTTCATCTGTTTTAGCACTATGGCACAAGCTGCTTGGATGCAATCTTTCAGAAGAATCGCTGAAGCTATCTCTACCTTAGTACCTATTTTTGGTACCATCACTTTTGCGGTGTTGATGTATGTGGTATTAGGTGAGAAACACCATATCTACCATTGGTTAGATGCGGAAGCAGTAGCTAAAGATCCAGTATTACAAGGTAAGACTGGTTTCTTGAATCCTACCTTCTTTATCATCTGGACTACTTTGACGATTACTTTATGGTCTTATTTTGGATATAGAATGCGTAAAATCAGCAATGAAGCAGATCAAGGTCCTATGGATGCTGAAACTGCGAAAGCTTTTAATATTAAGAGCATGGTGGGTGCTGGTTTCTTCTTAGTGTGGTTTGGTTTAACAGTAGCTTCTACTATTCCTTGGTTATGGTTAATGAGTATCGACGCTCATTGGTATTCTACTATGTATAGCTGGTATACTTTTGCTAGTTCATTTGTAGCAGGTATGTCTTTAGTTGCATTATGGTTGATCTACATGAAGAACAAAGGATACATGGAATTGTCTAACAGCGAGCACTTACACGATATGGGTAAGTTCATGTTTGCTTTCTCTATCTTCTGGACTTATTTATGGTTCTCTCAATATATGTTGATCTGGTATGCTAACATTCCAGAGGAAACTGTATACTTCAAGCATAGAGTACAAGGTGCTTATAAGCCTATCTTCTTCTTGAACTTAATTGTAAACTTCTTAGCTCCTTTATTAATATTAATGAAGCGTTCTGCTAAACGTAACTTCACTTTAGTAGCGTTTATGGCTGTATTAATTTTATTTGGCCACTGGGTAGATTTTTACCAAATGGTAATGGGTAGCTTGATGAAAGAACACGTAAGCTTAGGCTGGTTGGATTTTGGCGTGTTAGCTTTCTTTGTTGGTGTTATGATTTTAATGACTGCTCGTGCTTTGGCTAGCAAGCCTTTGATTGCGAAGTATCATCCTTTCTTAAAAGAAAGTATTATTCACCACACTTAATTTTTAAATTTTTTTTAAGCATATACGATTATGAGTTTATATCTATCCATAGCAATTATTGCTCTCATCTTTGCGGTGATTTTCCAAATCGCCAAGGCAAGTGAATATGTTTCCATTTTGAAAGGTGAGGAAGCAAGTCGTAAACAAAGTAACAAGATCAACGGTTACTTGATGATTGTGTTTTTAGTGTTGGGCTTTGTTGGTGTTTACGTTTGTAACGAACACCTTTATGGCAAAACATTATTAGCTCAAGGTGCTTCAAGTGTACAAGGTGAGCGTGTTGACCAAATGCTTTGGATTACTTTAATCATTACAGGTATTGTATTTGTAATTACTCAAATTTTATTATTTGTGTTTGCTTACAAATATCAAGAAAGCGATAACAGAAAAGCATTTTTCTTTGCACATAGTACCAAATTGGAATTAATCTGGACAGCGATCCCTGCGATCACTTTAACCGTGTTAGTTATTTTTGGTTTACGTAACTGGTTCTTCTTTACTGGTGAACCTCCAAAAAATGCAATGGTAGTGGAAGTAACTGGTAAGCAGTTTGGTTGGATTTTCCGTTACCCAGGTCACGATGGTATTTTTGGTAAAAAATATTATAAGAATATTGACCCAGCTACCAACAGCGTTGGTATTATTTGGGATGATAAATATGCTCAAGATGATATCTTGACAGAACAAACTATGTATGTAGTAAAAGGACAACCAGTAAAATTAATTATTGGTTCAAGAGACGTAGTACATGATGTGGGTATGCCTCATTTCCGTTTGAAGATGGACGCCGTTCCTGGTATCCCTACTACTATGTGGTTTACACCTAAGTACACTACTAAAGAAATGAGAGAGAAAACAGGTAATCCTAATTTCACTTATGAAATTTCTTGTGATCAAATGTGTGGTAATGGTCACTACTCTATGAAAGGTGTGATTGAAGTAGTAGATCAAGAAGAATATGATTTGTGGTTAGCGAAACAAAAACCACAATACTATACTGCATTCCCGGATAAGGATCCTGCTGCAAAAACTGCAGTAGTAGCAGATAGCACAGCAACAGCAAAAAAATAATTAAAGAAACTTTATTTAAATAGAACGTATGAGTCACGAAGCAGTATTACATGGACATGATAGTCACGGTCACGATGATCACGGACATCATGACACATTCTTATCTAAATATGTGTTCAGTATGGACCATAAAATGATCGCGAAGCAATTCTTGATCACTGGTATGGTTTGGGCAGTATTAGGCGGATTAATGAGTGTGCTTTTCCGTTTACAATTAGGATATCCTGAAGCAAGTTTCCCTTGGTTGGAATCTATCTTAGGTAAATGGGCTAAAGGTGGCCAAATTACTCCAGAAGCTTATTATGCTTTGGTTACTACGCACGGTACCGTGTTGGTATTCTTCGTATTAACTGCGGGTTTGTCTGGTACTTTCTCTAACTTCTTAATTCCTTTACAGATTGGTGCTCGTGATATGGCTTCTCCATTCATGAACATGTTATCTTACTGGTTCTTCTTTACTGCTAGTGTAATTATGTTAGCTAGTATGTTTGTTGAAACAGGACCATTCAGTGGTGGTTGGACTGCTTATCCTCCTTTGTCTGCATTAGGTGATGCGTCTCCTGGTTCTAAAACAGGTATGGATTTGTGGATCACTTCAATGGGATTATTCGTTGTATCTTCTTTATTAGGTGGCTTGAACTATATCGCTACCATTTTGAATATGCGTACTAAGGGTATGAGCATGACGCGTTTACCTTTAACGATTTGGGCATTCTTCTTTACTGCTGTATTAGGTGTATTATCATTCCCAGTATTATTATCTGGTGTGATCTTATTGATCTTTGATAGAAACTTTGGAACAAGCTTCTATTTGTCTGATATTTTTGTGAATGGTGTGGGCGCTTTATCTAACGAAGGTGGTAGTGCTATTTTATACCAACACTTATTCTGGTTCTTAGGTCACCCTGAGGTATACATTATCTTATTACCTGCCATGGGTATGGTATCTGAGATCATGTCTGTAAATTCTCGTAAACCTATCTTTGGTTATATGGCCATGTTAGGTTCTATGTTTGCAATTGCAGCTTTAGCCTTCTTAGTATGGGCACACCATATGTTCGTGACAGGATTAAATCCTTTCTTAGGATCTATCTTCGTATTATTAACTTTATTAATTGCCGTTCCTTCTGCTATTAAAGTATTTAACTGGTTAACTACTTTATGGAGAGGTAATATCCGTTTTACGCCTGCGATGTTATTTGCTATTGGTTTTGTGAGCTTATTTATCTCTGGTGGTTTAACTGGTATTTGGTTAGGTAACGCTGCTTTGGATATCCACTTACACGATACTTATTTCGTAATTGCGCACTTCCATATTGTAATGGGTGTGGCTTCTATGTTTGGTATGTTTGCAGGTGTGTACCATTGGTTCCCTAAAATGTATGGTCGTTATATGAACAACTCGATTGCTTACATCCACTTCTGGGTAACCATGGCAGGTGCTTATATGATTTTCTGGCCAATGCACTATGAAGGTTTAGCAGGTATGCCTCGTCGTTATTTCGACTACAGCATTTGGGAAAGCTTTAAGCAATTTGCTGAATTAAACCGTTTTATTAGTATCGTAGCAATGATTGTATTTGCTACTCAACTTTTATTCTTGATTAATTTCTTCTATTCTATTTTCAAGGGCCGTAAAGTAACTACTACTAATCCTTGGTCTGCGAATACTTTAGAATGGACTACTCCAATTAATCCTGGTCACGGTAACTGGCCTGGTGAAATTCCTGAAGTACACCGTTGGGCTTATGACTACGGAAAAGATGGTCAAGATTTTATTACACAAACAACTCCAGTGGGTGCTGACGAATCACACAGCCACTAAACCATAATTATTACAATGCCCTGATCACAGGGCATTGTAATTTCAATTACTTCTTTTAACATTCACTTCTTGAAAGCGACGATAAAAAATTACGGTCAGTTGATGAAGTTTACACTCAGTTTTACTGTAGTGTTTACTTGCGTGATTTGTTATCAAATAGCCCCTAATGTTAAAAGCTTTGATTGGTTTTTAATTTTGATGTTGACTTTTGCTGGCCTATGTATTACTGGTAGCGCCAATGCAATTAATCAAGCTGTTGAAAAAGACACCGATGCGCAAATGAAGCGCACTGCAACACGTCCTGTTGCAGCTGGTAGAATGTCTCAACAAACTGCTTATATTTTTGCTGTAGTGTCAGGATTGCTTGGCGTTTTTTTAATGGCTTATTATTTTAATCTTTCGTCTGCCTTACTTTCTGCTTTTAGTTTATTCTTATATGCGTTTATTTATACGCCGCTAAAAAAAATCAACTCTATTGCAGTTTTGGTGGGCGCCTTTCCTGGTGCTATTCCTTGTTTAATTGGATGGATAGCTGCCACCAATGATTTTAGTTTTGCTGGATGGTCTTTATTTTTAATTCAGTTCCTATGGCAGTTCCCTCATTTTTGGGCCATTGCTTGGGTAGCACATCAGGATTATTCAAAAGTGGGATTCAAATTATTACCTGCTAAAGAAGGACCAACAAGATTTACCGCTTTACAGTCTATCATGTATGCTGTTTTGATGATACCAGTTGGTTTTTTACCTCATTATCTAGGTATCACTGGCGAGTGGAGTATGTGGGTAGTATTGGTGGCCAATATGTTTATGGTGGTACAATGTATTAGATTATATCAAAACATGGGAGTGCCTGCGGCACGTCGTGTAATGTTTAGTAGTTATATTTATTTACCTATTGTGTATTTAGCATTATTGGCAGATAAAATTTAAAATGGATTGTTATGAATGCTGTAGTAACGGAGAAAAAGAAGATGAACCAATACCAAATTTTACTTTGGGTGGGGATTGGTAGCATTATCATGGCTTTTGCTGGGTTAACCAGTGCTTATATAGTTAAGAAGAGCCAAGCGAATTGGTTGGAGTTTGATTTACCCAATGTATTTTGGGCATCTACTGCTGTGGTATTAGTGAGCAGTTTTACCATCCAGATGGCTTTGAAAAAGTATAGAGAACGTCAAATAAGTCAATATAAAGGCTTTTTGGCTGTGACTGCTATTTTGGGTGTGAGCTTTTTATTACTACAAATACAAGGTTTTCAAGCTTTGGAGGCAGGTAATATTGCTTTAACTGGTCCCAGAAGCAATTCAGCGGGTTCTTTCTTATTAGTGATTACCGGCTTTCACATGTTACACATGCTAGGTGGGGTGATTGCCTTGGTTTTGATTGCGATTAAAGCCAATCTGACTAAAAACAAAACCTACAATGCTACACCTGTAGAATTGATCACTACTTATTGGCATTTTGTAGATGTACTTTGGATCTATCTTTTTGTATTCTTAAATTGGGTAGGATAAAAAAAACCAATATTTTTGCAACGAAATCGTAATAGCACATGTCAAATGTAACAACAGCTTCTAATGAAGCAAAATGGTGGGGAGGTGGTAAAAGCCCCTTTAATGTAGAGTACGGAAAAGTAATGATGTGGTACTTTTTAATGAGTGACGCATTTACTTTTGGTGCTTTCTTAATTTCTTATGGTACTGTACGTTTCTCAACAAACGGATGGCCTGACCCTAACCAGGTATTTAGAAGCTTCCCATTTGCTCCAGAAGGAATGCATGCACCATTGGTGTTTGTGTCGATTATGACTTTTATCTTGATCGTTAGTTCTGTTACCATGGTATTAGCTGTACATGCAGGTAAGATGATGGATAAAAAAGGGGTGGTAAGAAATATGGTTTGGACAATCATTGGTGGTATTGCTTTCTTAAGCTGTCAAGCTTGGGAGTGGAACCATTTATATCATGAAGGTGCATGGTGGGGTGTGAATCCTTTCATCAATGCAGATGGCACAGCTTCATCTACTAACTTCACTAATTTCTTCTTTACGATTACAGGTTTCCACGGTTTCCACGTATTTAGTGGTGTGGTAATTAATATCATTATGTTGATTATGACTTTGATGAATAAGTTTGAAGAAAGAGGTCATTATTTAATGATTGAAAAAGCAGGTTTATACTGGCACTTTGTAGATTTAGTATGGGTGTTTGTATTCACTTGTTTCTACTTATTATAATCACTATTCTTAATCAGCATTCATAGCTCGAAAAAAAATTAATATGTCAAATCACGATACTCATAGCGCAGAACATCATCATGATGCGATTGCGGAAATTAAAAAAGTAACTATCATTTTATCTGTATTAACTATTATCGAATTGATCTTAGGTTTTTGGATGATTGGTATGGAGTCTCAAAGCTTACGTTTAGCTGTTAAAGGTTCTATTGTTATTTTAATGTTGGCGAAAGCATTTTATATTGTTGCTTATTTCATGCACTTAAAACATGAAATTAAAAACTTGATTATGACCATCGTAGTGCCTTTAGCATTATTTATATGGTTTATCGCTGCTTTTTTGTCTGACGGCAATTCTTTTAGAAATTTACGTAATACTTATGATCCTCATTTTAAGGAACAATCAACTATTAAAGTAGAGCAAAAAGAGCATAACACTTCTCACGAAAAAGCACCTAATGTAGATGCGAAAGAGGGTGTACATGACAACAATGCACACGAAGCAAAATAGTAGTTCAAAATAGTATTTTCGGAATTCGTTCCATTTTGATATTTTTAAAAATGAGTCTCAGTAAGGGGCTCATTTTTTCTTTGTAACTTCGCCTATCAATTTATCCTATGTCTAAAAAATCTATTTATGGTTTGCTTATTGCACTAGGCATTCCTGTATTTTGTTACTTATGGTTGAAGTCTGCAAGCGATACTGCAGTAGTGATGCCAAGACATTATTTATTAGATACCGTGTATGAATCTGTTGTTGACGGCAAACAAAAGTCGGACAGTATTTGGCACACCACAAAAAATATTCGCTTAGTAAACCAATTAGGGGATACTGTTAATTTGTACGATCAACAAGGTAAAATAATCATCCTTGATTTTTTCTTTACAAGCTGTGGAAGTATTTGTCCTAGGTTGACTAATAATATGTCCAAATTGCAACACTCTTTTTCAAAAGGAGGTGATGAGCATAAAAAAATTGATACTAGTATTGTTCAGTTTATGTCTATTACAGTGGATCCGGAAAGAGACTCTGTGGGAGCATTGCGTGATTATGCTAATAGAACAGGCGTAATTTCAGATAATTGGTGGTTACTTACAGGTAATAGAGATTCTATTTACAAGTTTGCTTTTGAAGAAATGAAAGTGGACTCTTTTAGCATGGAACCTGTTAACCCAGACTTTATACATACTAGCCGTTACATTTTATTGGATAAGAAAATGCAAGTGCGTGGTTATTATAATGGTTTAGATTCTACATCCTTATTAAAACTTGCCAAGGATGTGGGTTATGTGATGTTGGAAAAAGACCGCACTCAAAAAAGTGCTGTGTTTCAAGAAATCATTGACCTAAGTTGGTTGTGGTTGGTGATTGCAGTGTTAGTAGCAGGTTTTGTGTATTATTTTAACAATAAATCAAAACAAGATTCAACTAAATAATGCAGGATTCGTTTTTTGCAGTTATTTTGCTTTTCAAAAAATAAAACCATTCATCAATAATGTTAGCACCTTTAATTCAGAAAAACGACAAACAAGCAAAAGTATTAATTGGCATATTCAGTGCCATCGTATTTATTGCGGTTACATTTTTAAGTAAGTTTACTTTAACAGTTGAATTGCCTTTTGACAAGCATATTTTTGCCTTGATCAATGCATTATTAAATACAGCAGTAGCAGTACTTTTAGTAGTTGCTTTACTGGCAGTAAAACAAAAAAAATATGTTTTACATAAAAATATCATGTTTGCGGCCATGGCATTATCGGTACTATTTTTAGTAACCTATATTGCACATCATTTGTTAGCAGGTGAGGCAAGATTTGGCGATACGGATCATGATGGAGTATTGTCTGAATTAGAGAAAGCTGCTGCGGGCAATAGCCGTCCCTTATATTTAATTTTATTATCGACACATATTATTTTGGCTGCAACAAGTTTGCCCTTTATATTATTTACAGCTTATCGTGCCATGACTGCAGAATTTGAAGACCATAAGCGTAAAGCAAAACGCATGTGGCCCATTTGGTTCTATGTAGCAGTTACAGGACCACTAGTGTACTTGATGATCAAGCCTTATTATAATTAGAAGGTGTCTTTATTAATCGAATGCTAATTCGATAGCAGGATCCCAAAATATTTTTTCAAAGTCCACAATGGTTTCGTTGTGGACTTTTATTTTTTCTTTTTCTAAAAGCTCTTGCATTTTAGTAGGCGTTTCAAAGTGTGCTTTACCACTCAGCATGCCATTTCTATTAACAACTCTATGTGCTGGCACTTTGGGCTTTACACCATGAGAAGCATTCATAGCCCAACCCACCATTCTCGAACTTCCACCAGTTCCTAAATATTTTGCAATAGCACCATAACTCGTAACACGACCTTTAGGTATAAGACGCACTACATCAAATACATTTTGAAAAAAGTCCTGTGTTTTGGGAGTGTATTGCATAAGTTGTATGACTACTTTCGCTTTTGAAATTATTCCATTGCTTGTTTGCCATTGCGCGCTAGGCTATCATGAGTTTCGGTGACTTCAAATTCGGCAATGATTTCTTTTAGTTTTTCATCTAAGTCAACAGGCAATGTTTTGTCTAAAAGGAATTGTACATAATGTATACGATTGCTGCTTGCAATATTTAATCCTTCATAATAAGTTTTAATAGCGCAACGTGCGTCCCATTCTTCGGATTGCATAAATTCAGTACCATATAAATTATCTGTTGCCTTAATGAAACCAAGTCCATATAATTTAATTACCGTCATGGTAAACAAGTATAGGTTTGGGCTATCTGTTTTTAAATGTACTATGCCCCCGGGTCGTAGAAACTGCTGGTACAGTCGTAAAAATTTTGGATGGGTTAATCTCTTCTTGGCTTTTGATAATCTTAATTGAGGATCGGGGAAAGTGATCCATATTTCATTTACCTCGTCTTTAGCAAAATACTGTGTTACTTGATCTATTTGAGTTCTTACAAACCCTACGTTTTTCAAACCATCTCTATTTGCAATGCTAGCTCCTTTCCAAATTCTATTTCCTTTTAAATCTAGTCCAATAAAATTTTGATCAGCAAACATACGTCCCAAACCCACTGCATATTCTCCTCTACCGCATGCCAACTCTAATACTAATGGTTTTGCAGAATTGGTATTAATTGGAAGCGCTTCTGTATCTATATTTTTTGTTTCTTTTGCAAGTTCATTGAAGAAAGCAGCCCATTTTCCAGGCATCCCTTGAGGATACTCTAATACATTTTCATATTCTTTAATGGCTGCGAATTTGATTAATTTTTTCTGACCCATGATGCAAAGATAATGGCTAGTTTGTAAAGTAGATATACAGTTTAGTTGTAAATTGTATCATGAAAAAAATAATTTTTATATTCTTAGTACTCTTCAAATTGGATATAGTGTCTGCACAAATAGTAACTCCTAATGAATTAGCCTATCGCCCTGCTATTCATTTTACACCTAAAGCCAATTGGATGAATGATCCTAACGGTATGGTTTTTTATAACGGGGTATATCATTTGTTTTATCAACACAATCCTAATGCACCGGTGTGGGGTCCCATGCATTGGGGGCATGCAACTAGTAAGGATTTATTACATTGGGAACATCAACCCATTGGTATCTATCCTGATAGTATTGGAACCATCTTTTCGGGTAGTGCAGTTTTGGACATAAACAATACGAGTGGTTTTGGAAAAAATGGGAAAGCTCCTTTAGTAGCTATCTATACGCAACATAATATGGATGCTGAAAAAGCGGGTAGAGATGATTATCAAAATCAAAGTATTGCATATAGTAATGATGAAGGTAAAACCTGGACTCCTTATAAAGGGAATCCTGTAATACACACTCCTCATTTAAAAGACTTTCGTGATCCTAAAGTTTTTTGGCATGCATCAACTCAACATTGGGTAATGTCTTTGGCGGTAGGACCTTTTGTTGAGTTTTATAGCTCCTCAAATTTAAAGCAATGGAAAAAAGAATCACAAGTTGGAGGAGAGGGGATGGGCGTTCATGATGGAAACTGGGAATGTCCGGATTTGATTTCTTTTGACGTAATAGAACAGGGTAAGAAAAAACAAATTTGGATTTTAATAGTAAATGTAAATCCAGGTGCGCCCAATAAAGGTTCAGGCACACAATATTTTGTAGGTGATTTTGATGGTCATCATTTTACTCCCTATGATAAAAAACCAAAGTGGATGGATTATGGTCCAGATAATTATGCAGGCGTAACATGGTCTAATACAGGTAAACGTAAAGTGCTTGCAGGATGGATGAGTAATTGGTTATATGCACAAGTGGTACCAACGGAAAAATGGAGATCTGGTTTAACTATTCCTAGAGAGCTTAGCTTACGCAAAATTGACAATGCCTATTTTTTAGCATCTACTCCTATCAAGGAATTGAAGGCACTTGTAGCCAAAGAACAAAATTTGAATCTTGCTCTTATGAATCAATCTTTGATTAAAGAAACTAGCGCTGTTATATTAGATAGTCAATTAATTGCTCCTTTAAGAATAAACTTAAACATGGAGCAAGCAAAGCAATTTGATATTGTTTTGTCTAATACAAAAGGTGAGCAAGTTATTATTGGATATGATGCATCGTTAAAGCAATATTATATAGATCGCACACAATCTGGTGTATCTAGTTTTCATAAGGATTTTGCATCTTATAATTTTGCACCACGCATAACTAATGCTAATCAATTGAATATTGATTTAATTATTGATAAAGCAAACGTTGAATTATTTGCAGATGGAGGCTTAAGTGTCATGACAGCTTTGTGCTTTCCTACAACCCCTTATACTAAAATTACATTAAGATCAAATGAGCATGTACAGCTAAGTCAATGTAAAATAAGCGCATTGAAATCGATATGGTAATTATATGATATTAGTCATAAAAAAGCCGCTTCCAAAAGGAGCGGTTTTTTTATGTGTATTTACATAATATATGATAATAATTTCAAATAAAAAACTTTTTAAATATAGAACATGGACTTATATTTATACTAACAACGATTAGCATACGTTAATTATTGATTGATTTATAGAAGATTATACATAGTGATTATTAAAGCATATATATTATCCCTTCTATTGTTTATCAACCTAAGTCTACAATTAGAGGCTCAGGTTTTTTTGATGAGCACTCTTGGGTCTTATGCTGGGATGTCCACTTATTCAGGGGCTATGCATTTTAAGAGTATAGCTAGTTGTTTGGATCTCCAAAATGGATTTGTGGTATTAAACGGGGAGAGAAATAATGGAGAGTTTACGATCAATTGTGAAGTAAGCTTAAAGCTAAATGAATTGGGCGTTAAGATGTTCCCAGTTCCAGCACTATCCACTACAAAAGTTAAGTTTGAAAATACACCCCCATTAACTGAAGAATTTGTATTGTCTGTTTGGACAATCGAAGGCGTTAAACTATCGCAACGCAAAGAGTCTGGATATAATTTATTTCAAGGTGTTACACTTGATGTAAGTCAGTTACAAACTGGAGCTTATGTTTTAAGAATCGAATCCCCCCATTATGTCGATGCCTTAAAATTTGTTAAGGGCTTATAGCAGATCTGATCAGATTTTTTAATCTTTAAAACAGAAGCCAATGTGTACAAGAAAACTTTTCTTTATTATTCTTTTTATATTTTTTGCTCAAATAGTTGAGGCACAATTTACTCCTGGTATTAATTTTCAAGCATTAGCTAGAGATGTAGATGGAAATCCAGCAAAAGCAAGAGCTGTGTTTATTCAAACTAGTATTACGCAGAATAGTGCTAGTGGTGAACTAGTATTACAGGAAGAGTTTTATACAAATACAGATAATACAGGTGTCTTTAATATCATGGTGGGTGAAGGGAAAAAACTTTCAGGCACTAAAGCAAATCTGCAATCTATAGATTGGGGTAATGGCCCTTATTTTTTAAATATTAAAATCGCTGTACCTCCCATTAATGCAGATCCTAGCTATAATTATAAAGCTAGTTTAATTGACATGGGTACTTCACAATTTGGAGCAGTGCCTTATTCTTTGGTTGCTGGTTCTGTACAAGGATTAGATAAAAAATTAAATATTATCGATACAGCTGCAATGCTTGCCACATATGCTAAAAAAGGATGGTATGTAGATTCTGCTACCTTGCTAAAACATTTGCAAACTAGATTGAGTTTAGCAGATAGTACGGTTAAATATGTAACACCCAATCAATTGGCTTCCAAAAATTTTGATACAACATCTATATATCATCAATTAAGCAATAAAGAACAAATTTCAAACAAGTCATTAAACATTATAAATGATGCTAATTCAGATATTAAATTTCCGAGTGTTAAAGCAGTTAAATCATATGTGGATAGTCGTGTTCAATCATCATCTATAACCGATGCCAGCGCATTAACAGGGTCAAGCCTTGCCAGCAATGTTACTAGTTCTTCCTTAACAGGAGTAGGTACGTTAACAAGCGGTGCTGTACCATATAGTTTATTGACTGGTACTGTTCCTACCTGGAATCAAAACACTACAGGTAATGCGGCAACTGCAACATTGGCAACATTGGCAACATTGGCGACAACTGCTACAACAGCGACTTCGGCAACCACTGCTGGTACTGCAACAACGGCTACTAGATTAGCTACTGCAAGAAACATCAACGGAACTTCATTTGATGGCACTGCAGATATTACTGTAAGTGCAGATGCAAATACATTAACAGGATCTACATTAGCAACGAATGTAACTAGCTCGTCTTTAACAGGAGTGGGTACATTAACCAGTGGTGCTGTACCATATAGCTTATTAACAGGAACTGTTCCAACCTGGAATCAAAATACTACAGGTAATGCAGCTACTGCAACAACCGCAACCACCGCAACTACAGCAGGCACTGCCACTACTGCGACTAAATTAGCGACTGCAAGAAATATCAACGGAACTTCATTTGATGGAAGTTCAGATATAACTGTAACTGCAGCTGCGAATACATTAACTGGATCTACATTAGCAACTAATGTTACTAGTTCTG
>Ga0228701_1001835_pt1 | contig 13713 bp, 13 predicted proteins | sample McNCre117_Aug_MG_2_FD_178017 | JGI IMG/M metagenome (GOLD analysis project Ga0228701, IMG submission 178017) | Freshwater microbial communities from McNutts Creek, Athens, Georgia, United States - 11-17_Aug_MG | ecosystem: Environmental > Aquatic > Freshwater > Creek | place: USA: Georgia...
AGGCATTTTCTTTAACCCCTCCTGCTCGTTTAATTAAGCTTGATAGCGTAAGCTTCGAATCTAAAGAAAAGACACCTGGACGGAACACTTCGCCTGTTAAAGTAACTCGATTTTCGTAACGATTTTCGGTGATGGACTCAGCGGTAATGATATCTCCATCAGCTGGGATAAATGAATTGGCAATGGCATAATTAATATCAATTAATTTACGCTCCGTGTTTGTAATGCGCTCTACTTTCAACAAATCTTTGTAAGCATTTTCAGCAAATCCGCCAACGAAATTTTCAAATATGAAAGCCAGATTCTCTGTGGGCAGTGGTTCAAAATATGCACTTCGCTTCACACGCCCCTTTATTTCAATTCGTGATTTATACAATCCAATTTTGATTATGTCTTGATCTTGTACAGTTATGTCACTTTTACTGAAACCTTGGGTGATGTAATCGTATAAATCAATATGGCCGATAACTTTATTTTGGCGAATCAATTGTACATCACGAAAAGTGCCATTTTCAGTGGGTCCACCCGCTAAATATAGAACATTCATCACGCGAGCAAGCGAAGGAACTGAATAGGTTCCAGGATATTGCACCTCTCCCACAACTGAGACCTGAATTGTACGAATATTCCCTAAAGAAACACTTGCATAAAGTCCATTAATATCCGTGCGTCCATTAAATTTTTTTAGACCAATGTATATACTTGAAAGTTTATAAATTAATCGGTTTCTGGCTTCATCAATAGTTAAACCAGCCACATATACATTGCCAACCTTATTAATTTTAACGTAACCATCCGCATTAACGGTTAAATTATAGTGTTCCTCTGAATAGCCATTAATATCAATAATTAATTCATCATCAGGTCCTAATACATAATTTTTCGGGGTGGCAATCTTAAGGTTTGGCTCAAATCCACCTGTCTTTTTATTGAAAATAGAAAATCCAAAGATTTTATTTTGAAAAGCAATTTTCGCCTTTTTAAGTGAATCCTCTTCTGTTAATTGAGAATTTAATACATCTACTTTGCGCTGATTAACTAAACTATCTAATTCAGTTTTTTGATTAGATGAATTGATGATTTCACGTTTAGCCACTTTTGCATTATTAATGGGTTTATTCGTTGTATTTGACGAGTTTAAATTTCCATTTGGCATATAATTAGTGGGCACTTGAAACTGTGCAAATGCCATATTGATACTAACTAATAGCACGAAGGCTGATGTAAAATTAATTTTCTTGATCATGCAAAAATTCATTTTAAGGGATACAAAATAAGTTAAAAAAGCTCATATTTCCACCTTTTATTATATTTAGATAAATCAAGGTAATTTATTATTTCTTTGGTAATTTTGGTTACAAATTATTTAAGTATGACATCAGAACCTATATATAACGACGATAGTATACGATCTTTAGATTGGAAAGAACATATTCGTTTACGTCCAGGTATGTACATTGGTAAACTAGGCGATGGGTCCTCCGTTGATGATGGTATTTATGTTTTGGTCAAAGAAATCATGGACAACTCAATTGATGAGCACATGATGGGTAATGGAAAACATATCGATATTAAAATTTCCGACCAAAAAGTAGAGGTGCGTGATTATGGCAGAGGTATTCCTTTAGGAAAAGTTATTGATTGCGTTTCCAAAATAAATACAGGTGGTAAATATGATTCTGGTGCTTTCCAAAAATCTGTCGGCTTAAATGGTGTAGGTACGAAGGCCACAAATGCGCTATCAAACTACTTTAAGGTTCAATCATACCGAGATGGACAAACAAAATGGGCTGAATTCAGCAAAGGTGAATTAATTAATGAATCTAAAGGATTAGAAAGTACATCAAGTAAGAGCGGTACATTTATCTGCTTCGAACCTGATAATACCATCTTTAAGAATTATCATTTTATCCCGCAGTTTCTTGACAATTTATTTTGGAACTATGCATTCCTTAATGCAGGACTAACAATCAATTTTAATGGAGAAAAATATTTCTCCCAAAATGGATTATTGGATTTGTTATCCAAGAAAACAAACGCAGAGGAAAACCGTTACCCGATTATTCATTTAAAGGGGATTGATATCGAAATAGCGATTACTCACAATAACCAATACGGAGAAGAATATTATTCTTTTGTTAACGGTCAAAACACAACGCAAGGCGGAACCCACTTAGCGGCATTTCGTGAAGCTATCGTACGGACTGTTCGTGAGTTCTTTAAAAAAGATTTTGATCCGTCAGATGTTCGTGCAAGTATTGTTGGAGCAATTGCTATTCGCGTTCAGGAACCTGTTTTTGAATCACAAACAAAAACAAAGCTAGGATCAACAAATGTCTCTCCTGATTCATCATCTTCTTCAATTCGGACATTCGTAGGTGATTTTGTTAAAACTGAATTAGATAATTACCTACACCAAAATCCTGCTGCTGCCGATGCAATGTTAAAACGCATATTGCAATCGGAAAGAGAAAGAAAAGACATTGCAGGAATCAAAAAACTTGCAAATGAGCGGGCTAAAAAGGCCAACTTGCACAATAAAAAATTACGTGATTGTCGGGTTCATTTAACAGATGATAAATCAGAAGCTCGACAAGATACAATTCTCTTTATAACGGAAGGGGATTCGGCCAGTGGAAGTATTACCAAGTCACGTGACGTACAAACGCAAGCTGTGTTTAGTTTGCGGGGTAAACCTTTGAATAGCTTCGGACTAACTAAGAAGATTGTTTACGAAAATGAAGAATTTAATTTGTTGCAACACGCGTTAGATATTGAAGATAGCTTAGATAATTTGCGCTATAATAAAATTGTGATAGCAACGGATGCCGACGTTGATGGGATGCATATTCGTTTACTTATCCTCACATTTTTCTTGCAGTTTTTTCCTGATTTAGTTCGAAATGGCCATTTGTATATTTTGGAGACTCCCCTATTTCGAGTGAGAAATAAGAAAGAGACCATCTATTGTTATACTGACGAAGAGCGTAGAAATGCTATAGAAAAATTAGGACCTAAACCGGAAATCACACGATTTAAGGGATTGGGAGAAATTTCACCTGAGGAGTTTGGTGAATTTATTGGCGAAAATATTAAGATTGAACCTGTTATTTTAGAAAAAGACTTTACTATTCCTCAGTTGTTGACTTACTACATGGGTAAAAATACACCTGAGCGTCAAAAATTCATTATTGAGAACTTGGTAATTGAAAAAGATTTGGAAGAAGTCCTTTTAACCTAATCGTTTATCAAAATTAACTGTTCTAATTCGTGCAAGACCTTCAACAATTGGAGGTCTTTTGCTTTTTTTATACCAAGTTCCGCAACATAAGTTCCTTCGTCTATCCTGTCTAATTTGTAAAATAGTTCAGCCAACGTATAATAACTAGGATGGTAATCTGGATGATTATCTATTAGATCCTGTAGAATCAAAATGCATGATTCTGTATTCCCTAATGATCGCTCTTCTACTGCCAATAAATAATAATTTAATGGATTTAGAGGATCTTCCTTGATTTCGTTTAAAATAAATTCACTCCGATTCATTGTCTTAATAGAAAGAATTTAGTATGCTTGCATAACAATTTGATGCCTATGAAAATATTAGTTTGTATTTCCGCTGTTCCGGACACCACTTCAAAGATAAGTTTAAGTTCGAACAATTTTGTTAACCTTGACGGATTGACATTAATTACGGGTCCGTATGAGGATTATGCTTTATCGAGAGCTATTGAGATTAAGGAAGCAGATCCCAATAATATCGAAATTGTGATATTTCATGTGGGACCGGATTCATCTGAAGCCATTATTCGTAAATGTCTTGCATTAGGAGCTGATTCAGCTGTCCGTGTAAATACGAAAGCGAATGATTCTTTACAAGTAGCTCAAGAAATTGCCAGTTTCGTCAAAGAAAATTCGTTTGATTTGATATTAATGGGTAAAGAGTCTATTGATTACAATACGGGACTCGTTCATCAATATACCGCTTCCATACTTGGTTGGAATCATTTTAGTCCTGTCATGAATTTGGATATTAGCACTAATTCAACCTGCAACCTTAAAGTAGAATCATCGGTTGGTACAGTTCAATTATCCAGTGATTTACCCTTAGTTTTAGGTTGCCAAGAACCGATTGCTGAATGGAAAATTCCATCCATGCGTGGAATTATGGCCGCAAGGGCAAAGAATATTGTTTTAAGAGAACCTCAATTTGGTTTTGGATTATCCTATATTAACGATGAGGTTAATGACCAACAGCGAAAAGGCCAACTGTTCCAGCGCGAGAACTTAAATGAATTAATTGAAATTATTAAAAAAGAGGTAAGAGCATGAAAAATATAGCAGCATTCATTGACATTAACGCTGGAAAATTAAGTTCACGTTCCGCGGCATTAATTCATTTAATTCAGGGGTTTCAACAAGTCAATGAAACACCTTGCAAAGTTGATTTATACACCTTTAGTCCCATTGATTTATTGGAGATTCCCGCAATTAGCTCTGCTTCATTATATGAAATAGTCAATTTAGACGAATCAGGTATATTATCCAGAAACCAAATGGATACTATTATCTCAAAATTTAGTAGCGAAGCTTATGATATACTGTTAGGATATAAATCAACGCTTGTGGATTCCATTATGGCGCGGGTAAGTACCGAGTTAAAATTGCCATTAATCCCACAAATTGTATCGATTGATTTGGCGCCATCCGAAATGTTGATCAAACAAAGTATTTTTAGTGGTAAGGCTTTAAGTAATTTGAAAATAGGATATGCGAGTGTTCTACAATTTAATCCATCTTTTGCGTACAAACCTATCCATGAGTCTCTAATGAAAGTTGAAAGTGTCAAGTTGGCGTTATCCAACTCATCTTCATTTTCAGTGAGTGCCATCAACAAGATACCTCAGGGCGCTAATTTAGGTGATGCTAATTACGTAGTAGGTGCAGGAAGAGGGTTGAAGGATCCGAGTAATTGGGGCATGATTGAGGAATTAGCCTCTAAATTAGGTGCAGCTACGGCTTGCTCAAAGCCTGTATCTGATATCAATTGGCGGCCTCACAGTGAACACGTTGGTCAAACCGGTATTAAAATAGCTCCTAAATTATATATAGCTTGTGGAATATCAGGTGCGATACAGCATTTGGCAGGTGTCAATAGTTCAAAAACAATCATAGTTATTAACAATGACCCGGAAGCGCCATTTTTTAAATATGCAGATTACGGAATTGTAGGAGATGTATTTGATGTTATTCCTGAGATTGTAAAAAATCTTTAAAAGACGCTTCATAAGGCATTTGTTTGCTTATCTTTGTATTTTATTTAAATACATTGGGAGAGCTCATAAAATTGCAAGTTGTTTCATTAAGTCCAAGTGCTGCTGGAGCTAGCTCTTATATTTTATTTTTACAAGCTGATCAAGGAAATCACTTAGGTTTTCCTATGGTTATTGGTTTAACAGAGGCGCAGGCTATATCGATGTTCATGGAGGAGATTATACCCACTAGACCATTGACACATGATTTATTTGCCAATTTTATCAAAGAATCTTCCATACAAATTTCATTTATTGAAATTACGTCATTTCAGGATGGTGTTTTCTTTGCTAAAATTCATGCCAAATCTACGAATGGAGAATTTATACTTGATGCAAGACCATCAGATTCAATAGCCCTTGGCTTACGATTAAATGTTGGTATCTATATTTCTGAATTATTGTTATCCGAAATTGCCATTCCAATGGATGTTATTCATGCAGATGACGAAGAAATCCTAGAAATGAATATGAAGTCTTTAAGTGAAATAACTGCTGAATTAGAGTTTTCACTGGAAAAAGCCTTGGCTGAGGAAAATTATGAGGAAGCAGCACGTTTAAGAGACCAATTAAATCAATTAACTAAATAATATGCGTTACTCGAAAGGGAAAGCTCAGGCAACTAATCAAATTATTGTTATTAGCATAGCCTGCTTGTCGGTGATTATTTCTTTACTTTTTCAGCTACTAAGCGGTGCATATACTTGGAGTGAGAGTATTCAATCACAAATGAAAATATATGTTTATTTGGATGATTCACTTCAAACAAATCAAATAGATTCCACGATTCAAGTACTAAAAAAAAGGACTGAAATTAATGCGGCTAAAATTCAATTTATAGGCAAGCAAGTCATTGCGAAAGACTTCTTGAATACAACACATGAAAATTTTGATGAATTATTGGGGGACATAAACCCTTTTAAGAATTCGATTATATTAGAATTAAATCCAGCATACAGAAATAAAGCTAGTTTTGAAAAATTGGCTATTGAATTGAGATCATCTGCCGGTATCTACGAAGTTACATATCCTGAAAATTATTTAGATCTAATCATTCCTAAAATTAAAGTCATATCGAGTGCCGCGATTATATTTATCTGTTTAATCGCTTTGATTGTGTATTTTCAAATAAGCAATTACACGAAATTGCATATTCATGCTAATCGGACATTAATTAAATCAATGCAATTATTAGGTTCTACGAATGGTTTTATCATGAAACCCTATTTGTTAAAATCTGTTATTCTAGGCTTACTAGGTGCTATATTAGGTTATTTAATAACGAATGTATTTTACTTTTATATCAATAATCAAATTCCCGAATTAACTAATTATTTATTTAATCTTACTAATCAAGTCATATTATTGATTGGAACCCTTGTCATTGCGGTTATTTTCAGTTTATTGAGCACCTTGTTGACTTTAAATAAATATTTAAAAATATCTGGTTCAAACCTATATTAAGATGAATAAAAATTCAAACCATTCTGCTTTCCCTTTAGATTCCAAAAGCATCTATTTCTTACTTACTGGTATTACTATCATGTTTGTTGGTTTCTATATTATGACATTGGACAAAGAGCCATTTGGCTTTGGTTTTTTAGGTTTAACTTTGGGCCCTATATTAGTATTAGCCGGCGTAATTATTCCGATTTTCGCGTTATTTAGAATTAGGAAGTAATGGTAAGTAATTTCGAAGCAATCGTTTTAGGAATCATTGAGGGACTAACGGAATTTCTACCTGTTTCATCAACTGCGCACCTGATAATAGGTGAGAATTTTATGAAAATCCCCCCAAGTAACTTCTTGAATTTTTTAACCATTTTTATTCAGCTTGGCGCTATTGCCGCTGTCCCCTTTTTATATTTTAAGCGACTCACGAGTTCTTTTTCAATCTATCGTTTTGTTAGTATTTCTTTTATTCCAGCTATAATATTAGGAGTAGCCTTTGATGATTTATTAGAATCACTATTTCAAGGATATTACTTTATTGCGATATCTTGGGTAATAGGCGGAATCATTTTAGTACGAATTGATTATTGGATGCGAAATCAGATGCCATCTTGTAATGATGTGGCAGAATTAAGTGTAATCCAAGCTGTTAAAATCGGTTTTTATCAGTGTATTGCGATGATTCCTGGAGTATCTAGATCAGGTGCCTCCATTGTAGGAGCTCGGCTTTCAGGATTAAGTCACCAAGCTGCGGTAGAATATTCTTTCTTATTAGGAATTCCCACAATTCTTGGAGCATGTGCTAAGAAAATTTGGGATTATCGTTCTGATTTACCTCAATTCTTAGACTTAGACCATTTACCCGTTTTAGCAATTTCCTTTGTGATTAGTTTTATCATAGCTTTATTGACTATACGTTTTATGGTGAATATTGTTTCAAAATACGGTTTTAAATACTTCGGCTATTATCGTATGATAATTGGTGTTCTTCTTGGATTAGCTTTATGGATGAACTTGTAGAAGAACGAATAGAAAACCAGTTTTATTTGATAGATAAACCACTTACGTGGACTTCATTTGATGTGGTGAAAAAGTTGAAAAATCTAGGCCGATTCAAAAAAATCGGACATGCTGGAACGCTAGATCCCTTAGCAACTGGTTTGTTGATTATTTGTGTAGGTAAACACACAAAGAAAATTGATTATTTTCAAAGTTTACCTAAAACCTATATAGGGACATTGGTCCTAGGGAAAACTACACCTTCTATTGATTTAGAAACGGATTTCAATGAAGAATTCCCTGTCGATCATATTGATACAACATTGATTAAGCATATAATTAAAACGAAACTGTGTGGAGACATCAAGCAGGTCCCTCCTATTTATTCGGCCATTAAATTGGATGGAAAACGCTTGTATACACATGCAAGACAGGGAGTACAAGAGGAAGAATTAAACATCAAGATTCGCGATGCTCGTATTTATAAATTTGAAGTTAATACGGCTAATTTCCCTGAAATAGATTTTGAAATAGAATGTTCAAAAGGAACATATATTCGTTCTATCGTACGTGATTTAGGCGAATTATTGCAATCAGGAGCATATTTAAAGAAACTTGTTCGAACCAAAATAGGTGAGTATGATGTGAAAAATGCACAATCAGTCGAATCTTTTAATAAAGAAATTTATGCGAGTTTATCGTAATCTTAACGAAATAGATGTCGAGTTCAAAGATTGTGTAATCACCGTAGGTATGTTTGATGGCCTACATCTTGGTCACGTGAGTGTATTGAATAAAGTTTTAGAAATAAGTAAGTTAAATAATATTCCTTCAGTTGTCTTAAGTTTTACTAATCATCCGCAATCATATTTTAATCCGAGTGCGTCTATTAGTTCTTTATCAAATCTCGAGGAAAAAACGGAACGGCTAGCAGAATTAGGAATTGACTTTCTTATAGCTATTCCATTCGATTCATTTATTGCGAGCTTAAGCGCTAATCAGTTTACTACATCCATTTTAATTGACTTATTACAGGTAAGTAATATTGTATTCGGTTATGATAATCATTTTGGGCAAAATCGGGAAGGTTCAAAATCGTATATTGATTCAAATTTTCCAAACATAAAGACACATCGCATTCAGGAATCAATTTTAAATAACGAGGTTGTTAGTAGCTCGCTAATTAAAAGCAAAATTAGCTTTGGAGAGGTAAAGCAAGCAGCCATTTTATTGAATTATCCATACTCATTAGCGGGCCAAATAATAAAAGGGGATCAATTAGGAAGAACCATTGGATTTCCTACAGCTAATATGCAAATTTCAAATGCGGAAAAATTGATTCCAGCATTTGGGGTGTATTTAACTAAATCTTGTGTGCTAGGGCAAGAATACTACGGAATGACCAATATCGGAGTTCGTCCTACGGTAACAAATAGTCGGGAAATTAGAATCGAAACACATTTATTTGATTTCGATATGGAAATTTATGGAGAACAAATCAAGGTTGAATTCCTAGACCGACTTCGTGATGAAAAGAAATTTGACTCCTTCCCTACTTTAGTTGATCAAATAAAGCATGACCAAATTCATGCGAAAGCTTTGCTAGCACAAATTCATATAACTTCCTAGAAATTTAATTTCATCTGCTTTTGATAGCAAAATAGTATTGATTTCTTCATCTAATTTATTTCCTTCAATGTCAATAAAGAACCAGAATTTAAATTCATTGGTATCTTTCTGAGGTCTTGACTCAATTTTCAATAAATTAATTTTCTTTTCTTCAAATTCTTTTAACAATTTCAACAAAGTTCCTGGTTTATCATCGTCCTTTAATTTAACAGCTAAAGTTGTTTTATCACGATTGGTTTTCTTTAAGTTTTCAACTTTAGAAATGATAATGAATCGGGTTTGGTTGCTATCGTTATCCTGAATATTATCAAACAAGATTGGTACATGATATATCTTAGCCGCTATATGCGAGCAAAGAGCAGCCGTACCTGGATTTTCAGAAGCTAGTTTAGCAGCTTTGGAGGTTGAGTCTACTTGTACAAAAAAGTCGTCAGATTTAGCAGCAAAATAGTCTTGTGTAAAACCTTGACATTGATTGAATGCAATATCTTTCGAATATATACGGGAGATAGCGTTAATATCGTGTTCCTTTGTTGCTAGACAAAAATTAACCGGTATAATGATTTCCGATATAATAAAGAGTGATTTTTCGTTTAACAAATCAAGTGTTTCCTTGACCATTCCCTCTTGATTATTTTCAATAGGCACAATACCATATTTGGCTCTACCTGAGTCAACTGAATCAAATATAGACTTGATGGAAGGTAAAGAAATGTAATCAGCTACCGCACCAAATCTAGACTCAGCTGCCTGATGCGTAAAACTACCCTCGGGCCCTAAAAAACTAATAATTTCAGGAAGTTCTAAATTACGAGAAACGCCAAATATCTCCAGAAAAATAGCCTCAATAGCCGCTTTACCTAACCGGCCAGTGTGCTGATTAGCTAGTCGGTCGATAATTTCTTTTTCTCGATCGGGATGGTATATTAAACTATTATTTGCACGCTTTAAATTTCCCACTTGATCAACAATATCCATACGATTTACAAGAAGCTTTAAAATAGCATCATCGATTAAGTCAATCTCGAGTCGTAAGTCACTTAAATTTTTCATAAATAATTCTTGTAAATCTTAATTTTCAACCTTAGAATCTTGCGTTTCATTCATGCGTAGTCGTTCTACTTTATTAATTTCTCTAAACTTAACGCGATCTACAAGTGCTTTGTCAATTTTCTTGGATAATAAATAACTTACAAGGCAATATATAGCAAATACAATTACGAGGTATAAAAGCAATTGATTATTACTCTCTTTTCTGTAATTACTTAGGTAGCTAAAAATACCAACAATACTTACATTAAATGATAAAAGCACCGCCGTTGCGGATTTATGAGAAAAACCTATATCAATTAATATATGATGTAAATGCTTTCGATCACCTTCAAAAGGTGATTTTCCCTCCATAAGTCGAATGAAAAACATTCTTAACGTATCAAATACCGGGAGAATTAAAATAGATAATGAAAATAGGGGTGCATCTTTAGTTAATGTTGGATTAACTAAATAATTATTGTTTATGATAACATACTTGATGGCGAAGTAGGATAATAAAAAACCAACAATTAACGAACCGGTATCTCCCATGAAAATTTTATTTTTGGTAGACCAATTATACCTAAGAAAACCCAATAGGGATCCCGATAATGACATAGCTAAGGTTGATTGTGCATACATGCCTAGCGAATAAAATAAATAGGCAAACATTAAACTGGCAAATAAGCCAACAGAACCCGCTAAGCCGTCGATTCCATCAATTAAGTTAATGGCATTAATTAGGGAAATAAAGATAAATATGGTTATAAATAGCCCAACATTGTAGGATAGGTTTGTTAAACCTAATAAACCATATAAGTTTGAAATTTGTAAATTTCCTAAACTGATAACCAAGATAGATGCCGCAATTTGAATTAACAGTTTCTTCTTAGGAGACAAAATTAAAATATCATCTTTAATGCCTAGAAAGAATAAAATAATGATTGCCGAAATCGTTAAATGCAGGTCATGCCCTTCTTTCGGATTATCCCAAATAAAATATGTAATTAAAGTTGCGGCAAAAATAGCCACGCCTCCTAATGTTGGGGTGAGTTTTTTATGCGAACTTCTCGATTTGATTTCAGCCATTAAATCTTTTAAACGAGAGATATTTATAATAACAGGAATTGCTGTCACTGTTATAAACAAAGCAACTACAAATGAGATCAGTAGTTGAAAATCCTTATTCGCTAAAATTTCAATGTTTTTCATAAATCTACTTGATGACTCTTTCTTTGATTTGAAGATTTGAATCTATTCCATAAACCTGAAAGGCTTCCGTATCTTTAGTGATTAATGTACCAAGCCCAATCACACTATGCGACTTAATTAGAACGCCACCTACCACGGTAGCTCGCGCACCAATCCAAACACCATCTTCTATTGTAATTGGCCGACTCATTAGATCAAAAGTACTTTTCGTATAATCGTGGTTACCTGTTAATAGAAGGGCTTCCTGTGAAATGCACACATGATTGCCGATGGAAATCGATGAGATATTATCTAACCAGCAAGATTCACCTAACCAAACATGATCCCCTATTTGAAGTTTCCAAGGTAACTTAATTTTCACCCAAGGTTTTATAGTAATCCCTTTACCAATTTTAGCGCCCATCATCCGTAAAATTGCAATTTTTACGAAATTAGGATACGGTATATTTGTAAGGAAAAATACATTTGATAAAATAAGCCAAAAAGCATATTTAATCTTCGCACTTAAACCTAAGTGTAATTGATGTTTAAACGAAGCTAAATCGACAGTTGCTTTATTCACTTAAATGTTTGTTTTGCGGTAGAATTAACAAAAAACGTATTAATATAATGTAAAAAACCCAATAGGAAAAATCCAAAGGTCGCCCACCCGTAAAAACTGAAACAAATAAATTGATATAGAATAAGCTTAAGAAATTTTGAAATAAATTTTTGGTCTTGATTCCTAGAATAATATAGTACAAGATGAAAAGATTGAATAAACAAAATAAAACTAAACCCAAAATACCAAAATTAACGAATGCCTCTAATGCGGGGATATCTACATACCAAAATTTATACCCTTTGCCAAATATAAAATCAAACCAATCTCTGGAGATTATTTTCTTGATAAAATTGATGTTTTGTACTCGATTGAGCGCAGACGCATCTTGTTGGGTATTTGAACTATTAATCCCTAGGCCTGTGTTTAGTGCACGTAATAAAAATTCATAAGCTTGATCTGAATACCGGTTAAAAGTTTCCAAAATACGGTAAGCTTTGTTGAAATACTGCAATACAACTAATAAAAAAAGGTAATAGATAATCGTCGAACGCTTACTTTGAAAACCTTTGAGAAAATTATAATTCCCAAAAATCAAATAAAATACTACGCACAAGCCTACTGAAATAAAATTACCACGAGTTTGAGTAAGAATTAAAACAATAAAACTAACCAACAGATTTATATGCGAAATTAAGTTAATTGTGCCGCTTTTGTTTCCAATAAAGTCTAGTGCTTTTTTCTGAATAATGAGAAATGAAATTAATAGACCGGCAACCGCATTTCGTCCAAAAACAATTGGGTTACCGGAGAAATCTTCACCCGTTCCTTTGTTGTATTGCACGGTTGCGCGCGCGCCTAATACGTAATTGGGATTTGTTGAAATGGAATAAATTAAAGCAATGTTATTGATTAATGTAACAAACAATATTAGAACTGGCAAATAATATTGAACTTCATTATCTACCCGAAATACGCAATAAATAAAACCAAGAAGGATTGCAAAATTTATAGCATCTACAATGATTGAAGAGCGCTGGCTATTGTAAAATAAAAAATAAAAGAATCCGAGAAGGAAAAAACTTAATCCAGTGAATGCTAAAACTTCGTTTCCTTTATAGAAATACTTGAGGGGTATGTGATTAATAAGCAGAATAAGACCTGAACTATAGACTACGCCTGTAAAAAGAGAGGTCTGCCCAATCCCTAATAATTCCTTTAAAAAATAAACAAAAGGTGGGGCTATCCAAATGAGTATTAAGCCCAAAGAAACTTTCCAATTAGATAATTTATTCTCTTGCAAAATAAAAATAGAATTATAATGGAAAATGAATAGTGATTCCGTTTGGATTCGAACCAAAGACCTACTGCTTAGAAGGCAGTTGCTCTATCCAGCTGAGCTACGGAACCTAAAATTAAAAAGTCAATTTAGCTAAATGTGCAAGCACTCTTAACTAAATTGACTGTGTCGGGGTGGCAGGATTCGAACCTACGACCTCTTGGTCCCAAACCAAGCGCGATACCGGGCTACGCTAC
>Ga0228701_1001843_pt1 | contig 13673 bp, 13 predicted proteins | sample McNCre117_Aug_MG_2_FD_178017 | JGI IMG/M metagenome (GOLD analysis project Ga0228701, IMG submission 178017) | Freshwater microbial communities from McNutts Creek, Athens, Georgia, United States - 11-17_Aug_MG | ecosystem: Environmental > Aquatic > Freshwater > Creek | place: USA: Georgia...
TCCGGAGCTCAACGATTTTGACCCTTGTGGCAGGGGGTGTCCGGTTTGGGTTGTTTTTCGGTTTTCGTGATGCTGGTTCGATTGCCGTGATGCCGCCAACTCGGTATTTGGCTAGTAGTTGCTAAATGCGCCTTTCGCTGATTTTGTATTTGGCTGCGACGTCTTTGACGGCGAGGTTTTGGTTGGTTATTCAGAGGACGATGACCCGGTTTTTCGACATGGTTCATTCTGTGTGCGAACTATGTTGTGACACATGCCTTAAACGAACCCCGGCTACTGAAGCATGTCCCGAGACATCTGTGAAATATGTCGTGAAACAGAACACCCTAGTCTCCACTCATAGGGTAACTCCCCCGAGAAATCGGGGGAGTTTTCCTTTAACCTACACCTCTTTGTCGTAAGTTCTGTCGTAAGTCGTCGTACCTCATTCGTAGCATGGAGGCACAAGGAACAAGACAGGGAGAATCCGTGGCCGGTAACTTCGCGGGTAAGACACCCGACCCAGCCGAATACAAAGCCGCACTCATTTATCAGGCTCTATCAGGCGATACAACCAGATTTCACGATCTAGACCACAACCAGTCGGCCGACTATGAACTCGTAAGCGATGGGAAACAGGTCGGGCTTCTAGAAATCACCTCGATTCGAAACGAGGAAATGCTCCGCCTAGCCAATCAACTCAGATGGAGTGGGTTAGATGGAATGACTTTGGACGCGTCGGAACTCGAATGGTACATCGTGCTCGTAGCAAGTCAAGTTGCCAAGATTCCTACGATCCAGAAGAAGCTGGAGCCACTACTTCGCAGGCTGGAAGCTCACTTTCCTGAAGGCATAGGATTTCACCCATTCAGTCGTTCATACAACTGGGAGGGCACAGACCCAGTAATTTACGACCTGTTTGACCTCGGGGTTGGGTACATAAACGCAACACCGTCCGATAAGGGCCGGGGACGCATAACAATCGGCCGTGGCGAAAGACGAGCCTTTGGTGACGATTTGCCCACAGCCCTGGAACGAACCTTCGATCACGGCAATCGAACCAAACTCAGCAAAGGGATACAGCATGAAAAGCGCATCCAGTTCGTATGGGTGGACAGACAACACATAGCAGGGTCCGAAATGATTGCTCTAACCAACTCATCGTTCACTCGAGTACCGCTCGAAATACGTCTACCAGCCTTACCCGAAGAGATTACAGAAGTGTGGGCTGCTTTGGAATGGGAGCCAGGCCATGTACTCATCTGGAGGAGCGATGGCCAGAAATGGGAGTTCGATGAATGGAGTGGTGACATTGGTTGGTCTTTGTCGCAAACCACGCCGATAGAACAATCGAATGAATAACTGGCACCCAATGAAAGCCATTCCAAACCAGAAGTCGCCGCACGCAGGAAGCGAGAGGCGCCTTCTGTCGTTCCCAGATTAATAAATGTCAGAGAGTGTTGATAGACCTATACCAAGTACACAAACCGACGACAGTCAGCAGAAACCAGATACCGAAGCCTAGGAGAGAAACCACAGCACTGCCTCTCTCCTATCAAGACTAGTCATGCCATTGAAATGAACCACGGCGAGCAATAGCGTATTGATTGACTTCTGCAGGGGTTGCTTTAGTTTCCTAATAAAAACCTCACTAGATTTACACCGCCGTCCATAGCAAGCCTGCAGAAATCTTGAACCATCCACTAAAACTCAAGCTATTCAACGGGTAGGGGGTAAATTGCGGTAAATCAACTGGCTCTGATAGGAATGGCCAATTCAAACTAAATCTGAATGCATGCCAATGCAAACCTAAATTCGCTCCATGTAGCGTGAGAATGCGCTCTGGCCTTCTCCTTGCTTGGAGGACGAAAAGGTTAACACAAATCGAAACACAGAGAAGCTATGGTGCAGGAAGGACGTACTTGGCTGCTCGAAGGTTCTCGGTAGGCAAAGGCGAGGACAGAGTCCCTACCTTAGATGGTGCTTCGAATTAATTATCGACTGCGTGTTTTAGCCCTGATACTCTAATTCGAGTGCCGAGAGAATGCATAGGTTTTTCAACCGCAATGTAGTAGCCATGCGAAATCAGTGTAATAAGACCAAGCGTAAGTAACGAAAGCCAAACAAATCTCAATCCTCCGCTGGCAGCAATGCGCTGGAAAAGTTCAGTGCGAATAACCGCGAATAAAAGCGGCATGTGTAACAAGTACACTGAATATCCAATTTTTCCGTAGTAGCCGAGTCCCTTTGACCACACACCAATTTCTGCAATACGTGCGCTAGCGAGGCAAAGACCGCCAAAAATAAAGGCATAGATCGATGATTCTCCGAAGAAATAGCACGCTTTTTGCCAATTTCCTAGATCAATGTAGACCAACGGGTTATAAAAGCCGCCACGCAGGCTTAAGGTGCCCAAAAAGTACAAGACCCCTAGGAGGCTAACTACGTACACCAAAAGCATGGTTTTTGAAGCTCCCACCGAATAAGCCTCCCGACGGTTGGTGAGGCGCATGCCAATCGCAGTGCCTATTGCAAAGTGAGGCAAGTACTGTGGAATTTGATGGGAAAGCATGAATAGCACAAACTCTTTGCTTTGACTGACGCCGTGAGCAGTAGAAAAGCTTTGAAGCAAATCAGAAAGCCAAGGTGCCTTTAGTGCAACAAATCCGAGCCAACTAAAAGAAATTGTGTAGGCAATAAAAATCGTTAAAGCCGACCCTATGCGTTCAATCAGCAGAACTATAGCGGGAAGCAATAGATAGAAAACTATTTCAATAGACAGGGTCCAGTAAGGCGATATGACTCCAAATGCACCAAATGATATTGGATCGAAAGACTGCATGAATGTGCCAAAAACAAACAGCCTTTCCAAGCCCTGAGCCGAAAAAACAAGTTGGGCGTCGATAAAGTTTGGAGTAAAAAAGATAAGTACGAGAAATAAGGCGATCCAATATGGAGGACCTATCCTTACTAGTCTGGATAGATAGAAAAGGCGAAGACCGTGTTGTTTGTTTTGAGTATGGGACTTGAAAAAGCTTCTACCTAGCACAACACCACTTAGAACAAAAAATAAATCAACGCCAGCGCTCAGTTGATTAACCAATGGGGTGAAATCCAGTAGTCCGATTGCAATTTTGGGAGAGCCAAATAATCCCCATGCATGCCGCGCGACGATAGCCAGGACTGCTGACCCACGAAGAACATCGAGGGACTTTATATTATTAATTGGACACTCTTTTCCGATATTCTGACGTGATGTCGTTTACAAAAAGTTAGCGTTTGCTGATGGTTGCAAGCGCCATGCGATTGTAAGCTTGGCCAACATTTTTGGGTCCATTATTTAATCTGCTAATCAGAATCTGAGTACATAGACCTCTCAATTCCTTTACTTTCGGATCAAGAAAGGTGACTCGGAGAAGTCAAACTCGCTAGTGTCGCTCGTATTCCGGTTTCGAGATCGGTAGTCGCCTGCCAACCTGGGGGGAATGTTGACGGATTTGCGAAGGCAGAACGTACGTCTCCATGGCGGAACTTACCAGATACCCGGGGTTTAGGGGAGTGTTCTAGTTCTGCGATTAGGAGAGCGAGTTCATGAATCGTTGTCTGGACTCCCGTGCCTATGTCGTAGTAACCATTGCTTAGCCCATCACCATTTCGCGTTGCTTGAAGCAAAGCGTTTGCCACGTCATCGATGTAGACAAAGTCTCTGACTATATTTCCATCTTCGTAAACGTCTATTGGCTGCTTGGCAAAAGCGACTTGCGAAAAAATATTAACTATTCCGGTATAAGGATTATTTGGTGATTGGCCAGGGCCATAAACGTTCTGAAGTCTCAGAATCTTATAGGCAACGTCATTTCTGTCACACCAAAACTCAACAAGTTTCTCCTGTGAAAGTTTTGTAAGTGCATAAACATTCCCTGGAGATGGCATTTGCGTTGTTGAGTTAGACAGAGGTTTGACTAGCTCTTTGCCGTCGCTGCCTCTAGGGTTCCAATTGCCAACCATAAGGTCGGCCTTAGTTCTTGGGGACGCGTATTTGCATTCATCCTTATTGTCAATCCAAAGGCCATCACCGTAAACAGCCCTCGAGCTAGTAAGAACAATTTGTTTAGGAAACGATTGGTTGCGTTCAAGTGCCTCGAGCAGAGCACTAGTCCCTAGGACATTAGAGACAACATGCAAGGACTGATGGGACGCGGATTTTCCAGTCCCAGTTTCAGCGGCCAAATGATAAATCGACTCTGGATGCCATTCTTTTAAAACATGGTCCAGAAGCGATGTGTCGGTTACAGAACCTGCATATAAGACCTTAAGTAGTGACTTACTACTCATACCTAGAGGATGAACATCGGGCGTGAAAGAATCTATGCCAATTACAGGAAGGTCAGAACGCAATTTTGGTATCAAGGCATTGGCTATAAATCCAGCGGCCCCCGTAATAAGGACACAAGGCTTTTTGGTCATTTTAAGCTTTCATTTTCTTGACAATTTTGCTCGCGAGCATTCGTCGCTTTGTGTCAGTACCCAAAACGAATAACGCGAATCGAACAAAGAGCAGGTACAAACTCCGAGTTAGGCGCGTCCGGCGAAGTGTGGGATTGGAATACTTCCATAAAAGTTGCAGTCTCGACTGCCTGCTAATAGCACTGAAAAAAGTGTCTACAAAAAGTTCGGCGGTGTTGTTCCACGTTAAGGAGTCGCCTCTGGTATTCCAAAGATCAATTTGCCTTTGCCGGGCGTACTTGTCATTGAGCAAGTTCAATACCGATTCAGCTGAGTTGGAGAGACTATTGAAATCCAGTGCAATCACATCCGCGGGAACTACGTCTCTAAGCCCCCCACCATCGCTTGACATAGGCGCAACGCCAAATCTTGCTACTTCAATGGGGATTAGCCCGAATCCTTCTGTAACAGACGGCACAAGAACTAGGTCCGATTCCATAATCAAGATACGCTTATCGTTTTCAGATACCCAGTTTCGATCTCCAATTCGGTGCCTGTAACTTGGATTCAACTCAAGCCAACTGTGCTCTTCATCCTCACTTGAACCTGTCGAAGGGCTGGGTCCTACGAAAATAATGTTTCCTGTGTAGCCTTTAGTGCTTAATTCTTTGAGCAAGTTCATTGCCCAGACACGATTCTTATGTTTGTAGCTCGTTCCAAGCACAAGAAGGTAGTTCCCACTACGGATTTCAGTCTGGTTCGGCCCGAGATTTACGAGATCCTGGAATTTCGAAGGGGATCCATTTGGGATCACAACTAGTCGTTGTGCGTCCCCAGCCAAATCCCAAGATGCCGCAATACATTGCCTAACGTGTTCTGTAAGTACCGCAATTGAGTCTGCGCAATACCAAGAATCACGCACTGCCCAATTTGTTCGCATTAGGTCGCCGAACGAATCGTGGTAAAAGGGGTTCTGTGATGAAATAGTGTCCAAATGCCAGACGACGTTGCGTCTGGCGCTCAGCCGAATGGATGACCAGGTTGAACTACCGTAATCTTGGGCGGGCTTTAGCGCGATGTCAAATTGCTGTCGACCCTTACTGAGTTCAGAAACTGAAAGTATCGCAAACTTCGAACTTGCGAAACTACGGCCTATTGTTCTCAACGAATCTATACGTGTAGATGACGCCGCCCAACTCAATTCCTGAACTTCTGGATTGGCGAGAAGGCTTTCTGTAAGGGCCAGAGACCCAGTATAGGTTCCGGTGAAATTCGGATGGACTAGTTCTGCATCCATAACAATACGTAAACCGTGTATGACAGAGTGCGTAAGGCCTTTGATCGTGTTTAATGACGTCAGAGGATCATTAACAAAATCATGAATCCATTCCCTGTAAAATGGGTACATTTTCTCAACTAATGCGTCGTTCTTTGCTTTACGCGGATTGATTTCCGTGTCGCCAAAACTCTCGCCACTTGAATGAAATACGTAGACATCGTCCGCAGCCACATTAGTGAAGCCAAAACTCACGCACCGAAGTGAAAAGTCCACTTCTTCACCATATCCAGGGCTGAATAGCATGTTCAAAGCGCCAACGATGTTTAAGGCTTTTCTTGCGAAATAGGTGCAAAAGCTAGTTGCAACCAAACTAATTGGCCTAATTTGGGCTGATCGCGAAGCCACTCTTTTTGCGACCCGATCCACGTCAGTAATTGAAGGAATCTTTGTGAGCCACTCTTCTGGTGGCGAAACTGTAAAAACAGTGCCATTGCTGCTGAGGGCAGTGGCGGTAGAGATGTCTGTCCTTGAGCGCGCAGCTGCAACTAATCGTTCGGCCCATTCGGAGCCCACTATTATGTCGCTGTTTAATACGATTACATCTGCGGGATCGAGTAAAGAGAACGCTGAGTTGAGATTTCCAACAACACCTAAATTATTGGCCGATTTATGGATCCAGGCTTGTTTACCAAGAGCCTCTTCGACTTCTTCACATTCCTTTAGAGCCGCATCGCTCGGCCCGGCATCTTCAAAAATTATTAGTGGTATGTGTGCCGGTGTGTGAATTAGTAGGCTCTCAACGCATGACTTCCAAGTTGGCCCACCGCTGTAAAGGGTTACAACAGCTACAACGTCTCCTGAGACTAAAGGTCTTCCAAAAAGCTGATCTACGTTTGATAGTGTCTGCATGTCCCCCCGCAGTTTTTAGTAACCAACAATAATTTTACATGAGGGCAGGGGCTAAACCTACTTTGCTTGAATGCAGGTTTAGGTGGCATGAAACTTGATAGGAGAAACGCATTTACCGTAAGTTGCAAAGTCAAGCCAGAGCTCTCTTTAGTCGAAACATTAATCTGATTGATTTACAGCGCGTAAGCCAGATTGACAAATCGTTTAATCCGATTGGCGAGGAAACGAACTTATCGACTTTGCCTCCAAGCCTTGCGATTGTCATACACGTATTTCACCTTGATCAGTTCAAGAATATTTTGAAAAAGGTCACAAGGCTTGGGGTGAATTTTGACGCCTTTGTAACTTGCAGCAACCCTTACATTTGGCCAGAAGTACAAAAATTATCAGAAGAGTTTAGCAATCTAGTTGATGTGAAGCTAACTGAAAATCGTGGCCGAAATTTCGGACCCTGGCTAATTGAATTTCACGAACAACTACAAAAGTACGAGTACTTCGTTCATTTACATACAAAAAAATCAGCGCACGTGAGGCCACGCTTGAGTGATGACTGGAGCGCAAGGTCGATGGCATTTATTGAAAATAAAGCCGTGTTCGACCGGGCAATAAACATTCTGCGGAGACAGCCCGATGTTGGCTTGATCTTTGTTGACTGCGGAGATCTATTTCGACAAATAAATTCGTATTGGAATGCAAACTATGATGCAGCAGTAATGCTGGTTAAAACTCTAGGCCTTGGCTCGCTGCTGCCAAGGAATCAAAAAGTCATCTACCCCATGGGCGGGATGTTTTTGGCACGGACAAGTTCGCTAAAAGAGTTGCTAGATCACCGATGGACACCCGAAATGTTTCCAATTGAAAAGGGACAGCTAGATGGTACTACGCAGCACGCTATAGAAAGGCTTGTTGGATGGATTCCCAAGGAGAAAGGAATGTCCATTTGCGTGTATAAACCCAGCGCCGATACTTTTTACGTCAACTAGTGACCAACAGGCTCAATCCAGTTACTGTCATTGAACTTTTAAAAAAATCTATTCCACTAGAAGACGATGTAGATAAAGCCCGTAGCCAGATTTTTCATACTTTCGAGCGCTGCTCACTAGCTGGTCGTCACTTATGTAACCCAATCGCCATGCAATTTCTTCAGGAACAGAAATCTTTGTTCCCTGGCGATGTTCGATAACTTTTACGAATTCAGCCGCCTCATGCAGTGAATCGATACTTCCCGTATCAAGCCACGCAGTGCCACGTTCTAGTTTTTCTATGTTGAGTTGACCAAGTTCAAGGTACCTGCGATTAAGGTCGGTAATTTCCAGTTCGCCTCGGGCCGATGGTTTGAGATTGCTTGCTATTTCGCTCACATTGTCGTCATAGAAGTAAAGACCCGGAACAACGTATTTACTTTTAGGCTTCGATGGTTTTTCTTCTAAACTTTGCACTTTACCGGTCGAGTCGAATTCAACGACGCCATAGTGTTCAGGGTTGCTTACCATCTGAGCGAAAATTGTCGCACCAGGGCTCTTTTCCAGCCGTTGCAAGGTTTGACCCATACCGACTCCATAGAAAATGTTGTCACCCAAAATCAATGCGACATGGTCACCATCGATGAACTTATTTCCAATTAAAAAGGCCTCGGCAAGCCCATTTGGTTCTGGTTGGATGGCGAAGGACAGAGTTACCCCCCATTGTGAGCCATCGCCAAGAAGCCTGACAAATTGTTCTTGTTCGTGGGGGGTCGTGATGATGAGAATATCGCGTATACCCGCGAGCATTAGTGTGCTCAGAGGGTAATAAATCATTGGTTTGTCATATACGGGCATTAGTTGTTTCGACACGGCAATCGTAAGTGGATAAAGCCTAGTTCCCGATCCTCCCGCGAGGATTATGCCCTTCATGACACCTTTCAATGGTTCCCCCAAACCTTTTGTTTATCACTTGATAGCCTATAACGAGACAACATTGGGGTAGGCATGAGAGTACTTGTAACCGGGGGAGCTGGATTTATCGGCTCGAATTTTGTGCGTCGAACCCTCGCAACAAAAAACGAAGTTGATCTCACGGTTCTGGATGCGCTTACTTATGCAGGACGTCTTGAGAACCTAAACGGATTGTCTGCACCTGTTAACTTTGTCAAAGGCAATGTATGCGACCCAGTTTTAGTTGATCGACTAGTTTCAAAGGCCGAGGTTGTAGTGCACTTCGCTGCAGAAAGCCACAACGATAACTCGTTAAGGGATCCAAGGCCATTCTTGGAAACCAACGTAATTGGCACATTTAATTTGATTCAAGCCTGCGTTGAGCATGGTGTGCGCTTTCACCATATCTCAACTGATGAAGTTTTTGGAGACCTACCCTTGGATGGAAACCAGAAATTCACCCGAAACACCCCGTACAACCCGTCATCGCCATATTCGGCATCGAAGGCCTCAAGCGATCATCTAGTCCGGGCTTGGGTGCGCTCGTTTGGACTGCAGGCCACAATCAGCAATTGCAGCAATAATTTTGGGCCATTTCAGCACGAAGAAAAGTTCATTCCCCGCACTATCTTGTTGGTGGCCGCAGGTGTGAAGCCAAAGGTTTACGGCGATGGGCTAAATGTTCGAGATTGGATTCACGTTGACGACCACAATGACGGCGTTTGGGCGATACTAGAAAATGGCAACATTGGGCAAACCTATTTGCTTGGCGCAAGTGGTGAACGGTCAAATTTGCAAGTAGTTTCAGCGATCCTAAAAGCTATGGGGAAACCAGCGGACTTTATCGAATTCGTTAGTGACCGTGCTGGACATGACCTGCGGTATGCAATTGACGCAACGGCCACCATTGAAGAGTTAGGTTGGGAGCCTCGCCTGGGGTCGTTGGAAGCAGGCCTGCCGTCTGTAATTGAACATTATTTGGAGCGAGTCAAATCAGGTGAGATAGACCTTGAATCAATTAAATAGGTCATTCGCATTGGCCCGAATGCTCGCATGGGAAGACGTTAAACAGGCATACAGAAGATCGGCAATTGGGCCGTTCTGGATCACCGCAAGCATGGCAGTCCAGATTGCAGCCATGGGCGTGGTGTTCGGAATCATTTTCCACACTCCGCTCTTCGAGTATTTGCCGTTCTTGGCCTCCAGCATCATTCTTTGGTCACTGATTTCCGCGACAGTTACCGAAGGCTGCATGGCATTCATCAACGCCGAAGGAATGATTAAACAGCTTGATTTACCACTGCACGTGCACACCCTTCGAGTTGTACTTCGAAACCTTTTTACGTTGGCTCACAATATTGTGATCATCCCATTGGTTTTTCTGGTGCTCGGGCATCCCATTGGATGGCAGGTATTACTGCTTATTCCTGGTGCCGTCGTTGTGCTCGCAAACCTTAGCTGGATAGTAATCGTGCTCGGTATGGTGAGTGCTCGCTATCGGGATATTCCACAAACCGTAGCAGCCGCAATGACAATTGTGTATTTCATCACTCCCGTCATGTGGCAACCAAAGTTGGTTCCAGATGCCCAGGCACACTGGTTATTGGGATTAAACCCGTTCTATCACCTGCTTCAGCTATTGCGACTGCCTTTCCTGTCGACGCTTCCGACACTTGAAAACTGGGCGCTTAGCGCAGGATTCGCAGTTGTTGGCTGGGCTATAACTGTCATGGTTTTCAAGAAATTTGGCAAGCAGATTGCGTACTGGGTGTAACTATGGCGCACATCAAATTTGAATCAGTCGGCGTTGAATTCCCCATCTTCAACGCAAATGGTCGTTCACTCACATCGCGTCTACTGGAGGCTGCTACCGGAGGGCGCCTGGACAAAGATCCAGATGGCCGTGTAATGGTTCGGGCGTTGCAGGGACTTGACTTTGAAATCAATGAAGGCCAACGAATTGGTCTGATTGGGCACAATGGAGCAGGTAAATCCACTTTGCTGCGTGTGCTTTCACGGGTTTATAAACCACAGGTGGGTAGCGCGGATATTGCCGGCAATGTGACCTCTTTGATTGACATTGCGTTGGGAATCAATCCAGAGGCAACTGGCAGGGAAAACGTTTTTATCCGCGGGGCGTTGTTGGGCTTGAGCAAGCAGGAACTCAGCGACAAGTTTGATGAAATCGTGGAGTTCTCGGAGTTGGGAGACTTCATAGAGATGCCGGTGCGAACTTATTCATCGGGCATGCATTTGCGCCTCGCATTCGCAGTTTCCACCGTTGTCCGGCCAGAGATTTTGCTTATGGACGAGTGGTTGTCTGTGGGTGACGAAAGTTTCAAACACAAGGCCGAAGAGCGCCTGACTAACATGATGGATACCGCCAAGATTTTGGTTATTGCCAGCCACTCTCGAGACCTTCTTGAAAAAACTTGCACCCGGGCACTTTGGCTGGAACACGGCCAGGTTAAGATGGATGCCCCTGTGCACGAAGTGACCAAAGCTTACTTTGGTAGCTAGGTTCTAGACTTAATCGGGAATTGGTTCAGGGGGTATTCGTGGCTCAACAAGTGGCGATGATCATACCGTGCTTCAACGTTGCCGAGCATATTCTTGACGTGCTGGCTGGCATCGGCCCTGAAGTTTCTAAGATTTTCGTTGTGGATGATGCCTGCCCTCAAAACTCTGGCGGGGTTGTTTCGGCTACGGTTTCAGACCCACGAGTTGTTGTTATGACTCATTCCGTGAACCAAGGCGTTGGCGGAGCAATGGTCACCGGTTATGCGGCCGCGCTAAAAGCAGGCGCGGACATAGTCGTCAAGTTGGATGGCGATGGTCAGATGGATCCTGCTGAAATCCCAACCTTGATAGCCCCAATTCTGGCTGGTCGAGCTGACTACACCAAAGGCAACCGTTTTGCTTCATTGGTTGGCTTGAATGCAATGCCAGGTGTTCGAGTTCTTGGCAATGGCGCACTGTCGCTACTGACAAAACTCAGCACCGGCTATTGGAACGTCACAGACCCAACAAACGGCTTCACCGCTATTCATTCCTCAGTGTTGCGAGAGGTGCCGCTTGAGATGCTGAGCAAGCGGTTCTTCTTTGAGAGCGACATGCTGTATCGTCTTGCTCTAGTGCGAGCCGTGGTTTGGGACGTGCCAATGCGTGCCAAATATGGTGACGAAAAGAGCAACCTGAATGTGTTTAAGGCCTTTTTTGAGTTTGGCTATAAACATTGCGTGAACTTCCACAAGCGATTGTTCTACAACTACTATTTGCGGGATATGTCCGCTGCATCCATCGAGCTTCCACTCGGTTGGGCATTGCTGCTGTTTGGGTTTATTTTCGGTGGTGTTAAGTGGGCTGAGTCGGTGGCCACTGGGGTGGCAGCGACAGCTGGAACAGTAATGATTCCTGCAGTTTCTGTAATTACTGGTTTGCAATTGGTTTTGGCCTGGGTCAACTTTGATGTTGCTCAGGTTCCAAAGCACCCGATAAGCCGTAGTTAGTTTGGGTTTGCATAGTGAGGGTTAGCGTAATTGGTGCCAACGGGCAGTTGGGAACAGACCTCGTAAAAACTTTGACTGCGACAGGTTTTGAAGTTCAAAGCCTCGCGCGCAGCCAGGTTGATGTGACTAACCGCGATTCTTTGGCAGAGGCTTTGGCTGGTTTTGCGCCGGATGTAGTTGTGAACACGGCAGCGTACGTGAACGTCAATCTCGCAGAGACTCATGAGGCTGATGCTGAGGCTGTAAATGTAATAGGCGCTGGGAACGTGGCTAAAGTTGCTGCTGGTCTTGGGGCCCGAACTGTATACATTTCCACGGACTTCATTTTTGACGGGCAGAAACCGTTTGGTGAGTTTTATGAGTCTGGTGATGTGGCTGGCCCGCTCAATGTATACGGGCGGACCAAGTACGAAGGCGAGCTGGCGGTATCGGCAGCTGATCCGAATGTTTTGATTTACCGAATATCGTCGGTCTTTGGTGCTGCCGGCAGTAGCGGCAAGGGGGGCAACTTCATTGAGGCGATTCTCAAGAAGGTGCGAGCTGGGGAAGTGGCTACCGTGATTGATGACAACCAGATGAGCCCTACCTACACGGCGGCTACTGCCAGGATTCTTTCTGAGTTGATTGGCCAGGGTGCAGTTGGCATTGAACATGGATCCTCGGTGGGTGCATGTAGCTGGTTTGATCTGGCGTTTGCCGCAGCGGACCGGGTTGGTTTGGGTCACTTGGTTGTTCCGGTTTCCAGTGAAGCGAATCCTGCGGTGAAGCGGCCTAAAAACTCGGGGTTGTCAGTAGCTGGTTTAGAGAAGTATGGGCTGCAAAGCCCTGATTGGCGTGAAGCCCTTGATGCATACCTGGTTGAAAAGGGATACCTGTGAGTTTTGAGAGGGCTGGGCGATGAGTCTGAATGTAACCAAGTTTGAGATTGATGGCCCAATGGTAATTCACGGCGTTCGTCACGCTGATGATCGCGGGTTTTTCTCTGAGACTTACCAACAGGAACGGTATGACGAGTTGGGGCTGCCGCACTTTGTTCAGGAGAACCTTTCAAAGTCATCGCGCGGCGTGCTGCGAGGTTTGCACTGGCAGGCGCCTGACATGGCTCAGGGCAAGTTGGTGACGTGCCTGCGCGGTTCAATCGTCGATTTCGTTGTGGATATCCGGGTTGGCAGCCCAACGTTCATGGAGTTCTTGAGTATTCCAATTTCAGATGACGCATTGGATTCGATTTGGGTGCCGGAGGGCTTTGCCCACGGCTTCCTGGCGCTTGAAGACAACACCCTGGTGCAGTACAAGGTGAACCGGTTCTGGTCGGCTGCGCATGAGCGTGCGTTGAATACGTCATGGGTCCTGGACCGAGTTGGTTCAGAGGCGCTAGGTGGTTTTGAGGGCGAGTTTGTGATCTCGGGTAAGGATGCCGCTGCGGCTGCGACTCTGCCTGAGGGTTATTCGGACTTCTTGTTGAATTAATTTTTTCAGTTTGAGTCAGGCATGTCCAAGAAGTCGGGAATTCGATTCACCATCGATGTACAAGGGAGACCGAGGACTGTATTCCAGATTACAGAGAACTGGAATGGCGATTTAACGCTTTCAACTACTAGTGGTGGGAAGCACTTAAATTTTACAATTTTTGGA
>Ga0228701_1001847_pt1 | contig 13636 bp, 11 predicted proteins | sample McNCre117_Aug_MG_2_FD_178017 | JGI IMG/M metagenome (GOLD analysis project Ga0228701, IMG submission 178017) | Freshwater microbial communities from McNutts Creek, Athens, Georgia, United States - 11-17_Aug_MG | ecosystem: Environmental > Aquatic > Freshwater > Creek | place: USA: Georgia...
AGAAGCTGCCAAAGCGAAAGCCAAAGCAGATCGTCTAAAGAAAAAAGCAGCGGAGAAGGAAGCGAAAAAGAAAGAAAAATTAGCGAAAAAAGCTGCTGAAGTTAAGAAAGTTGCCCAATTGATGGCCAAGGAGGCAGCTCCCGCACCAGCGAAACCAGCGACAAAAAGTGCTGCTAAGCCAAAAGCGAAAGTGGTCAAAAAATAAGGGACATTCATCCTTTTTATGAAGCGTTCATCCCATTATCAATTTGGGCTGAACGCTTTTTTTTATCTTTGATTTTGAAATATATCAGCCTATGTTATTATCGATCCGACAGGTAGAAAAGCATTACGCGGAGCATGTAGCTCTACGCGGTGTTAGTTTAGAGATTCCCAAGGGAGTTATTTTTGGTTTGTTGGGGCCCAATGGGGCAGGCAAGACCTCATTGATCCGAATCATTACGCAAATCACCGGACCGGATGCGGGGGAGATTTATTTTGATGGTGAGCCCTTGCGCTTGGAACATGCCGATCAAATTGGTTATTTGCCCGAAGAGCGAGGTTTGTACAAGAAAATGAAGGTGGGTGAGCAATTGTTGTATTTGGCCCAACTGAAGGGAATGAAACGTGAGGAGGCATTGATTAAATTAAAGGATTGGTTTATTCGTCTGGATATTAAGGAGTGGTGGAATAAGCCGGTGAATGATTTGTCCAAAGGGATGCAACAAAAGACGCAGTTTATTGCCACAGTGGTGCATGAACCCAAATTGTTAATCTTGGATGAGCCGTTTTCAGGTTTTGATCCGATTAATGCGAATATGTTAAAGGATGAGATTTTGGCCTTAAAGGAACGCGGAACGACGGTTCTTTTCTCTACACACCGCATGGAATCTGTGGAGGAGTTATGCGATGAAATTGCCTTGATCAATCATGCGGAAGTGGTACTTTCTGGTAATAAGTCAGAGGTTCAAAATCGATTTAAAAAGAATCAATTTGCGATACGTTTTACCGGTGAGTTGGGAACAATAGCCGATATCGATGTCGTGTCTAGCCAGCAAGGGAATGCGATTTTGCGTTTTGCGGAAGGCTTGTCAACTAACGATGCAATTTCTCGCATAATTAAACAGGTTAATTTGCTGGAATTCAAGGAGTTAATCCCTTCTTTTAATGAAATATTTATCCAAGTTGTCAACGAAACGAACGCCTAATGAATAAGATATTATTAGTCATACAACGGGAATATATGACCCGTGTTTTGAAAAAATCCTTCTGGATATCGTCACTTTTAGCACCCGTATTAATCACTGCCATTTATGCGATTCCGATCTGGTTGGCCATGAAGGATAAGGAGGTGAAAAAGGTAGCCATTTTGGACCAGAGTCATTTGTGGAAAGCGTCGGATTTGCAGGACAAGGAGCTGGTATTTACGTTTGTTTCTAAGTCGGAAACTGCGTTTAAAACCCAGTTTGCCGCCGAAGGCTATGATGCGTTTGTGAGTGTGCCTGGCGATGTGTTGACGAACCCTAAAGGTGTGCATATTTATTCCTCGAAGAACATTGGGCTTTCCCTGAAAGAATCGGTAGAGCGATTGATTCAGAATAAGGTCCGGCAGGAGTTGATGTATAAAGCGGGAATTTCAGCGAAAGTTTACGAGGATACTCAAGTGGATATAGACAGTGAAACCATCACGATTTCCGAGTCGGGGGATGAGACGAATTCAAGTTCGGCTGGAGCCATGATATTGGCTGGAGTAATGGGCTTAATACTCTATGTGACTCTTTTGTTGTATGGGTCACAAGTAATGAATGGGGTGATTGAAGAAAAGAGTAATCGGATTATTGAGGTCATCATTTCGTCGGTAAAGCCTTATCAGTTGATGCTAGGTAAGATTATTGGGGTTGGGCTTGTGGGACTGACGCAATTCGTTTTATGGATTGTTTTAACGATCGGATTGACACAATTCACAGGTAAGTTTTATGCTTCGAAAGCAAAAGCCGCTGTGGAGCTTAATCAAGGAAAAGCGTCCGTCGATATGGATAAAGCGATGCAAGATTCACCGATGGGGGAGGTGACCAAGGTGCTTGAAAGTACCAATATCCCTTTGATCTTGCTGTCATTTTTGTTCTATTTCTTTGTCGGTTATTTGTTGTACAGCTCGCTTTTTGCGGCGATAGGGTCTGCGGTGGAGAGCCCCACCGAAGCGCAGCAGTTTACGTTTATTGTCATGATTCCGATTATCCTATCGTTTTTGTTAGCTCAGTACACGATGCAAGACCCAGATAGTACAATCGCATTTTGGGCTTCGATGATACCGTTTACTTCGCCGATTAATATGATGGTTCGCTTGCCTTATGGTGTTCCTGTATGGGAATTAGCGGTTTCTATGGTTTTATTGGTACTCGGTTTTCTTGCCTGCAGTTGGCTTTCAGCACGCATTTATCGCGTGGGTATTCTCATGTATGGCAAGAAAGTGACCTGGAAGGAACTCGCCAAATGGCTGTTTTATCAAGGTTAATTAGGCATTTAGCCATTTATCTAAATCATTTGGATTAAACCCAGCGATTAGGCGTTTTTCATCTTGAATGATGGGGCGTTTAATCGCTGAATTTTTTTCTAAAAGGAATTTAAATACCTCTTGGGGATCATCCATTTTTGTCTTTGTCGCCTCATCCAATTGGCGATAGGTGGATCCTTGTTTGTTCAATACTTTTTCGAGTCCAAGTTCATCGATAAAGCTTTGTAAAATGCTGGGGGTAATGCCTTGTTTCTTATAGTTATGGAATTCGAAAGGAATGCCTTTTTCTTGTAGAAATTCAAAGGTTTTTTTTATGGTATTGCAGGCAGGAATTCCGTAGATCGTCAGCATGTTAATTTTTAGTTAAAATGTTCCCACCTTGTTGCTTTTGGTGGTATTTTTGTGAATTGAATACAAAAATAACACAAATAGCCGTATGGAATATAGAATTGAAAAAGATACGATGGGTAAGGTAAACGTGCCTGCACATGTATATTGGGGCGCGCAGACGCAGCGTTCGATTGAAAACTTCCCGATTGCTCAGGATATCAACAAGATGCCGAAGGAGATCATTCGTGCGTTTGCCTATTTGAAAAAGGCGGCAGCTATCACCAATTTTGAGGCGGGTGTATTGGATGAGGCGAAGAAAAATTTGATTGCGCAGGTTTGTGATGAGATTTTAGCGGGTCAATTGGCTGATCAATTCCCATTGGTTGTTTGGCAAACGGGTTCAGGTACACAGTCGAATATGAATTGCAATGAGGTGATTGCCTACCGTGCGCATGTTCTACAAGGAGGGAGTTTGATGGATGAGCAGAAGTTTGTGCATCCAAATGATGATGTCAATAAGTCACAGTCTTCGAATGATACCTTCCCAACAGCCATGCACATCGCTGCGTATCAAGCCTTAATCGAAGTAACGATCCCTGGAATTACGAAATTAAGAGATACGCTAGACGCAAAAGCAAAGGCGTTTAAAAACGTCGTAAAGATCGGACGGACCCACTTTATGGATGCCACCCCTTTGACCTTAGGTCAGGAGTTTTCAGGCTATGTTTCTCAATTAAACCATGGCTTAAAGGCCATCAATAATTGTTTAGATCACTTAGCTGAGTTGGCTTTAGGAGGGACAGCTGTAGGTACTGGAATTAATACCCCTAAAGGTTATTCAGAAAACGTTGCAAAGCACATTGCGAACCTAACAGGATTGCCCTTTAGAACGGCTGAAAACAAGTTTGAGGCCTTGGCAGCACATGATGCCATTGTCGAGGCGCACGGCGCGTTAAAAACGGTAGCAGTAAGCTTAATGAAGATTGGTAATGACGTGCGCATGTTGTCTTCAGGTCCACGTTCGGGTATTGGAGAGATTTACATTCCAGATAACGAACCAGGCTCATCCATCATGCCAGGGAAAGTTAATCCTACGCAGTGCGAGGCGATGACTATGGTGGCAGCACAGGTGTTGGGAAATGATGTCGCGATAAATATCGGTGGTGCCTCAGGTCACTTCGAATTAAACGTATTTAAGCCAGTGATGATTTACAACTTCTTACATTCAGCTCGCCTAATAGGAGATGTTTGTGTAGCGTTTAATGATAAGTGTGCAGTGGGTATTGAACCGTTACATGATAACATTGCGAAGCACGTAAATAACTCATTAATGCTTGTGACTGCCTTGAATACCAAAATTGGTTATTACAAAGCGGCCGAAATCGCACAAACGGCCCATAAAAATGGCTCAACCTTAAAAGAAACAGCTATTGCCTTGGGATATTTGACCGCAGAGGAGTTTGATGCGTGGGTACGCCCTGAGAATATGGTAGGAGAGATCAACGTATAAGGAAGAAAAAAATACGCGATTCTCGTGCGATTGCCTTTAAAATGCCTCATACGAAACGTATGGGGCATTTTTATGCCATTTCGCGTAATTCGATGGTGTAAAACGGGTTTGGGAACGGAAAACTCTCCGCGACATGCGTCGCCTCTTCCCAGGATGACATGATTAATGTGATGACTTGCGAAATCTCTCCGCCGTCGATCAACTGAACTATCTTTTGTTCTATTTTTCCACTCGCTCCCAAATACATCGTTTGACCTGAAAATTTTTGGTAAAGCATGTCTTGGTATTGCTCTTTGACCGACTTCAGCCAAGTTCGAATTTGCTCCAATTCTTCGGTTGATGCGAGGCTATTAGCTCCAGAAATTCCTTCAACAGGTCCACGAATAATGATCACAAATCGCTTCATATTAATTGTATTATTCTAATTTTAAAACTCACTTTGAAATTTGTCAAATGGGTTCTCTGCTTTCACTTTCGGGGCTCTGACAACGCGCTCTTTGGGAGGTGATTTTGGTGCTACTTGACTCGCTGGGAGTAGGGGAGTTAACCAATTGGCCAACTCGGCTAATACCTGTTTTTCTAAGGAGTAATAGATGAAGACTCCGTTACGTCTAGTGCTGACAATACCCGCCTCTTTAAGTACCGATAGATGCCTGGAAATGGTCGGTGCAGCATAGTCAAATTGATCAAAAATACTACTCGCTGGCAACTCACCATCTTTCAGCATCTCGATAATCTTACGTCGGGACTCATCCCCAATAGCCTTACTTATCGTTTCGATTGTCATGTATTGATTACTTAATTAGCTAATTTAATATATTCTATTTACTTATCAAAATTGCTTCAATACAGCATATACGATACCATTTGTTTGTTCGACTAATTAATTAGCTGAAACACTAATTATTATTTAGTCATTAAGCTATATATTTAGCGAGATAGGTTAATATATTTAGCTATTTAGCTTAATAGAAGTTATGATGTTCAGCTGATCTTTTTTGGGGGCTTCATGCTTCGTTTTTTTCCTGATGTATCTTTTATCAATTGGTTTCATCGCAAAAAAATAGCCAAGTGATTCATTCACCTGGCTAGTTCATTCGTATAGATTTATTTCGCTTTGTCTAGTCGCGCACGTAGATTCTTTTCACCCGTGTTGAGATGCTTGTCATCATTTCGTAAGGTATTGTTTGTGCTGATTTGGCTAATGCACCTAATTGTATTTTTCCGCCAAATACAATGGCTTCATCTCCTTCCTTTATTTGAGGTAAATGACTGACATCTACCATGCACATGTCCATGCAGATGCTGCCAACTGTCGGGCATAATACACCGTTAATTTCGAATTGTCCTTGGCCACTTCCTAAGGTCCGACAGTAGCCATCGGCATAGCCAATGGCGAGTGTGGCAATCTTTCCATCTTCTTGGAATTGTCCTATTCTTCCATAGCCGACGGTTTCCCCTTTCTTGACATTTTTAACCTGAGATACGTAGGTTTTTAAGGTTAATACGTTCTCAAGTGATTTTTTTTCGTCCGAATTACCTGAAATTCCATACATACTGATGCCCAATCTGACCATATCATGCCTAGCTTCTGGGTAATTATGGATGGCAGCGGAGTTGGCGATATGCCATAAAGGACGGTAGCCTAGACTATTACTGATTGTCGTTGCGGCTTCATTGAATTGCTTGATTTGAAATTCAGTAAATTCCTTGTGTTTTGGGTTTTCAGAGGCTGCTAAATGGCTTAATATACTGACGATCCACAACTGGGGCATTTGGCTTAATTGCTCCGTTAGGGAATTGATATCTTGCATCTCAAATCCCAAGCGTTTCATACCTGTATCTAGTTTGATATGGATTTTGATATTTTTATTATGATGATTGCTGTATTCATCAATCGCATTTAACATGCTGAAATTATATATCTGAGGTTCCAATGAATAAGAAACCATCTTGTCGAATTCTTCGACCTGGGGATTCATCACCATGATAGGCGTATAAATGCCATTATTTCGCAATAAAACGCCTTCATCTGTATAGGCCACTGTTAGGTATTCAATGCCTTGTGATTGCAATAGTTTTGCGATTTCGACTGCTCCGGCTCCATAGGCTTGTGCTTTGACCATTCCCATGATTTTGGTTTGATTCCCAAGCACTTTGCGGTAATGGCCAAGATTGTGTTGCAGAGCATCTAAATTGATTTCCAGCTTCGTGCAATGTGTTTTTGTTTCGAGTGCATTGACAATCTTTTCAAATTCAAATCGTCTTGCGCCTTTTAACAGAATGATGGAATCTTTTAAATTGTTTAAATCACCTGATTCTAGTAATGATTCAGTGCTTGGGTAGCTATCAATTTGGTTGAAATGGTGTTTATTGCGTTCAATTTGACTTCCTATACCAATGATTTTTTCGATTCGTTGGTTTGTGATTAATTGAGCAATTTGTTCATATAAAAGGGATTCTTCAATTCCCGTATCAATGAAATCACTGATGATGAGGACTTTACTTTTCTCCTCATATCTTTTAAACAACGGTAGAGCTAATTTTAGTCCATCAATATCATTGTTGTAGGAGTCATCAATTAATTGGTTGTTTCGCAATCCTTCCTTGATTTCCAAGCGCATAGAGATTGATTTGATTCCCGGTATGGCATGATTAATCTCTTCTTGCGTCATGCCCAATAAATGCGCCTGGATCAAACAGTGTGTCAAGTTTTCCAATGATGCCTCATCATGTAATTGGCATTGCACAGAAAGAAAAGCCTCTGATTGATTTCGCTTCTGAAACTTGAGTTGGCTACTTTTGCCCTGTATCTTCCAATAGACGAAAATTGATTGGTTGGGGTCTATTGTGCTCCAACTTATTAACTCGCAATTCGGATTTATTTTTTTGATTTCTTCAGATACGATTGGAATCGTCTTGCTGCTTGCTCGGTAAATTAAGTGCTTGGCATGCTTGAATAGTTGTAGTTTTTCACGAAGCTTTTCTTCATCAGATTCGAAGTTTTTGCCATGTGCCTCTCCCATGTGCGTTAAAATTCCAAATTCGGGCTTTACAATGGGTTCTAAGCGCTGCATCTCATGCATTTGAGATATTCCCGCTTCGAATATTCCAAGGCTGTGATGGGCTTTTATGCCCCATATTGAGAGGGGTACGCCAATTTGGGAATTAAAGCTTTTGGGGCTTCGGACTACTTTGAATTTATTCTTCGTTAGTGTATATAACCATTCTTTGCAAGTCGTTTTTCCATTGGAGCCTGTAATTCCCACCACAGGTAATCCAAAGGCAATGCGGTGCAGGTGTGCGATGTGTTGTAGCGTTTCTATCGCATTGGAAACAATCCAAATGGAAGTATTGGGCCAACTTTTGGCTTTTTCTGCCAAGGGTCCATTCCAAGCTGATTTTTCAACAATAAATTCTCGAACTCCTTTTTGATATAGGGATTCTACGAATTGATGCCCGTCGTGATGCAAGCCTCGAACCGCAAAAAAGGCCGTTTCGGCGGGTTCATAGATTTGCCGACTGTCTAAACTGATGTAGGTCGATTTTAACTGTACGGGCTCGTTGGAATAGATCATAGGCTAAAGCTGAACAAAAGACTAAAATACAAAAAGGCGAGGAAACAATTCCTCGCCTTTTAAAATAAATATGTTGTTTGGATTAGGCTTCTAAAGCCGCTACGCCCGGTAGGATTTTACCTTCCATGTATTCCAATAAGGCTCCACCTCCAGTAGATACATACGATACGCGATCTCCGTAACCTGCATTGTTGACAGCAGAGGCAGAATCCCCTCCACCAATTAACGAGAATGCGCCGTTTTCTTCCGTTGCCTTCACAACCGCGTCAGCGATCGCATTGGTACCAATCGCAAAATTGGGGAATTCAAATACACCCATGGGACCATTCCAAAGAATTGTTTTTGATTTAGAAACAACATCTTGGAATAATTTCACGGTTTCTGGGCCGATATCCAAGCCTTCCCATCCATCAGGAATTTCACCGCGGTTTACCGTTTGACGATTGGCATTGTTGTTGAAATCATCCGCACAAACATTATCCACAGGCATGATCAGATTCACACCTTTAGCTTTTGCTTTTTCGATTAATGCTTTGGCTAATTCTACTTTATCCGGTTCTGAGATTGATTTTCCAATCTTGCCACCTTCTGCAAGAGAGAAAGTATAAGTCATTCCACCTCCGATAATCAAGTTGTCAACCTTATCCAATAAACGCTCAATGATTAAGATCTTATCCGAGATTTTTGAACCTCCCATGATCGCCGTAAATGGACGCTCGGAGTATTCAAGAATTTTTTGTGCATTTTCAATTTCAGCTTGCATCACATAGCCTGCCACTTTATCGGTAAAGAATTTACCCATTACTGCCGTAGAGGCATGTGCACGGTGCGCAGTTCCAAAGGCATCATTTACCCAAACATTGCCCAAACGAGCTAATTTCTGTGCAAATGCCTCATCGCCTTTCTCTTCTTCTTTGTAAAAGCGCAAGTTTTCCAAAAGGAGAATTTCACCTGCCTGTAAATCCGCAGCTAATGCAACCGCATCATCGCCGATGCAATCCGTTGCAAACTTTACTTTTACCCCAAATACTAAAGATAGGGGAGTAACTAAATGCTTCAACGAATACTTCTCCGTCGGACCATCTTTCGGTCTTCCCAAGTGCGACATCAAAATCGCCGAACCACCGTCCTTTAATATCTTTTGAATCGTTGGAATTGTCGCTTTAATACGCGTATCATCTGTAATTTCAAATCGCTCATTAAGAGGTACGTTGAAGTCCACACGAACTAATGCTTTTTTACCAGCAAAGTTGAAATTTGAAACCGTTTGCATAAATTTTGTTTCGTTATATCTAGTGATGAACCTGAAAAATATCAGGCTTACAAATATAACATCATTTCTGAAATTGTTGAAAAAATCTAATTTTCTGTTGAAAATCTTGAAATTTATACTCAAATAGTCCTATTTTCGTTTAAAATTATTGTGTCCAAAACATGGAGAACCCTGAATCAACCAATTTTTCTCCAACTTATTATTGGGATTACTTTCAATATGTTTTGCGATACTTGGATAAGCATTATAAAAATTTGCTAAATCCGGATGAATCCCAATTTATCACTTCGTATTCACAGCTTTCTTTTTCAGCTCAATGCCTTTTTTTGCGTTTATGCGGTCGGCGTGTGGCTTGGTTCAACCGCAACCAATTAAATTATCCTGAAATAACTGATTTATCCGGTGCCATTCAGGAATTGATCGAGGAGAAATTTGTAGGTATTTACGACGAACAGGTTTTTACCCCAAGTCTGTTACACGTTTTCACGAAACAAAGCTGCTTAGATCTTTTATCCGGAGAGCAAACTAAATCATCATTAAAGGCTTTGTCGAAAGCAGAATTAGTTGAATTGTTGAGCGATCAATCCATTCCGTCCAGTTTTGTTCCGGAGGCTTGGATTCGCCCGCTGCAATCCGAAAACTATGCTTTTGTGATGTTTTTGTTTTTTGGTTCGAAGCACCGAGATTTGACGGAATTTGTCGTCAGAGACCTCGGGCACCGTCAATATGTGGAAATCAATGAGGATGATTTTATTCCCTATTTTACGACGCGAAAGGAGATCGAGGATAAATGGCAAATCAGCCTTTGGCGTGAATGGTTTTTTGCACAAAAGGATTTGCTTGATCCGATGCTTTTGAAAAAATCGCTTTTTGATTCCCTCATACCATTATCTGAGAACTTATCTGAATTGGCGATTCCTGCCTATGAGCGGGTGCTTTTTCAAGTTGGCCGACATCTCGAGCGACAAACGTATCTAGAACATGCCTTGGAGGTATATGAACTATCAGCCTCCGCACCATCCTTGGAACGCCGTGTGCGTATTTTGGCCAAATTAAAGCGATTAGAGGAAGCGGTATACTGGGCGGAATTCGGAAAAGAATATGTGGAAAATCCGACGGAGCTACATTTTTTTCAGGATTTTTTGGCCCGGCAAGCCTCGAAGCTTCAAATCAAACAAGTGACCGCTCGTTTAAAAAAGGCGGATAAAATTGAGATTGATAGATCTTATCAAGGACGCGTGGAACAGGGTGTCATTGATTATTACCAAAGCCAAGGTTTTTATGCTGCTTTTGCTGAAAATGGGGTTTGGAAGAATATTTTAGGTCTTTTGACATGGGAGTTAATTTATGAGGATCGTAGCGCTGGTTTTCATCATCCCTTTCAATATGCGCCAACGGTTGATTTTACCCAGGTCAATTCCGAGCGTTTTACCGAATTAATCGATACGCTTTTGGATCTCCCCTTGGCTTTGGAAAAAATGCGTTCAACGGCGGAGAAGCATCATGGACAAATCAACCCGCTTGTGGATTGGGTGCATTTGAATTGGGAGTTAATTGAGCGGGTTTTAGAAAGGGTAGAAACCTCCGCGGTCCAACAGGTTTTAAGGCTGATGTGGTCTCGTTTATCGACCCATGCCAAAGGTTTCCCGGACTTATTTATCACGAAAGGTGATTCGTATGCATTTGTCGAAGTAAAGTCCCCCAATGACCATTTATCCGCTATTCAGCATTTTTGGCATGATGCCTTTGCAGATTTAGGGATAAGCTTTCAGTTGATCCGAGTGGTGTGGAAATAAAAAGTTGTTAATTGCTTGACAAGGGTTCTAAAAAAATATACCTTTTCGATGAATCTAATACGTTCTGTTTTTCGGTGGCTTTGCTAAGATTCCCAAAGCATCTTATTCACCCTTTAATTTTAATGATTATGAAAGTGCAAGTACACGCCATTCACTTCAGTGCTGATCGTAAATTGTTGGATAGCATTCAAGCTAAGTTGAATAAATTAGATACTTTTTATGATCGAATAACCAGCGGAGAGGTATTCCTTAAATTAGCCAAAGGCGAAGGCAAAATGCGAGAGAAGTTGTTGGAAATTAAAATCGCAGTTCCCGGCGCTGTGCTGTTTGTCAAGGAGACAGCTCGTTCCTTCGAAGAAGCCTTAGATCTCGCCTTGAATGCTTTAGCTGAACAGATTAAACGCTTTAAATCAAAAACCCATCAAGTCAAATCGGATAAGCTCAGTCTTTCCCTCGAATAAAAAAGAAAAGCGCCCCATTCGGGCGCTTTTCTTTTTATAAAATTCCAAGTAAATCCTTGAATTGAAAACCATCTTGGAGGCGTTCTTTCCCCAATTTATGATGTTCCGCCAAGGCCCAAAGCACAAATTCCTTCACGAAATATTTGTCATCTTTAGGTGTATCGGGTTGGTATTTTTTCAACAATGCCTCTAAGCTCGGGATGGCATCTAGGGCCGACTGATATTCTTTCGATGGACTTTCATCATACAAAACCAATCCACCATCCGAGAAAATGGCTTCCAGTAAATCGCTGTAGGGACTTTCTTCAATTTTCTTGCTTAATTTCTCGATTTTCGGGAACATACCCGGTAGGAAGGTTTTAATGGCCGAGCCAATCAATTGTTCCGCGACGAATGCGGCTCCTTCTTGTTCTCCTTCATAGACCAATTCCACCTTGCCGGTGATCGCTGGTATAATACCCATAAAGTCAGCTAAACGAACAGTGGTGTGGGTTTCTTTGTTCAATAATGCCCGGCGTTCTGCGGTGCTCACTAAACTCTCTAACATCGATATACTCATTCGGGCACTGACGCCACTCTTGATATCGATGTATTCGCTTGATCGAGCCTCGAAAATGATTTGTTCCAATAGGTCATAAGCAAGATTGGGAATGTAAACGCGTTCCGCTTGCGATTGATTGATTCGGGCCTCCTGAGATGATATCTTGCGTGCAATGGCAATGCTCTCCGGGTAATGCGTCAGGATTTGTGACCCAATACGGTCCTTGAGTGGCGTAACAATGCTTCCTCGATTTGTATAATCTTCGGGGTTGGCCGTGAAAATAAATTGGACATCGAGCGGTAAGCGTAATTTGAAACCGCGAATTTGGATATCACCCTCTTGTAAAATATTGAACAGGGCTACTTGAATCCGAGCTTGCAAATCAGGAATTTCGTTGATCACAAAGATGCAACGATTGGCGCGCGGAATCATTCCAAAGTGAATCACGCGGTCGTCCGCATAGGATAACTTCAAATTCGCGGCTTTAATGGGATCCACATCTCCAATTAAATCGGCTACCGTTACATCGGGTGTCGCTAATTTTTCCGCAAATCGGTCGGAGCGATGCAACCAAGCGATTGGCGTTTGATCTCCCTTCTCTGCGATTAAATCGATGGCATATCGAGAAATGGGATTCAAGGGATCGTCATTGATTTCTGAACCCGCCACGTAGGGGATATTTTCATCCAATAAATTCACCATGAGACGTGCTAGCCGTGTTTTGGCCTGTCCACGAAGTCCGAGTAAATTGATGTTGTGGCGGGATAATATCGCACGTTCTAACTCTGGAATAACCGAATTTTCGAATCCATGTACGCCTTCGAAAACGGTGGTACCCGCTTGCATGTGCTGGATTAAATTATCGCGTAATTCGTCTTTGATGGATTTACTTTGATAGCCTGAGGCTTTTAATTCACCTAAATTATTGATCATTGTTATTTGAGTCTTTTCTTTCTGTTCGTTTCGTAATCTTGGAATATCATTTCCCCTAAACCGCGCAATCCCGTGTAAAAGGCTTTTCCTTGGTTGGCCTCCGTGAATTTATCCACAAATTGCTGCAAATAAGGATCGCGTGCGATCATGAAGGTTGTGATCGGGATATGTAATTTTCGGGCTTGAGCGGCCTGCGTGTAACATTTTTCGGTTACATAGGGATCTAGTCCATTGCTATTCATGTAATAGGTGCCATCCTTTTCACGGACACAACTCGGTTTCCCATCGGTAATCATGAATATCTGCTTATTGGTATTCCGCTTTCTACGCAGGATGTCCATGGCTAATTGCAGACCAGCCACGGTATTCGTATGGTAGGGCCCAACTTTCAAATAGGGGATATCCTTGATCGAAATGCTCCAGGCGTCGTTTCCAAAGACCAAGATATCGATAGTGTCTTTCGGGTAACGCGTGGTGATTAATTCTGCCAAGGCCATAGCCACCTTTTTGGCAGGGGTAATACGGTCTTCGCCATACAGAATCATCGAATGGCTTATGTCGATCATTAAGACCGTACTCATTTGGGATTTGTATTGCGTGTCTTCCACGACCAAATCATCTTCTGTGAGTTCGAATTCACCTATTCCATGATTGATTTGAGCATTTTTTAAACTTTCGGTAAGGGATATTTTTTCCAAACTATCCCCGAAGTGATACGAG